>Ga0210053_1001513_pt1 | contig 21284 bp, 19 predicted proteins | sample CryGeymeta201512_FD_185467 | JGI IMG/M metagenome (GOLD analysis project Ga0210053, IMG submission 185467) | Groundwater microbial communities from Crystal Geyser aquifers in Utah, USA - Crystal Geyser metaG 2015-12 (SPAdes) (version 2) | ecosystem: Environmental > Aquatic > Deep subsurface >... | reverse complement strand
AAAAAAATACATAACTTAATCAGGGGAAACAATGAAAGTTATGATAAAGCTGTCAAAGCTATAGGGTATTTGAAGGGATTGAAAATTCCTCTTATCACCGTAGCCAGTACAATTTCAAAGAAAAATCTGGGTGATCTTACTAATATCAAGAACCTACTGGTTAAGTTAAAGGTCAATATTTGGAGAATATGCATAATTATGCCGATAGGACGGGCAAAAGATGTAAAACATTTATTATTATCTCCGAAAGAATTAATATTTTTATTAGAATTTGTTAAAAGAAATAAAACTTCGATCAAAATCTATTTCGGAGAAAATTTACCTTATTTACTTGATTATGAAGATAAAATCAGACAGGAACCATTCCTTTGTCCTGTTGGAATAACAACATTCTGCATAGGAACAGATGGAAAAATAAGAGGTTGTCCCGAACAACCTCCAATGACTAAATTTATTGAAGGAGATACTCGAAAACAATCAATTGATGAAATTTGGCAGAAAGGATTTCAAAAATATCGATTAAATTCACTAATTAAAGAAGATAATAAATGTTCTATGTGTAGAAGTAAAAATAAATGTTTTGGAGGATGCAGAGTTATGAGATTGTCAGAAATACACTGTATCTATAAGTTATTGGGAAAATTACATAGTTAATCATAGATCTGTTTATACATTTCATGCCGGCAATAGTTTCCCAAGAATACGGCATTCCCTGTATCGTCGGAACCCAAAACGCAACTAAAGTCCTGAAAGACGGAGATAACGTAGAGGTAGATGCGATAAAAGGATCAGTTAAGATTATTTAGCATTCTGCAAGTCTGCTTGACGGAGTCATAACTATCTGCACTAACAAGTTATGATTAATAGCTCATTTGCAATTATACCAAGTTGTGAAAAACAACTGTTCCGATTAAATATGAAGAACATAATTTTGAATAAGAGTACTGTACATTAATGCGTTTTCAGCCAGTTCATCTTTGGATTGAGTCTTCAAATTCTCAATTTTTTCCAAAAGTCTGAGTAAATAAGGTTTAATATTATCCTTTTTATATTCATTTTTTCTTTTGATAGCCTCTGATAGGAATTTTTCTGCCATAGCGTATGATCCCCTATGAAATCCAATTGCCGCTCTTTTAAGATCCAAAGCCAAAGAACCAAGTATAATTTTATTTTCCATAAATCTCCTTAAAGAAATATCTCATCAGCTTATTGAATTCTTCTCTTATTTGTCCATCCTGTATTTCACTGCCTGTATTCTTTTGGGTTGGTCTGATGTTTATAAATGAATTACAGTCAATTGTTTCTGTTTCCAAATCTATTCCTCCTCCCCACAAATCTTCCTGATTTGATCCTTGATCTAGAAGAATCCTTTCTGATTCAAAATGTCTGTTACATCCGGCTGAACATATTTTATATTTTAAATCTATTACAGTTTTGATATACACATCAAAAGTTTCTTTCAATTTTTCTATTTCATCACTGGTGAATGGCTCTTTTTTCGTCAGAATCATGGGTAAATTATACCATGCCGGGATACAAAAGAAATTTCCTTTCGAATTTCCCCTTATGTTAAAATTAACTGTATGATTATTTCTCTCCATATCATAAAATATCTCCCTACGGTAATATTTTTTTCCTTTCTTTTATTCCACATGTATTTATACATCAGGTATTCCCGCTTTAAGAATATATATCAGAAGATAGTTGTAATCGGTTTTTTTGTTTTCTATATTTTTTTTATAAACGCCGGGATAGACCTGATCTATATAAATACTTCAGGGAAACCAATTTTCCAGGTATTTCTTTATGGATCCTTTCTGGGAGGTTATTATGTGACCCGCCGGTTTCTGTGGAAAAAATATAAATTTGCCCTCAAAAATGAAAAGAAGAGGATACTTTTTGATATCTTTCTTCATTATTTTTACTACGCTTCCGGAGGTTTGGTAGCCATGCTTTTAGCTCTGACTGTCAATTATTTACTACAAGTTGGTAAATAGAATCTGATGGAAAAAAAACGGTTCCGTTACTATCAGACTTAAATACTCCCAAGGAATAAGAAGATTACCCGGTTTTAGATATTGTTTTGATTAAGATTCGTTTTGCTCCCCCTAGTGGTCTATACGAGGAACTACTTCCAGCATTGCGAGGTGTCACCTCGTTTCCAATTCTGTTGTAAGGGCAAATTCAACCCCCGGGGTTAACTAAAATTAATATATTGGGGATGTTAATACAGAATCAGGACATGTCTGATTATGATTTTCTATTGTATCCGAAATTGTTTTAATAAATTTAGGTTGTTTTGAATATAATAAAAAGCTCAGACCATTGTGACTATTTGAAGTACGTAGACAATCGGTTAATCTTTGAAAACTTTCAACATCACCTTCACATATTGCTTGTTTTCTTTCTTCATCATAGCTTACGCAGTCCTCTCTTAATCTGTTAAACTGGAATTGAATATTAGGCAGGTTAGGAGGTGAAAACTTACGCTTAAAAAATGCAGCAAGGAGTTGTACTGCCAGTTCTTAATTGCCGCACAGACAAACTTCACTGCTACCAACTTTTCCAGTAATACTCACAATGTCGCCCACGACTCTATCACCAGATTCCTATCTCACACAAAACTCACTCCCAAGATAATCTGGGAATACGCAAAACCTTTGGTTAATCTTACCCTGGGGAATTTAATTATCGATGACAGTGTTTTGGACCACTGGTATGGGAAAAAGATAGGGTTAACCCGCTGGCAATATTCTGGAACTCACCATCGGGTAGTCCACGGTATTGGTTTAACCACACTTCTTTGGACAGGAGAAAGAAGTGAGCATATCCCGACAGACTTTAGGATTTATGCTCCAGACGTAGATGGGGCAACAAAAAACCAACACTGCAGGGAAATGCTAACTCTTGCCCGTCATCGGGGATTCCAACCGAAGCTTGTTGTCATGGACAGCTGGTATGCGGCTGTTGATACTCTGCATTTGATCGCAGATTATCACTGGGTATTTGTTTGCGGCCTTAAAGGAAACAGGATTGTGTTCACCAAAGAAGAAGGAGGAAAAATGAAGCGTTGGGCTATCAGTAATTTACCTATCCCACCAGAAGGGAAAATCGTTCATCTTAAAGATTTTGGTCAAGTTAAAGTATTTCTTCTCGTTGCTCCAAACGGCAAGGAAGATTATTACTGCACCAATAATCTCAGTCTCACACCTTCGGACATAAGAGATGCTTCTGCCCAAAGATGGAAGATTGAAGAATATCATAGAGGACTCAAACAAACCACAGGAGTTGAAATGTGCCAATCAAGAACTGCCCGCAGTCAACGGACTCATATTTTCTGTTCAATCCTCTCCTTCATGGCTTTAGAGAAAAAGCGAATAGAGGAAGGGATAACCTGGTACGAGAGTAAAAGAAGAATCATCGCGGATTCCATATTCCTGTACCTAAAACAGCCTTTAATACCGCTGCCTAATCCCGCAACATAGATCTTTACTCGAAAAAACATACGGGAGATGACAGTAGATTTCTCTTCTAGTGGGTAAAAGAGGCTCTTGGAGTTAATTCACTGCGTAAGTCCTGACAGTGAGATATGGTATACCACGTGGCGTCCTAAAATCACGTACCGACAAGTCTGACTTGTCTGGTACTGGGGACAAATCATTAGATTATCTCTATTTGAAGCAACGTAATTATTATATCTTATTTAACCACGATGCGTATCTTTTCTCTTTTCCTCTTACAATATTGAAAAAAAGAGTTTGTAGTTTTTTCGTGATTGGACCGATTTTCCCTGAACCAATTACTCTTCCGTCAATTTCTGCAATCCAGGCAACCTGAGCCCCGGTTCCAGTAAGAAAAGCTTCTTCAGCAATATAAATTTCTGTTCTGTCTATTTCCCTTTCTAAAAATGGAATATGCCGATCATTTGCCAGTTCAATAATTGTACGTCTGGTAATTCCTTCCAAAGCATCCGATGATTTAGGTGACGTGATTAGCAATCCATCCCTAACCATAAAAAAGTTAGCTCCTGTTCCTTCAGCCACATGTCCGGAAATATCAAGCATCAGTGCGTCATCAAATCCCAAAGCCACAGCGTCCCCCTTAGCCATAGATGAATTTATGTATCCTCCACATACCTTCGCACGGGAAGGTATCATATTATCATTTATCCTTATCCAATTGGATACCGCCAGCTTCAAACCCTTATCAACGGATAAATATTCACCAAGCGGTACCATGTAAATGGCAAAATCAAATGTCAGAGGATGAAGATCCGGAGAGATAAAACCCTCCTTTGCATAAGCAAAGGGACGGATATAAGTATCTGTATCGGGATGATTTTTTTTAGCTAATTTCACTGTAATATCAATCAATTCCTGATAATTATATGATATGGTTTTATTTAATATCCTGAGAGATTTTAAAAATCTTTTATAATGATCAGAAATTCTAAAAATAAATACATCCTTTTTTTCTTCGGAGACATAACACCGAATCCCGCCAAAAATTCCATTTCCATATTGAAGAGCATTGTTTGAAATACTTATTTTTGCATCTTTGAATGGAATAATTTTTCCTTCAAAAAACGCAAACGGAAAACTTTGTTGACCAGACATATTGATCCTTTATTTTTAATTTTAATAATTTAATATTAATTAATATATGCAACTGCCTCAATTTCTATCTTTGCTCCCCTTGGTAGTTTAGCAACCTGAACCGTCGCTCTGGCAGGATAAGGTTTTTTAAAGAATTCTGCATAAACTTTATTCATTTCTTCAAATTCACCTAAATCCATAAGATATACCGTAGTTTTTACTACATTATTAATACTTCCTCCTGCTGCTTTTAATACTTTAATTAAATTCTCTATAACCTGTTTTGTCTGTTTTTTGATACCGCCATCAACAATTTTATTGGTTTTAGGATTTATCCCCACTTGGCCTGAACAAAACAGAAAATTTTCTATTCTGACAGCCTGCGAATAAGGTCCTATCGCCTTAGGAGCATCAGAAGTATGAATTCCTTTTTTGGACATATTAATTCTCCTTTCTTCTTTTATTTAATTGATAAATCAGTTCATTATAACCTTTTACAAAAGCATCAATTGAGGCTGCGATAATATCAGGTGAAACGCCTTTTTCGACTACTTGTGTTCCATCTTTCATCTGGAGAACCATAACTACTTCTACAGTTGCATCGCTTCCCGTGGATGGAATTTCTACGGAAAAATCAGACAACATGAAATCAATTCCGTCATGTTTTTCAATTATTTTTCTTAAAGCTCTCACAGCAGCATCAACAGGACCAACTCCTTCACTTTCTTCAAAATATTTCTTTCCTTTAAGTTTAACTGTCATCTTAGCTTTAGGTCTTTTGTTTTTTGAATCAAAAATATCATAATCCAATATTTTAAGATATGTTTTTACGGATTTCTGTTGTATCACCGTTTCCAATATAGACTGAAGATCAGCTTTTTTTATCATCTTTCCTTTACTCCTAATAAAATTTCCAACTTCAAAATAAATACTGTCTAAATCGGAATTTGATAAAGTTAATTTAAATTCTTTCTCAACGATCATTTTCAATGTTTCTTTCGTGGGGATTTTTGTAAACAGTACTTTTTCCTTATCAAATACTCCACCCGCAATAATAGAAAACAATCTACCGGAGATCACCCTTTCAACTTCTTTAATATCCGGTTCGACAGTAGGAGGCTCAGCCAGCACCTTCAAAGTCGCAGAAGGATCTTTTAACCCTATACCAGTTGCAACGCAAACTACAGTATCATCCTTTTTAACCAAACCTTTTTTTATTAAATGACTTAAGGCTACAATTGTGGTGGAAGATGAGGGTTCTATATATAAAGCTTCGGTATTGGCAAGGATCTGCTGATATTTTAAAGCTTCATCATCGTCAGCTGTTTCAACAACTCCGTTTGAATTTTTTAGAGCTCTTATTACTTTTAAAGCGTCAAGCGGGTTGCCTACTGCTATGGCAGAACAAACCGTCTGGGGCTTGTCAACTGGTTTTACCGCAAAATTCCGCTCAGATTCATAAAATATCGAGTGACAGCCTGCAGCTTGAACTGCAACAAACCTTGGTATTCTTCTAATAAATCCCAATTTGAAATATTCATCAAAACCTTTCCAAACAGCAGAAAAATTTGTCCCCATACCCATGGGAATTATTACCCAATCAATATTGTCAAACCACATTTGTTCCACCAACTCAAAACCTAATGACTTCTGTCCTTCGGCTCTGAAAACATAATCACCGGCAAGATAGTAGCCGTATTTATCTGCAGTTTTTTCAGCTAATATATTTGCCTCAGTATAAGTACCTCTTACTTGAATTACTTTAGCTCCGTAAGATAGGCACTGAGCCAGTTTCCCTCTTGGCGTATTCTCCGGCACAAAAACAATACATTCTAGACCTGCTTGCGCTGAATAAGCTGAAACTGAAGCTGCCATGTTCCCTGTTGAGGCTACGCATACAGTGGAGAAACCTAATTCTTTCGCTTTGTTTATCTCCACAAAACTGCCTCTGTCTTTAAACGCACCGGTAGGATTTAAACCTTCGTTTTTAATATATAATTTATTTACCCCCATGATTTTCCCTAAGCGTTTTGCCAAATGAAGCGATGTTCCTCCTTCTTCCAGGGAAAATATCTCTTGTCTTTTCGATAAAGGATAAAAATCAAGATATTTCATCACTTTTGGTGCGGCATTTTTCAAAAAATAGGGATTAAGATTGAACTTCAACCATTCATAATCATAGATTACGTCCAATGGACCACCGCAGGATAAACATCGTGAGGTTGTTTCTTTTTCGTTTGTTTTTTTGTGACAAACAACACATTCAAGATAATAGCAATTATTTTGTATCATATCTATTAAATTCAAAATTTGTGCTTTATTGCCCTCTCCATCTCTCCGGTCTCAAGGAACGTACTGTTGTACCAGTCCTCCACATTTCTGAATTTTTTATTACATCCAGTTCTTTTTGCAGATTTTTCTTGTAATTTTTATCTGAATTTGATTTAAGCACTCTCTTTGTTTCTTCTCCTGTTTTTACTTTTTTATACAAATCATTAAATACCGGCTCAACTGCTTTCCGGAATTTTCCTTTCCAATCCAATGCACCCCTTTGGGCAGTGGTTGAACAGTTCCTATACATCCAATCCATCCCGTTTTCGCCGATTAAAGGAACGAGACTCTGAGTCAACTCCTCAACAGTTTCATTAAATGCCTCACTTGGAGTATGGCCATTTTCCCTTAATATGTTATATTGAGCTTCCATAATTCCGGCGATTGCTCCCATCAGAACTCCCCTTTCTCCCGTCAAATCACTATACACTTCCTTCTCAAAAGTCGTCTCGAAAAGAAATCCGGAACCTATCCCTATTCCCATTGCCAGCACTCTATCTTTCGCTTTTTCTGTTGCATCCTGAAATATTGCAAAACTGCTGTTTATTCCGGATCCGGATAAGAAGTTTTTCCGGACAGATCTTCCTGATCCCTTTGGAGCAACCAATAATACGTCAATATCAGATGGAGGAATTATTTTTGTCAGTTTTTTATAGGTAATGGAAAATCCATGGGAAAAATATAGAGCTTTGCCTTTTGTCAAATATTTTTTGATAATTGGCCAAAGATCTACTTGTCCGGCATCGGACAAAAGATAGGCAATAATCGTTCCTCTTTTTAGTGCTTCTTCAATCGGAAAGAGAGTTTTTCCCTTTTTCCATCCGTCTTTTAATGCCTTTTCATATGATTCGGATTTTTCCCTCTGTCCGATAATCACATTAAATCCATTATCTTTCAGATTCAAAGCTTGCGCCGGCCCCTGAACTCCGTAACCAATAACGGCAATCGTTTCATTTTTTAAAATATCTTTTGCTTTTTTTAATGGAAATTCCTCTCGAGTTATAACGTTTTCGTAAGTATCCGCAAATTTAATTTTCATAAACCCTCCATATTTTATCTTAAGTGACTTATGTTACTTAAGAAACTTAAGTAATAAATTATTTGAAAACTGCAGTTCTACCAGTTCTTACAAATTCCATAATCCTGTATTTTTTCATATTCTCATAAAAAGCATCAATTTTATCCTCATTTCCCGTCAATTCAAATATCGTGTATTTCGGTTTAATTTGTACAACTTTTACCCTAAAATGTTTGGCAGTCTCCATAATATCACTTCTATCTTCCTTTTTTGACGTATCAACTTTGATAAGACATAATTCACGGGCAACAATTTCTTTATCGTACGATTCTCTGATCTTGACCACCTCAACAATCCTGTATAACTGCTTAGACATTTTTTCAACTGTCTTTTTATTCCCTCTTACCAGAATGGTAAAACGGGATATTCCTGGTTTTTCAGTATGGGATACAGTCAGACTTTCAATGTTAAATCTCCTGCGTCTAATAAGTCCGGATAATTTAAATAAAACCCCCGGATTATTCTGGACCCAAACAATTATGGTAGATAGGTTAGAATCTTTAGTCATTATTCATTATCTAAGAATTACTCCAGTCTCATTTCATCCACAGCTGCGCCCGTAGGCATTATGGGAAATACGTTTGCCTCCATTTCGACTTCAAATTCCAAAAGATATGCACCTTTATGCTTTCTTGCCCTTCCAATTGCGTTAATCAAATCTTTTCTTTCTTTGACTTTTTCTGCCTTTATCCCGAATCCTTCTGAAATTTTAATAAAATCCGGTGTCTGCATATGTACCTGCGAGTATTTTTTTTCAAAGAAAAGATCCTGCCATTGCCTGACCATCCCCAAAAAATTATTGTTTAAAACCGCAATTTTTACGTTCAGATTTTCCTGAACTATGGTCATCATTTCCTGAATTGTCATCTGAAATCCTCCGTCTCCTGCAATGATCCATACTTCACGTTCAGGTCTTCCTACTTTGGCACCAATTCCTGCCGGTAATCCAAATCCCATTGTACCCAAACCCCCGCTTGTCAGAAAACTGTTTGGTCGCAAAAATGTACTGTATCTGGCTGTTATCATCTGGTTTTGTCCGACATCAGCAACAATAATCGCATCTGACTTTGCCGAAGAAGAAATACATGAAACGATCTCTGCCATTTTTATTTTTCCCGTCCGGGGTTTTGTTTCTACTTTTATGACTTTTTCCTCTTCTTCTTTTTTATATTTATCAAACTCCTCCAGCCAATCTTTGTGATTTGCATAATTTATCAAAGGCATAAGATCTTCTAAAACTGATTTAACGTCGCCTACAATCGGAATCTCAACGTCAACATTTTTCCCTATTTCCGCCGGATCGATATCCACATGAATAATTTTCGCTTGCCTGGCATATTTATCCAGTTTACCGGTAACCCGATCATCAAATCTTAATCCTAAACCAATTAATACATCCGCTTTATTGGTCATCACATTGGGAGCGAGGTTGCCATGCATTCCGAGCATCCCAACGTAATTTTTATGAGCATTTGGAATACTGCTTAAGCCATGCAAAGTACATGCAACCGGAATATCTGCTTTTTGGGAAAGGGAAAGAAGTTCACTGGAGGCTTTAGAAATAAGAACTCCGTGTCCTGCTAAAATAAGAGGCCTTTTACTTTTGTTTATCTCCTCAGCTGCTTTTTTTATCTGAAAAAAATTACCTTTTGTTACCGGTTTATAACCCGGAAGATCCACTTCTAAATTTTTAATATACTCAGTTTTTGCAAACTGGGCATCTTTTGTAAAATCAATCATAACCGGCCCGGGTTTGCCTGTATTTGCCAAATGAAATGCTTCTTTGACTGCTTTGGCTATTTCTGATGGATTGTCTATAAGATAATTATGCTTTGTAGCCATACTCGTAATTCCGACAACATCCGCTTCCTGAAAAGCATCATTACCAATAAGCTCTGAGGAAACCTGTCCGCTGATGCAAACCAGAGGAACGCAATCCATCATTGCATCAGCCAAACCAGTAATAAGATTGGTTGCTCCCGGCCCTGACGTCACAAGACAGACACCCGGTTTACCTGTCACTCTGGCATATCCTTCCGCGGCATGCGCTGCACCCTGTTCATGTCTTACTAGAATATGCCGAAGTTTAGGATATTTAAGCAACGCATCATAAACCGGCATGATTGCTCCACCCGGATATCCGAATATCACATCCACACCTTCAAGGATTAGTGATTTGCATAGTATTTCAGCACCTGTATGTTTCATAAGAAAATTAAAGTATTAGTATTTATATATCCATTCATACTGTCAATACAGCTCCTTTATCAGCTGATGTTACAAAACGGGAATATCTTGCCAACCAGCCTTTATTGATGCTTGGCATGAATTTTATTAGTTTTGAAAGTCTTCTATTTATCTCCTTTACATTAACATCTAACATTAGTTTTCTTTTGCCAATATCTATATAAATAATGTCTCCGTCCCGTACTATAGCTATCGGACCTTTGGCTGCAGCTTCAGGAGATATGTGACCTATACATATTCCTCTGGTACCCCCTGAAAATCTGCCATCTGTTATCAAGGCAACTTTCTCACCTAAACCCATACCGATTATGTTAGATGTTGGTGTAAGCATTTCCTGCATACCAGGACCGCCTTTCGGTCCTTCAAAGCGTATCACCACCACATCTCCGCTTTTTATCTTTTTTGAAAGTATGGCAACATTGGCTTCCTCCATCGATTCAAACACCTTTGCCCTGCCTTTAAAAAATCTTGGCGTTGCAGATGAGATTCCAGCGGTTTTGATAACGGCACCATTTGGGGCAAGATTTCCTTTGAGAATTGCCAGTCCGCCGTCAAAACTATAAGCATTTTCGATTTTCCTAATTATTTTTCCATCTGGAACCGGAGCTTCCTTTACATTTTCCCATAGGGTTTTACCGGTTATGGTCATGGTGTTTAATATTAATTTATTTGTTCGCGTAAGTTCTTTTAGTATGGTTGAAACTCCGCCTTTTTTTTCAATATCCTCCATATGATATTCTGACGATGGAGAGATTTTACAAATACATGGTGTGTTTCTTGATATCTCATCTATCCTTTCAATCGGATAGTCCAAACCTGCTTCGTAGGCAATGGCTAAGGTATGAAGAACGGTGTTTGTCGATCCGCCCATGGCCATATCAAGCATAAGAGCGTTATCAATAGCATGACTTGTAATAATGTCCCTGGGTCTTAGATTACGGGAAACTAAGTCCAAAATTCGTTGTCCTGCCATTTCGACTAATTTTCTTCTTTTGAACGATGTTGCCAATCTAGTACCATTACCGGGAAGAGCAATGCCTAAAGCTTCCATCAAACAATTCATGGAGTTGGCGGTAAACATTCCGGAACAGGATCCGCAAGTAGGACAAGCTTTTGACTCAAATTCTTGTAACCTGGATTTGTTTATTTCCCCTTTTTTGTATGAACCTACAGCCTCAAAGACAGATATTAAATCCACGACTTTTCCATCTTCAAGTTTACCTGCTTTCATTGGACCACCGGAAACAAAAATGGTTGGAATATTTACTCTTAATGCACCCATCAACATACCCGGTACAATCTTGTCGCAATTTGGTATGCAAACTAATCCGTCAAATAAGTGAGCATTTACCATGGTTTCTATACTGTCTGCAATCAGTTCTCTACTTGGAAGAGAATACTTCATCCCCAAATGTCCCATGGCAATTCCATCATCTACTCCTATCGTATTGAACTCAAAAGGTACACCGCCCGCGTCCCTTATGGATTTTTTCACTATTTTTCCAAATTCCTGCAAATGGACATGTCCGGGAATTATGTCAACATACGAATTAGCCACGGCAATGAAAGGCTTGGTAAAATCCTCTTCCTTCACTCCACAAGCACGAAGCAAGGCTCTGTGTGGAGCTCTTTCAAAACCCCTTTTGATCATGTCTGATCGCATATATATTTACGAAAAAAAATTATAATCCAACTTAAAAATCTCCGTTTGTATTTGATTCACTTTATTAATAATCGGTTATAACAATAAAAAAACCTCTCGCTTCTTGAGAGGTCTTGAAAAATTAATGAGTTTTGCTTTATCCTCTCAAGAAAGTCTTGTCCTTGAAATAAGGACAATTCCAGAGAGGATAATAATTGATACCTTGCCAAAACTCATCATTATTGATTATATATAACAAATAATTCCGGTAATGTCAACCTACATTCTGGAGTCGTGTGTAGGGAGGTCAGCACATAGTATACACTTTTCCGATCCGCAACGATTCATAAACTACAGAGACAGGTGTTTAAAACTCTTCGGCCAGGAATATGATGGATTAGGAGGTAAAATATATGATTCCTGGAATCCGTTTAGATTATCAACAGTTAAGGACAATATCACCAAAGGCAGCCAGGCAGGCAATACTGCAAATCTTAAGAAGCTGTGATGGGAATGTCAGTGAAACAGGAAGAATCCTTGGTATTACCCGAACAACCATCTACAAAGCAATCAGGAAGCAAAAAGAGGAAGATCTGAGTGATTCCTCCCGTGCTCCAAAGAGGGTAACCAACAAAACAGAACCTTCTATTGAGGAAAAAGTAATTCTCATAAAGCAAAAAACCAACTACGGACCACTGCGGATAAAGGAGGAACTGTTTGGTCAACATGGTATTAACCTATCCCACCATACCATCAGAAACATCGTCAGAAGAAACAGGAAGAAGATAAGAAGGAAGGAAACCAGAAATCACGGGAGAGCACCCCGGCAGTTTGTTGACTGGTACAAGGCAAAGCCATTTGAGATAGTCCAGATTGACCTGAAACATATCATAGACCAGAAGGCATTATCCCTTAGGCAGATATCTCACATCTATACCTGTAATCTGCCTATATACCAGTGGGGAGCAATCGATGTTAATACCAGATTCAAACTCATTGCCTATTCAAAGGAGAAATCATGGACTAATGGATTAACCTGGTTTCTCTGGGTTACTTCCTGGTTAAGAAGCCATGGGATAACAGCTAATATTGTCTATACGGTTGATCATGGCATGGAGTTTGGAGGAGACTGTTGGTGGAAGATGACAGAGTTAAGGCACCTTTTAAGAGGATTTGGTTGCAGTGTTGTCCAAAACCAGAAGAGACATCCTGAACAGAATGCCCACCTGGAAAGATCCCACAGGACAGATGATGAGGAATTCTACATTCCGAGGATTATGTCAATTAACAATACCCAACAGTTCTACAGGGAAGCAATGAATTATCTGTATTACTACAACAACGTCAGGAAACACTCTTCCTTACAGGGAAAGACACCATTTCAGATTGTACAGGATAAGTGTAGAAATATTGATGTTAGAATGAGGATAGTACCACCGATTATTCTTGACCGGGTATCTGTAGACTTAGGACCCTGGAGTGGATACCATGTGCTGGCTCAGTACCTTTGCAGATAGACTGTTTCCTTATGAATAAGAATTGATGAGTCCTATAACTTCCCGGACTTCATTCATTGTTTTAGTTGCGAAATCTCTGGCTTTCATCGCCCCATTTTTGATAATTTTTTTCACTTCTTCAGGATGGGCTTTCAAATGGCTATAAAGCTTCCGGGATAAAGAAAACTTATGCATTAAAGAATCATACAGGTAATTTTTTAACTCAATATCAGATATTTGTCCCTTCCTATAAAGACTTTTCATCTTATCTATTTTATGTTTTTCTCCAAATAAATCCAAGTAAGTAAAGACCATGTTACCTTCGACATGTCCGGGATCACTGGCATGTATGCGTGTAGGATCAGTATACGTTTTCATCACTTGCTTTTTGATAATTTCCTCATCTTCGAAAATACTGATAATGTTCCCCAAAGACTTACTCATTTTTCTTTTTCCGTCATTTCCCAAAATAACAGCCGCTTCTTCCGGAATATAGGCTTCAGGAAGCGGGAATACTTTCTTTTTATAGGTCTTATTGAATCTGTCAGCTATATCCCTGGTTATCTCAATATGCTGTTTCTGATCTTTACCAACAGGCACAAAGTCAGGCTTATATAATAAAATATCCGATGCCATCAAAATCGGATAATTGAAAAGCCCCATATTAATATCATCTTCAGATGTGTCTTTCTGAAGTTTGTCTTTATAAGCATGAGCACGTTTGATAAGTCCCAAAGGAGTCACGTTATTTAATATACTCTGAAGCTCAGTATGTTCAGGCACGTCAGACTGACGGAAAAAAGTAATATTGGTTAAATCTCCTAATAATGCTAATTCATTCAGAATTAATGTCTCAATATTATTCTGCAGGTTCTCTTTCTTTTGCACTGTGGTTAAAGCATGCAAATCAGCCACAAACAGAAAGCAGTCATTATTTTTTGCAAACTCAATTGACTGCCTCACCATCCCCAGATAATTGCCTATATGCAAACTACCATCTCCGCTTGGTGTTATTCCAGATAAAATCCTTTTCCTTCCTGTGATTTTTACTGCTTGTTCTTCTTTTTCCCCCAAAATAGTAAAATCGACAATTTTTATCCCCGGAATTTTTCTTAAATCGTCAGTTTTATATCTGATTGTCACCAATAAACTACCAGATCCGGCATTGATATATTCTTTTTCAAATAACTTTTTATCAATGTAAGTTGGCAGATTTGGGATATAGACGCTGGCTGCTCCACTGGGAACACCGGTTATTTCAGCAAACTCCTCTTCTGTAGCCATCCTCAAGCTGGTAATGCCCAAATATTTTTTCGCTCTCTCATTATCCAGTTTCGTATCGCCTCGTTTGATGATTGCCACAAACTGCTCACCCGCTTTCATGACTAAAGTTGCCCCGGCATCGGACATCCCAAACCCGAGATATTTTTGCACTTCCTCAACTGTAATAAGCTGGGGATGCTCCAGTATCTGGTGATCTATTCCTAACCTTTTTAATTCCTCACAATATCGCTTTACTTTCTCATCTATCATATTTTCTCACCCGCCTTAAAACGCTCCCCGATTTAATCGGGATAAGTTTAGGTAGGCTTCTATCATTGTAACAAATACTATTTATATAAAACAGCTTGAGCTAAAATCTCCAATGTGTCAAAAAATAGCACTTTCCTTTAACCTTCTAACAAAGGCAGAAATTTCCGCAAGAGTACTTTCGGGTTGAAAAATATTTTTTTCATAAATTCTTGCAATAGCACTCCCGACAATTATTCCATCTGCTCCCAGATCGATTATTTTTCGGGCATCTTCAGGTGATTTTATCCCAAATCCTACATAGATAGACTTATTGGTTATCGACTTTATGACCTTTATTAATTCTCTTAACTTAGAATAAGTTACCTTATCTCCTGTCACTCCCGGTAATGAGATGCAATATATAAAATCAGATGATGCGTTACAGATCTGTTTTAGTCTTTCTTTATCAGAATAAATGGTGGCAAATTGAATAAGCGACAAACCAAATTTTCTGCAATATTTTTGCAGCTTTTCCTGTTCCTCCAAAATAATATCAGGCACTATTAATCCGTCAACACCTGCTTGTTTTGCTAAGCCTACAAACTTCCCAATTCCTATTTTAAAAATAGGGGCATAGTAACTGGTTAAATAAATCTTTTGGCTATATCCTTTCTCTCTTATTTTTTTGATTCCTTCAAACACATTGAAAGGTGTAGTACCATTTTGCAGTGCCCTCTTACACGCTCTTTGGAATACTTCTCCATCACAAACCGGATCCGAATAAGGAACACCAATTTCTAATATATCAGCACCGGCAGCAACAAGAGTTTTGGCAAGTTTTACTGAAAACTCTTCCGACGGATCACCGTAATAAATATGAGTCATTAATATCATAAATCTTTATCTCCACGTCCTGAGAAATTTAATATTACAACATCGTCTGGCTTATACTTTCCTTTTCTTTTAAAGAGTTCAACTATTGCGTGACAAGTCTCAAGCGCCGGTAATAATCCTTCTAACTTTCCCATCATCTTAAATGCATTTAAAACCTCATTATTTGAGGCGGCAAATGTTTTCACCCTACCTGATTCTACTAAATAGGACAGTTGTGGACCTCGAGCCGGGTAATTAAGACCTGCCGCGCGTGATGTTGTCTTTTTATCCATTCCAAACTCATCCTGCAAAACATAATTTTTTGCTCCCTGAAAAATGCCTTTTGACCCGTTCTTAAATCCTGCGGCTTCTTTCCCTTCCACAAAAGTCAATTCAACATCTGTCTCACTTAAGAAAGCCTGAAAAATACCCAGCGCATTACTTCCTCCTGATCCACAGGCAATGACGACTTTTGGCAGCTTGCCTTCTTTATCTAGTATCTGTACCCGCGCCTCTACCCCTATTATTTTTTGAAAATAGGCAACAATTGCGGGGAAAGGGTACGGTCCTATAGCTGAACCAATTAAATAATGCGTATTTGGCAAATCCCGAATCCAGGCTACCATAGCTTCAGAAACCGCATCTTTCAAAATACCGTTTCCTCTCGCAACCGGAATCACATTTCCTCCTAATATTTTTATCTTTTCTGCATTAAGTTTTTGCCTCTCAATATCTTTTATACCCATAAATACATCACATGTAAGACCTGCAACACTCGCTGCCATTGTTGCGGCAACTCCATGCATTCCAGCGGCAGTTTCTGTAACTATTCTTTTCTTTCCCATTAACTTCGCCATTAATATCTGTCCTAATGCATTATTGATTTTATGAGATCCGCCATTTAGAAGATCCTCCCTTTTGAAATAAACTTTGCAACCGATAAATTCTGAGGTTCTCTTGGCATAATACAAAGGAGTTGGTCTTCCGGCGTAATCATCAAGCAGTCTATGAAATTCTCTCTGAAATACTGTATCTTTTTTCACTTCCTCAAATATACCTTCCAACTCTTTTAAGGCCGGATATAAAAATTCCGGCACAAACTGGCCACCGAATTCCCCAAAATAACACGGGTTATTCATATTGTTTCACCTCTCTTATGAACTTTTTAATTTTTTCTATATCCTTCTTTCCCTCTGTCTCAACACCCGTTGCCACATCAACCGCATACGGCTGGGCTACTCTAACTGCTTCTTTCACATTCTCAGATGTCAATCCGCCAGATAAAATTATTGGAAAAGTTGTAGCTAACTTACACACCTTATCCAAGTTTAATAACTCTCCCTTACCTTGCTTTTCCCTATCCAATAAAAAATAGTCAACTTTATACTTTTTCATCTTTTCTAAAGTCTTCGCAACATCAAAATCGGCAGATAATGAAAAAGTTTTTATAATCTTTGCTCCTTTAATTAAACTGAGATATTCCGCTTGTTCACTCCCGTGCAATTGAACATAATCAAGTTTTAAGATGTTTATCAAATTATTAATATCTACGATATCCGCATTCATAAAAACTCCTACTTTAAATATTCCCTTTGGCAATTCATCGATAATAAGTTTGGCAGTTTCAGCGCTGATTAATCGTTTTGATGCAGGTACAAAATTAAATCCCAAAAAGTCTACTCCCGCGTCAAACGCGGCTTGCGCAGCTTCAATTGTTTTTATTCCGCAGATTTTTACCTTAGCCTTCATAAGTTTTTTAATTCTCTGATTAATCCATTAATATTTTTTGTCTTCATAAGACTGGTACCTACCAATATCCCTCTCGCTCCTGCTTCTTTATATCTCTTTGCATCACAACGATTTGATACTCCTGAAAATCCTAAAGAAATGAAATTTTTAGGAACCAATTTACTTATTTTGCATGCGTTATCAATATCTATCACAAAAGTTGTTAAGTTTCTGGCATTAACCGCAATCAGTTTCGTATCAGTATGAATTGCCCTGTCTAATTCCCTCTTATTTTGTACTTCGACAACAGGCTCTATATTTAACTTCTTGGCTAAGTTGACTAATAGGACTAATTTGTCCGATGGGATAATTTTTGCAATCAATAAAATCGCATCGGCTCCATAAGATTTCATTTCATAAATCTGGTAAGGATCGATGACAAAATCCTTGGCAAGGATAGGTAAAGCAACTATATTTTTTACTCGTTTGATATATTCCAGATCTCCATTGAAATATTTCTTATCGACTACCAAAGAAATAGCGTCACAAGAGCTCTTTTCATACTTTATTGCCCGTTTAATAATGTCTTTCTTTTCCGCTAATTTTCCCTCCGCCGGTGAAGCCAATTTAATTTCTGCAATGACAGAAATATCTCCTACTTTGGGATTTTTTATCACGTCCAAGAAATTCCTCTTTTTCTTTTTTTCTGATACTTCATGTAATTTGTTGCTAATGATTTCGTCTAATATAGATTTCATAGTTTTTAGTCCAGTAATTTAAACTATTGAACTGTAATTAATCACTTTTTTTAACACCTCTTTTGCATTACCAGTATCAATTGACTCTTTTGCTTCTTTTATTCCTTCCTGAAATGTTTTCACTTTCCCGGCAACTAAAAGTGCTGCGGCACTGTTTAGCAAGACAATATTTCTTTGCGCTCCATCTACACCATTCAAAATACTCTGAATAATCTGCGCGTTTTTTTTGGCATCTCCTCCATTTATTTCCTTCATATCAGTATTTCCAAATCCAAATTCTCTATGAGAGATAATCTTTTTTTTAACTTTTTTCCTTTTAACCTCAAAAATATGCGTTGATGCTGACAAACTTATCTCATCCAAACCGTCTTCGCTTGCTACTAACATAAGATGTTCATAATCCAAATTCACGGCAACTTTTGATAATTTCTCTGCTAAATCTATGTTAGGCACGCCAATTATTTGCCTTTTTACCTGTGCAGGACTTACAAACGGACCCAAGAAATTGAATACTGTCCTTATCTTCAGCTCTTTCCTTACTTGTCCCACATATTTCATCGCCGGATGATAAAGAGGCGCAAAAAGGAAAGTGAAATTCGTTTGTGCCAATAAAGTTTCCGCTTGCTTAGGATTTAGATTAATATTAACTTCTAAAGCTTCTAAAACATCCGCGCTGCCGCAAAGGCTGCTTGCATTTCTATTGCCGTGTTTAGCTACAGATACTCCCGCTCCGGCAACCACCAAAGCAACAGCAGTTGAGATATTAAAGGTTTCTTTCCCATCCCCTCCTGTTCCACAAGTATCGATTACTAATCCATTTGTTTTTACTTTTTTCATATACCGTCTCATCACCTCTATAAATCCCAAAATTTCATCAGCCGATTCTCCCTTCATTCTCAAAGCAGTTAAAAGAGAGGCAATTTGAACTTGAGTAAGCCTATTTTCCAAAACCGCTTCCATCAAATCTTCTGACTCCTTAATTGTTAAACTATGATGACTTATTATTGTATTTAGTCGTTTATTTATTTCCATATAATTAAACCTCCAGAAAGTTCTGTAATATTTTGAACCCGTCTTCAGTACCGATTGATTCCGGATGAAACTGAATTCCGAATATAGGATATTTTTTATGCTTAACTCCCATAATCGCCTGATCATCCAATGATGTAGCTGTAACCTTAATGTTATCCGGTAAGCTCTCTTGTTCACCCATAAGCGAGTGGTAACGCATGCCAACTAGAGGATTTTTTACATCCGCAAAGATACCTTTCTGGTTATGTTGAATTATGCTTGTTTTTCCGTGTTTAATTTGTGACGCACGAACGATTTTCCCGCCAAAACATGAAATAATCCCCTGATGACCGAGGCACACTCCTAGAATCGGAACAACTTTCCCGAAAGTCAGAATTACTTCTTTGCAAATACCAAAATATTTCGGATCTGTTGGGTTGCCTGGACCCGGGGATATAACAATATGCGAATAACAGTTACTTTTCACTTTGTTAATAGTTAATTTATCATTGCGATGGACCTGCGGGTTGCCTCCTAACTCTCCGATGTATTGATAGAGGTTGTAAGTGAATGAATCGTAATTATCTATAATAAGTGTTTTCATATGGGTTTACCCTGAGCAATCCGCCCGTTGGCGGAGAGTCGAAGGGCTTTCTCCATAGCTTTTTGCTTATTTATAACTTCCTGATATTCTTTTTCCGGGATTGAATCCATCACTATTCCGCTTCCTGTTTGTGTATAAGCACTCTCACCTTTTACGAAAAGTGAACGGATGAGAATTGCAAACATGGATTCCCCGTTTATGGAAAAATACCCACCGACTCCTCCGTAGGGACCACGAGCACATCCTTCCAATTGGGAGATTATTTTCATTGCTTCCACTTTTGGCGCACCAGTTAAAGTACCTGCAGGAAAACATGATAACAGTGATGAGAAAGCGTTTTCTCCTTTTTTAAGCTTACCGGAAACCTCTGTGTAGAGATGCTGCACGAAACTATATGGTTTTACTGTTGCCTGTTTCTCCACTCTGACGCTCCCAAATTGACAGATTTTTCCAATATCATTTCTTGCCAGATCAACAAGCATCATATGTTCCGCCATTTCTTTTCCATCAGATTGCAGTTTTTGAGCAAGTATTTTATCTTCCCCACTATCTTTCCCCCGCTTTATAGTACCGGCCAAAGTACCCAAGTGTTCAATTCTTCCTCCCTTAACTCTGATTAAAAGTTCAGGACTGGCGGAGATAATTTCTCTTTCTTGGAATTTCATATAAATCATGTATGGAGAGGGGTTAATTTGCCGAAGCACTGCATAAAGCCTCCGATTGTCTCCTGCAAACTGATAAATACTTTTAAGTGACAAGACTACCTGGAAAACATCACCTTTAGCTATCTTTTCTTTCGCCTCCCTAACCAAATTCTTATGTATTTTCTCTTTACCGTCATCTTCCAGCTTTTTATATTTGAAAACGGCTAATCTGCCGGAATAATTTAAAGTCTTGCGTACTTTCTCTATCCGTGACTGGCCGTGGTGAAAATAGATGCATTTTTTTCCTCTTTTATTAAATATCAACCCATCCTGATAAAACCCAAACTCAAAACAAGGAAAATCATATAAATTATGTCCAACAAATGCCGGTTCAAAATATTTGGTTCCCTCGTAAGAAACATAACCAACCAATCCCCCGCAATATCCTTTTACTTTCGATGTTTTATCTAACATTCCTCTAGAAAATTTTATTAATGACTCAAAAGCGTTAGATACTTTCAAGCTTCTCCCGGAAATAAATATTTCTCCATTGTTTGCTGAAATAACAAACTTAGGATCAAACCCTATATATGAATAACGATTATATTTTCCTTCCTCTCCCAGAGATTCCAATAGAAATACATTCCCAAAATTGGGATAAAATCTTTTGAACACTTCAAATGCAGAAATCGAGATATCAATCTCAACTTCCTGATATTTTCCTAATTTTATTTCTGGATAAATATTTACCATAAAAAAATCCTC
>Ga0210053_1001489_pt1 | contig 21446 bp, 14 predicted proteins | sample CryGeymeta201512_FD_185467 | JGI IMG/M metagenome (GOLD analysis project Ga0210053, IMG submission 185467) | Groundwater microbial communities from Crystal Geyser aquifers in Utah, USA - Crystal Geyser metaG 2015-12 (SPAdes) (version 2) | ecosystem: Environmental > Aquatic > Deep subsurface >... | reverse complement strand
TCCCACCGGTGGCCGAGACGCTGCGCGAGTGCCTCAACGAGGCGCTCGACTTGCCGGGCCTGCGCGAAGTGCTGGCGGACCTGCGCAGCGGGGAGATCCGGGTGCACGTCCACGAGGCGGAGATCCCCAGCCCGTTCTCACACTCGCTGCTGACCATGGGCACGTACTTCGACATGGGGCGCGTCCCGGCGCGCGAGCGGCAGTCGCGCCTGATGCACCTGCACAAAGAGATCCTGCGCAAAGTGCTCAGCGAGGAGGAGCTGCGCGACCTGCTGGACCCGGAAGTGGTCGAGCGCGTGGACCGGCGGCTGCAACACCTGCTCCCCGAGCGCCACAGCCGCGACGCCGACGAGATGGCGCGGATGCTGAAGGACCTCGGCGATCTGTCTGACGAGTCTGACCTGTCCGACGGGTCTGACGCCGGCCTCTCCCTCGCCGCCCGCACCCAGGGCGACTGGCACGCACTGCTCTGGGAGTTGGTTGACCGCCGCCGGGCGCTGTGCGTGCCACTCAATACCCTTGAACGGGACCAGTGGCGCTGGATCGCCGCGGAGAACTTCGGACTCTACCGGCAGGCGTTCGCCAACAACTGGAAGCTCACACAATGGGAGGAGCAGCTCCTGGACTTCATGGCGACCAGTCGCCCGCTGACGATGCTGGAGGTCGCCAAGAAGGCCGCGCGCGACGGGGACGTGCGCCTGACCGTGGACCGGTTGGTGGAGGCGTATTGGCTGGTTAGGCTTCCGGGGGAGGCGTCAGGTCGATCCGACCGATCCGACGGATCAGACCGATATGTCCTCTCTGACCTGTGGGTGCCACAGGAGTTCGCCAGCAGCACCCTCTCCCGCCAGCAAGCCCGCCGCGCGCTCCTCGAGAACCACCTCCGCACCCATGGTCCCGTCACCAAGTACGAGAGCATGGATCGCTACGCCTTTCCCATGGTCGAGGTGGAAGACGGATTGGACGCGCTCATCGAAGCCGGTCTCGCCGTCCGCGGCGAGTATGTCAACACCAAGCCGCTTCCGCAATGGTGCTGGCGCAGCAACCTGGAGGAGATTCACCGCCTCACCCTCGCCCGGCTGCGACGCGAGATGGAGCCAGCCACCGCGACGGAGTTCTCCGACTACATGCTCCGTTGGCAGCACTGCCACCCCGACACTCGCGTCGAGGGAATCGACGGGCTGCGCCAGGTGTTGCGCCAGCTCCAGGGCGTGGACAACCACGTCGCCGTCTGGGAACGCGACCTGCTCAGCGGCCGCGTCGTCGACTACGCCCCCGCCCTGCTCGACCGCCTCTGCTACAGCGGCGAGGTCACGTGGCGGCGGTTCGGCTGGCAGGATGTCAAGCGCGGCCAGATAGGCTTCTGCTTCCGCGACTCAGCAAAGTGGCTGCCCACGCACCCCGCCGACATCGACGCTGACCTCGGTCAGTGGGACGGCAAGCTTGCAGACGTGTGTACCGCCGTTCGCCAGTTCCTCAGCGGGTATGGCGCGCAGTTCAGCGAGGCGCTCGTCGCCGGCACCGGCGCCGACGAGAAGCTGGTGCTGCAAGCGCTCTGGCACCTCGTGTGGACCGGTGAGGCAACCAACGACAGCTACGAGTGCCTCCGCACAGAGGCGCGAGGCGAGGGCGACCCTCGGTCCCGTAGGTCCAGCGCGTCTCAAGCCGAACTCCCCACCCTCGGTCGCTGGGTCGCCACCGAACGCCTCGTGCCACCGCCGCCACCCAAACTCGACGCCGTCCAGCGCAACCTCGACCTCGCCCGACAGCTCCTTCGCCGCTACGGTCTCCTCTGCCGCGACATGCTCAAGCGCGAGGTTGCCATGCCGAGGTGGGCGGACCTCTACAAGGCGCTCAAGGAGTTGGAGATGCGCGGCGAAGTGCGGCGCGGGTACTTCGTCGAAGACCTGCCTGGCGAGCAGTACGCACTGCCCGAAGCCGTCGAGCTGCTACGCGCGGTCAAGCGGACCCACGCCGAGGCGTCTCCGGCGGAAGCGCAGCCGATGGTCCTCCTCAACGCTTGCGACCCCGCCAACGTCTTCGGCACGATTCTGCCGCTGACCGACGAAGTCGGCCAACCGGTCAAGTGGTCACGGCGCCCGCAGGCATACGTCCTGTTCCGCGCGGGCATGCCGCTGCTCGTGTACCACGACACCGTCAAGCAACTCGCCGACCTGTCCGGCGCCGAGGCAGAACGCGCCGTGCAGCGGCTCATGGAACTGGTGGAGGCGCCGACCGCGGCGTGCCGGCACAAAGAGGTCGCGATCAAGTCGTGGAACAGCCACCCCATCGACGTGTCGCCGGCCCGATTCCTGCTGCAGGAGTTGGGCTGGCTCCCGCTCAAGAAGCGCGCCCTCATCTACGACGGCCGCCAGCGCGCGCCACACCGCAGCTACCTGCCAGAAGCCGGGAGCATCCCCGCCGTGTTCGAGCGCCTGGGCAAGGAGGACGCTCCCGTCAAGTACGACGAGCGTTGGATCGTCTCCCGCGCCCCCCAGTCGACCCGCGGGCTGTTCCGTCAGCTCCTCTACCTTCTCGAAGAGGTCCTGCCCGAGGAGTGCACTTTCCACTACCTCGCCACCCACTGCGAAGTCCGCTACCGCGACGTGAAGTGCCTCCGGCCGTGGCCCAAGCAGAGATCCCTCGACCTCATCATCACTCAGCGCGCGTGGACGCCGCCCCTCAAGATCGAGTTAGGCGCGGACCTTGACGACCCCGCCTTGCGCAAGAAGATCGTGGGCCGCTTCGACGCGGTGAAGGCCGAGGTTGACGCCCAGTTGGGCGAGATCACCGATACCCCAGCTCCGCCGACAACTCGAAGTACCGTTTGAGTGCCTCACTCGGCACGTTGAACGGGATGTGGTTCCCGATGCACATCATGTAGCCGCCCGACCTCTTTGCCGTCTCGACCATTGAGAGCACCATCCGCCGGATCTCGTCCGGGTCGTTTCGCATCAGGATGCGGCAGTCGCCTTCGCCGGCGAGGAATGGGTTGTCGTAGCGTTCCGCCAGTGCTTTGTAGTTGGTCGTCGGCTCACTGATGATGCCCCGGGCACCGCACGCCATCACGTCGTCAGCGAACGCGTCGACGCTTCCATCGACCATGAAGAGGACTGCTTTGCCAGCAGCCTTCAGGATCGCCCAGAACTCCTCGTAGCGCGGGAAGATGAACTTGCGCATCCATTGCGGCGAGCAGATCGGTCCCTGGCTGGTGACGATGTCATCGTGGCAGATGACGAAGTTGATCGGCAGGCGGGCAAAGGCCCGGAACGCGCGCCGGTTGATCTCGCCGAACTCCTCCATAATCCGCTCGAACTCCGGCTCCAGACAGATCCCCAGGAAGTTCTCGTAGCCGAACACCAACAGCGGCCACATGAACATGGTGTTGTAGAAGCCAACGCTGGCGTCGCTCCCTTCCGGGGCGCAGTCGCCCCACTCCTGGCGATAGCCCGCCCGATGGCGCTGGTAGATGATCTCCTCGCTGCTGTAGTCCCCATCCACGACGACCCCCCACCCGGTGAAGTCGCCCTGCGCCAGCGGGCTGAACTCCAGCATTTCCTGCCGACTGCCAAACCGGACCCGGGCTCGGTCCTGCTGCCAGGAGTCTCGCCGCACCTCCCCCCACCGGTCGCGTCCCGTCTGCTCCTCGATGCGCTTCAGCGGGTCATCGCTGGCGGGCACGGGGAAGCCGACGTGTGGGTACAGCTCGTTGAGCCGCAGCATGCAGCTCCGTGGCTGCGCGTAGAAGTCGATGCCAGTGAGGGACGTCGCGGCGTCGGGGTTGGACCAATGCTCCCAGTGAGGAATGCGTTTGGGGCCTCGGCCCATGTACGAGAGGTAGCGGTCGGTTGGGGTCATATTCGGAGTTCTCCTTGAGTCAACAGCGTACAGCGGGGCAGCCGGCCCGCCGACATTCCACCTCGGTTGCCGACCCCGCGGGGGAAGGAGCGGGCAAGCTGCCCCACTGTATGGTTCGCCGGGTCCGGCTCTCACTCACCCGTTCCCGGGCACCGTCGTGAGCACCACTTCGCGGAGTTGCTCCATGAAGTACCGGTAGTTGGCGAACGTGACGTCGGACAGGACGAAGTGATCCGGGCCGGGGATGAAGCGGCCTTTCTCGATGAAGGTGCGCGCCCGAGCTACCTCCCGGTCGATTGCCTCTTTGCCTTCGGCCATCGCCTGCTTGTTCAGCCCGCCCACACAGCCCACCGTCGGGAAGCGGTCCCGGACGCGAGCCACGTCATTGAGCGACTGGACCTCGTAGGGGTACAGCGTCGTGACGCCGCCTTCGCGCATCAGTTCGGTGAGGTCCTCGATGTAGCCATCCGAATCGACAAGGATGATCTCGATGCCGTGCTGCTGGGCAAAGTCGGCGATCCTGCGGTAGTTCGGCGTCATGAACTCGCGGAAGGTCTTGGGCGAGATCATCGACCCGGTTCGGCTCGCCATATCCTCCCAGCACTCGATGAGGTCGAAGTCCGCGTCTTCAACCTGCTTCTCCCAGAGCGCGATCGCCATGTCGGTGTAGTAGTCCATCATGTCGTGGACCAATTCAGGCGCGTCGTAGAACGCATACGCCAGATTCTCATCGCCCATTCGGTTCCGGCAGAAGCCGTAGACGCCGCGGTGGGTGAGCTGCAAGGGGTAGTCGCGATGGCGATACTCTTCGACCAGCTCCGCCCAATTGCCTGGGAATCGCGACGGGTCGTCGGCCTGCATGTGCTCCCGTTTGTAGCGGTCCCAGTCGGCCATGGACTTGATGGGCCAATCGAGGTCGTGCCGGTTGTAGTCGCCGGTCTTCTGAATCATCTCGACCGTGCCATCACCGCGCCGACGAACGACCCGGGTCTCGGTGTCCTCGAGCACTTCCACCGGAACGGGCTGCGAGGGGTCCATGTTGACTGGCGTGCACTGCCACCCACGGTGCTGCCCCTCGAACTGCAGCAACTCATCGATGCACTCCCGGATCCCCGGGTACTCATTCTCCCAGTGTCCCAGGACGGCGTTGGCACCGCCGAACACCTTCATGAAAGGGACGCGATCAACCGGCTTGCCGGTCAGCGTCCTGACGAACCGTTCGCGGGTATTCATGGGAAGCTCCAATCCTCGTCGTCTGTTGCCGGGCTGCCCTGCTGAGTTCGACGTTCGCGCTGCCAGCCCTGCTGCCTGCCTCTGCGAGGCGCCGCGGGCGCCGCTCCGGCCGATACGCGTCGGTCGAAGCGATTCACGTAGGGCGAGAAGGAACCGCGCTGCAATGGCCGAATACTCATCGCGTTGACCATTGACCTGCCACTGGCTGACCAGCTATACTCGCGAAGGTTAGGAATACACCGAAGTGGAAGTTCGCAGAACTTCACCCGGGGGCGTGTGGTGAGCACCCAACACACTGCTGTGCACGCAGAGGCGTCGAACTTGTGCAATAGCTTCGGTGTATTCCTAACCTTCGCGAGTATAACATTATCCCGGCCCGTGTCCTTCGCAGACTTGGGCGCGCGGTTCGCGAGGGGCTGACAGCCCGTCCCCGGAAAGGCGGTACATGAGAATGTACAGAGAGTTCGAGTACCTGACACCCACAAGCTGGGAAGAGGCAGCGGCCTCGCTCGAAGACGGAACCAGTGCCGTGTTGGCGGGTGGGACCGATCTTCTCACGCGGGTGAATGCTCGGCTGAGGCCCCAGCCAGATCGGCTCGTCTCGCTGCGCGGGCTTCCTGCCGTTGCCGCCGTTTCGCACGCCGGGGCTGAGTTGGTGGTGGAGGCGAGGGCCTTGCTTGACCAAGTCGTCTTGGCCGAGGCGGTGAAGACGAACTTCGCCGCGTTGGCCGAGGCCTGCGCGCACATCGGCTCGCCGCAGACCCGGAACCGGGCGACGCTTGTCGGCAACCTGTGCAGCGCCTCCTCGGCTGCGGACGCCTGCCCCGCTTCCCTCTGCTTCTCGCCGCTGGTCCGCGTCCAGACCGAGAGCGGGCTACGCGAGCTGCCGCTCAGCGAGCTGTTCGCCGGCCCCCGGCAGACTTCGCTCGGCCCAAAGGAACTGGTACGAGAGGTCGTCTTCCCACAGCCGCCGCCCAGGACGGGCTCAGCGTACCGGCGGGTGGGCTCGCGGGAGGTGTGCGACTGCGCCACGGTTGTCGTGGCCGTAGCGCTCTCGTTGGACGAAGCCGGCGGCATCGCTCAGGCAGCCATCGGCCTCGGCTCAGTCGCCCCAACGCCCATTCGAGCCACGGAGGCCGAAGAGCTTCTCCTTGGCAAGGTGCTTGACGCCGACCTCGCCGCCCAGGCCGCCGAAGTCGCCGCTCGGGCCACAGCGCCAATCACGGACATCAGAGGGTCAGCGGACTACCGGCGAGAGGTCGTGCAGTCCGTTCTGCCAGCCGTTCTCCGAACGGCTCATTGCCGGGCCCGAGGAGCCTGCTCGTAAAGGAGCCTGACCAATGCAGAAGACAATCACCCTTACCGTGAATGGCGTGGAACGAGAAGCCCACGTGGATGTTCGGGACAAGCTGCTCAAGACCCTCCGAGACGAGTTGGGCCTGACCGGAACCAAAGAGGGCTGCGGCGAAGGGGAGTGCGGAAGCTGCACCGTCCTCCTGGATGGTCGCCCCGTGAACTCCTGCCTGGTACTGACAGTCGAGGCCACCGGCGCAGCGATCACCACGATTGAAGGACTGGAGCAGGACGGGCAACTGCATCCCCTTCAGCAGGCGTTCGTCGACGAGGGCGCCATTCAGTGCGGGTTCTGCACCCCGGGCATGGTCCTGTCGGCGAAGGCCCTACTCGACCGGAATCCGGATCCCACCGAGGAAGACGTTCGGCTCGGACTGAGCGGCAACCTGTGCCGCTGCACGGGGTACACGCAGATCGTCCGCGCGGTGCTCAACGTTGCCGGCGAATGCACGGCGACGGCAGCCCAACCATGTTGCGAACAAGCGTAGCTCCCCCAAGGAGGCCAGATCCAATGAAAGAGTTCCGAGTTGTCGGCAAGCCCGTTGAGCGCCTTGGAGCAAGAGACAAAGCCATCGGCACGGCTCTGTACGCTGGCGATCTCGCTCTGCCCGGCACGCTGTATGCGAAGATCCTCCGAAGCCCGCACCCCAAAGCGAGGATCCTGTCCCTCGACAAGTCAGCGGCCGAGGCAATGCCGGGAGTTGTCGCGGTGATGTGCGCCGACGACGTGCCCGACAAGCGCTTTGGTCTGCTTCACTCCGACGAGCCGATATTCGCGGCTGGAGAGGTCCGCTACGTCGGCGAACGGGTAGCTGCAGTGGCTGCCGAGGACGCCTACACAGCAAACGCTGCACTCAAGCTCATCAAGGTTGAGTACGAGGTGCTCGACCCCGTGTTCGACATGGAGGAAGCGCTCAAGCCAGGCGCTCCGCTGGTCCACCCTGAAGGCGCCGAGTTTGGCCCGGGGTTCTTCTTCCCGACTTCGCTGCAGCCGGAAGGCAATGTGAGCTTCCGCGACGAGATCGTTGACGGCGACGTCGAGCAGGGATTCCGCGACGCCGATGTCATCGTCGAGGAGCGCTACGAGACCGCCGCCGCGCATCAGGCCTCCATCGAGCCGCACGTCTGCGTCGCCAGGTTCGAGCTGGATGCCCTCACAGTCTGGACCTCGACGCAAGCCCCCTTCAACGTGCAGTGGTCCGTCGCAGCCGCGCTCGATATCCCCATGGGCTCGGTACGAGTTGTCACCATGGAAACTGGCGGGGGGTTCGGCGGCAAGGTCAGCGTGATGATCGAACCCGTGGCCGCCGCGCTGGCGAAACGCTGCCGCCGCCCGGTGCAACTGACCTACACCCGTCAGGAGGAACTCGAGGACACCCGGCCCCGCGCGCAGACGATCACCGAGCTCAAGACCGGCGCGAAGAGCGACGGCACCCTATTGGCCCGACAGCTCCGGTTTCTGCTGGACAACGGCGCCTACACGGACTTCGGTCCCGGCACTGTGGGCGGAGCCCTCGCCGCGGCCCGTGGTCCCTATCGCCTCCCCAACGTGAAGTTTGAGGGGCTCGCAATCTACACCAACAAGTTCAACACCGGGGCCTTCCGAGCGCCCGGCTTCGTGCAACTCACCTTCGCCCTGGAGTCACACCTCGACAGCCTCGCCGCCCGATTGGGCATGAGCCCGGTGGAACTTCGCCGCAAGAACGCGCTGCGAGCTGGCGATGCCACGTTCGCCGGCACCAAGCTCAAGAGCGACGTTCTCCTTCACGGACTCGACCTCGCCGCAAACGCGATTGCGGAGGCCGGCCCCCCCGCGCCGAACACCGGCTGGGGCGTTGCCTGCGGCGAGTGGAAGACTGGCGGTCATCCGGGCGGCGCCTACCTCACCGTCAAACTGGACGGCACTGTGACACTGGTCTCCGGCGCGACCGATCTCTCTGGCTCGCGAACCAGCCTTGCGCAGATTGTGGCAGAGGAGTTGGCTCTCGATATCTCCCAGGTGAACGCCGTCACCGGCGACACGCTGTCGGTACCACTCGCGCCGCTGAGCGGCGGAAGCATGGTCACGTACAACATGGCCAACCTGCTGAAGAAGCTCTGCCACCGACTGCGTGAGAAGCTCCTCGACCGCGCGTCTGCGGCTCTGGGAGTGGACATGGACGCTTTGGAGATCGAGGGAGGCTCCGTCCGCGTTCGTGAGGCGCCAGACAAGTCAATCTCGTTCGCCGCACTCGGGGGCAGTGAACCACTGACTGCCGACAGCTCTCAAGACACCCTCGCGCCGACCCATGCCTTCGCGATCAATGCCGTCAAGGTGTCCGTCGATCCAGATACCGGAGAACTCCGGATTCTGCGGGCCATCGGCATCCAGGACTGCGGCACTGCGGTCAACCCGCAGTCGGTGGAAGGGCAGATCACCGGCGGCATGGTGCAGGCCCTGGGCCAAGCCGTGTCCGAAGAGATCATCTTCGACCACGGCAGAGTGGCCAACCGCGGCCTTGCAGACTACCGCCTCCTGACCGCAGCCGACCTACCTTCCATCGAGACGCACCTGCTGGAAGAGGAACCGGGCCCGGACCAAGCGCTGGGCGTCAAGGGAATTGGCGAGCCAGTCCACATCCCCGGTGTCGCCGCCGTGGCCAACGCCGTGTTCGCCGCTACCGGCAAACGCGTCCGGCGAACCCCGCTGACACCCGAGCGGGTGCTTCGCGCTGCGAAGGAAGTTACTGGCGATTAGCTTCCGGCGTCACTCCCCGCCTGTCCGGACCTCGTATAGCTTCAGCTCACTGGGCGGCGGAATGTCCTTCCGTGGTCGGTCGCGGTTTGGCCCAAGTGTCTCCCAGCGAAGCACGTACTTGACGCCGAACGCGTTGCCCTCGCCCCTGCCCGTCTGCAGCCGCACGCTCATTCCCGGGAAGCCGGAGGTCGGCTTGCGCAGTTCTCCCGGAAGGAGGGCTGGCGGAGGCGGATAGGTGCCGATGGGCTTGAGGGTTGCCTCGTCGAGCTTCCAGATGCCGGAGCCGTGTTTGATGTGGCGGTACGCCTGACTGAGCCCGCCGTCCGGCTCGACGCGAACCCCGCCCAGCCGGATCTCGGCGCCGACTGACCCGCCGCCGCTGAAGTTCCAACGGTAGTTCCAGTCGGAGGTCTGGTAGAGGCGCCACTCGCCGTCCTCCAGGCGAGCGCTGTACGCCTGCGTGCTCCCGTCGGCATCGAACTTGTGGTAGCTCACCAGGGGGCGATTCTTCGCGTCGAAGCCCAGAGACTGGGTCATGTTGATCATCCCGCCGTCGGAGGGCACCGGATCGACAATGGTGTCGGACGCCAGCGTGATCGGCAGTGTCAGCGGCTCGCCTCGACAGTTCTCCCAGTGGACGAGGTCAGGGCTGCGGGCATACGAAATGTCGTGGTTCGTCGCGCAGTCGGGCGTGTCACGCCACATCCAGATCAGGTGGTAGCGGCCGTCCGGTCCTAAGACGGGCACCCTCGAGTACGCATTCCTCTTCCCTTGCCCGTCGAGCAGTGGCTTGTCGAGAAGCCGCGTCCATGTCTGTGTCGCCGGGTTGTAGCGGTTGTAGAAGTCGACACCGTTCCCGCTTGAGCCATCGCGATAGCGGAAGAGCAACTCGCCCTTTGGGCCGGCCATGAATACCGGGTAGGTGCACCGGTCCTCATTCTCCCCCACCATCCGGTCGATCCGCGTCAGCGTGGTCACATCGAGCGGCTTCGTCGTGCGGAAGTAGACCAGCGGATCGACGTGCATGTTGCCGGCGAGGTGCAGGTGTTCGTCGCTGTCGACGGCGAGTGTCAGGTAGTTATGGCTATCCCAGTCAACAACCGTTGACGGCCGCTTGCGCCGCTCAAGCAGTCGCCCCTCGGGCCGCACGAACGTCCACTGGGCCGAGCCCAGGGTCCGCTGCCCGACGGTCATCCGCCGCTGGGCGTCGTAGAATGCCACGAACTGGTAGGCGCCGTGCGTCAGCAGGTCGAAGCCGACGGGGTGTCCCGACCAAACGGTGGCGAGGAAGAGGGTGTTGATCACGTTCATGAGGGCAGCACTCCGAGGTCTGGAAGACTGGGCGTGACGGCATCAGTGTAGCGGATCCACGCGAGGCAGGCTCTGCGTGCGGTCCTCTGTGGTGCAGGACACCTTGCGGCGGAGCAGTGCCGCCGCGCCAGTCCCGGCAAGTGCCAGGAAGTCGTGACGACGGACTGTCGAGGCTCTGGGACCCCCGGTGACGTTCCCGTCCTCTGCTTGCTGTTGGCGCCAGCTCCTGAGAGCAACGACTTCGCCGCCGTTGTCGGAGAAGAAGATGACCAATGTGTCGTCCGTCAGGTCGAGTCTCGCTAACGTGTCCAACATTCGGCCGACGCTCTGATCGACGCTCTCCACCATTGCCGCGTAGACCGGGTAGCCTTTGGCGCCGCCGGTGGTCTTCATCTCGTACTTGGCAAGCAGATCGGGTTTGGGGTCGTGCGGCGTGTGGACAGCGTGGTGGGCGAGGTCCAGGAAGAAGGGCTCGTCACCCTTCGCTTTGATGAACGCAACCGCCTCGTCGGTCAGGCGGTCGGTCAGGTACTGCCCTGCCGGTGCTGCCTCCCCTTTCTGCCGGCCATCGCGCCCGACGAGGGCCGCGGGGAAGTAGCTCTTCGGATCTCCGAAACCGAGATCGGCCGGCGCCTTGTAGACATCGAACCCCTCCGCTGCCGGACTGTGCTTCGGATCACGCAACAGGCCGAGGTTCCACATGCCAAAGCAGGCCGTGGCGTACCCGGCCGACTTCAGCGCTTCGGCAATCGTGATCGAGTCGTCGGGGAGGCAGTCGCTGCTGGGCCTGGGAATCAGCTGCTGCCGCTTGGTGGCCTGGTTCGACTCGTCGCTCACGGTGTAGATGCCGTGCCGCGGCGTGTACTGCCCCGTCATCAGCGACGCCCGGGTCGGCGCACAGTTGGGTGCGTTGGCGTAGGCGGCGGTGAGCACCACTCCGTCCTTCGCCAACCTGTCCAGTTGAGGCGTTTCGACGAACTCGTTCCCCATGAAGCCAACATCGTGCCAGCCCAGGTCATCGACTAGGATGAAGACGAAGTTGGGCCGCTTCGCCGGCGGGTCTCCGTCGGCACCAGCCCACCTGCCGCCGACCGTGGCGGCAATGAAGAACCCCCTCTCTCTGAGGAACTGACGGCGGTCAGTGGTCATCATTGCTGTTGTCCTCGGCCTTCGGGTGTATCCGTGCCCGACTCACTGGTCCTGCTTGGCTCTGCGGCCGCCGCCGCCCCTCCCGCTTCCGCCTTTGCCGCCTCCCCGACGCGACTCGGGTGCCGGCGCTCGGTCTGGGCCGTACCGCGAGTTCGGACGCGGCATCTCCGCGTGCACAGCAGTCAGGTAGGCGTCAAGGCGCTTCTGCAGTTCGGCCGCCTTCTCCGGCAGTTCCTCTGCCAAGTCATGCTGTTCACCGAGGTCCTTGGAGAGGTCGAAGAGGTGCAGGGCACCGGTCTCATAGAACCGGATCAGCTTGAGGTCGCCCAGCAGGATTGCCGAAGCGGGGCCGTCTTCGTCCTTGTCGTAGTGCGGATAGTGAACCACGAACTCTTCACGAGGGCGCTTGACTGTGCCGCTGCCGCCGTTCGTCAGCAGCGGCCAAAAACTGCCGCCCTCGATCCCGGCGGGAAGCGGTTCGGTAACACTTGCCAAGTCGCATACCGTCGGAACCAGGTCGTAGTTGGTCACCCGGGTGTGACAGCAGACGCCCGCCTTGATCCCGGGGCCGCGCATGATAAACGGCACCCGGATCCCGCCTTCCCACACGGTGCCCTGACCCATCCGCAGCGGAGGGTTTCGGCCCGGCGTGCCGTGGTCGGCGGTGTAGATCACATACGTGTTGCCGGCGACACCGAGTTCCGTGAGTCTGTCGAGGACCATGCCGATGGTGGCTTCGGTCTCTTCCTGAAACGCCGCGACACCAACCTCTTTGCTGTCGGTGCCGCCGGGCTCTTCCCGGTGAAGAGGCTGGCTCTGGACGGCGTGCAGCGTGGCGACGAGGCATACGCGTTCGAGAATCGAATCCCCTCTCCTGCCAGCTTCTCCAGGTTGGGAGTCCAGGCCTTCACCGACTACAAGGCGCAAGCCGAAGTCGAGCGGCGCTTCGCCAATGTCAAGGGACCCCTGCGCGTCCAGCCGCTGTTCCTCAAGAACAACGACCGCATCCTGGCACTGGTCACCGTCATCCTGCTGGCGTTGACGGTGTTCTGTCTAATGGAACGGGAAGCGCGGCGAAACCTCCCCGCCGGCGACGGCAAGCTGGGCGGACTCCTTCCCGAGAACCGGGCGGCCCGCCCTACCGGCCGCAACATCCTCCGGAAGCTGAATACCCAGACCCTCATCCTCTCCAAGATCGACGATCAACTCTACAAAGAACGCGGACCACTCACCGACATCCAGAAGCGACTCCTCCAACTACTCGGCGTGCAGTTGATGAAGTTCGGCTGACTTGGCGAGCAAGGCGACCTCGGCCCGCCTCGTGCGGAAAACGGGCCGAGGGTGGGGTTTCATGAAGCACGCGGTTTGTCAGGTTCGGCTGAACGAAGCGGATGCCCGTTTCTACACCGCGCTGGCAAGAAGCCTCTCGTGAGACGTGTTCTGGAGGCGCAAGGCAGACAGGCTGGGGCTGGGGTCCAAGCAGGCCCCAATTCGGCGGTGCAGGGGTACCAGTGCCGTGCGTTCAGATTGGGGGGTTGCTGTTTCTGCTGCGCGGGTCTGCAGCTCCCGGTGCGTCGATAGACCGACAGGCCAGGGGGAATGCAAGCCCGACCACTTTCCGCTGCGCGACGAAGCGCACAGAGCACATGCACCGGCCGGCAACTTGGCTGACGAAGAGCTGCTGCTGCTCGATCCAACGGCTCCGGCGGACCCCTGGGTTCTTGTGGTTCGATGAGAGTGGGCCGGTGGAGCCGAATCCGTTCTGCTGCATCAACTACCCCTATCGGCGTGCCACCGCCTCAATAGAGCTGTACCACCTGAAGCACACAGATCTCGTAGAGTGGCGGGAGGTTCTGTGTTCCGACATCCATCGCAGCGTCGAGGATGCGGATAGCTGTCTTGCGGTGTACGACGCGGGCGACGGAACGGCGAGACGAGTTTTCGGGAATACAGTCAGGGGCTTGCGAGAGCGGCTTGCGCCAAGCGCGCCCTACTCGGCCGCCGCGCGCCATGTTGGTGGGGCTCCGAGGTGCGCATCCGGTTGTTGAGGTCGTTCTTGCGGCGAGTGGATAGCCCTGCCGGGAATGCCGTCACCGAACAGCAGCATGCCAGCGCCGGCGGTCCGCCACCACTCAGTCGCATTGGTTTTGCACAACCTGCATTGCGCACAACACTGACGGCTCACAGCGCCGGGTCTATCTCGTTCGCAGGCTGGCCGGCGGCTTTCGCATCGTAGACGAAGGGGGCGTTTCTGCCCGGCTGGGCGGCCAGATCATCGAGTTCGGCGGTCGAACCGGTGGGGGCCCCCTGTTGGGCGTGCTGCCAGTCGCCGTGCCACTCGGGGTCGGTCTTTCGGTAACGGTCGATGTTCGCAGTCGCTCACAGTCGCCCTTCGCCCCATTGCCTTCCTGCCCGATTCCAGCGCACAATCGGGCCAGTACGCCGTGACCACGGCGCCCCATCTTGCTCCTCTCAGGAGGGAGCTGTATATGAACGCGTTTCGCGTCGTTTCCGTCGCATTCGCACTGTGGCTCAACCTGGGTCCGGGTCTTACAGAGCCTGACACTCCGTCGGCATTCAACTACCAACGGGCCGAACGCCTGCTGCAACAGAAGAAGCCCAACGAGAAGCAGCTCATGACGCTGCTTGGGCAGGCGAAGGCGCTGCTGACTGATCCGCCCAAGCTGGCCCGCGCGCTGGCCGAGAACAACGTAAGCGCCGACTATGAGCTGAGCGCCAAAGCCCAGACCGAACTGCGGAAGTTCGTTGAGGTTGGCGGGCAGGTGAGCAACAGCGGCGGTTCGTTGAGCATTGGAGACGACGTTATCCGGTGGAAGGCCAGCACCAACCCCAACGACCGGGTGCTGGGTTCTACGCTGGAGGTGTTCGGCGGCGTCCTTCCCAATGGCGGCTTGGTCAAGCACGTCTTCAGCATCGAGTTTCAGTACGCCGACAACCGCAAGTACCTGGAAGCCATGGGGGTGGACGCCGGCAATCTGCCGGGGGCACGGACGGCACTGAAGATGATGGATGGTGTACTGGGTCGGCACTCCCAGGACGTGCCCGCCGGACAGTCGCCACCGCCCGGTGTGATCGAGGGGGTCACTGCGGAACTGAAGCAACTGCTCCCACCCATCTTCGTCGCGCAGCAACAATACGAGAAGGTCACGGTGGGGCAAGGCATCATTGTGGAAGACGTGACGGGCAACGTCTCCGTCAGCCACTCGACCTTCGAGCGTATCGGGCCGGGGCAGACGACCGGTCAAGGAGTGCAGTTCTCCGAGACCTCGTTCTCTGGTGGACTGAGCGCCAATCTCACCGAGAAGACGAAGGCCGGGGTCGAGTTGGCCCTGAAAGTCTCCACCGATCCGGAGAAGGCGCCGGACCCAAACAAGGCGGAGCTGGTGACGCTGCTCGCCCAAGGGCTGGTTGGTGAAGTCGCGAAGCGAGGCATCGACCAGTTCGCGCCGGTGCTGCAACCGGAGCGGATTCAGCAGGCATTGGCGTTGCTGGACAAACAAGGCCAGCCCCAGACCGCCGACCCAAGCCGCTTAGTCGCTGTGGCGGATCCCAAAGTTGGCGGTGTCCGGCTCTACTACGACCCCGGCATGTTGGCTACCGACGTCCCTCCATCGGCGGTCGCCCGGGTCCTCGATCGTCTGCTGGACCAGCAGCAGCAGGGGCACGAGAGCTTCGTGGTGTCGGCGGCGAGCGGCGAGTGGCGCCTGCAGGCCGTGTCGATGCGGCAACTCCTGGCCGATCCCGGTGCGACGACGTTGGGGACCCTCACCCGGGTGCGGGGCTTCGTGCAGAGGAGCGACGGCGACTTCCTCGTCTTGGGTGAAGTCGAACCCGACGGCGCGCCCATTGCGTTGGACCTGTTCGTTGCCGCCTTGCAGGCCATCTGGCGGAGCGGCGAGTTCCCCTTTGTTTCCCTGGATCCTGACCCGCTTGACTTTGGCGGCGCGCAGAGGGTACGCGTGGGGGGCGTTCCGGCTGCACTTCAGAAGTCGGAGTTTGTCCGCACCATGCTGGAAGCCGACTACGCCCTGAAGCGGATCACCTTGGGCGAAGACGTGCTGGCGGTTCCCGGCTACCGCAACACCTGCGAGTTGGCGGCCGCCACCCCGCCGTCCGGCGAGGTCATGTCCCGCTTGTGGCTGGTGCCGATGCCGTCGCGCACCGCCGACGTCTGGGAGTGGTCCGCCGCCGGTGCCACCGCGGTGCTGTTCGACTCCCGCGTTCAGGTGCTTACCGAGACGATGAAGCGCGTGCAGGACTACCTGCTCGGCGCCGGCGAAGCTGATCCGCTGTGGCAGGCGGAAGCCGCCGGTTTCACGGCGCACTACGCCGAAATCGCTGGGCAGCGGGAGCAGTTCCGCCGGCTGGATGCTGTCTTCGACGTGGCGAAGCTCTGCGCCATTCTCAGGGATCGGAAGGTGGTGGACCCGCTGTTGATGCGCCTGGCCGAACGGCCGGTCCCGTCAGTAGAGATCCCGGACCACTACCAAGGCATCGGCCTGAAACAGGTCGAGGGCACTCGCGTGGTGGTCTCCGGTGGCGCCAACAGCCGCGTTCGGCTGAACCCAAACGCTTACGCGAAGACCGAGGCGTTGGCGGCGCTGCTCGCCGTCGGGGACGGGCAGGAAGTCGGGCTCGTGTATCCCACCACCGTGGGGCTTTCGACAACCGAAGCGTTGGGTGCGGAAGCGGAGATCGTGTTCAACCGCGGGGTGGTGGCGTTCTCCAAGGGGGACTACCTCCAGACCGAAAGCCTGATGACCATGGCGCTTCAGCGCGACCGCGAGTTCGCCAGTGCGCGGCTCTACCGCGGAATCGGGCGCTACGCGCGCGGCGAGAGGAAGTTGGCGTTGGCCGACCTCGACCTGGCCACCAAGGCCATTCCCGAGGCACAGGCGCTTCGCGGCCTGCTTCGGGCGGGGCTCGGCGACAAGTCTGGGGCGCTGCAAGACGCCGCAGCAGCCGCCAAGGCATTCCCCGACAACGAAGCGGTGCTCACTTGGAACAGCAGCACCTACGTCTACACCTTCGACTTGCCCAAAGCGGAAGCAGCCACCGAACGCCTCCTGAGCATGAACCCCGTCGATCCCGATGCCGCCGCCACCTGGACCATGCTCGAACTGCTGTACAAGCTTGGCCCTCAGCGCGCCCGGGAGCGGGTCGAGCAGATCCGCAGAGTGCCGCTGCTCCTCTACGACACCTACTCCGACGGCATCACGGCCCTCCAGCGTTTCGCGCTTGGCGAGAGCATCGACAAGCTGAAGCGCTGCCTGGCGATGATTGACGCTGCCACTGGCGACCCGGCGGTCGTTGCGCTCCACCTGCAGGAGCGCGCGGAAATGGGGCTGCTCATCGCGCTGAGTTCGCAGAGCAAGCTGGACCAGAGCCTGGGGACGACCGAGGGCGAGAGCCCCCTCGCGGTGGCGCGTAGCTATGCCGACGCGTTGGTGAAGCGCCATCCCGACTGGCCGACCGTCTATCTGTTGCGAGGCATGTTCCTGCCTGACGCCGACATGGCGCAGCTCCTGGCAGTCTTTGACAAGGCGCTGCGCTACAAGGGCAACGCCGACCCCTTGCTGGAGGACCTGTCGGCGCACCTGGGCACCAACCCCACTTTGGCGTGGTTCGGGATCAGCCTGTTCTATCAGGCCAACGAACAGGGCCGCAGCGGGCCGGAGTTGGCGACGCTGCTTGAGAAGATCCTCCCGGTGATGGGCAAGGGCCCGGAAGTGCCCTTGCTCAAAGCGCTCCGCGACACGTACCTTCTGCCCGCGGAGTTCGAGAAGAAGCTGAAGGCCGCACTGCTCAGCTTCGGCGACCAGCTCCCGCCAGAGGTGCGTGATGCCATCGACAAAGGGGTGAGCGGGCAGGCGTTCTTTGATGTCTTGGACAAGTTCATGCCCGACTCAAAGATCGACGAGAATGACCCGCGCGCCAAGCAAGTGAAGAAGGCCTTCGACGACGGGCTGGCGAACAAGCTGCGCCCCCTGCGCGCCGCAACCCAGGCGCTCCCCGAACGGATTCCCAACGAACCGGTCACCGTCTGGTCGGTTGGTGTTGCGTCACTGATCTACCTGACGATGGAGTTCGAGCAGGGCGACCCCGCCATTGCCACCGACGCCGCCCTGAAGTGCCTCCGCCAGACCGACGTGGACGAACTGCCTCACGCTACGTGGACGCAGGTCGGCGTCTTCCGCATGGCCCTGCTGGGCATGCTTGGTGAACGGTTCCACCGGCAGTTCGAGCAGGACCCGCGTTGGGAGAAGTTCAAGACCCAGCTCGGCGCCGGAGAGGTGGACCTCCTGCAGATACGCAAGGCGCTCGACGGCGCCAAGGCCGACATCCGCAACACCGTCCTCCGTGCCGGCTCGCCCTTCGCGGTCGCCTTCGTGGAGTTCGGCTTCAGCGGCAACAACACCGCCCCCGTCGAGCGCGAACTACACGACCTCGCCACCGAAGCAGTCCCCCAGGTAGTCGACCCCGCCCGCCGTGAGCGCGAGCAACACGAGTTAGACGCCTGGACCGCCCAACTCAACCCCGCCCCCAAGGACCGCGCCGACTTATTGGGCGGCCTGCTCACCAGCGCAACCCGCCCCGCCGACCTCTACTGCCTGAACTTCCTCACCACCGTCTTCACCGCCGGCTCCCAAGCAGTAGCCCAGGAAGACCCAATCGCGGCGGCCGAGATCGACCGCGCCGTCCTGCAGATCCAGAGCCGGATGCGAGGGCTGCAGCTCAAACGGAAGGGGCATGACTGGGGGAAGTGGGGGAAGGAGGGGTAGCTGAGTCGCATAAGGCGCCGCAAGTGATACAATCGGGCGTGAGGAAGTCAAGCCGGAGTGCGACTTCGTTAGGGAGGGACCCCGGTGAGCCGAAGCAATGTCAGCCTGCCCGATGACGGGATCGCCGACTTCTGCCGTCGGCACCATGTCCGCAAGCTGTCGCTGTTCGGCTCCGTGCTGCGAGAGGACTTCACGCCGGACAGCGACGTAGACGTGCTGGTCGAGTTCGAGCCGGGCCGCACGCCGGGTTACTTCCGGCTCTTCGATATGGAAGAGGAACTTTCCAGCATGGGCGGCAGCCGCAAGGTGGACTTGCGGACGCCGCAGGGCCTGAGTTGCTACTTCCGCGATGAAGTGCTGGCCGAAGCGCAGGTGGTGTATGCCTAAGCGAGACCCCCCTATCTTCATTCGGCACATGCCGGACTATGCACGAGAAGGCATTGATTTGGCTGCCCGTCGAAGCCGCGAAGACCTCGACGAAGATCGACAGCTCCGCTACGCGCTCACCCATGTGATCGCACTCATCGGCGAGGCAGCAACTCTGGTCCCGCAGGAGCACTGCGAGCAGTACCCGGGCATTCCGTGGCGCCAAATCGTCGGTATGCGGCACAAATTGATCCACGGATATGCCACCATCGAGTTGGACGTGGTCCGGTCCACGGTCCAACAGAACCTACCAGCCTTGGTGACCCAGCTCGAGGACGCCCTCGGAACTGAGCCGGACGCCTGAGTCAGCAGCGCGCCTTCATCGTCACCCCCGCGGTCGAGTAAGGCTGCTGAACATCGCCTGAGGAATGGTAACCGACGCCGCCACGTGGGAGCCGATCCCGGCAATCACCCAAGCAGCGTCCAGGCAAACGTAGCCGCCGTCGAAGCAGCCGAAACCGACGCCTCCCAGAAGGAAAGCGCCGCCAGAACCGCCCACAACGACGCCCGCGAGACCGCCGTCCGCCTCCACACCCTAACCGTCGCCTACCGCACCCAAGGCCTGGCCACCTTCCCTAACGGCTCGTCCCAATGGGTGCTCTTCAACAGCCTCCCCGCCACCACCCCGAGGCGGAGGCATCCGTCGGGGGATGACGGCGACGGAAACGGGGAACCGGTGGCGCCGCCGAGTTGAGATGGGGCTGGACGGCGAGCGCGGAGGCGGCTGTTGACGGGGCGAAGTGGCTGTGCTATGGTTGCCTTGCCGGCGGCGCCGAATGGAGCCGGACGGGCTGGTGTAGTCGGCGGCCCGCCAAAGGGCGTCCTCCGCACGGTGATGCCTTGGCAGCCAGGACCCGGCAGGACACCGTTCGGACTGGCCACTCTTGGTTGCCCGAAGGAAACAGCATGAGCGAGACAGTATTCACAAAGGTTGACTATGATCTCGGCTCAGTGGTCAAGTACATTGGTCTGGGCGAGATCGGCCTGCCGGACATACAGCGCCCCTTTGTCTGGAAGAACGCCAAGGTGCGGGATCTGTTCGATTCCATGTACAAGGGCTACCCAGTGGGGTACTTGCTCTTCTGCCAAAGCGCGCTGGCCGACGCTTCCCGGACGATCGGCACCGACAGCAAGCAGAAGCCGCCTCGCCAGGTGATTGTGGATGGACAGCAACGCCTGACTTCGCTATATGCCGTCACCAAGAACATTGCCGTCTTGCGGGAGAACTTTGAGAGCGAACGTATCCAGATTGCCCTCAATCCGCTGGAAGAGAAGTTTGAGGTGGCCGATGCGGCTATACGTCGTGACAAAGCCTTCATCCCGGACATCTCCGTGTTGTGGAGTGCGGATGCCAAGATAACCAAGATCATTCGGGACTATCTTGAGAAGCTGCAGACGGGCCGTGCGATAGGGGAAGCCGAGGAGTTGGCTATTGAAGACCGCATTCTCAAGCTTCAGGGATTGCTGGGCTTTCCGTTTACGGCTCTTGAACTGGCCTCTGATATTGATGAAGAAGCGGTGTCGGATGTGTTCGTGCGCGTCAACAGCAAGGGCACACCGCTGGATCAGGCTGACTTCATTCTGACCCTGATGTCGGTGTTCTGGGATGAAGGGCGCGCTGCCCTAGAGGGGTTCTGCCGTGAATCCCGCAGACCTTCGAAGGGCAAGGCGTCGCCGTTCAACCACTATATCGAGCCTTCGCCCGATCAGTTGTTGGGGGTCGGCGTGGGCGTCGCGTTCAAACGCGCCCGGCTGAAGCATGTCTACTCGATTCTTCGGGGCAAGGACCTCGAAACCGAGGAGTTCAGTGATGAGCGCCGGGAGCAGCAGTTTTCACTGCTCAAGGATGCCCAGCAACGAGTGCTGAACCTACAGTACTGGCACGACTTCATGAACTGCATCCGCCAGGCGGGTTTTCGGAGCGGCAAGATGATTAGCTCCCAGAACAACCTCCTGTTTTCCTACATGCTGTATCTGATCGGCCGAACCGAGTACCAAGTGCCCGAGTTCGATCTGCGCCGCGTGATTGCCCGCTGGTTCTTTATGGCGGCGGTGACCGGACGCTTCACCGGCTCTCCTGAGTCGGCCATGGAGTTCGATCTGGCCCGGCTTCGTAATGTGGACACTGGGGACGGCTTTCTTCGGACGCTCAGTCAAATCTGCGACATCACTCTCACTAACGACTATTGGGCAGTGTCGCTACCCAATGATCTGGCGACCTCGTCACCGCGCAACCCGTCGTTATTTGCCTATCACGCGGCGCAGGTGCTCCTGGACGCGCGGGCGCTGTTTTCGAAGCTCAAGGTCGCCGATCTGCTGGATCCGGCTATGCAGGCCAATCGCGCCGCCGTTGAACGTCATCACCTGTTCCCTAAGGCTTACCTGGCGAAGCAGGGCATTGCGGCCATCCGCGATACCAACCAGATCTCCAACTACGCGGTGGCGGGTTATGATCGGAAGTTGTGGATCGGGCGAGGAAGGTGGTGTACCCTCCAAGTTGTGAAAAGCCGGGTCGGAAGGCCCGCAAGGAGGATACACCGTGTTGGAGTTTACGTTACTGTCCCAGGAATGTACAG
>Ga0210053_1001447_pt1 | contig 21853 bp, 14 predicted proteins | sample CryGeymeta201512_FD_185467 | JGI IMG/M metagenome (GOLD analysis project Ga0210053, IMG submission 185467) | Groundwater microbial communities from Crystal Geyser aquifers in Utah, USA - Crystal Geyser metaG 2015-12 (SPAdes) (version 2) | ecosystem: Environmental > Aquatic > Deep subsurface >... | reverse complement strand
CCGAACATCAGGAGGCCGTTGCCAACCTCGAGCGCTCGCAGCGCAGTTACACGCGTGCCGAGGAGTTGGTCGGCAGACAACTGCTGGCGCGCTCGGAGTTCGATCAGGCCAAGGCGGATCTGGGCGTGGACAAGGCACGTGCCGATTCAGCCGCCATCCGTCTGGCCAAGACCACGATCAAGGCGCCGTTCGCTGGCGTGATCGGCCTGCAACAGGTGTCGCTCGGCGATTACGTGCAGCCCGGTCAAGCACTGACCAATCTGGTTCGCCTGGATCCGATGCGGGTCGATTTTCAGGTGCCGGAGAACGCGTTGGCGAAACTCGCTGCTGGCCTGCCGGTGCGCGTGCAGGTTGATGCCTTCCCCGGCCGCACCTTCACCGGCAAGGTGATTGCCATCGACCCGCAGATAAACCCGGCCACCCATAGCGTGCTGGTACGTGCCAGTGTCGGCAACACTGACCACACCTTGCTGCCGGGGCTGTTTGCCCGCGTTGAACTGGTGCAGGCGCAACGTGCCAATGCGTTGCTGGTACCCGAGCGTGCGTTGTGGCCAGTGGGCGACAAGGTGTTCGTGTTTCGTGTCGTCGATGGCAAGGCACAGCAGGTCGAAGTGCGGGTCGGCGAGCGCTTGCCGGGGCAGGTCGAAATCCGTTCCGGCCTGGCTGCCGGCGATGTGATCGTGACCGCCGGCCAGCCCAAGCTGCACGATGGGGCTGCGGTGAGCGTGGCGCCGGCCGGCGCGCAACCTGCGTCGGCACAATAAGTCACGCCTGCCATGATCGTCTCGGACACCTCCATCCGCCGCCCGGTACTGGCGATCGTGATCAACGTGGTGCTGATCCTGGTCGGCGTGATCGCCTACGAACGATTGAGCGTGCGTCTGATCCCGAACGTCGATACGCCGGTGGTCACGGTTGCCACGTCCTACCCGGGCGCCAATGCCAAGGTGATTGAATCGCAGATCACCAAACCGATCGAGGATGTGCTGTCGGGCATCGAGGGCGTCGATTTCATCAGTTCGGTCAACCGCGCCGAAGAGAGCCAGATCACCGTCACCTTTCTGCTCGACCGCGATGCCGATGCCGCCGCCTCCGACGTACGCGATCGGGTCGCGCAGGCGCGCCAGTTCCTGCCCGAAGAAGCCAACGAGCCGATCGTGCAGAAACAGGAGGGCGACGCGCAGCCGATCATCTATCTGGCGTTTTCCTCGGATCGGCACAGCCGGGTCGAGATCGGCGACGCCGCCGAGCGACTGGTCAAGGATCGGGTGCAGACCATCCCCGGCGTGGCACAGGCGCAGGTGTACGGCACCCGTTATGCGATGCGGGTATGGTTGCAGCCTGATCGACTCGCCGCGTTCGCCTTGTCGCCGGCCGATGTCGAGGCGGCGTTGCGGGCACAGAACATCGAGATCCCCGCCGGCCGGGTGGAAAGCATCGATCGTGAGTTCACGGTGCTGGCGCAAACGGACCTGAACACCGCGGAGCAGTTCGCCGCGGTGATTGTGCGCGAAGTGAACGCTTACCCGGTGCGCATCGGTGATATCGCGCGGGTTGAACTGGGCCAGGATCAGAGCCGTTTCAGTGCGCGCTTCAACGGCCGCACCGCGGTACCACTCGGCATCGTCAAGCAGGCGGTAGCCAATCCGCTGGAAATCTCCGATGCGCTGCAAAAAATGCTGCCGCAGATCGAGCATTCCCTGCCTGACGGCATGAAGGTCGAGATCGCTTACGACTCGACCCTGTTCATCCGCGCCTCGATCACCGAGGTCTACATCACCATCGCCGAAGCGGTCGCGTTGGTGGTGCTGGTGATCTTCTTTTTCCTGCGCAGTGGCCGCGCCACCTTGATCCCGCTGGTGACGATACCGGTGTCGCTGATTGGTGCCTTTGCGTTGATGGCGGCGCTGGGCTTCAGCATCAACACGCTCACCCTGCTCGCGCTGGTGCTGGCGATCGGGCTGGTGGTGGATGACGCCATCGTGATGCTGGAGAACATCTACCGCTACATCGAACAGGGCATGTCGCCGCGCGCGGCGGCGTTCAAGGGCAGCAGCGAGATCGCGTTCGCCATCATCGCGATGACGCTTACCCTGGCGGCGGTGTATGCGCCGATGGCATTCCAGACCGGCCGCACCGGCAAGCTGTTCACCGAGTTCGCATTGACCCTCGCTGGCGCGGTGCTGGTCTCCGGCTTCACCGCACTCACGCTGTCGCCGATGATGTGCTCGCGCCTGCTGCGCCATGAGCGCAAACATGGCGCGTGGTACCGCCGGGTCGAGGGCTGGCTGGCGGCGCTGGATCGCGGTTACCGGCATGCCTTGCAGCGGGTGCTCGGCTGGCGCTGGGCGATGCTCGGCACCGCGTCAGCGATGACCGCGGCGATGCTGTGGTTGTTTACCACCCTGCCGCAGGAGCTGGCACCGCAGGAGGACCAGGGCATCGTGATCGGCTTTGCGATTGCGCCGGAAGGCTCGACGCTCGCTTACACCGATAGCTACATGAAGCAGATGGAAGCGGTGTTGCAGGACGTGCCGGAGATCCAGATGTATTTCCAGATCACCGGGTTCCCGGTGGTGACCCAAGGCATCACCTTCGCGCGTTTCGTCGACTGGTCCGAGCGTGGGCGCAGCGCCGACGAGATCGCCGGCGCAATGTTTCCACAATTCATGGGCCTGGCCGGCGTGCTGGCGTTCCCGACCACGCCGCCGCCGCTGGGCCAGAACGACTTCGGCCAGCCGGTGCAGTTCGTGGTGCAGACCACCGGCAGTTGGGAAGAACTGGAGACCACCGTGCAGGCGATGCTGGCGAAGATGCGCGAGAATCCGGGCCTGACCAACGCCGACTCCGACCTCAAGCTCAACAAACCCGAGCTGCGAATCGCTGTCGATCGCGACAAGATCAGCGCGGTCGGCGCCAGTGTGATCGAGGTCGGCCGCACCATCGAGACCCTGATGGGCGGGCGCAATGTCACCCGCTTCAAGCAAGGCTCCGAGCAATACGATGTGATCGTGCAGGTCGAGGACGCGGCACGACGCACGCCCGGCGATCTGCGCAACATCCACGTGCGCGGCAAGGAAGGGCAAATGGTGCAGCTCGCGAATCTCGCTACCGTCGAGGAGACCGTCGCCGCCAAGGAGCTCAACCACTTCAACAAGCTGCGTTCGGCCACCATCAGCGCCGGCCTGGCACCGGGTTATGCGATGGGCGATGCGATCGTCTGGATGGAGGCCACACTGGACGAGGTCACGCCCGAGGCACTGTACGATCTGTCCGGTCAGGCGCGCGAGTTCCGCGCCTCGTCGAGCAGTTTTGCCACCCTGTTGCTGCTGTCGGTGATCTTCATTTACCTGGTGCTGGCGGCACAATTCGAGAGCTTCATCGATCCGTTCATTATCCTGTTCTCGGTGTTGCCGGCATTTTTCGGTGCCTTCGTGGCGCTCAAGCTCAGCGGCGGCAGTTGGAACATCTACAGCCAGATCGGCGTGATCACCCTGATCGGCCTGATCGCCAAGCATGGCATCCTGATCGTCGAGTTTTCCAACCAACTGCGCGAACGTGGCGAAAGCAAGCTGCACGCCGTTGCCGAAGCCGCAGCGCTGCGCCTGCGGCCGATCCTGATGACCACCGGTGCGATGGTGCTGGGTGCGTTTCCGTTGGCGCTGGCCAGCGGCGCCGGCGCCGAAGCGCGCCACCAGATCGGCTGGGTGATCGTCGGCGGCATGAGCTTTGGTACCGCCTTCACCCTGTTCCTGGTGCCGGTGGGTTACCTGTTGCTGTCGCGTACGCGCGCCCAATCCCCCAGTAGCCCGGGTTGAGGCGAAGCCGAAACCCGGGATCCGATACCCGTTTCGCCGCGATCAACCGAAATCCGTTACGCCAAAACCCGCCGCAAACTGCACGGCGGGTCTTGGATGAAACGTAACGACGGCTTACTTGATCGACGCCGTTTCGACCACGCCCACCACCAGCGTGTCGCGCGGTGCTATCCACATCCGCATCACCACCCAGGCCAGCAGCAGCGCGCCGACCGAGAAGATGGTGTCGCCCGGCACCCGCAGCCACACCAGCAAGTCGATGATTGGCTGGCCCATGAACTCGGCGGAGCGCGCGTACCAGTAGCCGTTTTCCAGCGCCGCGTTGAGTTGCAGCAGGCCCAGCGGCAACAACGTGAGCGCGGCCATCAGGCTGAGGCCGATGTTGAAGGTCCAGAAGCTGTTGCGCAGCAGGGTCTCGTTCCACACCGCCGCGGGCTTCAGCCCGCGCAGGCAGAACAGCATCAGGCCGATGCCGAGCATGCCGTACACCCCAAACAACGCAGTGTGGCCATGCAACGCGGTCAGGTTGAGGCCCTGCATGTAGTACAGCGCCAGCGGCGTGTTGATCAGGAAGCCGAACAGACCGGCACCGACCAGATTCCAGAACGATACCGCGATGAAGAACATGATCGGCCAGCGATAGCGTGCCATCCACGGCGTCGCCTTGCTGTGGCTCCAGGTCTCGTAAGCTTCCATGCCGATCAGTGCCAGCGGCACCACTTCCAGCGCCGAAAAGCTGGCGCCGAGTGCGACCACACCGGTGGTGGTGCCGGCGAAGTACAGGTGATGGAAGGTGCCCAGCACACCGCCGGCCATGAACACGATGGTCGCGAACAGCACATTGGCAGTGGCGGTGCTGCCGCGCACCAGGCCGAGCTTGACGAACAGGAAGCTGATTACCGCGACAGCAAATACCTCGAAGAAACCTTCCACCCACAGGTGCACCACCCACCAACGCCAGTATTCAACCATCGACAGCGAGGTGTGCTCGCCCCACATCAGGCCGGCGCCGTAGAACAGGCCGATCGCCACCGTCGACAAGAACAACAGGCCGACGATCGATGACATTTCGTCCTTGCGCCTGAGTGCCGGCCACAGCGCGCGCCCGACCAGCCCCAGCCATAGCATCAGACCGACGAACAGAAACAACTGCCAGAAGCGGCCAATATCGACGTATTCCCAGCCCTGATGACCGAACCAGAAGTTGTTGGCCAAACCAAGCTTCTGCATCACCGCGAACCACTGCCCGGCGAACGCGCCGACCACGATGACCAGCAGGCACACGAACAGGAAGTTGACGCCGGCACGCTGGAACTTCGGCTCATGGCCGGAAATCGCCGGGCCGATATACAGCCCGGTCGCCAGCCATGCGGTGGCGATCCACAGCACCGCCAATTGCGTATGCCAACTGCGGGTCAACGAATACGGCAACACATCGGACAGCGCGATGCCGTAGAAATCATTGCCTTCCACCTGATAGTGCGCGGTGAAGGCGCCCAGCAATATCTGGGTCAGAAACAACGCCAGCACGAGCCAGAAATACTTGCCGGTCGCTTTCATCGAGGGCGTCGGTTGCAACCCCGCCAGCGGGTCGCTGAGCGGCGGCACCGGTGCCGGCTCCTTGCCCTGGTACACCGCGTAATGCCAGCCCAGCAGGCCGATGCCGGCAATCATGAACAACACACTGAACACCGTCCACAAAAATGCACTCGATGTCGGTGCGTTGCCGATCAATGGCTCGTACGGCCAGTTGTTGGTGTAGCTTTTCGCTTCACCATCACGATCGGTACCAGCCGCCCATGCTGCCCAGAAGAAAAATCCGGCCAGGTCCTGCCGGTATTCGGGGTCAGCCACGGTGTCGCTTTTCATGGCATAGGTTTCGCGCAGATCGGCGGTGGCGGGGTCGTGGCCAAACAGGCTCACGTAGTGCGCCGCCACCTGCGCGATCGCTTGTGCGCGATCGTCAGAAACGCTCAGGGTGCCGGTAGCCGGATCGAACGCATTGCGCCGATAATCCGGCGTCAGCTCGGCCCGCAGCTTGGCTTGCAGCCCCGGATCGAGGCTGGCCCAGGCCTGCCCGTAGCCGCGCTGCGCGCGCAGATCGAGTTCGGCGCCGATCTGCCGGTGCAACCAGTCGGCGCTCCAGTCCGGCGCCACCAGCGCACCATGGCCCCAGATCGAACCGAGTTGCATACCGCCCATCGATTGCCACACCACCCGCCCGCGCTCGATGTCGGCGCGGGTGTACAACACCTGCCCGCTGTGCGAAACCACCTGCTCCGGCATCGGCGGCGCCTTGCGGTGAACTTCGCCGCCCATCCACAGCAATACCCCAAACGACAAGGCGAGCAAGGTGCCCAAGCCCAGCCATAGTCTGCGCGTTGTGTTCATGACCGATGCTCCTGTTGACGATGCCGCCATAATCCGCTTCGCCGGCTATCTGCACACTGACGCAGGTCAAGTAGGCCGGGGCTCGCCACTCGGGACTCGGGCGTTGATGGGTTTCGCTACGCTAGCCATCCTACCGACTTGGGATTCGGGATTCGGGATTCGGGATTCGGGATTCGGGATTCGGGATTCGGGATTCGGGATTCGGGATTCGGGATTCGGGATTCGGGATTCGGGATTCGGGATTCGGGGAAAAACGTAAAGCACGTTGGGTCCGCAAAGAACGCAAAAGACGCAAATGAAAACAAATTTAGCGATGAGCATCATCCAGTCTCATCTGGTGATGCTGAGTGGGCGCAGAGCGTGCGCCACTGATGCAATTTGACTACAGGTGCCCTGCGCAGAAAGGGGCCTCCCTTAGCGAATGGCGCCGCTTGAGCCAGCCCTCTCGGTTCGTCATTCCAGCGAAAGCTGGAATCCAGCGACTTCAGCTTCCGAGCCGATGACACACAGCGAGAGGTCTGGATTCCAGCTGAAGCCTGCCCTCGAATGCTTGAATCGGGGACTGGAATGACGGTGCGGGATGGCTGCACAACCGCAAACCCGTGCATGCGCCCCGCAACATTCGCACTACGTGTTGGGCTTTCCTTTGCGAACTTTGCGTTCTTTGCGGACCATTGGCTCTTCCCGAGCCCCGGCTTCAATCGCGCAACACGGGCCTCGCCAGCGCGCGCAAACGCTCGCAATCGACCAACTCCACCTCGCGCCGATCGACCGTGATCAGGCCATCGCTCTGGAACCGGCGCAACACCCGGCTGACGGTTTCCGCCGCCAGCCGCAGGTAGTTGGCGATGTCGGTGCGCGCCATGGTCAGGGTGAAACGGGTTGCGGAAAAGCCGCGCGCGGCGAAGCGCCGCGAGACCGATATCAGAAACGCCGCCATCCGCTCGTCGGCACTGAAATCGCCGGCCAGCAATGCGGCCTTGCCAATATCGGCGCTGAGCAGCTTGAACAATTGCCCTTGCAAGCCAGGCATGCGCTGCGCCAGGGTCGCCATCTTTGGAAACGAGAACCGGCACAGGATGGTGGTGTCGAGCGCCACCGCGTTGCACGGGTAGTGCGCCTGATGGATGGCGTTGAGACCGATCACTTCGCCGGGCAGAAAAAAGCCGAGCACCTGCTCGCGGCCATCGGGGTCGATCACGTAGGTTTTGACGGTGCCACCGCGCACCGCGGCGATGGCGTTGAAGGCGTCGCCTTCGCGAAATATATGCTCGCCAGCCGCGAACGGGCCGATGTGTTCGACAAGGCAATGCAGCTCGACCAACGCGCTTTTGTCGTAGCCTTCCGACAGACAGGCCGAAGAAAACGCACAGGTACTGCAAAACGTGAGCGCGTCGCCGTCGTCGGCAATCGGGTTACGCCGACGTACCGCACCGAACGTGCTCACCGCGCTCCCGCCACAACGACGCTCAGATCGCTTTCGAGAAGCGCGCTGGCTGGCTGGAGGGTTGCTGGAGATAGCGATCGAAGCACATCGCTATGATACGCATCAGCAGGCGTCCGCGCGAGGTGGCCTCGATGAATCGCGGCCCCACCTGCACCAAGCCATCGGCCTGCAGTGGCGCCAGCCGCGGCAGGGCGTCGGCAAAATAGCGCAGAAAGTCGATATCGAAGCGCGCCTGGATGTCGGCGATGTCGATCCGGCCCTGACACATCAGTTGCTGGATCACCTCGGCACGCAGCACGTCGTCGGCATCCAGATTCAGGCCGCGCCAGGTGGGCAGATGGCCGGCGTCAAGTGCCGCCTCCCAGCCATTCATGTCACGGTGATTCTGGCTGAAACTGTCGCCGATGTGGCTGATAGAACTGACCCCAAAACCAATCAGATCGCTCTCGGCATGGGTGGTATAGCCCATGAAATTGCGATGCAGGCCGCCACGCGCCTGGGCTTTGGCCAGATCATCTTGCGGCAGGGCGAAATGATCCATGCCGATGTACAGGTACCCGGCCTCGGTAAGTTTTTCGATCGCCAGTGCGAGCAGCGCGAGCTTGTCCTCGGCGCTCGGTAAATCTTCAGCCTTGAGCTGGCGCTGCGCCTTGAACATTTCCGGCAGATGCGCATAACCATAGATTGCCAAGCGGTCGGGGCGCACCGCGATCACCGTATCCAGCGTTTTCGCAAACCCGGCCTGGGTCTGCTTGGGCAGTCCGTAGATCAGATCGACATTGACCGAGCGCATGCCGCTATCGCGACAGGCCTGGATTACCGCCAGCGTTTGCTCGACGCTCTGGATGCGGTTGACCGCCTCCTGCACATCGGGGTCGAAATCCTGCACGCCGAGGCTGGCGCGGTTGAAACCGATCCGTGCCAGCGCATGGATGTCGTCCGGGCTGACCGTGCGCGGATCGATCTCAATCGAAAAATCGCGTTCCGCCGAGGTGCTGAAGTGGAACTGCCGGCCCAGCGTTTCCACCAGCTCACCGATCAGCTCGGGGGTGAGAAAGTTGGGCGTACCACCGCCCAGATGCAGTTGAATCACGTCGCGGTCGCGGTCGAACAACGGCGCTGTCAGCGTGATTTCCCGCTCCAGCCGATGCAGGTAGGTGGCACCGCGACCGTGGTCATGGGTGATGATGCGATTGCAGCCACAGTAGAAACACGGGCTGACGCAGAACGGCACGTGCACATACAGTGACAGGCGACGCGGAATCGGATCCTCGTTGCTGGCACGCGCCACTTCGCGGAACTGCGCTTCGCCAAAACTGGCGGCAAACTGCGGCGCGGTCGGGTAAGAGGTATAGCGCGGCCCGGGCCGGTCGTAACGGCGCAGCAGGTCGGCATCAAAGGCAGGAATGGTGTTCATGGGGTGGGAGTGTGGCGGTCGATGGGCGCAGGCGCCTTGATTGCGATCAAGTATTGGGAAGCCGTTGTGCTGCGCCGCACAAGCCTTTGCAAGCTTGCCGATGCACCGCACAATGGAACCCCCTGCCCTGCGGAGTTCCCCTCATGTCGATTCGGCGCATGTCCGACCTTGCCCTTGCCGGCCAACGCGTGCTGATCCGCGAAGACCTGAATGTGCCGATCCGCGATGGCCAGATCACCTCCGAACAGCGCATCAGCGCCGCGCTGCCGACGGTGCGCGCGGCGCTGGCGGCAGGCGCGGCGGTGATGCTGCTCTCGCACCTGGGCCGGCCCAGCGAAGGGCAATGGAGCGCCGCCGACTCGCTGGCGCCGGTGGCGAAGCGGCTGTCCGAACTGCTCGGCCGCGAAGTGCCGCTGATTCGCGATTATCTCGGCGGCGTGAGCGTTCAGCCGGGCGAGCTGGTGCTGCTGGAGAACTGCCGCATGAATATCGGCGAAGGCAAGGACGATGCGGCGCTGGCTCAGCGTTATGCCGATCTGTGCGATGTGTTCGTGATGGACGCGTTCGGCACCGCTCATCGCGCGCAAGCCTCAACGCACGGCGTGATCCACGCCGCCAAACAGGCCTGCGGCGGGCCGCTGCTGATGGCCGAACTCGACGCCCTGGCCAAGGCGCTGGAACATCCAGCGCGGCCGCTGCTCGCCATCGTCGGCGGCGCCAAGGTAAGCAGCAAGCTGGCGCTGCTGGAAAGCCTGGCGGCGCGCGTCGATCAACTGATCGTCGGCGGCGGCATCGCCAACACCTTCATCGCTGCACTTGGCCACCCGGTTGGCAAGTCGCTGGTCGAAACCGATCTGCTCGACACCGCACGCCGCATCCTCGCCGATGCCAAGGCGCGTGGTGCCGACATCCCGCTGCCGAGCGACGTGGTGGTGGCACGCGAGTTCAACGCCGATGCCCCGGCGACGGTAAAAGCGGTGGACGCCGTCGCTGCCGACGAGATGATCCTCGACATCGGCCCGGACACCAGCGCGCGTTACGCCGAACTGATCCGCACGGCCGGCACGGTGATCTGGAATGGCCCGGTTGGCGTGTTCGAGTTCGCCGCCTTCGCCAACGGCACGCAAACCCTCGCCCACGCCATCGCGCAATCGCCAGCATTCTCGATCGCCGGCGGCGGCGACACCCTCGCCGCCGTCGACAAATACGGCATCGCCAACGACGTGTCGTACATTTCCACCGGCGGCGGCGCGTTCCTGGAGTTTTGCGAAGGCAAGGAACTGCCCGCGGTGGCTGCGCTCAAGGCGCGGGCGCGGCAAGGCCGCTGAGCGCCGGCGCTTTTGCGGTCATTGCGAACGCGCAGCGCGAAGACCGTAGGATGGGTAGAGCGCAGCGAAACCCATCCTACGAACTACGGACTTCGCGCCGTGCGCTCGCAACGACAGCGGATCAGCCACAGGGCAATGAACCCTTTTCGCGTCGCGGGATCATGTCCACATCCGGATATTGATGGGTTTCGCTGCGCTCTACCCATCCTACGAACTGCAATGCCAACCCGGCATGCGCGACAAGCACCCCCCTGCGCGAACACCAGCAAAGCAAAACACCATGCCGGCCAAGAGTTGGGTGACCTCTGGCACATGGCAAAGTTGTTTTGGTGTTGTACTTTACCAGCACACCAAATCACGGAGCGCAGCCATGAACACCTACACCCCGCCCAGCCTCGCCGCCATCGCCGCCATCGCCGAGCGCCGCCATGGCTCACGCCAGGTCGTCAGCAACACCGACCGTCTCGCCACCCACTACCGCGAGCGCGATTTTGGTATTGGATACGGCCGCAGCAGCGGTTACGTACGCGTCCGTTCGTATACCGCCGACAACCAGCGTCCGCTGTTCCGCGTCGGCTGAGGTTCAACCGGTCGCTTCGGTGTCGCGCATCGATGGCCGCTGTGCGAACAGCGCATACCATGCCGCAAGCGCCGGCCGCCCATCACGCCAGTTGCGGTCGGGGTGGCGCAGGTCGAGGTGGCCCAGCGCGGCGGCACTGGCGATGGCATCGATCTGTTCATGCAGCGCGGCAACCTCGCCTTCGAGCGCGTCAAGGCTGCGCACAATGGCGCTGCGCCAGCGTCCAATCCAGTAATCGGAGCGTTGTGGGCTCGGCCGCCGGCCCTCCATCACCAGCGCCACCGAGGCATCGATGACGCCTTCGGCCAACGCCGCCCGGCGCTGGGTTTGCCAGTACGCGCTGTCGGGCGAAACCGCAGCACCCTGTGCCGCAAGCCATGCGCAGATCACCCGGCTGTCGTAAAGCACCGTGCCATCATCGAGCCGCAATGCCGGTACCTTGCCCAGCGGGTTGGCGGCCAGCAGCACCGCCGGGTCGTCCAATGGCAGCGCTACCTGCTCGTTGACCCGCTCGCGCAGACCGCATTCGCGGATCAGCACCCGCACCTTGCGCGCATACGGCGAGGTGGGTGAATACCACAGGGTAAGCATGGTGTGCTCCTTCACGTGACACAGCGCAAAGCGGTTCCTTGTCCCCCGCTCCCTCCGGGAGAGGCTGGGGTGAGGGAAACGGCATGGTGTGAAAGCGCTTCATGATGCGTGGTGGCCACTCGCCATGTCCGTTAGCCGGAAATCCGCAGCACAGTGTGCCGCATTGCCCGCGCCACGGGTAGGCCGGCGCGGCTGATTTGACGGCGTTCGCGCTTGTCCCGCGCCCCCGATTCGTGTAACCATACGGCTACGTACGTTTGCGCCGTGAGCGCGAACCAAACCGCTTTGGAGAGTGCCGTGGCCACCTACACCCCCCCCCTGCGCGACATGCGCTTTGTTCTGTTCGAGCTGCTCGATGCGCAAAGCGCATTCGCGGCGATGCCGGCCTATGCCGAAGTCGATGCCGACACCGTGATGGCGGTGCTGGAAGAAGCCGGCAAATTCGCCAGTCAGGTGATCGCCCCGCTCAATGGCGTCGGCGATGTGGAAGGCTGCCGGATCGACGGCGAGGGCGCGGTGACCACCGCCACCGGGTTCAAAGAGGCTTACCAGCAATACGTCGATGCCGGTTGGCCGGCGCTGGCCTGCGCCCCGGAATACGGTGGCCAGGGCCTGCCGATCACGCTCAACAACAGCGTCTACGAAATGTACAACTCGGCGAATCAGGCGTGGTTGATGTACGCCGGGCTGTCGCACAGCGCCTACGAGTGCCTGCGCACGCACGGCACCGAGCAACAACGCGCGGTGTACCTGCCCAAGCTGGTCAGCGGCCAGTGGACCGGCACCATGTGCCTGACCGAGCCGCATTGCGGCACCGATCTGGGCATCCTGCGCACCCGCGCCGAACCCGATGCCGACGGCAGCTACCGCATCAGCGGCACCAAGATTTTTATCTCGGCCGGCGAACACGACATGGCCGAAAACATCCTGCACCTGGTGCTGGCGCGCTTGCCCGATGCGCCGGCCGGCACCCGCGGCATTTCGCTGTTTCTGGTGCCGAAGTTCCTTCCCGATGCCGCTGGCGAACGCGGCGAGCGCAACACCATCCGTGCCGGCTCACTGGAACACAAGATGGGCATCCACGGCAACGCCACCTGCGTGATGAACCTCGATGACGCGCGCGGCTGGCTGATCGGCGAACCGCACCGCGGCCTCAATGCGATGTTCGTGATGATGAACTCGGCGCGTTTGGGTGTCGGCATGCAATCGCTTGGTCTGGCCGAAATGGCCAATCAGCAGGCACTGGCCTACGCCCGTGATCGCCTGCAGATGCGCGCCGCCAGCGGCCCGGTACGGCCCGACAAACCCGCCGACCCGATCATCGTGCATCCCGATGTGCGCCGCATGCTGCTCACCAACCGCGCCTACACCGAAGCCGGTCGCGCCTTCAGCACCTGGGTGGCGCTGTTGATCGATCAGGAACTGAGCCACCCCGACGCGGCCGTACGTGAGCAATCCGGCGCACTGGTGACGCTGCTGACGCCGGTGATCAAGGCGTTCATCACCGACAACGCCTTCGACACCATCAACCAGGCTTTGCAGGTGTTCGGCGGCCATGGCTACATCCACGAATGGGGCATAGAGCAACTCGCCCGCGATGCCCGCATCAACATGATCTACGAAGGCACCAACGGTATCCAGGCGCTCGACTTGCTCGGCCGCAAGGTGCTCGCCGACGGCGGTGCCAAACTCGCCCTGTTTGGCAAACTGGTCAGCGAGTTTGTCGCTGCACAACACGACCAGCCAGCAATGACCGAGTTCACCGCACCACTGGCCGAACTGGGCGGGCAGATCGTCAAGGTTACCGGATTGATCGGCACCAGCGCCGGCAACAACCCTGATGCCGTCGGTGCCGCCGCCGTGCATTACCTGCGTCTGGTCGGGCATCTGGTGTATGGCTATTTCTGGGCGCGCATGGCGCGTGTGGCGCTCGACAGGGCCGACAGCGGCGATGGCTTTTACACCGCCAAGCTCGCCACCGCGCGTTTCTACTTCGCCAAGCTGTTGCCGGAAACCGCCTGGCATTTGGCGGCGCTGCGCGCTGGCAGCGAGCCGCTGATGGCGCTGGATGCGGAGTTGTTTTGATCTGGGCTGATCCCTGCGGACACAATGGCCACAGGGAACGTGGCACTCTGGTAGAGCAGCGACCCATTGACTGCGCGGTAGTCATGTGGTCTTAATGTGGCCGATACGTGGTTTTCCAGATCCCTCGCGACGCTACTGCGTGCTATGCTGATCGGCCAATGAGAACAACACCATGACTGCTCCTGCTGCCAATCTATTCCGTAACATTCCAAATCACGATGTGCTGGGTTTCGGGCTAGGCGCACAGTTCCAGCCGCAGCGCGTGTCCGAGTTTCTGGACCTGAAGAAGGCCGATGTTTCGCGGGTCGCTGACGTATCACCCAAGTCGGTACGTTGGGACGATGCCATCCCGGCCGCCATGCGCAAACGCCTGGAAGAAATTGCCATGACCTGCAACCTCGTTGCCGAGGCCTTCGGCGGGGACGTGGAAAAAACAGCACTGTGGTTCAAGGCGAAAAACCCGTTGCTTGGTGACGTGTCACCACGCGATATGGTTCGCCTTGGTCGTTTCGATCGCTTGCGCAAGCACATCGTCAGTGCCGTGATGGAACGCGCGACACCACCGGCCTGATTGCGCGGGCAACGCCAAGTGGGAAAGTCCCGGAAACAGGAACCGCCACGCACAAGTCCGCGCGCGTCGATCACCGACTCACGCCCGGGCCTGCTTGAACTGGATCGATTTTCGGACGCGGATATCGGATATCACGCGTTGGAAGCGGATGTCCGACGACCTTGATGAGCTTAACGATCAGCTTTACTACGGGTTGGAGCCGCAACGTCAACGGCACCACGAAGCGATGATCGCGGCGTTGCAGTGCGTCGCGCCAGCGAGTCTCACGTTTTCGCGATGGACACGATTGGTTACATGGCGTTACAGCACCGATCCGCTTTCGGCAGCCGGAAGCCTTGCGGAATACGGCGGCCGATTCAACATCGGTCGCGACGTCGACAAAACGATGCGCGCGCCGTGGCCTTCACTGTATCTCGGAGAGAACTTCGAGACAGCCTATCGCGAAAAAAATTTCAACTCGACCGTGGCGATCGAATCGATGGTCTCTCGCCGGAAGAATTGGCCTTGCATCCAGGAAACAGTTTTACCGCCGTATGCCTAGACGGCCAGTTGGAACGAGTCTTTGATGTCGACCAGCATGGTGCGTTCGAAGGCCTTTGCGCTGTACTGCGCAAGATGAAACTACCCGCGAAAGCACGGCAACTTCAGAAGCGGCTTGGATTGTCCAGCCGTACCGTTTTCATGGTCTACACCGTCGGCCGCCTTCGTTCCGAGGCGCTCTTGAAGAACTGGCGGACCATGCCTGTACAATTTGGATTACCCTCGCTGAGCCAGATTCTGGCGAGCCTGATTCTCGATGCCGGCTTTGAAGCGATTCGCTACCCGTCAACGAAAGGTAACGGCTCTTGTCTGGCAGTGTTCCCACATAAACTTTCGAGCAGCCAAACGTACATTGCAGTGTCCGACGATCCACCCGCTGGACTCCGACATGCGCGATTGGACATGGAAAGCGCAGACGATCTTTGCGGATGGGAAATGCTCAGGCCGAATCAGCGGCCACGAAATGGTGGCTAACGAATTGCCGCAACAACGGTTCAGCGCTATGGTTTGGCATCATGGGCGGCATGCTACCCAGCATGCGTTCACCAGCCGTTCGCCGCGCTGACCATCACCCGTAACGGCGCGACATGCGCAGGGATTGAAATCACATGAACCGTCTTGTTTCTGCCCTTGTTCCAATCCTCGTTGTCGCCGTGTTTTCGAATGGCAGCCTGGTCCACGCCGCAGCACCCGTTTCGCCGCAGATTCTTGCGCAGGAATCGATCGCACTGCCGGTGCCGGCCAGCACTGGCACTGTTCCGATCACGCTCAGTGCGGGCGGGCGCAGCTTTTCGTTTACCTTGCGCAACAACTCGGCACTGGCTGGTCGCGTACCGGCGGGGGTTCGTGTGTTGCTGGCCGACGCTGGCGATGACGGCAGTTGGGCACGGCTCACTTACTTCGACAACGGCTGGCATGGCGTGCTGTTCGATGGCATCAGCCTGTGGTTGATCGAACCTGCATCCCCAACGACGACAACGCCATCGCGTACTGGCGCGGTCGACAACGTGACCATGTATCGCGCCGAAGACCTGCAATTGCCGGGATTTCTGTTTGAGGCCAATGGACACACCGCGCCGCTGGCACCCAACCGCGTGCCCGGGCAAGCGTTGCTCGGCGAACTGCCACAGATTGCCATGGCCGGTGTAACCAAGCGTCTGCCGATCACCCTGGTCGCCGATACCGCATTCCGCACCAGGACGGGCGCCAATGCCGAAGCAACCTTGCTCACCTTGTTCAACAACGTCGATGGCATTTTCAGCAATCAGGTGGGTATTGGGCTTGAGCTGCAACACGTCGAACTGCTGAGCAACGACGGCCCGCTGACCGCGCCCGACCTCAACACCCTGCTTGATCAGTTCACCGACTTCATGTTTAACGGCGCCGGGACAGCGATTCCCAGCGCCGGTAATGCGCACCTATTCACCAGCCGCGCGGAAGCAAACAATGGTGGCATTGCCTGGGTTGGTACGTTATGCAGTGATCGTGTCGGCTACGGCGTCAACAAGTTTACCGACAGCATCAATATTGGCACGCTGATCTTTGCGCACGAGCTTGGCCACAACTTCGGTGCACCGCATGACGGCCAAAGCGGCAGCGCCTGCGAGAGTGCAGCACCGGGTCTGATGGCGCCAACGGTGGGTGGTACGGATCAGTTTTCGCAATGCTCGATCCAGCAAATGCAGCCCGAGATTGCCGACGCGTTTTGCCTGATTTCAGTCTCCAGCATTGCCGCAGTGGATTTCACCGGCAACTGGTTCAACCGGCAGCGCGATGGCGAGGGGGTGCAAATCAGTCTCGAAGGCGACGGCGCCACCTTTGTGTTGAGCTACTACACCTATCTTGGCGGCCGTCAGGTGTGGATGATCGGCGAAGCACGCTCGCCGGCCACCGGCGAAACCAAGGCCCTCACCTTCGATCTGTACATCACCAGCGGTGCCGACTTCGGCAGCCGCTTCAATCCCGCCAATGTCGTCCGCCGCGTATGGGGCACAGTCAAAGTTACCGTCGATGCCGGCAACTGCAACACGGCACAGATGGTGGTGACCCCGGCACTGCCCGAGTTTGGCGGGGCCTTCACCGTTCCGATCGAGCGCATCGCGGTGCGTTCGAGCTGCAATTGACGCCGAGGCCTGTGGCGCGCTACTCCACCGTCACCGACTTGGCCAGGTTGCGCGGCTGATCGACATCGGTGCCGCGCAGCACGGCAACGTGGTAGGCCAGCAATTGCAGCGGAATGGTGAACACCACCGGCGCCGAGATTTCGCCGCATTTGGGCAGGGTGAGCACGCTGGCACCATCGAAACCGTGGGCAACACCTTGCTCAACGAACAGAAACAGGCGGCCGCCGCGGGCGCGTACTTCTTCCATGTTGGAACTGAGTTTGTCGATCAGGTGGTCGTTGGGGGCAATCGCGATCACCGGCATGTTGGCATCGACCAACGCCAGCGGGCCGTGCTTGAGTTCGCCGGCGGCGTAGGCTTCGGCGTGGATGTAGGAAATCTCCTTGAGCTTGAGCGCGCCTTCCATGGCGATCGGCCAATGGGTGCCGCGGCCGAGGAACAGCGCGTGCTCCTTGTCGACGAACTGCTCGGCCAGCAGCTTGATCTGCGGGTCCAGCGCCAGCGCTTCGGCCACCATCGCCGGCAGTTGTTCGAGCTGGCGCACGCCGCGCCGGTAGCGGCCTTCATCCATACCCTTGACCCGGCCCAGCGCCAGCGCGAACAGCGCCAGCGTGGCCAACTGCGTGGTGAAGGCCTTGGTCGAGGCGACGCCGATTTCCGGGCCGGCGCGGGTCATCAACACCAGCCGCGACTCGCGCACCAGCGAGGATTCGGGCACGTTGCACACCGCCAGTTCGGCGAAGTAGCCGCGCGTCTTGGCCATCTTCAACGCGGCCAGGGTGTCGGCGGTTTCGCCGGACTGCGAGATGGTGAGGAACAGCGTGCCCGGTTGTACCACCGGATGGCGATAGCGGTATTCGCTGGCGATTTCGGTGCTGCACGGCACCCCGGCCAGGGTCTCGATCCAATAGCGAGCGACCAAACCGGCGTGATAGCTGGTGCCGCAGGCGACGATGTGTACCGCTTGCGTTTTCCCCAGCAGTTCGCTGGCACCGACGCCGAAGATTTCGTTGAGCACCTTGCCGCCGGCGATTCGGCCCTCCAGGGTTTCCGCGATCACCTGCGGCTGCTCGTGGATTTCCTTGAGCATGTAGTGGCGGTATTCACCGCGCTCGACCGCATCGCTACCAAACGCGGCCTGCTTGACCGGGCGCTCCACAACGGCGCCGTGCTCATCGAAAATCTGTACACGCTCGTGGCTGAGCTCCACCACATCGCCTTCCTGCAAATAGATGAAGCGACGCGTCAACGACAACAGCGCCTGCGGATCGGAGGCGAGGTACTGTTCGCCCTCGCCCAGCCCCAGCACCAGCGGTGAGCCACGACGCGCGCCGATCAGCAGTCCGGGATCGCGCTCGGAAAGCACGGCGATGGCATAGGCGCCTTCCAACTGCGCCAGTGCCGCCTGCACCGCGGCCAGCAACGGCCGGCCATCGGCTTGCAGGTGCACGATCAGGTGCGCGATGACTTCGGTATCGGTCTGCGATTCGAACACGAAACCGGCCTGCTGCAACTGCGCGCGCAGCGTGGCGTGGTTCTCGATGATGCCGTTGTGCACCACGCACACGCCTTGCGAGGCGTGCGGATGCGCGTTGTCTTCGCTGGGAATACCGTGCGTGGCCCAGCGCGTGTGCGCCACGCCGCTGAAACCGGCCAGTGGCGTCGCCTGCTGCCGCGCTTCCAGCTCGGCCACCTTGCCCTTGGCGCGCAGCCGGCGCACGCCGGCATCGGTGAGCACGGCGATGCCGGCGGAATCGTAGCCGCGATATTCCAGCGCCTTGAGCCCGGCGATCAGGTTTTGCACCACGTCGCGCTGCGCGCTGATACCAACGATGCCACACATGAACGATTTCCTCTCCGCGAAAGATGCCAGTTTAACGCCGCGGTGCAAACGCCTGCGGGCAATTGTGGCGGCACGATGGCGCAACCAAGTTGAACGTGTGATTGTCCGGCGGACGGACAGCACGCGGCACGGACACTTCGGCTGATCGTGCAACGCGTTGATAATCATGGCACTCCTGATTGGCACGCGACATGCAATGCGAACCCATCATCGCTTGCAGAACCCAGCCCATGATTCGTGACACCACTTCCCAGGACCGCCAGCTTGCACCGCCCGCGCATGGCCGGCGCTGGGTATTGACTGCCGCAGCCGTTGCGCTCGCGGCGCTGGCGCTGATCGCTCTCCTCGCACGCTGGGCCTCGGCCGAACGCTCGATCGATGGCGTCCGCGTGCGCATTGCCGAAGTCACCCGCGGCACGTTGGTGCGCGATGCCACCGCCAATGGCCGCGTGGTCGCCGCCGTCAGCCCCACCCTGTACGCGGCAGCGGCTGGCACCGTGACGCTGCAAATCCATGCCGGCGACAGCGTCGATGAGGGCCAGTTGCTCGCACGAATCGATTCGCCGGAACTCGACAACGAACTCAAGCGTGAGCAATCCACGCTGGAACAACTGCAAGCGGAGGTGGCGCGCCAGCGCATCCTCGCGCAGAAGGCACGGCTGCTGGCGCAGCGCGATGCCGACGAGGCCGAGGTGACGCGAACGGGCGCCGCGCGCGATCTGCAACGCACCCAGCGCGGCTTCGATCTGGGCGCGCTGCCGCAGATCGACCTGCTCAAGGCCGAGGACACCCTGCGCAGCGCCGAGATTCTCGCCGCGCATGCCGGCCGTGCCGCCTCCCTTGAAGCGCGCGAGGCGGAGCTCGCGCTCATGACCTCGCAGCAACAGCTCGAACGTCAGCGTCTGATCGTCGCCAACACCGGCCGCCGTGTCGATGAATTGAACGTGCGCGCACCGGTATCGGGCGTGGTGGGCACCTTGGCCGTTTCCGATCGCGCCGTGGTGCCCGCAAACACCGTGCTGATGACGCTGGTGGATCTGTCGCGGCTGGAAGTGGAGCTGGAAGTACCGGAAACCTATGCCGACGACCTTGGCATTGGCATGTCGGCGGAAGTCTCCATCGGCAGCGTGCACGCCAACGGCATTTTGTCGGCGCTGTCGCCGGAGGTGGTGAATCACCAGGTGCTGGCGCGGGTGCGCTTCGATGGCGATCAGCCAGCCGGCCTGCGCCAGAACCAGCGCGTCAGCGCGCGGGTGTTGATCGACGAACGCCCCGACGTGTTGCTGCTGGCACGCGGCCCGTTCGTCGAACAGCAGGGCGGCCGCTTTGCCTATGTAATGGATGGTGGTACCGCCGTGCGGCGTCCGATCACGCTGGGCGCCACCAGTGTTTCGGCGGTCGAGATCGTCAATGGTCTAAGCGTCGGCGAGCGCGTGGTCATTGCTGGTACCGACGCCTTCGAAGACGCCGAGCGCGTCCGTATCAACCCATAACCGGCGTTCGCGCCGCAACTCACCTCACGGAGCCCCACCATGTTGGTCATGAATAACCTCAGCAAGATCTATCGCACCCAGATGATCGAAACCCATGCCCTGCGCGGCTTCGACATCAGCGTGCGTGCCGGCGAATTTGTCGCGGTAACCGGGCCTTCGGGTTCGGGCAAGACCACCTTTCTCAACATCGCCGGCTTGCTGGAGGAGTTCAGTGGCGGCGAGTACCTGCTCGATGGCGTCAACGTGCATGGCATGAACGACGATCAGCGCTCGCGCCTGCGCAACGAGAAGATCGGCTTCATCTTCCAGGGCTTCAACCTGATCCCCGACCTCAACGTGTTCGACAACGTCGATGTGCCGTTGCGTTATCGCGGCTTCGCGGCGGCCGAACGCCGTCAGCGCATCGAACAGGCTTTGGGCCAGGTCGGGCTGGCCTCGCGCCAGCAGCACTACCCGGCCGAGCTCTCCGGCGGTCAGCAGCAGCGCGTCGCGATCGCGCGCGCGCTGGCCGGCTCGCCGCGCATCCTGCTTGCCGACGAACCCACCGGCAACCTCGACAGCCAGATGGCGCGCAGCGTGCTGGAGTTGCTGGAGGAGATCAACAGCAGCGGCACCACCATCGTGATGGTGACGCACGATCCGGAACTGGCGGCTCGCGCACAACGCAATGTGCATATCGTCGATGGCCAGGTCACCGACGTGCTGCACGAGCCGGTGCTACGCGGCGGCGAGCAGATTGGCGCCTCTATCCAACCCAACCTGTGAGGGCATCGCCATGTTCCGCTACTACTTGAACCTGGGCTTTCGCAGCCTGCGCCGCAATCCGGTGCTGACCATCCTGATGGTGATCACGCTGTCGGTCGGCGTGGCCGCCAGCATGTCCACCTACACGGTGCTGCACATGATGAGCGGCGACCCGATCCCGCACAAAAGCGATCGATTGTTCGTGCCGCAGCTCGATACCGGCGGTATGGTCGGCTACACCGCTGGCGAGGAGCCGGACGATCAACTCAGTTACCCGGACACGCAGCGCTTGCTGGCCAGCGGTCAGGGCATACGCCGCACTGCGATCTACGGCATCAATGATGCGATCACGCCAGAGCGCGCCGACATGGCGCCACTGCTGGCCAACGGCGGCGCCACCACTGCCGATTTCTTCGCCATGTTCGAGGTGCCGTTCCGTTACGGCAACCCGTGGCATGCTGACGACGACGCGCGCAAGGCCGATGTGATCGTGCTGTCGCGCGCGACCAGCGAGAAGTTGTTCGGCGACGTCGATCCGACCGGAAAAGACCTCACGATGGGCGAAACCAGCTACCGCATCGTCGGCGTGCTCGGAGACTGGCAGCCGCTGCCGCGCTATTACCGCATTATCAATGGCAATGGCGGCGCATTTGCCGGTAGCGACGAATTCTTCATTCCGTTTTCCACCGCCGTCCGCCACGAGAAACGTAATAGCGGCAACAACAACTGCAATGGCGATGGCCCGGAGCCTGGCTATGCCGGCTGGATTGCCTCGGATTGCACCTGGATCCAGTTCTGGTTCGAGGGTGCCAGTGTCGGCGAGCAGGCCAGCATCAAGGCATGGCTGGATGATTACGCCAGCGAGCAACACCGTCTCGGCTG
>Ga0210053_1001445_pt1 | contig 21870 bp, 17 predicted proteins | sample CryGeymeta201512_FD_185467 | JGI IMG/M metagenome (GOLD analysis project Ga0210053, IMG submission 185467) | Groundwater microbial communities from Crystal Geyser aquifers in Utah, USA - Crystal Geyser metaG 2015-12 (SPAdes) (version 2) | ecosystem: Environmental > Aquatic > Deep subsurface >... | reverse complement strand
GGATCGATCCCGGCGAAAAATCCACTGCGGCGATGGCACTTTGATAGGGTTCCACCTTTGCATTCTTGACGATCAATACCGGGCAGGTCGCCAGCCGCAATAAGCGGGAGGCGGTGGAGCCAATCAGCAGGTCGAGCAATGTGCTCTCGCCGCGCGCGCCGGTCACCACCAGGCCAGCCTTTTTGGCCGCAGCATAGTCGGCGATCTCGGTGTGGGCACGACCAATGCGCGTGGCGGCTACAACCGGGATGGCGAAATCCCTGCGCAGTCTAGCTGCCAGGGTATCGAGCCGGCTTTTGCCTGCCACTTGCAATGCCTGCTCATAATTCAGCCCGAAATCGGCGGCGGGGTCCGGCCCCGGATACATATCCAGAGGGTGCACCACGTGCAGCAGGTGCATTTCCGCTCCGAGCTGTTGCGCGATCAGTGCGGCGCGACGCACTGCCCGCCCAGCAGCGGTGGAAAAGTCGGTGGCGACGACGATAGGGGTGATGGGTTGCATGAGGTTCTCCTCCGTGGCAAATCATTGAAAGTGTATAGCAAGCTTTACCGATGCCACCCTGGCTGCGCCAACGTGACTAGTAGGAGCGGCCTCCAGGTCGCGAACCACCAAATTCGCGACCTGGAGGGCGCTCCTATATTACGCAAATTCAACGTGACTCACTCCTCATTCTTCGATGATTTCTGGCGGGTAAGCAATTCCATGAAATCCCCCGGCACCGGAAAAACGATGGTGTTGGTCTTGTCCCCGGCGATGCCGGCGAGCGTCTGCAGGTAGCGCAGCTGCATCGCTTCCGGCTGACGCGCAAGGATTTGCGCGGCTTGCAGCAGCTTCTCCGAGGCTTGCAGCTCGCCTTCGGCATGGATCACCTTGGCGCGCCGCTCCCGCTCTGCTTCGGCCTGCTTGGCGATGGCGCGCACCATCGACTCGTTGATGTCGACGTGCTTGATTTCCACGTTGGCCACCTTGATTCCCCAGGTGTCGGTTTGTGTGTCCAGCACCTGCTGGATGTCCAGGTTGAGGCGCTCGCGCTCGGCCAGCATTTCATCCAGCTCATGCTTGCCGAGCACCGACCTCAGCGTGGTCTGCGCGAGCTGGCTGGTGGCATTGAGAAAGTCTTCGACCTCGATGATCGCCTTCTGCGGATCGACCACGCGCAAATACACCACCGCGTTGACCTTGACCGAGACGTTATCGCGCGAAATCACGTCCTGGGTCGGCACATCGAGCACCACCGTGCGCAGATCGACGCGCACCATCTGCTGGATGCCGGGAATCACGACCACCAGGCCCGGCCCCTTGACCTTCCAGAAGCGGCCGAGCATGAACACCACGCCGCGCTCGTATTCGCGCAGAATGCGAAACGATGCGGCAACCAACAAAATTATCACCAATGCAATACTGCCGAATCCGAACATGGTTACTCTCCTTGTGGTTTGATTTAAAAAAATCTTTTAACCACAAATTTACCCGAATGAACCCGTAGGGGCGACCTCCAGGTCGCGAATTCGGTGGTTCGCGATTTGGAGGTTGCTCCTACGCACTAGCCCGATTCACCTGTTTGGTTATTCGTGAACATTCGTGCTTATTCGTGTAATTCGTGGTTGTGCTGTTTTTTTGATTCAACCGGCTCGACCTGGAGCGCCAAGTCGTCTCGGGCCAGAACACGGACTTTCTGCCCGCGCTGCAAGGGAGATCGGGTTTGCACGCGCCAGTTCTCGCCGTGTACCCGCGCCCATCCTTCGGTTTCGGCATCCTCCAGCATTTCACCGACGCTGCCGATCAGCTCCTCGTCGCCGCTCACCACCCGGCGTCGGCGCGCCTTCAGCGCTATGCCGCCGACCAGACCGAGCAGGAGCGCACTCGCCACGGCGATGGCGACGATCAGTTCGAGCGGAATGCCGAAGCCCGGCAGTTCGGTGTCGATCAGGATCACCCCGCCGACCACGAAAGCGGCAATGCCGCCGATGCCGAGCACGCCGAAGCCGGGAAAAAACGCCTCTGCAACCATGAAAGAAATGCCCAGCAGGATCAGCGCCAGCCCGGCGTAGTTCACCGGCAACAGATTCAGGCCATACAGCGCCAGCAGCAGGCAGATCCCGCCAAGCACGCCGGCCACGCCGAAACCGGGCGAAGTGAACTCGAAGAACAGACCGTAGACGCCGATCATCATCAGGATCAGGGCGATGCTGGGGTCGGTGATGACCGCCAGCAGCCTGACGCGCCAGTCCGGCTCGTAGCTGAGCAACGGCGCGCCCACGGTCGCCAGCAGAACCTCCCCGCCGAGCGTGTTCACCTTCCTGCCGTCGAGCTGCTGCAACAGCTGCGGCAGATCGACGGCGATGGTGTCGATCACCTTGAGCTTCAGCGCATCCTCGGCCGGCAGGCTCGCCGCCTCGCTCACCGCCTGCTCCGCCCATTCCGCGTTGCGGCCGCGCAGCTGCGCCAGGCTGCGGATATAAGCGGCGGCATCGCTGACCTGTTTGCGGCTCATGGCCTGTCTGGAGGTGCCGACCGGGGCTTGGGCGTCATCGGGTTTCGCTGCGTTCCCGGCCGGAGCTGGCGCGGGTTTCTTCGGCTCGGGAAAATCGGGCATACCGCCGATCTGCACTGGGGTGGCGGCCCCCAGGTTGGTGCCCGGCGCCATCGCGGCGACGTGGCTGGCGTAGAGAATGTAGGTGCCGGCGCTGGCGGCGCGCGCGCCGCTCGGCGCGACATAGGCCGCCACCGGCACTGGCGAGGTGAGGATCGCCTTGATGATCTGCCGCATCGAGGTATCGAGTCCGCCCGGCGTATCCATCCGCAGCACCGCCAGTTGCGCCTTCTGCCCGGCAGCATGCGCCAGGCCGCGCACCATGTAGTCCGCCGTCGCGGGGCCGATCGCCCCTTCGATCTTCAGCACCATCACCGGCGGCGCAGCCGCCATCAGCCAGCCGGGCGCAAGCAACAGCAGCGCCAGCGCCAGTCGAAATGCAGCTGCCCGTGTTCGCATTCTCATGCCCCGGGGGCCATCGCCGTTATTTAGAGCAGACCGTCAGCATCTCGGCCAGATCCGCTGCCCTATTTTGAGCAATCTGAAGCCAGAATCGCGCATCGCCTTGTCCCCAATTCCGTTACGCATCATTCCGCCAGGGGGAAGGCTTCAGCCGTATAGCTAATCGCCAGGGTGCCAAGCCTCTTGTTGAGTCCCATGATCGGCACCACCAGCAGGTACTGGCCCGGAGGGGATTCCAGAATCTGCGTTTGCTCCGCCGTGAGGTGCTCGGCGGGATAGATCGAGTCGAACCTGGCGCCGAGGAATTTCCTGTCGCTGGATAGCGCCACGACACCGTCGGCCTTGACCAGAACGATCCTGGAAAAACCCTTTACCTTGACCAGCTCGGTAAAATACTGGTCAATCTGATCAAGATTCTCGCTCATCATCTCGCGGCGCACCGCCCACGCCAGCGGGACGCTGAACAGTGAAAGGGCATCCTTCCTGTCCCGTGCATAAAGCGCTGCCGATTTTCTGAGGAGTTCAGCTTTCTGCGCGGCAAACTGCTCTTTCTGCACGGTGATCTGGCGCTCAGCCCGGTTCAAATCGACTTCTTTCCAGATGTATACGCCGCCAATCGCAGCCAGGATGACAAGAGCAGATGCGATGACCACGCGAAATCCTTGCATGAAACCTGACATGCTCCGCACTTGCGGGATCTCCTGAATCTGTTGCCCAGCCATGATTCCCTCCTTCTCGATATCGAATAAAACTGCCACTTGAGGCGCAGCAAACGGCCATCTGAGCGCCCAAGCCGAAATTCAGTATAGCATCGTGACGACAGGCCCCCAGGAGCCTGTCCTTGCTTCATTCCTGGTTTGTGGACTGCTTTAAATGATCGATGGCCGCTTGCACACCTGCCTTCAAATCCTTCCAGGCCTCACCGGTTGCTGACTTCAATTTGTCGAGATTTTCTGCGGCGGCCTTCTGTTCCTGCTGCAAGCGCTTGATCTGCTCATCCAGTTTCACCTTGGCTTCCCCGGTCGCCTCTTGCGCTTTTTTCTTGAGCTCTTCCATTTTCGGGTTGATCTCATCCAGCTCCTTTTGCGCCTTGCCGACGAACTCGTCGCGCTCCTGCTTCGCGTAGTCCATGGCGGTGCCGATGGCCTCCTTGGCCTCCTTTTTCACGTCCTCGGTGCTCACTTTGGACGGGGGTCTGTCTTCTTCCTTCTTGCTGCAAGCCGATACGGCCAACAGGGAGCCCAATAAGAAGGCCAGCAACAAGCGGTTCATGTTCGTTTTCATTTCGAGTTTCCTTTCAAGTGTAATTTTTTATCCAGCGCCGCCATTATTTGTTGTCCTCATCCACGGCCATTTTCAGCATTTCAAAAATACCCGGGATGGCTGAGGTCACCCGGTTCCAGTTCGGGATGAGCGGTGTGGCCATCGGGTTTTCCATGAATACCTGGGTTGCCATGGCAATAGCTCTGGTAAATGCTTCCACTGCCATTGCTTCTTCGTGCCGGTCAAACTTGAGTCCGTTGATGGCGGCATCGGCCTCGTATTTCAGGATCGTGTCCTCGGCCTGCCGCAGGTAGGCTACGAGCAAGGATTTGAACAGACCGTCGGAAAACACGACACCTTCCGATGCCAAAGTCCTGAAGATGGATTTGCAGATATCCACGGTCATTTTCATCAGGCCTTTGTTTGCATCATCGGCAGAAAGGATTTGATGCTTGTGTTCGTAGTTCGCGGCTATATCCACCTGACAAACCCGGCGTGGCGAATAGTTGCGGTGCACTTCAGCCAGGGATCCCACCTCCAGCCCCCAGTCCCACGGAATCCGGTTCGTCCGGGCCAGATCGGTAATCATGCAAAACTCCCCGGAGAGGGGATAGCGAAAACTGTCGAGGAAAGCGAGAAAATCATGCTGACCGATGAGCTGTTCAAGGGCTCTGACCAGTGGTGTCACCAACAAGCGGGTAACACGACCGTTTAGTTTGCTGGATACCCGGCTGTAATAGCCCTTGCAGAAAACGTAGTCCAGGTTCGGATTGACCACGGGGTAGCACAGTCTCGCCAGCAGTTCGCGGCTGTAAGTGACGATATCGCAATCATGCAGGGCAATGACGTCGGACCTGCCCCGCGCCAACACATACCCGTAGGCAAGCCATGCCGAGCGCCCCTTGCCGCGCTCGCCCACATTAAATCCGTTGCGGGCAAACGTTTCATAGATTTCGCTGATCCTTTTGCCGTCATTGTGGATGATCTTGACTTCCGTCGATATCGGCGACATGAACTCCCGCACCCGCTGAAAATCTTTCTCCGAGCCCTTGTCGAGGACCAACACGATTTCATTCAAATATTTAACCTTGGCAAGCTCCTGGACTATCCCGGGCATGGCCGGCCCTTCGAACTCCGAATAAAGTGCCGGCAGCACCAGGGCCACCGGTCTGGCTTTCGAAAAGCCGTACAACTCGGACTCCAACCGCTCCAGCGAAGGTTTACCGAGTTGATGGAGGGTTGTGATGACTCCTGTCTGGTGAAAATCGGACATGGTTTTCCCTTCAATTAGACGTGTTCGATATCATCCTTGGTTTCTGCCGCACCTTTTTCCAGGGTTTCCTGCTCGATCATCCGTCTCGCCGCATCAATACCGCCCACGCCAAAGGAGATGGAGAGCGCCACGACAATTCCTCCGAAAATGATTGAAAAGGCGGCGAGTACGATGCTCGGTGCAATCTGAAGCTGTTCCATGGCCATGGCCAGAATCAGTACCATCAACAAGGTGCGGATAGCCTTGGCAAGAAGCTTGGAGTAGTGATAACCACTGTTTACCGCAGCAATCAATACCCCCTGGCTGATGAATCCGGCAAGCACATAGCCGATGATCAGGATCATCGCAGCGGAAAAAACACGTGGCACATAGCCGAAGAACTGCTCGACCAGACCACCTATAGCCGGGATATTGAGGGCGCTCAGGCCGATCATCAGGGTGACGATGACCAGCAGCCAGAAAACGATCGCGCCGAGGGTGGCGGATGGCTTGGCCCACAGGTCACCCTTGCGCATCAGCGTGGTAAAGCCCATCCGGTCGGACCAGCTGTCGAAGTTGATGGCTGTCAGGGATTTTATAAGGATGATTCTGACGATCCGGGCCAGAACAATACCCACTATCACAATCACAATCATGGCAAGAAGGTTGGGCAAAAAAACCTTGAACGTTAAAAAAACCTCTTGCAAGGGTTCGAGTATCAGGTTCAGAAAATCCATCATGATTTGTCTCCTTAAAATTATTTCCAGCTAGTTACGAGGTAGTCCTTGTTGTTTTCGAACTCCATGCAAAGTTTTTCGATTTCGGCTTCCGCTTCAGGCCCTTCCATGTCTTTCGCCGCCAGGATGAAGGATGCGGTCTTTCCCAAATAAAGCGGGGTCAGGGACTTGATCAGGTGTTCTGCCGGCAGTTTCTTCTGGTGGAAAGCGATGGCGTAATCATAGATGACCCGTGTCCACAACCCGATGGGGAAACAGAACTCGCCATCGGTCAAGGCGCCCAGTCGCTCAACCTCCTTGAAATCACCAGCGCCGAGGATTTCAAGCCAGATTTCGCGCAGGTTTTTCAGACCTTCCCGAAACAGGTTCAACATCCTTGCGGTATTGACATTGACGTGTTCGAGCCCGACGGTGTATTCAAAACCGAAGGTGGTTACCGGTTCGGATCCGCAGATGGGTGCCCAGGTATTTGCGTAGCCCTCCATCAGGTCGAAGGCGGCGCTCACGACCTGGTAGAGCATGTTGCTCAGGTCGGAGCTGGGATCCTTGGCGTCATGTATCTTGGCGCCGAGAAAGGATTGGGCGATCTTGAAGCCATTCGCCATCGCCGTCGTGGTCATCCAGATGTCGATACCGAAGCGCGCGACATCCGATTCCCACACGTCCTTGGTCAGGTAGAACTGCGCCAGTCGGCCGGAAAATCCGAAATCCCCGCCTATCGGCTGCCGCACCCGCTTGCCATACAGCGCACGGGTAAGGGGATAGACGATGCTGTTGGTGATGGTCCCGTCGAACTTGTGCCGGTGGTAAAGCGGGGCCACGTAGTCAAAGCCGCCACTCAGTACCGGTTTCACGAGCAGTTCGATCCACTCGGGCGTGATGCTTCTGAGATCCGAATCGACCACCACGCAGGCCTTTGCATCCAGCGTCTTGGCAATTTCGAATATGCTGCGAAAGGCGCTCCCCTTGCCGGGGATGCCAGAATAAGGGAAGGCGATTCGGGAGATCGGCTCTACCCGGTGATGAAGGAGGATGGCGCTGAAATCCACGGCAGCCGTGTTCTGTACGACATCAATGGTGCCGTCGCTGGAGCCGCCGTCGGAATTCACGATCACCGCGCGATGCGAGGGAAAGTACTTGGCCAGACCGGCCTGCACCGCACGCACGACATGGCCGATGGTTCTTGCGTTATTGAAGCTCGGGATGCCGACTATGATGTCGGCAGCCCCGATCTTCCCGAGCTGCTCATGGACCTCTGTTCTGAAGGTAATATCACTCATCGTTTGGATAGTTCTTCTGATTTTTCGTCACTATTCACGGTCGTGAAGTTCGGCATCGGTTCCTTTTTCAGCAAATGGGTATCCCCTTGACGCACGTAAAGTTCTACTGGACGGTTTTCGCCAAGACGCATCACGCTGCCCCACCGCAAGACTTGAACGCGAGCCCAGCTAAATGGCTCTTCGCGGCTCTGGAAGCGCGCCCGGTATTTCGGATCACAGGTGCAACGTGCGTCAAGGGGATACCCATTTTTCAGCAATATGATCTGGATATCCATGACGTTCGTTCCCGTCGGCCCGGTCATGAAATGGCTGTGCTCCCCGGACAGGTTATCGAGTTGTTGAAAGAATCCATAGGAGTTGTTGTCGTCAAGGTAGGCGGCAGGCCCCATGCCAAACCGGTGCGCGCGTCCGGCCGTGTTACCGTCGACCAGTGCGCCAGCGGCATCCGTCGGACCATCGCCGCCATCCGTGCCGGCGGAAAGCAGGGTTACCCCGGATTGCCCGGCTATCTCCAAGGCAAAAGCCAGGGCAAGTTCCTGGTTTCTACCGCCTTTTCCCGATCCCCTAACGGTGACCGTGGTTTCGCCGCCAAACAGCAGGCAGCGCCGTTCGCCCGCTTTTAAACCGGCTTGTGTCATGCGTGCGGTAAGCGCCAGGAAGCGTGCCGCGTTGCGTGCTTCCCCCTGAAGCTCAGCGGTGACGATCTCAGCAGCAAACCCGAGTTGCCGGGCCTTTTCCTGCGCTGCCGCCAGAGCTCGACCAACCCCGGCGATAATCACGTTACGGGTTCCGTGCAGGCAGGGGTCGCCGTCTTTTACCGTTTCGGGCGCAAGGGCGGCGATGCCCCGTTGCAGATAATTCATGACGCGCAAAGGGGTCTTTTCCGTCAGACCGTATTTCTCGATCATGGACCAGGCATAGTCAAAGCTTGATTCGTCCGGCGCGGTCGGTCCGGAAGCGATGACGTCGAGCCGGTCGCCGATCACGTCGGAAAGGATCATCGTCAGCATCTGCGCCGGGTAGGCGGCTTGCGCGAGCCTGCCGCCTTTGACCGCTGAAAGATGCTTGCGCACGGCATTCAGTTCGCCGATGGTCGCGCCGGCTTTCAGCAGCAAAGTGGTCACTTCCTGCTTGTCTTGCAGCGTCACCCCTGCAGCCGGTGCGACCAGCAGCGCTGACGCGCCGCCCGAGAGCAGGCAAATTACCAGCGTCCTTTCGTCCGCGGCACGCGCCATCTCCAATATGCGCTGCGCGCCCTCCACTCCGGCCTCGTTCGGCACCGGGTGGGAAGCCGCGATCTGCCCAACCCTGTCCAGGCTCGCCGCGTGACCCTCTTTCACAATAATCAGCCCGGCGGAAATCCGTTCGCCGAGCAACGCTTCTATGGCCAATGCCATGCGCGCCGTGGCCTTCCCCGCACCGACCACAACGATGCGGCTAAAGTCTTCCAGCGGGTACGCGGCACCGGCAACAGTCAGGCAGTCGTTCTCAAGCTTTGCGGCGTTGAGCACGGCCTGGTAGGGATCGACTGCGGCTAGAGCAGCGCTAAAAATATGGGTAAGAATGGATGCCGGCGTTTCTTCTCCGGCATCCCCGGCAGATAGCAATTTCAGCACCGCTTCGTTCCAGCCCTGCGGGCCGGGGCTTTGCGTCTTCATCAGCCCGGCTATGGCGATGCGGGAATCGAAGCTTCCGTCCTCGTGCCGGATCAGCACCGGGCGGTCCACAGCCTGGAGCAAGGGCAGGTCGTTCAGACTGTCGCCCAGGCCGATGCTGTAGATTTCTCCATACTCGCGCTCGTAGAGCGTCTTCAGGGTTTTCACGGCAAGGCCCTTGTCGTGTTTGCCCATGATGTGGAAAACCCGCCCCTGGGTCCAGTGCAGGCCGGCGTCTTCTATGGCTTGCAGAAAACGCGCGTCAGGCGCGCCATTGAAGACGAAAGGCTCGTCGAAATCACGCTGCTTGGACAGGATCGCGTCATCGCAAGAGAGGCCTGTCAACTCGGCGACCTCCTCCACCGTCATGTCGGCAAAGCCGCGTACGCTTGCCCCCAGCCGTTCCCGGAGAGCAACGAAGTGGCGCCTGATCTCTGCGTAGGGCGTGCCGAGCGTGATGCGCTGATAGCCGGCCACCGAGTCAACCAGCGCGGAGAAGTAGCCCTGCGGAATGAAGATTCCGCCACCGTTTTCGGTAATGAACGGGTGGAAGTTGTGCATGCGCTGGCGACAAGCTTCGATTTCAGCACGCGTTTTGCTGGAACAGAGAACCAGCGGAACGCCGTGCGCCTGGATCAGGCTCAAGGCCGGCAGCGCGTCATTGAAGGAGTATCTCACCGCATCGAGCAAGGTTCCGTCCAGATCGCTGAATATGAGTGTTTTCCGCATGATTCTCATCGGTGTTTTAAATGGGCTTGCTGACGACATAAACATTCTCCAGCTTGAAACGGGTTTTAAGCCAGTTACGAATGCGGGCCTTGATCGTACCAGAAATAAGCTTTCGTGCTTCCAGATAAACGATCAGGGTGTCATCAGACGTGGCGGCACTAGAAGCCGCATTACTCGACGGCGTGCTCTTGCCGTGTGAAATGATTACATTTTTCAAATCCGGGTACTGAGCGTGCAACTCTTCACGGACCTGATCGAATTCATTCAGTCGTTCTGTTTGCTTGCGCTGCTCATTCTGTTGGTTGCGGATGGTGTCTTCCAGTTGCTGAATTCTGGTATTTTTGGCTTCCAGAAAATGCAGGCTATTGCGGTAAAGGTCCTGCTGCATTTCGGTTTTTATCAGGCTCAAATCCATGCGGTCATCCTGCTGCAAGGCATGCACTGTCAATTTCGCAGAGCCAAGCTGATGTTGGTCAAGCTGTGTATTGAGACGCTCCAGCGTACCCTTGTCCAGTGCCTTGCCAGCGACAGTCAGGGTGATTTCCCGGCTGACCGGGTTGATGGTTTTTTCCAGGATGAACAGATTCTTTTCAGTACGCCTCATCGTTTCCAGATATCGGTTCACCTCAGTTTTGAACACTTCGTGCTGAACAAGCTGAAAGGCCAGATAAACACTGGGAACGATGGTGAGCATGATGGCTGCAGTAATAATCAGCCGTGCCTGTTTCTGGCTGGCAGCTGAAGGAAAGCTATGCCTTGGCAGCCGCAGCAATTTGGTAAGCAGCAGCGCTGACAGGGCAATGTAAACAGCATTGATGGTAAACAGATAAAACGCACCGAGAAAAAATGTGGGCTGGCCTGTGGCAATGCCATAACCGGCAGTACATAGAGGCGGCATCAGGGCAGTGGCAATGGCAACGCCGGGAATGACATTGCTTTTCTCCCTGCGGGTCACCGCGATAATGCCGGCCATGCCGCCAAACAGGGCAATTAACACATCCCACAGATTGGGCGCGGTGCGTGCAAGCAGTTCGGATTGCGCCTGAGTCAGGGGGGTAAAGAGAAAGTAGAGGGTTGAGGTCAGCAAGCTCAGAAAAACGAACACGCCCAGGCTGCGAACCGACTGGCGAATCAGATGGAAATCATCTACCCCTGCCCCGTAACCAATCCCCATGATCGGGCCCATCAGGGGGGAGATGAGCATGGCGCCAATGATGACGGCAGTGGAGTTGACGTTTAGGCCAATGGATGCCACCAGGATGGCAAACATCAGAATCCACAGGTTAGTTCCACGGGTTTTGACGCCCTGGCGTATGCTGGCCTCAATGTCGCCCGGCTCGTCCATGTCCCCGCGCAGATCAAAGAGTTTGCGTAATTCGCGTAAAAACAGGTGTTCACGGGTCATGGCGGGTTTTCATAAGTCTCAGGGTGTTTAAAAGGCGTGCCGGAACAGCGGCGCACAGTGTTTTGAGCCGCAGACAACGCTTTATTTCAACGTCGCCAGATAGGCGGCAAACTCCTCGCGCAAATCTTCATGTTTCAGGCCAAAGGCCACCTGTGCCTTGAGGTAACCCAGCTTTGAGCCGCAATCGTAACGGGTGCCGTTGAAGCGATAGGCCAATAATTTCTCTTCCTGCAGCAGCGCGGCGATGCCATCCGTCAACTGGATTTCGCCCCCCGAACCCGCCTGCGCTCGCGCCAAATGGTAGAAGATGCGCGGTGTCAGAATATAGCGGCCGACCACCGCCAGAGTGGAAGGCGCCTCTTCCGGGCGAGGTTTCTCAACGAGGCCGTTCACCTGCTCCACGCCCGGTTCCAGATAGGTTGCGCTGACGATGCCGTACTGGCCCGTTTGTTCGCGGGGCACGTCCTGTACGCCCAGCACGGAACACTGGTGGCGCTCGTACACATCCACCATCTGCTTGATGACAGGGGGCTCGCCATCGATCAGGTCATCGGCGAGAATCACCGCGAAAGGCTCGTCCTGCACGACCGGCTGTGCGCACAGCACGGCATGACCCAGTCCGAGCGCCTCGGACTGGCGGATGAAGATGCAGTTCACGTGTTTCGGGATAACATCCTGCACCGCGCGCAGCAACTCATGCTTGCCGCGAGCCGCGAGCTCCGCTTCCACTTCATAAGCGGTGTCGAAATGATCTTCAATTGCGCGTTTGTGGCGCCCGGTGATGAACACCATATCGGTGATCCCGGCCGCCACCGCTTCTTCCACCGCATACTGGATCAGCGGCTTGTCCACCACCGGCATCATCTCCTTGGGGCTGGCCTTGGTGGCAGGCAGGAAACGACTGCCCAGACCGGCCACCGGGAATACGGCTTTGGTGATTCTTTTCATCAATTGTGCCTCCTTATTTTGGTTCGGATAAAATCAGGTCCGAAAGCGGTTTCATGGCGGCTTCCTTGTCCCTGACCCCGATCTCATCGAGCACCTGAGCGAGGCTCCTGTTCAGGTTGTCCAGCACCTCGTCCGGCAGTCGATTGAGGGCTTCCGGAAGTACGCCCCGCACTGGCTGCGGAGCGCCTGCGACAATTCGCATCCCTTCTTCGGTGAGGAACAGGCGGACTATCCGCTGGTCAGGGTCATTGCGCTCCCTTCGAATCAGGTTGCGTTTCGCCAACTTGTCGAGCAGGTTGCTTGCCGTCGAAAGATGCAGTGACATGGTCTTGGCGAGATCGGAAACCCGCTGTCCGGGATGTCCCGCCACCTCTCTCAGCGCCCACAACTGGGCTCCGCTCAGCCCGCATTGATCCTCGATCCGGCGGAAGTGCTGCTGCGCCGAACTGACGATTTGACGGAATTTTTTCAGCGATTCCAGCGATTTCTCGCGCAAACCGGATTCCTGGGTGGCCTTCATGCGGGTTCGAGTCGATTCGTTTTCCAAAGGGGAATTATAAATATATTGGCTCTTTTCGCAAATCGTGTTGTCGTCTGATCCGAAGGATCACCCTGTGGGGCTTTCAAGCATATCGATAGGGACACCTTGCGACTGCCTGGAAACATAGATGGTTATTGGTGTTGTGCCGGGTCGGTTGCCGATAACAACACGGTTTGCGAAAAGAGCCAATATATTTGTACAAAACTATTTTTACAATGCCTAATTTTTGATTATTCCTCAAGTCTTTTTCAACAGCATTACCGCGTCGCCCGGATTATAAAATGATGAATCACCCATTTTGGTTCCGGCTTGCCCGTCTTAGGCTAGAATACGCTTCACGGAAAATTTACAGGGGGATAAAAATGAATCTGGAAAAAGTGGCCTTCGCGTTTTTTATCGTCCTTGCACTGACCCTGAACTTCGGTTTTTTTCTGGGCGACATCGACAACCCGGTCCATCACAGCGTTTACGAGCTGTTCGCCGCCATCGTCGTCAGCCTGATCGCCACCATCCTGAAATTCGGCGACCGCACCCATCTCGGTGCGGTGCTGCTCGCCACCAGCCTGGTGGCCGACCTGCAACTGATTACGGCGGCGGTGGTGTGGGCGGTGGCGGAACATGTCACGCATTCGGGGCTGACCCCTCACATCATGACGATCATCGTTTCCCTGTCCGGCGGCGCACTGCTCGCCAATATCACCTCGGTGGTGCTGCTGGTGGCCGAGACCATCGCGGTGCGCCGCTGACCGGCCGGAAAGACCCAGCCATGCACAATCTGGTGTATGTCCTGCTGCGGCGCATCCATGTCCCGCTGATCGTGCTGGTGTGCGTCTACGCCGTTGCCATCCTGGGTTTTGTCCTGGTCCCCGGCATGGACGACAAGGGCAACCCGTGGCGCATGGATTTCTTCCATGCCTTCTATTTCGTCAGCTTCATGGGCACCACTATCGGCTTCGGCGAAATACCCTATCCGTTCACCGATGCGCAGCGGCTGTGGGCCACAATCTGCATCTACGGCACCGTGTTTACCTGGCTGTATGGCATAGGCGCCGCGCTGTCGCTGCTGCAGGATCCGACCTTCCAGGCGATCCTGCGGGAGCGCGCCTTTCGCCGCGCGGTCAGGCTGATCATCGAGCCGTTCTATCTGGTGTGCGGCTACGGCGACACCGGCAGCACGCTGGTGCGCGCCCTGTCCGAGGAAGGCTACCGCTCGGTGGTGATCGAGATCGATCAAGGCCGCATCACCGCGCTGGAGCTGGAGGATATGGCAATGCCCGTACCCGGTCTTTGCGCCACTGCCGCCGAGCCAGAGAACCTGGTGATGGCGGGCCTGAAACGGCCCAACTGTGCCGGCGTGATCGCACTGACCAATATGGACGATGCCAACCTCAATGTTGCGATTACCGCCAAACTGCTCTGTCCCCGCCTTCCCGCCATCGCCCGGGCAGAGTCGCGTTCGGTCGAGGCCAATATGCTTTCGTTCGGCACCGACCAGGTATTCAACCCCTTCGATACCTTTGCCGGCCGTCTCGCCCTTGCGCTGCATTCCCCCGGCATGTTCCTGCTGTATGAGTGGATGACCGCCGTGCCCCACGAGCCGCTGCGCGAGCCCCTGTTCCCGCCGCACGGACGCTGGATCCTGTGCGGGTATGGCCGTTTCGGCAAGGCGGTGCATGAGCGGCTGATTGCGGAGGGCATCCAGGTAACCGTGGTCGAAGCCACGCCCGCAACCACCAACGCCCCGCCCGGCACCATCGGCGGTTCGGGTGCCGAGGCCGTCACCTTGCTCGAAGCCGGCATCAAGGGCGCGGTGGGCATCGTGGCCGGCACCGACAACGACGCGAACAACCTGTCCATCATCATGACCGCGCGCGAACTCAACTCCGGCCTGTTCATGGTCGCGCGCCAGAACCAGCACCAGAACAACATCATTTTCGAGGCGGCCAAGCTCGACCTTGCCATGAAGCGCGGCACCGTGATCGCCAACAAAATTTTTGCCCTGACCACCACGCCGCTCCTGGCCGATTTTCTTCTGGCGGCCCGGAACAATTCCAACGCCTGGGCAAACCTGCTGGTGAGCCGCATCGGCGGCGTTTCCGGCGACGAGGTGCCGCAGACCTGGGCGCTGAAAATCACGCCGGCAGATTCCCCGGCCCTGTATGCCGGCATCGCGGAGGGCAAGCAGGCCCGTATCGGCGACCTTTGCCGCGACCCGCGCAATCGCGACGACTGCCTGCCGTGCATTGCGCTACTGATCAAGCGCGGCGAAGCCGAGACCCTGCTGCCGGAAAACGACGAAATACTGGAGCGGGGCGACCGCATCCTGTTTTGCGGCCGCTTCGGCGCAGGCCGGCAAATGGAATGGATCGCGAAAAACCACAACGTGTTCGATTATCTCTATTCCGGCGAGGAACGCGCCAGCGGCAGCTTCTGGCGCTGGCTCATGCGTGAGAAGGACCATCCGGCCAGCGCGGAGGACCGGTCGCCTGGTTGCTGAATAGCTTATGGCTTTTCGCCGTACTGGACGATATGCAATGGAGGTGCCGATCCGTCCTTGGCCTGGCCGGCATAAACGGTCAGGTGAGGATAGGGTATCTCGATGCCGTGGCGGTCAAAGGCCTGCTTCAGCCTGCGCAGATATTCACGGCGAATTCCCCACTGCTCCAGAGGCAGCACCTTGAAACGGCAGCGCAGGATCACAGCCGAATCGTCCCAGCGGTCTACCCCGGCCATTTCTATCGGTTCCAAAATCTTACCGCCGAAGGTTTCGTCCGCGCGCAAGCCGGCGCCCACCTGGCGCATCACTTCCATCACCTCGTCCATGTCTTCGCGGTAAGCCACCCCGACGTCAATTACCGCGTAGGCGAATCCCCGGCTCATGTTGGTCACGGTGGTGATGATGCCGTTGGGGATGAAATGGACGTTGCCGTCATAATCGCGCATCTTGATGTAGCGCAGGGTGACTTCCTCCACCAGCCCGCCCTTGCCGCCCGCCTCCACCACGTCGCCCTGCCTGACCTGGTTTTCCAGCAACAGGAAGAAGCCGTTGAAGTAGTCCTTGATCAGGCTCTGCGCCCCGAACCCCACCGCGATGCCCAGCACCCCGGCAGTGGCCAGGATCGGCGCGATGGAAACGCCCAGTTCGCTCAGCACCACCATGCCGGAAACCACGTAGATAACGACAGCGGAGATGTAGTGAAATACCCGGCTCAGGGTTTCGATGCGCTTGAGGTCCTCCAGGTTGTTATCCGCCCGGCTCCGCAAATAGGCCTTTAATAGCCTGATCGCCTTGCCGGACAAGCGCAGCAGCACCCAGGCCAGGATCAATATCAGGAGGACGTGCAGGGCGGACTGGGAGAACTGGGAGAACAGCAGCAGCTCTTTCATGTTTCCCGTGGCGAAAAAGGCGGATAGTTTGTCCATGGTTTTTTCCTGGTGTTATTTACTTGGCGGCTAATCCCGACCGATCTTGCCGGCCAGGGGGCGATACTGCAAATGGTAGAACATATCCAGATAGCGCGCGGTTTCCTCGCGCTCGGCGCCACTGACGAATTTCCAGAAGCCATAGATACGGGACAGGGTCATCATGCGCTCGGCATACTGCTTCCAGGTGTAGTTGGCCGCGACGCGCGCAAGGGCGCCTTGCGACAGTCGCTCCCATTCCTGCGGATCGGCCGCGCAGCGATCGAGAAAATCAGCCATCAGCTTCGCGGCAGCGGCACCATCGTTGGGGTCGATGTGAAAGCCTGAACGGTTGTGCCGGATGATCTCCATCGGGCCGCCGTGGCGGGTGGCGAAGGTGGGCAGTCCCGAGGCCATGGCCTCGATGATGGTCAAGCCAAAGGCTTCGAACAGCGCCGGCTGCACGAAGATACCGCGACCGTCAGCCACATATCGGTATAGTTCACCCGCCAGGTTTTTATCCAGACGCATGCCCAGCCAGCGCACCTGATCGTCCAGTCCATGGGTGTCCATGATCTGGTGCATGTAGTGGATTTGGCCCTGCTCTTCGTGGTCGGCGGATAGTCCTGCGTCGATATAGCCGCCAATAACCAGAAGGTTGGCGCGCTCGCGCAGTTCCGGCGAGGCGCCATACCATTCCACCAAACCGGTCAGGTTCTTGATGCGATCCATCCTTGCCATGGTGAAAATCAGCGGCTTGTTCTTGTCCTCCAGCACGCCGCGCGCCGAGGGCCCCGGTTCCGCACCGTAGACCATGGATTCGATCTCTGGGATCAGGCTGTTGAGGCGGCGTCCGTTATCGCTATAAGGGAAATAAACATCCGCATCCGCGCCGGGAGAAACGATATTGAACTTCGGGTCGAACAGGTCGATGCCGTTGACGACCCGGTACAGTCCCGGCATGGTGAAAGCGTGATAGCTGCCGTATTGGCCCACCGTTTCATCCGTACCCGCGATCTCCTGGTAGGTGCTGGAGATGATGAAATCCGCCGTATTCATGGCGATCAGATCGGCGGTGTACTGGCAGGAGAAATGATACTGCTCGTCGTTTTCCTTCCAGTACAGATCGGAGTGCAGGTATTTGGTTTTTTCCAGGGCATGGGCGATGTTGCACTGGGTCACCCCCAGTTTCTGGCTGAGCAGGGAGGCTACCAGGTTGCCGTCGGAATAGTTGCCGATGATCAGGTCCGGGCGTCCGCCCAGTTCCGCCAAGGCCTCGTGTTCCACATCGCGGACAAAACCTTCCAGATAGGGCCAGATTTCGAAACGCGAAATCCAGTGCCGCACGATTTCGCCATTTTCCTTGTGGAAAGGGACCCGCAGTATCCAGGTATTGTCGCAGCCGCTGACTTTTTCCAGCCGCTGGTTGCAGGTGGTCTGCCCGGCATCCGGAATCAGGCGGGTGACGATCGTGATTTTGGGTTCCACCGGCACACCCTGGCGCGCCAGACGCTCGCGCATCTCCCGCTCAAGGGCGCGGACCTGGTCGAGGATATAGACCACCTGTCCGCCGGTATCCGGCAGTCCCAGCACGTTGTCCTGGCCGAAGTAGCCGTGGGGCGAGAGAATCAGCAGGCGCGAAATCATCGGGACGCGTGCCAGGAAAGCCTCCAGGGCGGTCGGCGAGGGCGCCTCCAGGATATCCGAGAGCAGACCCATGGTTTCCAACACCCGGCCGGCATTGTCGCCCCAGCCGGGCGCGAAACCCAGTTTGCCCAGCTTCTCGGACAAATTCGTCCACGGCGTATCCTCCCCGATTTTTTCCAATTCACCGAGTGCGCGTCGTAGCGCTACGCGCAGGGCTGCCGCATCGCTAAAATCCCCGTTCAGCATCAATTGCTGGCCGTCGATGGCATGGACGCTAAGAAAATTCAGGAGTTTTTCAGCGCCGTCCTGCGGCCGGTTGAACATGTCGCTGGACAACTGCCGGTTGAGGAAGATCATGCCCTGACCGATGGAGCGCGGTTCCTTGATCCGAGGGAAGCCGCGCCCGAAAGGCCCGAAATCGACCTCCAGCACCGGCGCATCCGAATGATCCACCTGCATTTCCTTGAAGCGCAGGAATTCCGAGGTGCTGATCTGCTCGGGAATCACCGAATCGCCATGGATGCGCAGATAGACCCATTGCGCCGCACCTGGCCGCGCGGCGAAGTAGGCCCATGGCGCGTGAAAAATGCCTTCCTGGAGGCGTGCCACGAAATGACCGAGATGGGTTGCCGCCAGATCGGCCTGGTCATGCTCGCGGCACAGCGCGGCAAACTCCTCGCGCAGGTCGGACTGCAGCAGGAAAGGACGGTTTTGCGCGAAATACCTGCGCAGCAGAGCGTAGACCGGGTCCCGATTCTCTTGCGCGTAAGCGCCTAACTCTTCAATCATTTTTTCTGTCATGCCGAACCACCTTTGAATTCTCTGCTGGGTTTTCCCCATCGAAGCCATAGTGGTCGAGTCCTTCCAGGATGCCGCTGGCACAATGGCCACGGGCAAAATAGATCTGTTCCAGGCCGCGCAGCGGCTCGAGCTCCGGGCTGTGGTTGCCGACCACCACACCGAGGGTGTCACCGACCAGCATTTCCTCGTCGTTGCCGGAGTCGCCGGCCACCAGGAAGCTGCGCAACGGAATTCCCCATTTGTAGGCCAGGTAACGGACGGCGTGTCCCTTGGAAGCGCGCACCGGCAGTACGTCGAGAAACTCCTGGTGCGAATAGATCAACCTGGCATGAAGATGGTACTCATGCAGCAAGCTGTAGAGTTTTTTGAGCGGCGGCATACGGTCCGGCGTTACGTTGTAGCTCAGCTTGAATTCGCGCTGGTTTTCATACGGTTGCAACACCAGCCCCGGCACGTCGGCCAGCACCTCCGCCAGTGCCTCACGCCGCCACAAGTGGCGTATGTGGTTGGCCCATCCGATATCCGGGCGCAGTTTTGGCCCATAGTTGATTTCGCTACCCACCGAAGTGATCAGCACATTCGGCAGCGGTACGCGCCATTTCTTGAGCACCTTGACCGCGCTTTCCAGCCTGCGTCCGGTGGCGATGCCGAAGGCGACGGTTCCGGCGTGGCCGCGCAGCCATGCAACCAGCTCCTTCAGGCTTTCCTTATGACCGACCAGGGTGTTGTCGATGTCACTGACCAGGATCCGCCGCACCAATGGCATGGGGGATTTATCCGGCTGCCGGGAGGATGCGAGCTGGCGGCGCATGCGCTTGCGGTCGCGGCGCAGCAGATGGCGCACTGCCTTCATGTATTTTGCGACGTGGGCATCCCAGCTGTAATGGCGACGCACGCCGGCCAACCCGTTTTTAGCCCAACTTCGCCATTGTTTTCTGTCGGACAGGGCCATGTTCAGCGCTTCGGCAATGGCGGTCTGGTCGAGAGGGTTTATCAGCAAACCGTTGCGGCAGTTGCCGACAATGTCCTGCGGTCCGCCGTCTTCGGTGGCGACGAAGGGCAGTCCGCTGGCAGCGGCTTCGATCAGGGTCAGGCCGAAAGGCTCGGTCAGGGCCGGGTTGACGAAAATGCCGCAGCGGCGCGCCGCCATGCGGTAAAGCTCCGGCACGTCCTCAGCGGAGTGATGTTTCGGGATGGCCACCTTGCCCCACAGGTCGTAGCGATCGATATCGAGAAGCAGGTCGCCGAGGACTTTCTGCTGGGCTTCGTCCAGGTCGCGGATGTCGTCGCGATTGCCGGCCACGATCACCAGATTCGCGGTCTCCTGCAAGCGCGCATCCTGTCCATATGCGGAAACCAGGCCCTGCAGGTTCTTGCGCGTGTCCGGGCGGCATATCGTTAGAATCATCGGTTTTTCCGGTTCTGTCAGGAAACGGTCCACCATGCCGAGCAACCGGGGGTCGATCTTTTTTCGGCCTGGGGGAGAAAACCGCGAGGTATCGGTGCCTGGCGGGAGAACGACGCTGCGTTTCGGGTCATGATTCTGATACATGCCGTACTGATCGACGACTTCCTGGCGGGTGCTGGTCACCACCAGGGAAGCGTGGGCAAGCACATCCTCCTCTGCGGCAATGCGACGCGCCAGATGGAACTGGCGCTCGATGGCCGGTGCCTTACGGCCGCTCGCCAGCAGCCGCTCGCGCTTCGGCCGGCCGAGCGAATGACCGGTGTGTACCTGGGGAATGCCCAGCAGCAAGGAAAGCTGCTGTCCCACGTAGCCGGCATCGGCGTAGTGGGTGTGGATCAGATCCGGCAATCGGCCCTGCTGGCGCAAGAGATGCAGGCAACGGTCAACCATCTGATCCAGATGCGGCCAGAGTAGTTCCTTGCGCAAATAACGGCGCGGGCCAAAAGGAAGGCGCAGGATGCGCGCTCCGATCTCGATCGATTCCTCAGCCTGGGCATAGTCCAGCGACACTGCAGGGTCCTCGACCAGACGGGTGAGCAAATCCACTTGCTCGATTTCATGATGACGCGCCAGGGCCCGCGCCAGTTCGACCACGTAGGTGGTTTGTCCGCCGGTATCGGCATCGCGTCCCAGTTCCAAGTCCTTGCCCCGGATCAGGCCGTGCACGCTGATCAACAGGATGTACAAGGGGTTTTCGCTTTTGCTGGATATCATCGAATTTCCCATTCTTTTTGAAATGGCCGGTAAAAACTTGACTCATCCGGAATGGCGCCGCGAATTCCGCACAGGGCTGCGGCAAAGCGGTTGGCCCGCGACAGGGTGAGGCTGGCCGGCCAGCCTCGTAGCATACCAAGGATGAATACGGCGGCGAAGCCATCCCCTGCGCCCACCGTGTCGATAATGCCGCCAGCTGGCGCAGTGCCTTCGGCGCGCGTCTGCGTGCCATCAGCAGTCAATTGCCAGGCGCCTTGCGCGCCGCAGGTGACCAGCACCCTTTCCAGGGAAAACTGCTTGATCAGCGTCGCCGCCTGCGCGGTTGCGTTGTCGCCCGGCAACTGCAGTTGCCGGGCGATGCTTGCCAGTTCCTCGTGGTTTATTTTTACCAGGTCGGCGCGAAGCAGCGAGCGTTTCAGTGTTTGCGCGTCGTACCAAGGCTCGCGCAGATTGACGTCCAGCAGGCGCGGCGCGCCGACACTCCGAAACAGGCTGTTCAGGGCTTGCCGCGAAATCTTGTGGCGCTGCGCCAGGGTTCCGAAATAGATCAGCTCCGGCTGGGTTGACAGGGCAACCAAACGTGTTACCCCGGCATGAATGAAATCGTAAGCCTGGTCGGGAGGAATCTCGAAGCGGTGTCCGCCCTGCTCCATGCGTACCATCACCTGGCCGGTCGGATGAGCGGGGTCGCACTGCACGCCCAGGGTGTCCATTTCAAACCGTGCCATGCTGGCAAGCAGCTCTTCCCGCAGTTCATCATTGCCGGTGCGTGTGATCAGCACCGGATGCAGGCCGAACGCTCGCAGATGGCGGGCTACGTTGAAAGGCGCGCCTCCCAGTACGGAGCGGTCGGGAAACCTGTCCGCCAGCACTTCGCCGAACAGCGCCACAATCCCCGTCTGAAGGAGCGGTTTGCGTGACTTTCTGGGCAGGCTGTTTTCCGGATTTACAGCTTTGGAGCGTGGGATGCGTTTATCCTCCCAATAAGATAGACTGATTAGTTACATGCCTCAGCCGCCCGAATGGCAGTTT
>Ga0210053_1001428_pt1 | contig 22029 bp, 24 predicted proteins | sample CryGeymeta201512_FD_185467 | JGI IMG/M metagenome (GOLD analysis project Ga0210053, IMG submission 185467) | Groundwater microbial communities from Crystal Geyser aquifers in Utah, USA - Crystal Geyser metaG 2015-12 (SPAdes) (version 2) | ecosystem: Environmental > Aquatic > Deep subsurface >... | reverse complement strand
GCATTGAGTAGGGCTTGAAGCAGGCGCAGCGGCTGGCGAAACACATCGAACCAGAAGCTGTCCCAGTTAACGTGAAACAACGCCCACAGCTGACAAGAATGGCGGGTTGAAACCCGCCCTACGCAGGGCACGCATGTTTCATGCTTTGGGGTGTCCTTGTTGAACATGAACGTTAGGGGGTTGATAGCCTGGCGGTGTTGGATTTGTGATTTTCCATGATGACCGCAGAAAACCAGAGCGCCGCTTTGTCAAGCAGAGCATCTTGTAGATGTTTATCCATGAACCTAGATTCCTCAGTTGACCGCTTGTTTTCTTCAATAAGTGCATAAGAACCTTGATTATTTCAGCCTCAGTCAGGTTCGCCTTTAGGGTGAGCGCGCGTCCAACTGAGGATTCTAGGATGAAGGAACTTCATTTGGGTATGCATGGCAAGTATCGCTTGAGGGCACATGGAACCTGCCATGGAACCTGCCATAGAATAACCATGACCAATCTTGAATACTGGGGTTATACACATGGATTCTCATTTTTTCTCACTCTCTGAGGTCGCTGATGTCATGGGTGTGTCCAAGGAAACACTGCGCCGTTGGGATAAAAACGGCAAGCTCAAATCAGTGCGACACCCAGTTAACAATTACCGCGTTTACACCCCAGAATCCTTGAAGCAGTTTGAATCCCATGGTTTCGTTTTTGCGCGTTCTGCCGATCAGATGCACGAAATGCCCGTGTCGGTTCCCAACCATGCCTACAGCGTGGTGGAGCTTTTTGCGGGCGGTGGTGGTTTGGCCGTAGGTATGGAGCAAGCTGGCCTGCAGTGTGCCATGCTCAATGAGCTTAACAAAGAGGCCTGCAACACATTGCGAATGAATCGACCGCATTGGGATGTTCGCGAAGGTGATGTTTCCAAAATTGATTTCACCGAATTCAAAGGCCGGGTCGATGTGGTCACGGGTGGCTTCCCTTGCCAAGCCTTCAGCTATGCAGGTAAAAAATTGGGGTTTGAAGACGCACGCGGGACACTGTTTTTTGAATTTGCCCGTGCAGTGAAAGAAATTGAGCCGCTGATTTGTGTGGGTGAAAACGTGCGCGGATTGCTCACCCATGATGCAGGACGGACGATTGCTGGCATGACATCTGTGCTTGATGAGTTGGGTTATGAGGTGTTGCCGCCGCAAATGCTCAAGGCCATGTTTTACAAAGTGCCGCAAAAACGAGAGCGCTTGTTGATCGTTGGCCTGAAGAAAGGATTGGGTTTGAAGTTCGCTTTTCCCAAACCATGCCAAGAGACCTACAACATGCGCGATGCGCTCAAAAAAGGGCGTTTGTTTGATGCTGATGTACCTGCATCACCTGGTCAACAATATCCGGCATGGAAAAGAGCGGTGATGGAACAAGTGCCGCCAGGTGGGTACTGGCGCAACCTGCCACTGGATGTGCAAAAAGCTTACATGATGAAAAGCTTTTACCTGGGTGGCGGCAAGACAGGCATGGCGCGCAGGCTTTCCTGGGATGAGCCGAGTCTGACCTTGACCTGTAATCCTGCACAAAAACAAACCGAGCGTTGCCATCCTGAACACACTCGGCCGCTGGCAGTTCGTGAATACGCGCGTATTCAGACCTTCCCAGATGCCTGGCAGTTTTCTGGCTCTGTAGCAGCACAGTACAAACAAATTGGCAATGCAGTGCCTGTCAATCTAGCCAAGGCTATTGGACACAGTTTGATTGATGCGCTGAATGCGTTTTACGCGCTTCATCCATTCCTCTTTTGCAATGGAAACAGGAGTCTTATAGAGGGCATCTAGTAGCCCGTTTCGCCAAAACACTTACATAAAATCGTGCCTTTTCCAGCCTGGCGTTGTGGTTCGTCGTTGACACAGCTACGGCTATGTCGCCTCCTATGGCCTAGCCAGTCTGGAAAATTCATCGATTTCATTTTGTAACCGTTTTGATGAAACAAACTACTAGGAGGCTGTCGGACTTTCGGCGTCGATGCGTTCTCGAAGAGCGGTGCAGCAGGTGGCAGGATTGAGCAGTCGCGCTACCAACCGAACTGATGCATCAAGCTCTTGGGTTTATGGCAAACCAGGTTTCGTCAATCTGGCCATGTAAGAAACCATCAAGTCATGCGACTATAAAGGCAGCACCTCTTAACTCCAACGTTCTGTGCTGACCCCTTACCTCCATGCCTCATGCATGGAGCAAGATCGTTAATCTGCTAAAGGATATTGACATGAGCAACCCAAACCAATCCATGGCTACCCGCCCTATTTCTGTCGCCGCACTGGCTTTGGCCATGAGTGCTGCTTTCACCATAGCCGCCACCCCCATGGCCGCACAAGCTGCAGACACCGAAAAATGTTTTGGCGTGGCACTTAAAGGCAAGAACGACTGCAAAGCCGGCGCTGGAACCACCTGTGCAGGTACGTCCAAGGTGGACTACCAGGGTAACGCCTGGTCGATGGTACCCAAGGGCACCTGCGAAAAGACCGTATCCAAAACCTCGCCCACCGGCCACGGTCAACTGAAAGAGTTTAAAGAAGTCAAGGCCTGATGCTGGCCAACAGCAGCGAAGCGTCCACCATGTCGTCAAACGGACTCAAGCCGGCAGCACCGGACTTGGGCAGCGTCACTGCCTCGCTACCCAAACGAGCTGGGGTGGGCTTGAAGCCTGAACATTTTCAGGAAATTCTGGCCAACCGGCTTGACATCGGTTTCTTCGAAATTCATGCTGAAAACTACATGGTGCCGGGTGGCCCTTTTCACCATTATCTGACCCGCATTTGCGAACGTTATCCGCTGTCCATTCACGGCGTGGGCTTGTCCATTGGTGTCGATGCCCCATTGAATGTGCAACACCTCAATGCACTTCAAACCTTGTTGCAACGTTACCAACCACATGCTTTTTCAGAGCACCTGGCTTGGTCTTCCCATGGCGGGACGTTTCTGAACGACTTGCTTCCGCTGCCCTACAACACCACTACTTTGCAGCGTGTGTGTGACCATATTGACCAAGTGCAAAGCCACCTGGGGCGGCGCATGCTGCTGGAGAACCCAGCCACCTATGTCGAATTTCTCGCCTCCACCTGGGACGAAGGCGCTTATCTGACCGAGGTGGTGCGCCGCACCGGCTGCGGTCTACTGCTGGACGTGAACAACGTGCATGTCAGCAGCGTCAACCACGGCCGCGACGCGCACGCCACCATCCGATCCATGCCGCTGTCGCAGGTGGGTGAAATTCACCTGGCCGGTTTTGCCCAGCAGCTTGATGCCAATGGCGACCAGCTGCTGATCGACAGCCACGGCGCGCCTGTGGCACAAGCGGTATGGGACTTGTATGCCTTTACCCTGAAGCTCACCGGCCCGAAACCCACACTGCTGGAGCGCGACAACGATATTCCCGCTTGGCCAGTGTTGCTTGCCGAGGCCTCTGTAGCGCAACGCCAATTGATGACCCTGTGCGAAGCTGGGCAACCGCATATCTCTGCAGTCACAGTTGAGGTGACCGAATGAACAGTCAGACCAGTTTTGCCACGCCGCTGCTCGACCCCGAGCAACCGTGTCCCAGTGGCCTGACAACCTGGAACCACTCTGACCCGGCCGTGCGCTACGGCGTCTACCGAAACAACGTGGTGGTGTCTCTCATTGATGCGTTGGCAGACACCTACCCAGTGGTGCAACAACTGGTGGGCGAAGTATTTTTCCGCGCCATGGCCAAAGTGTTTGCACTGGTCAATCCACCACTCTCGGCAGTCATGGCTTATTACGGGCAAGGCTTTGCCAACTTTATCGCCAGCTTCGAGCCTGCTGCATCAGTACCTTATCTGTCTGATGTGGCGCGGCTGGAGATGGCGCGGGTACTGGCCTACCACGCCGCAGATGTGCCTCCCCTTGCAAACGCAACATTGCAACAGGCATTGACTGACGCTCATCAACTCATGCACTTGCGAATAGGCTTGCATCCGTCTGTGCAAGTCTTGGCATCGCCTTATGCCGTCGTGTCTCTGTGGACGGTGCACCAGAGTGATGCTGCTCTGGCAGCAGTGAACCCGGATGTACCCCAGAGCGTGCTGGTCTTTCGACACGCGCTGGAGGTGAACACGCTGAAACTTGCTCCCGGTGCGGTCATCTTCATCCATATGCTTCTGTCCGGTCAACCTTTGATGGCTGCAGCCAACCAAGCCATTTTGCAGGATTCCGCTTTTGATTTAAGCTCCACGCTGGCGCTGTTGCTGCGCTGGCAACTCATCACTCACCTCACAATGGGAGAAAAAAACCATGAGCATGCACATTGAAAATCTTCAGGCAACAAACACAACTGGCGACAGCCTGCTGACAGGTTTGCTGCACCAGTTCATCGAGCTGTGCAGCCGCATCCCCAATTCATTGTTGGCTTTTTTGGCGCGCTTCAGCATCGCGTCAGTGTTCTGGAAATCGGGTGAAACCAAAATCCAGGGCTTTGCTGTTGACATCATCAACGGCGAATTCACGCTGGGATGGCCGCGCTTGTCAGACACGGTGGTGGATTTGTTTCGAGACGAATACCACCTGCCACTGATCCCGCCCGAGTTCGCTGCCACCCTGGCTGCCACTGCCGAGCATGTATTTCCAATGCTGCTTTTATTAGGCCTGGCCACGCGGATATCGGCACTGGCACTGCTGGGCATGACGCTGACGATTCAGATCTTTGTCTACCCCGATGCCTACCCCACCCATGGCACTTGGGCTGCCGTGCTGCTTTACCTGATGGTATATGGGCCGGGCATGCTGTCGCTGGATCATTGGATTGCAAAACGTCAAGCCTAAGGAACAATGAACTCATTTTTGAGTTGGTTTGGTGCACACCTGGCGCGTTACCTGGCCAAAGAAGTCCACGTCGATTCGGCCGCACCCGCTACGGTGCCAGCACGTCTGCTGGCAACGCTTCGTCCCGGCGATGTGCTGCTGGTGGAAGGCCACAGCCGCGTCAGCACCGCCATTAAATACCTGACTCAATCGACCTGGTCACATGCCGCGCTGTATGTCGGCAACGCGCTGGCCGCAGAGGGTAAGAACCCGCAGCACTGTTTTATTGAAGCCGATACGGTCGAAGGTGTGCGCAGCGTGGGCATGGATGCCTATGTCGGCCTGCATTCACGCATTTGCCGCCCGGTGGGTTTAAGCGCCCAAGAGTGCCAGTCAGTGATTGCCTTTGCCATAAACCGTATTGGCAGCCAATACGACTTGCGCAACGTGATTGATCTGGCGCGCTACCTGCTGCCTACGCCACCGGTACCCTTACGCTTTCGCCGCAACATGCTGGCGCTGGGTAGTGGCGACCCTACGCGGGCGATTTGCTCGACCCTGATCGCACAGGCGTTCCAGTCGATTCGTTACCCCATATTGCCAATCACCACAATTCAAAACGACGACCGTCCAGACTGCCCTGCCTGTGTCAATGAAATATTGAGGGTGCGCCATCACAGCCTGTTTGCGCCACGCGACTTTGATGTGTCACCGTACTTTCAGGTGATCAAGCCCACCATTGAAGTGGGTTTTGATTTTCATGCGTTGACATGGGGCGATGTCACCACGCCTAATTCTTAGCTTTATCTTCGCTGGCTTCGTCCGAACCTTGGGCATAGGCCTTCATGGCCTGACTCAAAAACGGTATTTGCAGACTGAAGTTTTTGCAGCCCGAGCACATCATCACATGCATTTTAAGGCGGAGTTTTTCTGCCAAAGACAGATCGCGCTCTTGTGACTCGGATATCAGACGAGTGGCTTGGTGGCAATTCATCATGCGCGTTCTCCCTTCAGAAACCAGGTGTTTTCAAGGCACTCGCGCAGGCGCAGACGTGAACGGTGCAACATCACATTGAGGTTGCTGGTGGTGATGCCTACGGTACTGCAAATTTCAGCTGTTTCCAATTCCACAAATTCTTTCATCATGAACACCCGCGCCTGGTTTCCAGGCAACGTTTCCAGGCAAAGTTCAAATACTTTCCAAAACTGGTTTTGATGCAACGCACTTTGAGGGTTACCCCAGGTGGCTGGTTTCTCGTCGCCCTGCCAAAAACCACTGTGGTCAAAAAGCTCAGAAAAATCTTCAGCCTCTTCGTTTTCATGCAGCAGGCTGTTGGCTTCAAGCATGCGCTTTTTTTGACGTAAAAAATCGGCAATTTTGTTTTTCAATATTGCAAATACCCAGGTTTTCAATGCAGCCCGACCGCCAAACGACTTGGCGTTTTTTAGTGCGCCCATCAACGCCTCTTGCACCGCATCTTCGGCGTGTTGGCTGTTGGATAGTTGCAGCGTGGCGAACTTGACCATTTGGCGGCGCAAGTCGGTCAGGAAAGCGGTATCTGACAAGATGGATACGTCTGAACCAGCCGACTGTGGGGAAGCAGAGGATAAAGTATTCGTCATGAGTTTTCCCGAGAGGTCGCTTCGTTCTTGGCGGCACTGTAACTTGCCACGCAATAGGGGACAAGGTAATTCAAAACGATATGCAGCCACGAAATAGCAGCGCCAGCCAGAATGGCTTCGCCTTGATTGACCAGATTGAGAACCGTCCCCACCACCAACGCAATGCGCAATGAATTTTGAACGACTTTGCCCGAACAAGCGATTTGCAATATGGTTCGCATCAAAACTGCGCTTTCATTGGGGTCATGGTGTGTGCTCCAGAATCTGAGACGTGGGTATTGAACCTGAATTTGTGAAACGCCCGATAAAACGGCGATTGATCCAATCTTTCAAGTGCCAGACCCATTGTCCCCCAGCCGACCAACGCCCCCAGGAAACCACTGCATAACGCGAACCACACCAAAGCAGGTAGAGTTTGCGGCGTTTAGGCACATGGGCTTGGAACACACCGCCATTCAACATGACAACCAGATTGTGCGCCAGAACCGAACCCACATGAAACGCATCCTTGTCTGGGTTCGACATGATGGCATCTGCGCGTGCGCAGACATCACCTGCCGCAAACACGTTGGGATGCGACACGCTTCGTTGGTGTTTGTCCACCAACAGATAACCATGCGCGTCCAATCCCAATTTAGACCACCCTAGCCAAATAGGTGCACGCGCCCCGGTAGCGGCTATGACCCGGTCTGCAGGCAAAAGTCGGCCATCAGAGAGCAATACCCCTTCTTCCACACCTACTCCACGCAAAAAATGCAGCCCTATCCCAGCTTGCTTGGTCAAACGTGTTACACGAACCTGCACACCGGGTGCATGACCAGGCAACAACCCGGACTCAGATGCGACCAAGTCCACACTACCTTGCACGCCCGCTAAGGAAAAGGCGTGCTTTGCGGCCAATGCCATTTCTACCCCAGCCACTCCGCCACCCACCACTACCAATTGATAGCCTGGTGTGGCTTTGGCTTGTGCCAACAGGTGAGGCCATTGAGCCACAAAGTTGTCCACAGGCTTGTTGGACAACAGTTTTGTTCCCAACACTTCCAACCATGAGGTATCAGTCTCACTGCCCACATCCAAAGACAACAAGTCGTAGTCCATGGACTTGCCTGCTTTTAGCGCCACACAGCGCCGAGCAGCATCCATACCCACCACTTGATCCAGCAGCAACCGAACACCAGCGGCCTGAGCCAGCAGTTCAAGGTTAACGCGACAAGTCGATAACGGGTATTGTCCTGCCACCCAACCCGGCAACATGCTGCGATAGTTATGGTAGCTTGAAGAAGTAATAAGCACCACCTCAAGCCCAGCAGGGCACTGGGTTGCCAAGGCGCTCAGCACTGCCAGGTGTGCGTGACCACCTCCGACCAACACAAGTCTTGTTTTCACTGAGTTCTTTCTGATGCCATGATCTTTCGCTTTGAGTCGGAAAATCTCAACTGTTTGTTACAGGAATATATGGACATTCGAAAATTTTTCAGAACAATGTAAGAACTGCAGCCCCCGCCGCGACTACACCAAAGAACGTCGGGATTCACCTGATTTTCTGAAATCCTCAACTGGTCAACCGCAATTTCAATCTCATTCAAAAGGACATCACCATGCGCAACTTTTCAACTCAAATCGCTAAAACCATCGGCTCAGCAGTGGTCACTGCAGCAGCTCTTTCTGGCGGTGCATTTGCTGCTGGCTGTACAGCTGCAAAATGTGGCCCAAAAACCAGCATGACCAAATGTGGCGCTTGCAAAGCCAAATGTGGCGCTAGCAAAGCCAAATGTGGCGCTAAAAAAGCCAAGTGCGGTGCATGCAAAGCCAAATGTGGCGCTAGCAAAGTCAAGTGCGGAGCTGCAACTGGCTGCGCAGCTGCCAAGTAATTTGCACCTTTTTTCTTCGCAACCTTGAGAAGTATTCCCATGAGATCACTATCTTTTACCCTCTCAAAAGCCCTGGCCTCTGCGGTGGTGACGGCTGCTGCCTTGGGCGGTTGCGCCATGGCTTGCCGTGCGTGCACTGGTAATAAATGCGGAGCGAAAAGCAGCATGCAAAAGTGTGGTGCCTGCAAACCGAAATGCGGAGCGTGTGCAACCAAGTAATTGATTCGGTTTCAATTCACCAGTAACCATGGGGCTCTGGTTTAGCTGAAATGACCGCATCCTCTCACCTTCTTCGCCACTGGCGCACTGCGTCACGTGCGCAGATTGCCAGCACGCTGGATAACGCGCACACCAGTGTGGCAGCGTTTGCCGACGCGACCGCAGCGCAAGGCTCATTAATCCAAAGCTGGGTTGCAGGGCAAGAGGTGATTGAATACGATCACTATCCGTCAGACGACGTGGTGGATGTGCGGCACGGCTCACAGTTTTATTACCACGCCCACCGCGACGGTGACCAGGAGCACGGCCACCTGCACTTGTTCTGGCACGCCACGGCCAGCGGGCGCAGGCGCTATTTCCAGCCCGAAAAGCCACGCTGGAATCGCACCGAACCCACGCATTTGTTTGCTATTTCACTCGATGCGCGTGGCCTGCCCGTGGCGCTGTTTACCGTGAACCAGTGGGTTACCGACGGCCATTGGCTGGATGCCAACACCACACTTGGCTGTGTCGACCGGTTCGTCATGGGTAATGTCGACGGCCATGAAACTTCTTGTCGCTGGCTGACCGGTTTTGTGCGCTTGTATCGACCGTTGGTTAAAGAGCTGCTGATCCAGCGCGACCAGCGCATGGCCCGGCGCTCTGACATGACCAAAGCCCTGCGAGACCATCGTCTTGAAGTGCTGAGCTCGATCCCGATCGACTGGATGGCCGATATGGATGCGTTGCAAACCGAGGCGGCGCGTCGCAAGCTTTAAGTTGAATCCCGCCTTACACGCGACGGCACATCTGGCGTGCTTCGGCGTGGTCTTGCTGACCACCGAAATGAACCGGGTAGCAGCGCCTGCGGATGTCCTCCTTTTTTTTGGAAAGTCTCCCATGAACATCACCAAACTCATCTTTTCTTTGCTGTTGACCTGCAGCGCTCTGCTGGCACACGCGCTTGACATTCAGCCTTATTCTGCGGCTGCATTGGCTCAGGCGCAGAAGACTGGTCAGCCTGTTGCCTTGCATTTCCATGCCGACTGGTGTCCCACCTGCCGCGCCCAAACCACTGTGCTGCAAAGTCTTAAGGCCGAATCAGGGCTGAACATCACCGTGCTGGTGGCTGACTACGACGCTGAAAAAGACCTTAAACGCCGCTTCAATGTGCGCGCCCAATCCACCCTGGTGGTGTTGCGCGGTGACAAGGAGACTTACCGCGTGGTGGGGGACACCTCGACGCAAGGTCTTCGCGGTGCATTGAAATCGGCGCTTTGAGTCAGGCGCTGGCATGTCTTTGGCCTTGTCGGTACCGCAAGTCAGTTTGAGTCTGTTGGCGGGCAGCCTGACCACGTTGTCGCCCTGTGTGTTTCCGCTGTTGCCCCTGGTCTTGGGCGGGACCTTGCAAGGCAACCGCTTTGCGCCGCTGGCCATGGGCGTGGGCATGACCGGCTCATTTGCCTTGATGGGCATGCTGCTCGGCGCCGTAGGACCAGCGCTGGGCCTGGACGGTGACACGGTGCGCACCGCTGGTGCGGCCATGCTGATCGCTTTTGCTTTGGTCATGCTGGTGCCGGCCCTGGGTGCGCGTTTTACCCAATGGATGCTGCCCATTGCCAGCTCGGCCAACGCGGCCTCCAGCAAACTCGACGGCGGCTCGCTGCTGGGCGCGTTGATGTTGGGCGGTGTGCTGGGTCTGGTGTGGAGTCCGTGCTCCGGGCCGTTGTTGGGCTCGGCTCTGACGCTGGTGGCCAGCGAAGGCGGTATGGCGCGGGGTGGCCTGGTGCTGGGTATTTTTGGTTTGGGTGCGGCCATTCCGTTGGTGGCGGTGGCCTACGCCTCGCGCCGTGGTTTTTTGCGCGTGCGCGACTGGGTGTTGTTGCGCATGGAGCGGGTGCGCTTGGGCTTTGCCCTGTTGCTCGGCGGCATGGGCGTGGCCATTCTGACTGGGGGTGATAAATGGCTTGAAGCCCGGGTGCTGCAATGGCTGCCAGATGCCTGGGTCAACCTTACGGTAGGCATATAGCCGGCGCGGATGGCTCCACCATAATGTGGCTTCTTTTCCTTCAGAAGCTGCCACCTCCATGGATACCCGCCAAGCCCTCGATAGCCGCGCCATCACCTTGATGCTGGTACTGTGCGCCATTTGGGGCATGCAGCAAGTGGTACTGAAAGCCACCGCCCATGACATCGCGCCCATCATGCAAATTGCGCTGCGCTCGGGTGTCGCTGCGCTGCTGGTGGGGTTGGTGATGTGGTGGCGCAAGGAGCCGATGAATTTACGCGACGGCACACTGCGCCCGGGTATGGTGGTAGGGGTGCTGTTTGCGCTGGAATTTTTGCTGGTGGCCGAAGGCCTGCGCCACACCAGCGCCTCGCACATGGTGGTGTTTTTGTACACCGCACCGATGTTTGCGGCGCTGGGTCTGGCCTGGCGCTTGCCCGCTGAACGCCTGGGGTGGCTGCAGTGGTTGGGCATTGCGCTGGCGTTTGGCGGCATTGCGGTCACTTTTTTGGGGCGCGCACCGGCTGCCAGCCCAGCTTCGGGGGACATGCTGTGGGGTGATTTGCTGGGGCTGTTGGGCGGTGTGGCCTGGGCCGCCACCACAGTGGTGGTGCGCAGCTCCAGCCTGTCCAAAGCGCCGGCCACGCAAACCCTGTTGTACCAGCTGGTGGGTGCTTTTGTGCTGCTGCTGGTGGGTGCGTTTGCCACCGGCCAGGCGCGCTTTAACCCCACCCCCACAGTCTGGGCCAGTCTGGCGTTTCACACCCTGGTGGTGTCGTTTGCCAGTTTTCTGGTGTGGTTCTGGCTGTTGCGCCAGTACCTGGCCTCCAGGCTGGGCGTGTTCTCTTTTTTGACGCCGTTGTTTGGCATTGTGTTTGGGGTCTGGCTGCTGGGTGAGCCGATGGAGCTGCGCTTTTTGCTCGGTGCCATACCGGTGCTGCTGGGCATTGTGCTGGTCAGTGGCGGTGGCTGGCTGCTGCAGTGGTGGGTTTGGGATAAGCGCACGTGAATCAGGGAGTTGCCCCGCGCTGCTTGGTGGTCAGCAGCGGCAGCAATTGCACCCCTATCATGCTGAAGAAAATCAGCGCGCAACCCACCAGACCTGCCGCGTTAAGCCGGTCACCCATCAAAACATAGCCAAAGGCGGCGGCAAAGACGGTTTCGGACGACAGCAAAATGGCGGCATCGGTGGCGTGGGCATAACGCTGCGCCACCACCTGCGCGGTAAAAGCCACGCCCACCGACAGGATGCCGGTGTAGGCAATCGGCACGGCCGCTGCCTGTACGCCAGCCCAGTGCACGGGCTCAAAAGCCAGACCCCATGCCAGCGCCAGCAGACCACACACGGCAAACTGCCCGCCCGCCACCAGAAACGGTGCTTCCATGCGGTCAGCGACACGGCCGATCAGCACCACATGCAGCGCCCAGGGCAGGGTGGAGGCGATGATCCACACGTCACCACGGCTGATGGACAGGCTTTGCGCACCCGACAGCAGAAACGCCCCCAGCAGACAGGCCAGCGCCGCCGGCCAGGCCGACCAGTGCGGGCGATGCCGCAGCAGCAGCCAGCCCAGCAGCGGCACCAGCGGCACATACAGCGCGGTCAGAAAACCGGCGTTGGTCACGCGGGTACTCATGATGCCAATTTGCTGCATGGCTGCACCCATCAGCAGCAGTGACCCCAGACCCGCAATCTGAATCGCATCCCCCGGCTGCAACGCCAAGTCAGCGCGCTGCAGTTTTCGCCATTCCCAAGCCATCAACGGAGCCACTAGCAGCACGCCAATCAGAAACCGGATGCCGGTGAACACCATCGGCCCCACATGCGCCATGCCTTGCGCCTGAAAGACGAAGGCCGAGCCCCAGATCAGGGCGACCAGGGTGAGCAACAGATTGGCTTGGATGCGGGACATGCGTGAGGGCGGTGCAGTGGGGCCTCGTGTGCTATGTTTTATGTAGCTGCTAGCCCATATTTATAAAGGGCTAGAGGCACATTTTATGCATAAAATTGCACGTGCCTCGTCGGGTGTGGCCAGGTCGCGCCCAAGCTCTTGACCCAGCCGCGCGATGCGCGCCACCAGCTGCGCGTTGCTGCGGGCCAGTTCGCCCTTGCGGTAGTACACGTTGTCTTCAAAACCGACGCGCACATGGCCGCCGAGGACGATGGCCAGGGCAGCCAGCGGCAACTGCGCTGCGCCGATGCCGGCCACCGTCCAGGTTGCATCGGGCGGCAGTTGTGAGCGCAAATACATCAGCGCCTCCGGCGTCCCTGCCATGCCGCCGGGTATGCCGAGCACCAGGTCAAAGTGCGCCGGGCTGTCCAGCAGGCCTTTTTTGAGCCACCGTGCAGCAGTGGTGAGCATGCCGGAATCAAAAATTTCCAGCTCGGGCTTCACGCCGTGCGCGCGCATGGCCTGGGCAAAGGTTTCCATGTCGGCTGGGTGGTTCATGAACACGTCGCCACCAAAGTTGACCGTGCCCATGGAGAGCGTGGCCATCTCGGGTTTCAGCGTCACCGGGGCAAGGCGTTCCTGCGCCGTCATGCCGACCGCGCCGCCGGTAGAGACCTGCACGATCACGTCGCAGCGCTTCTTCACCTCTGCAGTGATCTGGCGGTAGACCTCTTTGTCTTGCGTCGGTGTGCCATCTTTCAGGCGCGCGTGCACGTGCACGATGGCCGCACCTGCGGCGGCGCATTCGGCGGCGGCGATGCCGATTTCTTCGGGTGTGACCGGCAGCGCCGGTTGCTGTGCGCGGGTGACTTCAGCGCCAGTCAGTGCGGCGGTGATGATGAGTTTTTTCATAGCAGCTGGCGCTTAATTATTCGGGGCTGGAGGCTTGTTTCGTTGGCAACTGGCGGGCACGACGCAGGTGCCGCTGGCGCGGCATACCACGATGGGTTCAGCCAGCACGTCGGCGGCGCTGGGTTGCCCAGCCACGCCAGCGGGCACGATCACCTTGCGTGCTTCAAACTTCATTTTGCGCGAGGTCTTGCCCATAGCGACGATGCTGCCCGTGGCCTCGATGTAGTCCCCGGCGTGCACCGGGGTCAGAAACTCGACGCTGTCGTAGGCCACAAACAGGCCCTCGTCGCCGTCGCTGCGGATCAAGAGCTCGGTGGCCACGTCGCCAAACAGGTTGAGCATGCGTGCGCCGTCGACCAGGCCACCGGCGTAGTGGGCGTCGTGGGCGCTGATGCGCAGGCGGATCAGGCTGGTGATAGGTTTCATTGAAAGTCCTTTTTTTGAAATTCGTCTTTGTTAGTTTTATGGATCACTTGTTGCGCTTGCGTTTTTACCCGCGCCGCGGCAGTCTTTGGCGGCCTCCTCATACTGGGGTACCAGAAATCGTCAGCCGCCAAAGCCAGCCACGTCGCTAGACGCTGGTGGCGGAAGAAAGCTAAAGCTGGAAGCCTTTGCGTCTTTGTAATACGCTTTGCTTTTGCTTTTGGATTTGCATTTGCATTTGCATTTGCATTCGTCTTCATCACCCTTTGCACACCTACAAACTCGCGTGGCAACCGGCAGGGGTGGACACCGATTTCTGGTACCCCAGTATGAGGTGGCCACCCCTGCCGGTTGCCGCGCGTGGCGCACCCCAAACGCGTCAAACCAGGTTGCTGGGGCGGGTTATTGGGGTCAGAGTCCTGGACTTGGGGTTTTTGCCTGGACTTGGGGTTTTTGCCTGGACTTGGGGTTTTTGCCTGGACTTGGGGTTTTTGCCAAAATTGCCCGGCCCTTGGCCGTCCCTGCGGGTGCTGCGCAGCAATATTGGAATCCGACCCCAAAAACCCTTGCAGCCAAAACCCGACGCTGTCAATGCCTTTTACTCCACTCATGAATCGCAAACGACGCCACATCCTCTGCATACGATTTGGTGCCAAAACCCGCGTCATAACCCAGCTCTTTGGCCAACTCATGGCTGATGCGCGGGCCGCCCACCACCAGGATGATCTGGTCACGCAGGCCTTCGGCTTCCAGCAGATCGGCCAGTTTGGTCAGGTTGTCCAGGTGAATGTTTTTTTGCGTCACGATTTGCGACACCAGAATCACGTCGGCCTTCTCGTCGATGGCGCGGCTCACCAGCGCTTCACATTCCACCTGCGCCCCCATGTTAATGGCGCGCATGCTGTGGTAACTCTCCAGCCCCTTGTGGCCGTTGTAGCCCTTCATGTTCATGATGGCATCAATGCCCACAGTGTGCGCGTCGGTCTCGATGCAGGCGCCCACCACCACCATGCGGCGCTTCATTTTTTCATCGATCAGCGCGTTGATTGCGTCCTTGTCCATCACCTCGTAGTCGGGCTTGACCACCGCGTAGCTGTTCAGGTCGACCTGGTGCGTGCACTGGCCGTAGACCACGTAAAAACTGAAGCCCTGGCCCATGTCCTCACAGTGCACCACGGCGGGCTCATTCAAGCCCATTTGTGCAGCCAGGCGTTTGGCGCCTTCCTTGGAACGCTCGTCGAGCGCCACCGGCAAAGTAAAGGACAGTTGCACGCGCCCGTCGCCCAGCGTGTCGCCATAGGGCTTGACCCATTGTTCGGTTGGCTTGGAATCAAGCTTTTTGTTATTGGTGTTATTGGGGGCAGACACCAATTTCGCTGCAGTGCTTTGCGCTGCATCCGCAGGGGCCGCCAGCGGCGGCGCGAATTTGGCAAAACCCCCAATCCGGGGCTCTGACCCCAAAAACCCAAGCATTAGCCCAGGAAACGGGTTGTAGTAATCGTTGGATTTGGCGATCACCCCGTCCAGCCCTTTGCCACCGGTGGGCGTGCGCGAGATGTCGGCAAACATGCCTTTGCCAATGGCGGTGGACAGGCTCATGGCCTCAATTTCGGCCAGCATCGCCTCGGTGTCAGACAACACCGCTTGGGCGCGCTGCTCGATCTTGCCACCCGCCTTGAATTCAATCTCGCCGTGCAAATCCTTCATGCTGCCAAAGACATACTTTGCGTTTTGAATCGCCAGAAAGCGGTCCTGGATGAAGGGGGTGTGGATGGCTTCGGTCATCATGCCAGCCAAGTGGATGTTCTGGTTGGTGACGGTGCTGACGATGTTGAACAGCGCGTCCTGCACCTGACCCTTGAAGATGTTGCCGGTCATGTGTTTGGTGGGCGGCATGTACTTCAGGCAGGCATCCGGGAACACCTGACGCACCAGTTGCGCATGGGCCAGTTCCCACAGAAAACCGTTCTCCAGCTCGGGGTTGATCTCGAACGCATGGCCCAGACCCATCTGCTCCGGCTTCAAGCCCGAGAGTTCGGCAAACTGTTCGTTGATGAGTTGCGAGGCCAGCACCGTGTGCGCGGCATCAAAGGCATCGGCCGTGGTCAGGTAGTTGTCTTCACCAGTGTTGATGATGATGCCGGCATAGGCGTTGACCATGCGCGAGAAGAACTGGTCGATGAAGGTGCGCTTCATGTTGATGTCGCGAAAGATGATGCCGTACATCGAGTCGTTGAGCATCATGTCCAGCCGCTCCATCGCACCCATGGCGGCAATCTCGGGCATGCACAGGCCCGAGCAGTAATTGGTCAGGCGAATGTAGCGGCCCACCTTATGGCCCACTTCGTCGAGCGCGGCGCGCATCAGCTTGAAGTTTTCCTGCGTGGCGTAGGTGCCGCCAAAGCCTTCGGTGGTCGCGCCAAACGGCACGTAGTCCAGCAGGCTCTGGCCGGTGGAGCGGATGACGGCGATGATGTCCGCGCCCTGCTCGGCCGCGGCGCGGGCTTGCACCACGTCTTCATAAATGTTGCCGGTGGCCACAATCACGTAGAGCCAGGGGGTGGGCGCTTCGCCCGAGGTTTTGATGTGGGCCGCGCGCGTGGCCCGTTGGTTGGCGATCTGGGCGCAAGCGGTTTGGGCTTGGGCGAGCGCGGCTTGTTGCGCCGCCTGCAGGTCTTGCGGCAGCGTCAGGGTCAAGGTGCCGTCGGCCACGGCCTGGGCGACTTGCTGCGCGCTCATGCCATGCGCTTGCATGGCGGCGGCCAGCACCGGCGCTGCGCCGTGCTGCAACAAATTTTGCTGTTGCAAATGGCTCACCACGCGGTTGGGCAGCGGGATGTCATTGCCATCGACACCATCGACACCAAGCAGGCGCAACGTGGCACGCTCGACCGTGGTGGTGGTGTATGCCGACATTTCATCGAACACCTGGCGCGCAATGCGCCGGGCGCTGGCGCGGGCGCGGTCGATTTGCGCGGGGTCTAGTTGCAAGTGGGACATTTTTTCTCTCTGCTTAAAGGGTTGTCGGGTCACCGTTGGGATTGCCTTGTGCGCCGTCATTGCGAGGCGCCCGTATCCAGTCCGTTACCGCACACGGAATATGAACAGGTATATCGTCACTGCGAGCGAAGCGCGGCAGTCCAGGCAGTCGGAAGTCCTGGATTGCTTCACTGCGTTCGCAATGACGGGTCTGTCCATGGAAAGGCGCACAGCGCCGCGGCAATCCAATGCGGCATGGGGTGCGCGTGGACTGCCGCGCTGCGCTCGCAGTGACGAAATACCTGTTCATGGCTTCTGCGCGATTGCAGAACGCAGCCGGGCTTGAGGCAATGCCACATCCCCAGCTTCTTCCAGCATCACATCGCTGACACCGTAGTTAGGGAAAGCTTCACGGGCGGCGGTCAAAAATGCTCGCGCCTCAAAACTGCCACCCAGCGGCGAAAACGGGTTGAGCGTGAGGCCAATGATCTGGATGCCACGGTAGGCCAGCAGCTGGCCGCCGAGTTGGGCAAAGGCCGCCAGGTCGGCAGCTTCGACAAACAGGCGCGTGCCGTCAGCCACCACCAGCTTCAAGCCGGGTTGGCTCGCCGCCAAGGACAACAAGGCTTGCCACAGGGCACGCCCGACCGCGCCGCAGACTGCTATTATTTGTATATCTGCTTGCGCATATTCCATAAGGGCTGGAGCCGCATTTAGTGTAGAAATAGCCGCCTGCATCAAGCACGCACCTTGACCGTTCCACAGGCCCACACCACCGTGTTCAAACACCGGATGGCACAGCGCGCGGGTCGCGGCATCGGCGGGCGCAATGCCCAAAATTGCCAGCCGATCGCGCGTCTTGCGCAGCACGTCCGGCATACCGCCGCCAATGGCCGCACCGGTGGCCAGAATCACGCCGTCGGCAATCGCCGGAGAGGCATGGTGGCTACGGCCCAGTGCGCCGTCGAGCAGCACCAGCCCCGCGCCGCATTGCTGCAGGCGGGCGATCACTTTGAGCTGGTCGCTGCTGCGCGAGGCACCGGCAATCTCCATCTCGCCCGGCGCCAACGCTTTCACCACCACCACCTCGCCCATCGGGCTGTCGATGCCGGTGGCGTCAATCAATTTGGTGCGCACGCGGGCACGCTCCAGCGTGTTGCGCGCGGTGGCCACCAGGCAGCCCGGCCAGACTCGCACGGGAGGCTTGGGCACAAAGAACACTGCGTCGCGGTCTTCGCCGTCGCGTCCGATCGAGGTCACCCCGACCGCTACTTGCGCGGCTGCGGCCTGCGCCAACAAGTGGTTGAGCGCCACCGTCTTACCGGTGTTTTTGGTCATGCCCATCACCGCCAGCGTGGTGATGTGGCTGGAACGGATGCGCTGCCACAGGGGGCTGGATTGTGAATAGGTTTCACCCGCAAAATTGGGGTCAGAGCCCAAATCGGTGACGCAATCTTGACCATGGCGAACGTCGTAGCCCGAATTGGAATCTGACCCCAATTTTGCTGGCGGACTGAAGTCCGCCCTACAACTGTCGCGCTGCCGGTTCAATTCAGACATACAGCTGCTCAAACAGCGCGCGCAGCTTGGGGCTTTCGCGCAGCAGGTTCAAAGCGTGTTCGGCGTGGCCGGTGGCGTAGCCGTTGCCCACAATCATCTCCACATCTTTGCCCACGCCTTCTGCACCCAGCGCGGCGGCGGTGAAGCGGGTGGCCATGGAAAAGAAGTAAATCTTGCCGTGCTGTTTGGCCGCCAGAATGCTGCCCATTTCGGTGTTTTGGATGTTGACGCAGTTGATCACCACGTCGGCCAATTGGCCATCGGTCACTTTTGCAACCGCCTCCATCAAAGCCAGCGCGTCAGTGGCATCGACCTGCAAGGCGTGGTCAGCCCAGCCCAGTTCGGTCATGCGCTGGCAGTCTTTGGCAAACGGCGACACGCCAATGACGCAGCCGCTGGAGCCGGCCTGCTTTTTGGCTTCGTACACGCACAGCGTGCCCGACTTGCCACCGCCGCCAATCACCACCACCGTGTCGCCGGGTTTGACCAGCCGCGCGGTTTGCGCCGGGGCGCCGGCCACGTCCAGAATCGCCAGCGCCAGCTTTTCGTCGATGTCCGCAGGCAGCTTGGCGTACAGGCCGGTCTCGAACAGAATCGCCTGGCCTTTGATCTCCACCTGATCCTGGTGCAGATGGATTTTTTTGATGGCATCAATGCGCAGCGGTGTCAGGGACAAAGAGACCAACGTGGCAATCTTGTCCCCCACCTTCAGGTCGATTTTGTCTGCCAGCGCCGGGCCAATCTGCGCCACCGTGCCAATCAGCATGCCGCCTGAGCCGGTCACCGGATTGTGCTGTTTGCCACGCTGCGCCACGATGCCCTGCACATGCGCGGCAATGCGCGCTTCATCGTTCTCGCACACCGCTTTGATCTGGGTGAAGCTGGCCGAGTCGATGTTCAGCGCCGAGACATCGATCAGGATCTCGTTGTCATAAATCGCCATCGTGTTGTCGAGCTTCCAGGCCGGCTGGGGCAGCACGCCCAGGGGTTCAAGCACGCGGTGCATGCCGTAGGGGGAACCGTGTTTCATGGTTATTGCGATGAATTGGGGTTAGTCTGTTGATGTCTTGAAGCGAAACAACCGTATCGTCGGCACAAGTGTCTATTTGTAGGGTCGACTTCTGTCGACCATGGCGGGTTGAAACCCGCCCTACAAAAAGCAAGTTTTCTTGGTCGCGGTTCCATGCTTAACGTGAAACCACGCCCACAGCCCACAAGAATGGCTTGTCGTAGGGTCGACTTCTGTCGGCCATGGCGGGCTGAAGCCCGCCCTACGCAGGGCACGCGTGTTTCATGCTTTGGGGTGTCCTTGTTGAACATGGGCGTTAGTTGCTCACACTGGGCAAACTGAAGTCTTGCCCCAGGCCGGGCATCTCGACGGTTTTGCCGGCGTAGTTGCGGCATTTGACGGTGGTGCCACTGCCGTCGGGCAGGGCTTCTTCACGCACGTAGCTGGGGATGATCGGCAGCTTGCCCAGACCACCCAGGCCGTCGACGATGAAGGTGGGCACGGCCGGGCCGCTGATCCAGCCGCGCAGGCCTTCGTACAGCTCCAGCATGCGCCGGTGCGGCACGATGAAATGGTGCGCGCCTTCCACCATGTCGGTGGAGTACACGTAGTAAGGGCGCACGCCCATCTCAATGGATTGCATGAACAGCTCGCGCATCACTTCCACGCTGTCGTTCACGCCTTTCAGGCACACGGTTTGCAGGCCCATCATGATGCCTGCCTTTTGCAGCAGCTTGACGCGGCGGCGCAGCAGCGGCGTGATTTCCTTGGGGTGGTTGATGTGGATGTTGATCATCTGCACCCGGTGTTTCTCCAGCACTGCACACAGCTCGGGCGTGACGCGCGTGGGCATTTGCACCACCATGCGCGAGCCGATGCGCAGAAAGCGCACATGCGGTGCACGGGTGCGAATTTGCCCCAGAATTTCATCCAGCCGCTCGTCGGTAAAAGCCAGCGGGTCGCCGCCCGAGAGCAGTACGTCGTCAATGTTTTTGTTGTTGGCAATGTAGTCAATCGAGGCTTCAATCTCGTCCTTGTGCACCGAGCCGCTGGGCTGGCTGACCATGCGCTTGCGGGTGCAAAAACGGCACAGCGTGGCGCAGGTGTTGCTCACCAAAAACAGCACCCGGCGCGGGTAGCGGTGCACGATGCTAGTGCCGGGAATGGTGTCGCCTTCTTCGCCCAACTGGTCGAGCATGGTGGCAAAACCGGGTTTGGTTTCTTCGTTGAACGTGGGCAGGTACTGCAGGCGGATCGGGCAGTTGGGGTCGTCACGATCCATCAGTTTGGCCATGTACGGGGTGACGGCAATGGCAAATTTGCTGTACACGGTTTCGTTCACGTCCTCGATGTGGTTGAGCACACCATTCAACTCCGAGTGGTGCGTGTAGCGGCGGGCAAACTGCTTTTGCCAGGACTCGGACTCCGGGTCGTAGGCCTGCAGCTCGGCGTAGGTGAGCAGTTTTTTGGGGCTGGAGAAATCGACGCGTTGCAGCATGGCAAACCTCTTTGTGGTTGGATGACCCTGTTGCTGTCAGGGGTACGTGCAAAGAAGTTTAGAAACGGGTGCTGCCGGTTGAAACGTGCAAAGTGACTGAAAGTTATGCTTAAATTCATGCATATTGCTATGTTATGAATCACTATGCCTGAAAACACTGCTTTCCCCGCGCTCGACGCGCTAGATCATCAGCTGATTGAGTTGCTGCGCGTCAATGCCCGCCTGCCCATGGTCAAGCTGGCCAAAGCCTTGGGTTGCGCCCGCAGCACGGCGCAAATTCGCCTCAAGGCGCTGGAAGATGCAGGCATCATCACCGGCTACACCGTGGGGGTGAAGGTGCAACCCGCTGCCGCCAGCATCCGCGCCATGGTGTTGATTTCGATGGAGTCCAAAAACGAAACCGATGTGGTGCGCGCCTTGGCCAAGCGGCACGAAATCACCAAGCTGTATTCGGTCAGTGGCCGCTACGACCTGTGTGCCCTGCTGTCGACCGAATCTACCCATGAACTGGATGCGGTGATCGACAAAATCCGCACCATCAAGGGCGTGATCGACACGTTTTCCACCATCCTGCTGTCGACCAAGCTGGATCGGCCGGAGTGAGGGTTTAAATTTTGGCGCGGCCGAGGGACTGTTTTAGACCCGTTGGAGCCGTTCGCGGCAGTCAGCTCACGGGTGGCTCAATTCGACTGCGGCGATTTTGTTTGGGGCGCTGCCTCTTTTGATGGCAGCTTTTGACCGACACCCCTATTTTTATAGTAAAAAGTGCTATAGTTTTACCCCATGACGGATCAAAAACGCGTTTTTAAGACAAAGACCTTTAACAGATGGGCAAAGAAATTGCTTGGTGACGACGTATTGTGCCGGGCTGCAAGAGAGATAGAGCAAGGCTTGTTTGAGGCAGACCTGGGTGGCGGCATTTGCAAGAAGCGGGTCGCCATTGCAGGTATGGGGAAAAGTGGGGGAACAAGGACATTGGTCGCCAAACAACATGCTGCAGCGATTTTCTTTTTGCTCGGCAGAGAAAAGAGCTCACCGGGCACCGACTTCTCTGATTCTGCCATGGAAGCAGTCAAACTTATCGGTGCAAATTTGCAAATTCAACCCATGTCGAAACTTGATGAAATGAAGTTCAACGGAAGCCTAAAGGAGATATGCAATGCCGAAAAGAACCAGTGAAGAAGCGCGCATGCTCCAGGAACTGCTGGATACAGCGGCAGACATGAGCGCCTACGGTGTCATGTCTAAAACAGACATGGCTCGTATCCGAG
>Ga0210053_1001423_pt1 | contig 22044 bp, 18 predicted proteins | sample CryGeymeta201512_FD_185467 | JGI IMG/M metagenome (GOLD analysis project Ga0210053, IMG submission 185467) | Groundwater microbial communities from Crystal Geyser aquifers in Utah, USA - Crystal Geyser metaG 2015-12 (SPAdes) (version 2) | ecosystem: Environmental > Aquatic > Deep subsurface >... | reverse complement strand
TTTAGCCCAAGATGCTTTAATAAAAAAATTTGAGTCTTTATCAAAAACTTTTTGGGATGAAGAAAAAAAAGTCAAATCCCGCACAAAAAGTGTTTTAATTGACGGCAAAAAAATTCTTCTTGCCAAACCCACAACTTTTATGAACGATTCGGGTATAGCGGTTCAACTTCTTTGTTCTTATTACAAAATAGACCCGGCTGACATAGTGGTTATATATGATGACGTTGATTTGCCGATGGGAAAAGTTCGAGTCAGATTTGGCGGCGGAGCGGGAGGACATAACGGCGTTCAATCAATAATCGATAACTTAAAAACGGATAAATTTTTGAGGATTCGTCTTGGAATAGGGAGACCTACAAAGATAGAGGGAGGAAAAAGCGTACAATCACACAGGGGAATTGAAACATATGTTTTGAGCAATTTCAGCGCACAAGAAAAAAGTAAAGTGAAACAAATGACAAAGCAAACAATTCAAATTATTTCTCAAATCGCATCAAACGGAATTGATAAATATATGAGCAAATTTAACGGAAAAATTGACACGGCAGACTAAAACAAGTAATATAATGCTATGGAAGACACAAGCGAAAGACCATTTATAAAAGGGGCTGTAGGAGAAAAACACGGTGGAATTAGCAGAAGAACTTTTTTGAAAGGAGCAGCTGTTGCTACAGGAGTTGTTGCAACAGGAATTTTAGGAAAAAAAGCGATAGAAGGTATAGTATCTGAAAACAGTAATAATTGGATGGGAGAATCAATTTCTGATGATAAATACGAAGCAACACTTGAAGGTATAACTACAAAAGAAATTCAGTATCCTATTGAAATAAGGACGTTGCCAAACGAAGGCGCTGATCTTATTTCAGAAAAACAACTTGAAGAACTGGGTTTTAATCCGCACGCAGTACACGAGGCATTGCGGGTAAAAGGAGGGACTTTTAATAGCGCTCTTCAAAAAGGAAGGCTTCATGATGAAAAAGGAAATTATAGCTACGGAGAATGGGCTAAATTTACCGTAGATACTCCAAAAGGGCCAGTAAATTTATATTCAAACGCAAATTACGTAAATTATGGTAAGAAAGTTAATGATGCAAGCCAAAATCCTCCAAAGATTTTCTAGACTTTTCCTTTATTTTCGTTTTTGTTCCTTATTTATATCACTATCCGCTGGCGCTTGCGTAAAACCTCAAAGCAAATTTCCAAAAAACACGTGAAATAGAAAAAAATACAAAGGCAAAAGCCAGAAGGAGTATAGAATCGGACAAGCTGCCTTTTTGAAAGAGAGCTTTTACCGGGGTGCTTATAATAATAACGATTGGCAGCAAGATAAAAAATACAAATGTAGTCAAGTGTTCAAACATTTCTTTTGGGTAGCGTGATGCATTAGTGACAGTATTGATAAGGTCAATTAAATTTGAAAGTCTGGTAAACCAAATTGTGAGAGTAAGTAAAATAAATGTTATGGAGTAGAGAAGGATAATGCTTGCGGTGCTTAGTATGAAAAAAAATAAAATGCTAACAAATGAAACAGGAATATGAAAAATAATAATCAAATATACTGCAAAAATAGATGCAAATAGAAAACGCAATAGACTGCTTAAATCAAAGATCCATAAACTCATCTGGAATTGTGAATCAACGGGTTTTAAAAGTACAATATCCAAGTCACCATAATGGATAATTTGAGAAAATCTCCAAAAATTTGCATCAATAAAACTTCTGTACACTCCGAAAATTACATTCATAAGAACGGTCAAAAGTATAAGTTCATTCCGGCTCCACCCAAAAACAACAGGCGTTTTTGAAGTCAAAAGCATAATAGAAATTACTGAAAATATTCCCCAGCCAACGCTTGATGTGGCATGACTTGCAAAATTACCTCTATAAATAAGAATTCTTGAGAAGCTAATTTTTATAAGCGTAATAAATAAATTTAAATATCGCATATTTTATAGCCCAACGGCGGTAAATGTCTTCCTTCCTTTGGCCCAAGTAAATTTATAAACAAGGCTAAAGATAAAAATCCATAAGAGCTGCATTAAGATTACCTGAAGTAGAGACGTAGTATTAAGTTTTCCAAGGAAAGCTATAATTGGATAATAAATCATATATGAAAATGGCAAAATTTCAAAAAGTGTTCTTAGGTTGTTTGGGAAAAATTCCAGAGGTATTAGTGTTCCGCTTGCGATTGAAAAGATGATTTCATTTACATTCATAACTCCTGAAATTTCTGTGAACCAAAATGCAAGAAGTCCTAATATCATTTTGAAGGTAAAAGAGAGAATAAAAGCGAGTATTGCAATTACTATTGCAAGCAAAAGAATAATTGGAGAGGAAGTAACACTTACAAGATTTTTGAAAAATAATGCGACAATTACAATTCCTGATATTGCAAGACTTCCCTGAAAAAGCCGCCAAGGTAATTCCAGCAAAAACTTGCTGGTATAATACGGGAATGGTTTTAAGATATATTGAGATAGATTTCCTTTGTTTATATCTTCAAAAGCAACGTCTTCCTGTATGTGGGCTGTGAGCATTGAGCTTGCAAGAGCTATAAAAAGATAATATGTTGCAAAATTTGAGTATGACCAGCTAAATATACGTCCTCCGGCAGCAGCTGTTGCCCCGCTCCAAAATATAAGCATGAGAAGAGGAGTGGTGAGAGCTGTTAGAAACCAAACCACCGATAAGCTTCTTGCTTCAATGGCGTGTTGTAGTTGGAGAAAAAAAATACGGAAATATCGCATATTAGCTTTTTGAAAAGACATTGCGGATAACATCTTCAATATCTGGTTCTTCAATATTCATATCAAGCACGGAAAAGTCCTTTAATAGTTTTTCAGCAACACTATTTGCGTTTTCCCGTTTGACTAAAAGTACGACTTTTGGTAGATCGAAGTCTTTAATGATGCCTAATTTTAATAGTTTTTCTCGTAGAACTTCTTTCTCAAAAATAACAGAAATTATTTTTTGCTGGGTGTGTTTTTTTACAAGTTCATCAAATTTTCCATCAAAAAGAATTGAACCATGGTCAATAACAATAATTCTATCGCAAAGCTGCCGAACATCTTCCATATAATGGCTTGTAAGAATAACCGTTGCATTAAATTTTTTATTGTATTCGCGGACAAAATCCCGTAATTTTTTCTGCATCACAACGTCAAGTCCGATTGTCGGCTCGTCCAAAAAAAGTATTTTTGGAGAGTGGAGAAGGGCTGCAATAAGCTCGCATTTCATCCTTTGCCCAAGCGATAATTTTCTTACTTGGATATTGATTATGTCCTCAACTTCAAGAATGGATATAAGTTCGTCTAAAGTTTTTTTAAAATGATTTTTTGGGATTTGATAGATTTCCTTATTCAGTAAAAATGTTTCCATGGGAGGAAGATCCCACCAAAGCTGATTTTTTTGCCCCATGACAAGAGAAATTTGTTTTAAAAATTCATTTTTGCGCTCAAAAGGCTTAAAACCCAAAACGCTTATTTCTCCTGAGGTTGGAAAAAGTAGCCCTGAAAGGCATTTAAGAGTAGTTGTTTTACCGGCGCCGTTTGGCCCAATGAATCCTACAAGCTCCCCGGACTCTATGGTAAAAGAAATGTCTTTAACTGCGGGGATATTTTCATATTTTCTTTTTACCAAAGACCTTACAGATCCAAAAAATCCCGGATCTTTCCTGTAACTTTTATATGTTTTATTTAAATGGTTAACTGTAATTGCCGACATGAAGATATTATACGCTCAAAACAGAAGATATTGAAAGGCTAGACTTTACCGGCATTATGGTTTGTTCCTTTTACTTCTTTACCGACCACCTTACCATCTTGATCAATCTGATAGACAATTGCTTCGCCGGTGCCGACTTCAAGCTCTGAAATTTTCGCGTCTGGGATGTTTTCAAGGTATTTTACAAGTGCGCGAATGCCATTTCCCGAAGAAACCATAATCACACTTTTCCCAGCTTTTAATTTCGGCCCTATTTCTTCCTGATAGTATGGAATTTCGCGCTGGTAAACCTGTTTTAGGCTTTCGCCGTTCTCAATCGGGTAGTCCCAGCTTCTCCTTATTTTTTGAAATTCTTCCTCTCCGACCCGTTCTTTTATTTGCCACTTATTTTTACCGGTATAAATTCCGTAATTTCTCTCATTCAAAGCAGGGTCTTCAACTGTTTGAACATATTCAATGTTTAGAATTTTTTTAATTTCATTTAAAGTTTGTCTTGCACGAAGAAGTGGAGAAGAGTAGCAGTGGTCGAAGTTTATTCCCCTTAATTCTTCCGCAGTTTTCCTTGCTTCGTCAAATCCTTCGGGAGCAAGAGGGATATCTGTCCAACCGGTCCAAAGACCTTTTTTGTTATATTCCGAAAGTCCGTGACGGACGAGAACAAGATATGCCATAAAGTTAGTATAAAGTATTTAGTAGTAAGTATAAAGTATTTTGTTGAATTTTAAATTATAAATTTTAATTTTTAAAGTTTGATTCTTAATTTTCAAATGCCGAGTAGGGAGATGATGACTATTGGGTTTTAGGAAATTGTATTGGAAAAGTGGGCTCTGGCGTATAGGTGGGTGGTGTTGTTGGAGAAATACTAAAAGAAGGTGAAGGATTAAGGTTTAATCGATAGTTATTCGGTGTAAAAGGTGTTGCCGGAGTTTTTAACTTAGGGAAAAAAGCTGCGATGATTCCTGTTACAGCTATCAACATAATTAATCCTATTATTGCGTAGCCTATTGTTGCAATAATTACCGGCCAGAAAAGACTTTTTGGGGTAGGGGAAGCAATAGTCGCGGCTTGTTCGTAAAGCGTTATTGAATAAGAGAGTGAAAACCAAGAAATCCCAATGCCTGTAAAGATTGAGAAAATGTTGAAAAATGCCCCCAAATTCTTATTAATTAGACTAACAAAAATTGGAAGCAAAAACATTATGCTAAAATAAATAACCATTAGTACAAGATATCTTAATAGTATCCCGCCGAAATTTGAAAGCACTATTTGCATGCTTCCTCTTAATGAATCTAGAACACTTTTTCTTGCGATAGTTAATTCATAAGGAGCCATTGAAAAAATAAACGAAAAGAATAATCCGGGTAAGATAAAAAGTCCCAGCCCCCCAAGCATAATAAAGCTTGTAATGATTGAAAGACCAATAAATGATAAAGATAAGGAAAGACCCCGTTTTATTAGAGAGAAATAATTTATATGTTGAAACGGGTTGTTTACAGCAATAATACTTGCAATTTGTACAGCCATTCCGAAGAAAGTTACAATGATATACCCGACAATAAAAGTTATGAGTATAGGTATAATTAGTGATAAAAATGCACTGTTGGGTGTTAATGTATTTCCGCCAAAGATCTGAGTAATTCTTGATCCTGCAATAAAAAGTAGGGGAATTGACAGGATGATAATAGTAATTCCTAAAATAGCTAAGCTGATTATGCTCAAAATTATTAGAGGAAGAATTGCTTTTACAAGACGATGCCATGAACTGGCTAATAAAACTTTAATTGGAGGAAGTCCTTGTTGCATAAATATAGCGTAGTTGATTTAAGATTATTTTTCAATAATTAGAGTCCTAATAAATGTAAAGAGTAGAAAACTAGTTTATTTATTAAAAATCCCAGTGAAAATCCACCGACCGGAAACATCAATAAAGCGAACAAAATAAATATACCAAATCTCTCAATTGATAAGTAAGCTTGAGCTAAATCATCAGGCAGAATTGCGGCAATTACTTTACTTCCATCAAGCGGCGGTATAGGAATTAAGTTTATTATTGCAAGGACCAAATTATACATAACAATAGTAAAAAGAATTGAGGAAATTGCAACATCTTCTAACGGAATAAAGCGAATTATAAGAGATGCAATAATTGCGATAGATAAATTTGTCAGCGGTCCCGCAAGAGCTGTAAGGGCCATGTCTTTTTTGGGGTCTTTAAAATGAAGAGGACTTATTGGCACAGGTTTTGCCGCGCCAAAAATAATTGGGCTACCTGAAAAAAGTAGAAGTGCCGGAAGAAGAACGCTCATAATTGGGTCAAGGTGAGGAATGGGATTTAAAGTCAACCGACCCATGATTCTTGCTGTGTGGTCACCTAGTTTTTCTGCCACAACGCCATGCATAACTTCATGCAAAATTGCCGAAAAAAGTAAAACAACAAGCGGAATAAGTATTTCCATTCCTATATCATACCAAATTATTCATCTAATTCCGATTCAATTCTATGCTGTCCCGAATATATTATTTGCAAGATTCGGTTAAAATGCGTATTTTTTATATTCCGAGTTCATCTATCTTCACAAGATAGTAACCCCCATTAGTAGTTTTTTCAATTTTTAATCCTTCAGTATTAATTTCATGATTAAGTTGGCCAACAAGCATCAAAAAACGCCCTTCTTGCGGAATAGCCATCGGATTATCTTCTGATGTTTTTGAAAATTGAAGCAGAGCACTCGCTTCTGTTGGTGTAAGCCGCTCAATGAGACGTACTGGAATTCTTGGGTCATCTTGATGGTGTCTTGGATCTATTGAGTCAGCAAGTTTTATTCTTTCAGCAATTCTTGTTGTGTTACTTTCATTTGTTCCGTTTTCTTCATGGGTTGTTTGAGGTTGATTATTTCTCGGAATAAGCCTTGGTCTTTCTGTTGGAGAAGGGACTTGTTTTGGAATCAAAAATGAAGAGGTTTTTCCATTTACTGTTTTAATCCCCGGCTCAAGAGTTATGCGAAGATGGTCAACGATTACTTCGTTTAATTCCTGGAGATAATCAAAAAAGTTTTCCTGCTCATCTACAGGGAGTTTTTCTGTTACTTCTTCAATTGTAGGAAAGCGTGTTCCTCTAAAAAATTCTTTAAAAATAACAGCAGGGTATCGACTTACATCAAATGTAAATCCTCTTTGGTTTTGGATAATAGTAAATCTTCGAGTACCGTCCATTTTTCTTAACAAGATATCTGAAATATCCATTTTAAGAAGAAAGGCAAGAGTAGGAGTTTGTAATTTTTCTTCTGGCGCTAAAGGTTCTGCCGACTCTGGTGAGTCATCAATATTTGATTGATGCGGTGTCGTAATTTGTTCAGGGTGTGTCATAGGTCTGAAGTATATCAGCCGGAATCTAATCTTTCAAATTTTTAAATCCTTACATTGCTATGGGAAGGTTGTCTTCTTTTTTTGCGATTTTCTGCTTCTTTACTCATTAAAGTAGTATCATATTGTCCGTGTAGAATTGGTTTGTCTTTATTATCATCAAGCTTTGACAACATAAGGCTTTCTTCATAATTATCATCATCAGATGGTTTTGGACTTATTTCAATGCATAATCCTAAGTCAGCAATGCTATTTGATAATGTTTTCCCTTGTTTTTTTAAGTGATTGGTTATTTTAGGATGGAGAGAATTATTGAGAATATCAATATAAAGCTGGAGTTCTCTTTGCGAAATTGGAGCGCGGTCATCGGCTAATTGACTTTTTAATATGCGTGTCGGAACAGGGTTGTTCTTAAAAAGCAATGAAAACAATTTAACCTGTCTTGAAGCTTTTATTAAATAAGTCGGAAGTTTTCCGAGATTTCCATCTTCGTCTAATCTTACTTCAGTTGGAGCTACAACATCATCAATTGCAACGTCCCTGAAGACCATTGGCCTTGTAGAGTTTTTATCTTTTTTAACAACAACATTAAATGCCGTATTGTTATCAAGCGGTATGGAAACGACATGATAATCATGGTGTGGTTTTTCTTCTTGCAGTTCTTCAATTCTTCTTACTGCTCTTCCAATAATTGCTTTGCGGTTTTTTATCATTTTTTCTATTTTACTGTCGTTGGAATATTGAACATAATCCCCATCAAGATAATATCCGGTGGAAGATTCTAGAGGATGAGGGAAGTATACGTGTAGTCCTGTATCTTTAAATATGACAGTATTATAATAATCAACGCGACTCGGAATAGATGCAATTTCTTTTGCAAGTCCTGTAAGTTTGTGAGGGTTAATTTTTCTTGCAAGATCGTCTACCTGAATTGTATGTTTTGAATACGTATATATTAAGGCGGCAAGAATATTTATGTCAGCAATGTCAAGGTTGCGTTCCTTATTCCTTGGCGATGTAATTAATTCAATGTCTTCGTCTGAAAGAGTGATAAATTGTTTTTGAACGTTTTCTACTGCAACTTCCAAGTCTATAAATACTTCTGCGTCGTGCGCCCCGGTTGTTATTGGTTGGGAGATTGGTGTTTGCGACGCTTCTTCTTTTTCTTCAACTGCATTATCGCTTTTTGATTGAAATATTGGGTCTATAAATACTGCCTTTTCAGGCTTGTCTGGTTCAAATTCATGATAGGAATGACGAATAGTACAACCTGTTTTGCTAGAAGCTAAATAATCTGATAATTTATACAATGAATTATAAAACCTTTTCCCCAATTGCTTGTTGGTAACTCCGTCAAAATTTAAAATTTCAAGCAAGCGAGCTTCACTGACCGGATGATCCATTGAAGAGTAACGCAATTCTTTCATAAGAAGTAAATTAATACCCACAAGTGACATTACAACGCCGTTTAACTCTATTTGTAGAGGTTCTTTAGGTGGTTGTTGCGGAAAAGGAATTATTACACCATCAGGTCGGTTTGGTCTGGTGGAAGGAACGGGAAAAAGATTAGGAGTTCTTTCTCCAAACAATGCTTCCCCTCTTAGTGTAGCTGTTTCAACAGTCATTATTTGAAGCCTAACTTTTTGGAGTATAGCAAGGTATAGATTAATTTTCAATACTTTTTCATATGTTGCCAAGATAAATAATCTACTGATGAGCCGATAGAGCTTCAAGAGATTATTTCGTAAGTAATTATTTATTTGCAATTTAAGTAGAAAGCGGTTGGATATGATCCGACGATATCTTCAGGTGCCATTTTAAGAGTTTGACAGAATTGAGGGTCGCTTGACCTTATAACTTCCCAACCTGTTTGAGTTTTGTTTAGTAGATATTCGAAGATGCCCGTACGTTGAACGGCAGGATTTATATTTTTTTCTTCAACGTTAACTATGGCCCAATTTGCAGATATTGTAGATACTATTACAGATTCAACGCTTAAATAATTATCGGATTGATTCGCTTTTGAGTTTAACTTGAGAACGGCATTTTTAATTCCATTTTCAATAGAATTTGGTAATTTTCCGGTAGGAACATTCCAAACCAATTTTTCCGTCTGATTTTGGTCCCTACCCGCCGGTGAAGAAGGGGTAAATTTTAAGGTCGCTAGAAGTTGTTGAAATCTATTTTCTAATCCTCCCCCTGCTATATTATTAATAAGCTCATAATAGGTATCGTTAAATTTAAAATAAATAAAATGATAATAACAGTCCGGTCCAGGTCCGCATTGTATGATGTAGCTTTTTGCTTCTTGCCCATCAAGGGTAATAGTTTTTTCTTCATTTATTTGTTCAACTACCGCATTCTTTGATATTGAAAGTAAAGAGTTACCAATAATTTTGGGTTGATCAAAAGGCGTTGCTTTGGATCTTAATATTAATGAGTCCGTAGAGAAATTTCCAGGAGTTATCTCTGATTTCCAAACTATTTCGTTTTCGCTTTGCTTTTGAATACTTAAATCTGAAGAATACTTGAAAGAAAATGATTTTCCTGTATACATTTTCCAGCTTGAGGTGCCAGCAGTTTTATCTGGGGGTGTAAGTTTAAAAGTGGAGAGAATTTGAGGTCCTACGCCCCTTACAATATCAAATGTTCCGTTTTGCCCCCAGGAAATTCCAAAAATATTATTACTAAGTAATATGAAGTAGGAAGTTTGTATTGGAAAATTGTCGGTTTTTTTAATCCATTCTTCTTGATCTATAAGTTTAAGACAATCGCCACCACTGATTGTAAATTGGCACTTCCCAAACTTTATCATTTTTTGATTGTCCTTAAGCATATCATGTAGTGAATTCTCGAAGCTTTCACCATAAAACATGCTTAACTTGGTTACAGCAAAACCTGCCATTTCTTTCTCTCCTGCACTATCTTTTCTTCTTGTATCAAACGTAAAATAAGCTATTTCCCCATCCTGATTCAATTCTGCTATCCAGCTATTTGGATAGTTTAAGGAAATTTGAAATTTAGGAATTACTATTTGTTTCCAACCGGTTGTCGTAGGTGTTTGAGGATAAGACCTCATCATGTACGTCTTTTCTCCTTGCTGGGAGGTTCTTTTTATGAACAAATATGCAGCTGAGGCGGTGCCAATGATGATTAAGAAGACAAGAACTCCAGCAACTAGAATTTGAAATTTAAGCTTTAACATTGACTTACTAGTTGATAGTAATTGTTTTGGGACTGAACTCTGAACCAGGATTGTATTTTGATCTGCTTCCACCTACAAAGTATTTCATGTATTAGAATAGTCTGTCAAGACAAATTCAACCTTTTTACATAAATATTTTTTCCATATTGCTAAAGGATATTTTGTTTGCTATATTGCTGAAACAGCCAAAAATATATGAGCGGAGCAGAAAGGCATTATTCAAATAAGGGCGGACATAAGGCGAGATCCGAAACAGAAAGAACAAAAAGTGAATTTGGGAGAATGTTTCCAAATGTCCCTTTTTTCCGCGGAGAAGAAAATCATATACAAAGAAGGCAAATGTTGCGTAATCCTCAAAGCGGAAAACGTCCAAATAAAACTTAATTTTTTCTTCTCCCTAAAAGATTTTTTTATGATACAATAGGTTTATTCTAATTTAAGGAGGAAAAATGCGTGGTACAATCTACAACAAAATCATCTAAAACAGGGCAAGCCAGCTCGATGGCAGATCTTGTTAGATCCAATGCAGGAGCTTTCCAAACAATAAAAAAAGGTGACATTGTTGAGGGTACTATAAAAAAACTCACCCCAAAAGAAATACTTCTTGACATCGGCGCAAAAGGAGACGCGCTTGTAATAGAATACGATAAAAAAAATCTTGAAAATCTTCTCGCGCTTTTAAAAGTCGGAGATAAAGTAAAAGCATCAGTTATTTCTGCTGAAAGTGAGGAGGGTTTTCCTGTTGTGTCGCTTCGCCGTATGCTTGATGATATTATTTATAACCGGTTTGAGGATGCAACTTCCGGAAATAAATCCCTTTTTATAACAATAACAGATAGTACTCGAGGCGGGTATTTTGGTCAAACAGATGACGGTATACGCGGCTTTTTGCCAAACTCACAAGTCATTGATGAAGAAAGTCTGGTAGGGAAAAAAACAGAAGTAAAAATTATAGAATTTGACCGTGATAAAAAGCGCGTTATTTTTTCCCAGAAAGCGACAAAATATGTTATTGATCCTGAAGTTATTTCCCAAAGCGCGAAAAAGGGAGACATTGTAGAAGGAGCAGTAACAAATGTAACTTCTTACGGTCTTTACGTTACAATAAAATCAAAAAAAGGCGACGGGTTGATTGAGGGATTTATACATATTTCAGAAATTGCTTATGAAAGAGTAGAAAATCTTTCGTCTTTATATAAAAAAGGGGATAGCCTAAAAGCACAAGTTTTGGAGCTTGATTCGGAAAATAGACGAGTCAATTTATCAGTTAAAAAAACCTTGGAAGACGCATTCTCCTCAGTAAAGGAAAAATATAAAGTTGAGCAAAAAATAAAAGGTAAGGTAACTGATGTCAAGGGACGAGGAGTCACATTTGAAATTGAAAAAGGGATTTTTGGTTTTATTCCGGCAAACAAACTTCCGTCAACTTCTTCTTATGCGGTTGGTGACAGTGTTTCCTGTGAAGTAACAGATATTGATGCGCGCCGCAGAGTTATTATCGCATCTCCTATTTTGAAGGCAATACCTATTGGATACAGATAGAGTTTAGTTATTTCTACTGAATTTATTATGGCGCAAAAAGTAAAATTCGCGTGTAACACGTGCGGATACGAATCGCAAAAATGGCTTGGAAAGTGTCCCGAATGCGGAAACTGGAATACTTTTGAAGAGGTTGCTGTTGAAACAAAAAAAACTTCATATCTTGCAGATGACTTTACAAATTCAGTCCACCCCCAAAATTTAACAGACGTTGAAAGCGTAAAACTTTCGCGTTTATCAACCGGCAACGAAGAGTTTGACAGAGTTTTGGGAGGAAGCGGTGGAATTATGGGTATTGTTCCGGGATCTGTAACTCTTCTTTCAGGTGATCCGGGAGTCGGAAAATCCACACTTCTTCTGCAAATTGCGCTTGCGCTTTGCCAAAACGGCAAAAAAATACTTTATGTTTCGGGAGAAGAGTCGGAGAGTCAGGTAAAACTTCGCGCTGAAAGGCTTTTTTCAGGAACAAAAGGACATAATAATCTTTTTATATTTTCAACAACAAATATTGATAAAGCGGTTGAAGAAGCAAAAGGGTACGATTTGGTAATAGCCGATTCAATCCAGACTATGGTAAGCGCTAACTTTCCCGGATTTCCGGGATCTATTCCGCAAATCCGATATGCAACTTCGCGATTAGTAAATCTTGCTAAGAAAAAAAAGGTTCCGGTTTTTCTTGTGGGTCACGTCACAAAAGAAGGAATTGTCGCAGGTCCTATGATTTTATCACACATGGTTGATACGGTTTTGTTTCTTGAAGGTGAAAAAGTAACGGGGGTTAGAATTCTTAGATCTTTTAAAAATAGATTTGGAGATACATCAGAAGTCGGAATCTTTTTAATGGATGAAAATGGACTTTGCCCAATCCAAAATGCTTCAGAATTTTTTTCAGCAAAAAGCGACCAAAAACTTCCGGGGGCGTGTATTACAGTTGTTATGGAAGGGACGCGCCCGCTTCTGGTTGAAGTACAAGCTCTTGTTGTACCCTCAAATCTTACTTTTTCAAGAAGGGTAGCAACGGGAATTGCAGAAAAAAGGCTGGAGCTTTTACTTGCCGTTTTAGAGAAAACGTGTAAAATACCAATTGCACGAATGGACGTTTTTGTAAATGTTGTAGGTGGCTTGAAAATTACCGAGCCGGCAAGTGATTTAGCAGTCTGTCTTGCTATTTTATCAAGCTTTAAAAACAGGCCGCTTCGTCTGATTGTCGCAATCGCAGAAGTAGGGCTTTTAGGAGAGCTGAAGACGGTTGTGAATCTAGATAAAAGAATAAAAGAAGCAAAAAAATTTGGAGCAACTAAAATTTTAAGCGTCCAAACAAATAAATATTTATCAGACGTTGCCAAAGCAATATGAATAAAAAAGTAAAAAAACAGATTACAAATCGTATAAATAGCAAGGATAAAAATAAAGAAGAACACCAGGAAAAAAATGTAGGAGTTACCGCGGCAAACCTTCTTTTGCACAACATGAATCTCCCGCGACGGGTTATTTTACAAATTGCAGAAGAGGTTGGTAAGGCGGTTTCAAAGCGGTTGGTAGGCCGAAGACGCAATAAGAAAACTCAGAAAAAAATAGAATCTCCTCTTGTTCTTGATACGTCTGCAATAATTGATGGACGCGTATTTCAGCTTTCTGAGATGGGAGTTTTTTATGGGTCTGTTATTGTTTTGGAAAGTGTTCTTTCGGAATTGAAAAATATTGCAGACTCAAAAGACGATGTAAAAAAAGAAAGAGGAAGACGCGCTCTTAAAATGCTTGATGATTTTAAAAAACAACGGGGAATAAGATTAAGCGTTGTTGCTGATGAAAAAGAAGGAATTCCAGTTGACGAAAGTATTATATTCCACGCAAAAAAATTCAAAGGACGAATCGTTACGTGTGATTACAATTTGTCAAAGAAAGCAAAAATAGGGAACGTTTTGACGATTAATTTGTACGAAATGGCAAACGTTTTAAAAACTACAGCTCTTCCCGGTGAGCAATTTTGGGTGAAAATTGTTCAAGTGGGAAAAGGAGTTGAGCAGGGAGTGGGGTATTTGCCTGACGGTACAATGCTCGTTGTTGAACACGGAAAGAATCTTTTAGGAAAAACCGTACAGGTCACTGTTTCGCGAATCATCCAAACAGACGCAGGTAAAATTCTATTTGCAAAAATAAAAGAATAGTGGCCTTTCAAATTACCCCGCCAGTTCCACAAAAAAACCCTATTTTCACGCGTTTAGTATGGTTAAGGTACTTAATACCGTTTTGCCCCAGTAAATAAAAAAAATGGAGGTGGCACTTCGTTTGCTTTTTGTTCACTCGTTCACAAAAAGTAAGGGAATCTTGCCCTTTCGCTTTGCTCAAGGGTAAGAAAGCCCCTGCCTGCCAAGCTTGTATGTTCGGAAGGAGTAAGAAAGCCTGCCCAACTCTCTTACTCCATCTAAACCTACAAACAATATTTGGCGTTGCAGGCGGGTGCCCCCCCCATCTTAGCACTCGGCTTCAGGTACTATTCGTACACGCCTCGTGCTGCGATTTGAGTGGGACAGGCAACTCTCCTACCTCCATTGTTTCCTTTAAAAGTTTATGTTCCGTTCCTACTTTTAAAAGATGAAAAAAATTGTATTAGCAATCCAATCATCTCTTTTTAGCTTCATCTATTTTTCTTGACAAAGGATTTTCTTTTTGTTAATTTCTTCTCTTAGAGCACTAGTCTTTTCCTGCCTAAAGACTAAGAGCTATATCTAAAAAAAGAGCATTGCTTTTCGTACTAAAGGACTTATTTATACAGTAGCGAAAGCGATGCTCTTTTCATTTGCAAACTATTAAAGTACTGCAATAGGAATACTCAAACCTTTTTCTACAAGCTTTTTTATTTGATCTCGCCCAAATTTGTCCAAAGACTCTTGGTAAAAATCCGAAACCTTTAAAGGTTTTTTTTCTGGTCGTTTGAATATTCCGAAAATTTTCATACTTTCCAGTAGTATAGCACAAAGAGTCAAGATGCGCAACCTATAGCAAAATCAGCCTCATTTTCACCTAGACCTAGAGTATTATATGTGTTAGTTTGGATTGATAAATCAAGATATTTTTTATTATAAAAAAATATGTGGATAACTATGTTGAAAGAAAAATTCCCTCTTGACAAAATCGAAAAAAAGTGGAAATTAGGGATTTGAGGATTTATTTCGTTTTGGAGAGAAAATAAGGTAGCATGTACCCACCGCCAGCAAAATAAATCCAAAATATTCAAGATATTGGGGTAAGTAGATGATTATGATTGACCCGCCTGCATCGCGTTGCGAAGCATTGCGGGCAGGTGATTTCTGATTGACGGATGAATCAATAACCCATCCGTTTTCCCAGTTATTTATTTTTACATGTTCAAGTTGTTTGCCAAAAAAGAAAGGCAATTTTGTGTTTAGCCAATTCTTAATTCTTAATTCCGAATTCTGAATTGTATACGCTTTCCATCCTACGTCGTAGCTTTGAGATAATACAACAGTAGTATTAGGTTCAACAGCAGAATGAATATCGATATTGTATAGGCTTTCATTGGGGTGATTAGTTGAGAATTGAATAGAAGACTGTTCGGATTTGGAGGGAGAGCCAAGTTTGTCATTTATTTGAATTTCGGTTACAAAATCATATGGAAGATTAAAGACCGCAACCCTTTTAATAATATTTTCTGTTAAATCTTTTCCAATCGAGATGTTTTCAAAGTGAAGAGAGTAGCCTTTTCCATTGGGTTCCATTGGCGCAAGTACAAAATTATGATTCTGAAACGTTTTCGCGCCGGCAATATATGTGTCAAGCGGTGCTATTTTTTCGTCCTCATTCAATATCCAGAAATGTAATCCACGTCCTTTGGTTGTTTTACTTTGTGCAAAAACTACATAACCTTCATTATGGATAAGGTTTGGGAGATAAAAATCCATGCAAAGAGTTGAGTTTTGAGATGTTAATTGTAGCGCGTGACTTTTTCCTTCAGAAAGGATTTTATGAGAGTATTTCCCCTGTCTAAAATTGTCGCAGCTTTTGACATTCTGGCTGGAAAAATCGTCTGTTTCAAAACTTAAAAAAGAATCAGTGATTTTTGGGAACAAAATTTCAAGTGTGGTTTGTTGTTTTGAAGCCGGCAATATTATCAAAGCCTCTTCTTTTATGATATCTAACAGCAGATTTTGTTTCAAAACGTACGTTTGAGATAGATTTTGTGAGTCTGAAACAGTAACATAATTATCTTGGTTAAGGGAAAAAAATGTCGTAACAAGCGGATCATCTTTTGCAACAGACGGTATTCGCACTTGTGTTCCACCGTTTATGTTTATTTTAAGATCCAATACATTCGGTTTTGGAAGTAAAAAAAGAGGGACCTGAATACTTTGACCCCAGATTTTTTTGGAAGAAGAATAAATATTTGGAGTTAGTATTTTTGCTTGCAGAAAAAGCACACCGTCCTGGCTTTTTTGTAATAGGATTTGGACCGGAATAACGTGCTGGGTTGTAGGATATGAAGGGATTTTTAGATTTATATCTTTTTGGCGGGGAGGAAGCGTAGTCGAAAGTTTATAATCATTTTCTCCCTCTGTTATTTTTACTCCATTTTCCGCTTCTGTTTTTTTTGAGAAAAGGGAAGAAAATGGATATGAAGTAGTAGTGTTATCCGAGGCAATATAAGTTCCTAAGTTTTGATAAAAAACATCACGGTTTGTCCACCGTTGTGTGGTATAAGAATTTACATTTTTTGCAAAATATATAAATTTTTGCATTCTGTTTGAAGAATTTGTGCGATAAATATCTATATCTCCAAAACTTTTAACTTTGGTAACTCCGGGAATATTGGTTAACAAGGCTTCAGTTTCCGGGAAAAAAAGACTTTTTGGCGCAGGTGGATAAATGACGTTTTTGTCCACGAGCAAGAACTCAATTTGGTATTTGTCAAATACATTTTTTAAGGACTGTACATTTTTTGAATATAACGCGTCTGAAAGCTCAAAATAGTATTGTTCAGATTCGTGTGACCAGACATCAAACGCGCGGTCCAAAATCGGTTGTTCTATTCCGTACCACAAAAAACCAGATCCCCCGTATCCCCATCTATAATAATTCCATCCCCAAAATGTATGTTGTGGAAAATTGGCAATGCGTGAATTTTTGTCCTGGGTTTTAAAATAATTAAAAACTTGAAAATATTCGTTTGGAATTTCAATTCTTGCTTTTGAATAAAACAAATTCCCCGTAAACACAGGAAATGCATACACAACTAACAAAAATACAGCAACCGCCGTAAATATATGCTTTGTAAGCGAATGTAGAAATTTTTTTGACAAATCAATTAGAATTGAAATACCATATGCAAAAAAGATTGCATACATAAAGCTTGCGAGAATAGAAAATTTGGTAAACGGAAAACGAAACGCTTGATTTATAAGTGGAAGTTTTCGAAAAATAATATCTATCCAAGAAAATGGGGGAGTATTTGTTGCAAGCATGGTAAATACAAAGATAAAAAGCACAATGAATGGATATTTTGATTTATCACGCGTTTTTACCGCCCAAAACAGCCCAAAAAGAATCAGCGCAAAAAATAAAAATCCTACTGCTATTACAAAAGAATTAGAATAATAATTGCGTAAAGGCAAAAGCATATATGAAAAATCCCCGTTCATATTAGGGTCAATGTTTTGAAACCAAAAGCCTTTTAATTGAATAACGTTTGTAAGATTTCCGAATTCTTTATTTTGGGAAAAAACGGTTTGTGTAGCCATTTGATTGATTTTTGAATTTATATTTACACTTGAATGCATCAATGTAAAATAAATAAAAGGAAAAAGCCAAAAACCGTTAACCAAAGTTATTATTCCTAAAAGCTTTGTTGATACAGAAAGAAGTTTGCGTTTGTTTTCGACAAGAAAGTATTTTATCCCTATGTAAATAAAAATTATAAGTAGGTAAACAACAAATAAAGTAGGAACATAAGCATGTGGGGTTGAGAGCAATAGAATTACAGCAAGAAAAAGGATGTTTTTCTTTTTAGGGTTGTTTAGAAAGTTAAAAGAAGAGAGTAGGAGCCAAGGAAGTGCTGCAAAATGTGCTGAAAATGGTTCAAAAGGAGCATAAAACGTTTGAATTGTAGAAAGATTGAGTAGGTAAAAAAGAGCTCCTAGAAAAGATTTTAGGTTTGCGTTTTGGTCGGTAAAAAAAAAGATTTTTTTCAAAAAGAAATAAATTCCAAGGCTTCCGACAAAGAGCATTAAGAATGTCCAAATATACCTAACCATATTTATTGGGAATACTAATGAAAGAATATAAGCTTGTAGAACATGAATAAGGTCTGACGCATGTGCCATTCCTCCCAGAAGGCCTAATCCTTGGTATTCTTGCCAGACTGCAAAAATTGAACGTTTCAAGTTTAGACCAAAATTAAATTCCGGATGAAGATTGTCCCAGCCTGTGAGAAATGTTGAATTGGAATAATTAGCCCAAAAAAAAAGAAAACAAATTGAAAGAAGAAAAAATGGAAAAATGTATCTATTTATAAAATTCATTAATTACTAAACGATGCTAATTTCAACCATCTAAAGAGTTTTACAGGAGAAGTAACGGGAGATTCTATTTTTGAAGATATGAGATCATAGTATCCTTTGCCTAAAACAGTGAAAGATCTTTTTTTCGCTACATTTATGGAAAAAGAAGCAAGCTTTGCAAGCTTTCTTTTGTCAATATTTTTAACAATATTGAATAAGTTTTTCTCACCCATTGTAAAAAGTATATCATCTTCACAAAGACCGTTTTCATTAAGCGCTAGTGAAAAATCAGAAGAGAGAAAATAGTCTTTAAAAGCTGATGACATTAAAAGCGGTTTTCCAAACGAAAAAGCAAGTGACAATGGGCCCGAAGAAGATATCACTGTTCTGTACGGAAAAACTACTAAATCACAAGCAGAAAAATACAACGGAATATTCTTTTCTTCCACAAACCCGGTTATGCTAATATTCTTGTTATTACGAGTAAAGTTGTGTATCTTTACCAATAAATCTCTATAATGAGGCTTGTTTTTTTGCGTAAAACTTTCTCCTCCGGCGATAATAAGTTTTACCTTTTTTTTACGCGTTTTCGGAATATTTTCGCTTGCATTTTTAATAATCCAATCAGCGCCTTTATACCAAGTAAGATATCCAAAATATAAAAGCACAAATTCATCTTTTTTAATTCCTAGTTTGGCACGGGCACTATTTTTTGATATCTTTCTTACTTTTTTATCAACCCCATGAGGAATTACGGTTACCTTATTTATGTCTGTTAATCCAGCAAGTCTTTGTTTGAAAATTTCTTCCAAAACTACAATTTTTTGAGGAAACAATGTAAGCGCAAAATAAAAAAACTTAATTATTAGGTTAAAAAAATACAGCTTTAAACTATTTTTCTTAAAGCCGACATGTCCCCAAAGTTCATCAAGACTTGGTGTTACTTGATGAAGAACTAATGTAATATTTTTCTCAAGTAAGCGTAAAAACATTAATGTAAGCGGAAAAAATCCTGCGGTTTTCGTATCGCCAAAAGATGCAAATTCAAATTCTACCAAAGTATCTTTTACTTTATTAAATTTTCTAACCGTTTTAAAAATAGAAAGATAGGAGAGTACGTTATTTCTTTCAAATATGCGTATAACCAAAATTCCGTCCTCAACATATATTTCTTCTTGTCCGGTTGTTACGGTAAGAACTATAATTTTCCTTTTTTGACCTTTTCGGGCTAGATATTTTTTAACAGAGCGGATTGTATTTTTTGCAAATCCTCCCACTGCGCAAACTTTTCCACTATATAAAACTCCCTTTTCGGGGTATGAAGAAATAACCAGAATTGAATCCGGTTTGTTATATTTTTTAATTAATTTTTCCATATATTGTTTTGTTTAATTTCTTTTCCCTTTCGTCCTGCGTCCCGATTTAATCGGGGCCGGAACTCGTCAGTACCGCCCTAAGCGGTAAAGGGGAAAGGTATACAGGGTTGCCTGAAGGCGGATAGTAAACGACCATCTTACATCTCACATCAATTGCGAGAGAAGATATCGTTGTAATCCGTCAAGGCTACTCTAATAGGACCTCTCCCCAAAGTTGCTCTAACGGGCGACCGTACCAGGCAAATTGCCTGGTCCTCTTTGCGTCAAAACGCAAAGAGTTTCTGATATTTTGTTGTATCGGGGAGCGCACGGCTGCCTTATGGTGCCATGACTTGGCAGGGATGTGACGACTGGCCGTCGTCCCACTTGGGAATGGCTATCTTGTCTTGTAGCTTTTCCGCGTTCTCACGCGTTCCGGCTTCAGACCAGACGGTTGCTCCCTGGACGCCCATAGGTACGATGAATGCAAAGCACTGTGGATTCTTCCCAGGCTTAGTATCGAAGTACCCTTCGGCCAGAAAGCCACGTGGATTGATGACCACAGAGAACGCTTCTTCGCGAAGGTGCCATCCGCCGGGATCGGCAGTTGCTTCCCATCGGGATACGTCGCCGCCGAATGCGGCTGCAGCTTCTGCGGCGTTTGTTGGCCACTTTGCGGAGCTAGTTCCGGCTGTTTTCGTCGTTACCGCCGATGGCGTTGGCGTCGAAGCAGGGGTAGCAGCCTTGGGTGTGGCGGAAGCTCCAGCAGAAGGCGTTGATGATAACGCTACTTGCTGCTGTCCGTCGGATGTGGGCGTGCTGCTGTCGTTGTTGTCGTCGCCTCGTAGCCATCCGGGCCACAAAAAGAGTGCGACCAGAACGATGATGGCACCCACACCAAAAAGGCCTGCGCCTACATAGGTGTCGCGTTGATGACTTGTGATGGTCGGTGGCCTAGTGGTCATGGTTGCTGTTGTAGCTCCTTTGAACTCTGTCGTTTCCGCCAGATGGCAGACCTATTCCTATTCTTGAAAAGGTAGCGGCGCACTTTCGTGCAGAGTTTCCTCCCTGTGCCGTAAATTTACCTTTGTTTTCAAGACCGGATGGCGCGTACCGTATGCTGTTTCAGACACGGTACGCTTCATCCCGGCCCTGAAAATTTCAAGTTTAGGATTCCTATTAGAATATCTACGTTTAAAAAAAACGTAGCCTGTATACCTTATGTCAATGTGCTACTTATATGCATTCTTTTTCAAGCTATTTGAAAAAGCGCATACAAGAGTTCCCAATCAAAATGTGTTACTTTTAGTATTACTACGAAATAGTACGATACATTAAGATCGGGGAGAGCGGTTTTATTGTGTTGTAGGCGAAACGGAGATTTGAATTTTGAAACAGCTCTCTCCAGCCTTAAAGAAGAATTAGTCTATTGATTTGATTTTCGGCGAAGATAAAAGCCGGTCAAACCAGCAGGGATAAGTCCAATAAGAGGAAGCATTTCTGGGCCTGTTGCCGGAATTTGTTTTGTAGTAACCTTTTCAAATATTTGTGGGGTAGGAGTTACAACAGTAACATTTCTTTGAATACAAACTTGAGATGAATCCTCAGCAGTATTTCCCGTTGAATCTGTAGCTTTTGCAACGTTTGTAACACAAGTTATGCCTGAATTGGTTGGCAAATCTGAATCATTTACAACTTTTGCTGTAATTATTACGTCTTGTCCTTTGCCTGCGTCAAGTTTATCAATGGTAAATGATAGAGTTTTGTTGTTTGAGTCAAAACTTCCTGCGCCTGCAACAAAGCTTAGAAATTGTGGGAAAGTATCAACAACCCTGATATTGTTTACAGTCGAATTGCCCGTATTTGTGATATTGATTTTGAAGCTAATATTTTGTCCTGCGACAAATCTTGAATCGTTTATGGTAAGGTTGTCAACAAAATCACCGCCGCCTTTTCCGGGAGTTTGTACAGTTTTGTTTAATGTAAATTTAACAGAGGGGTTGCAAACTTCTCCGCCGCCGTAGACTATTTGGCAATTGCTTTCGTTTCCTGCAGCAAAAGTAGAAGATACTGAGAGACAAAGCGCGATAGCGCTGAAAGATAAAGCCTTAAAAAGTTTATTCATAAATATATAAAAGTGATATTAATTATTACAAACTCTATATAAAGAGTATGTTTATATTGCTGATTTTTGGATTGTAGCACAGTAAGTAAGCGTTGTCAAGTGCTATAGGACTATACTTATAAAGTTTGAGTACTTGACAAGAAAGGTAGAATTTGATTAAATAGCAAACAGATACTTCGAAATTTTATCCGGCGGGTCACGCATTACAATCCCAATATA
>Ga0210053_1001422_pt1 | contig 22045 bp, 22 predicted proteins | sample CryGeymeta201512_FD_185467 | JGI IMG/M metagenome (GOLD analysis project Ga0210053, IMG submission 185467) | Groundwater microbial communities from Crystal Geyser aquifers in Utah, USA - Crystal Geyser metaG 2015-12 (SPAdes) (version 2) | ecosystem: Environmental > Aquatic > Deep subsurface >... | reverse complement strand
TCACCTTTTACCGTCAACAATGGAACATCATCAAATCCGCTATTGCCAAACAATTGAAATATGAGTTAAATCTGGCTACCTAAGTGCGAAACTCGTGATTAAAAAAGAATTATTTTAACCTAATTAGAAATGTTTCTGTTGATAAGCCATCTAATCCACTAAAAATAGCGGTGGTTGGAGAACTTTATATGTTGATGGAACCTTTTTCAAATTTTAATCTGGAAAAAACATTAGGAAAGAAAAGAATTGAAGTGCATCGTTTTACTAACATCAGTAATTACTTGTTGCATGCAGTTAGTTTGTTTAATCATAACAAAAAGATGTTAAAAGAAGCGCGTCCCTATCTGAAGTATCATATATTTGGACATGGTACGGAAAGTGTAGGATTTGCTCATAAGGTGATCAAGCAGGGGTTTGATGGGGTAGTTCATATAAAACCCTTTGGATGTATTCCCGAAATTGATGCGATGCCTGCACTTTATAATATCGCTAAAGATTATAAAGTACCGATAATTTATTTTAGTTTTGATTCTTTAACCTCAGAAACTGGCGTCAACACTAGACTTGATGCGTTTTCTGACATGCTGGTGATGAGGAGAGAGAAAAAACATGATTAAAGGATATTTGGGATTTGATATAGGCTCAATTTCCACCAAAGCAGTAGTAATTGATAAAAACAACAATATTTATGCATCTTCTTACCTATGGACGGAGGGTAATCCGATAAAAGCAAGTAAAACCGTATTAGCACAGATAAAAAAACAACTTGAGAAAAAACCCAAATTAAAAATTGTTTCCGTAGGTACGACAGGTTCCGCAAGAGAATTAATGGGGGTGGTATTAAACGCACAGCTAGTTAAAAATGAAATAACAGCGCATGCGATTGGTACACTGACTTACCATCCCAAAGTCAAAACGATTTTTGAAATCGGCGGTCAGGACAGTAAAATAATTTTAATTGATGATGGAATAGTAGTGGATTATGCGATGAACACACTATGCGCAGCTGGTACTGGATCATTTTTATCATCCCAAGCAAGAAGACTTGGTATTCCTGTTGAGGAGTTTGGTACATATTCGCTACGATCAAAAAAACCAGTAAAAATTGCTGGTAGGTGTACTGTTTTTGCAGAATCTGATTTGGTTCATAAAGCACAAATGGGTTATTCTAAAGAAGATCTTATTGCAGGTGTATGCAACTCTATAGTTTTTAACTATCTGAATAATGTTGGAAAAGGGAAAAACATAGGATCCCCAATAGTTTTTCAGGGAGGTGTCAGTAAAAATAAAGGCGTTGTGAAATCTTTTAAAGAGATAACAGGTGAAGAGATAATTGTAGATGATATGGGTCATTTGATGGGAGCAATAGGAATTGCAATATTAGCAAGGGATTCCGGAAAAGAGAATACGTTTGATTTCTCTATCAGTAATGTTGAATTTCAAACAGTTACTAATTATTGCGGCAATTGTCCCAATAACTGCGAAGTAGTATCAGTATTAAAAGAAGGAGTTTTTCTTGACGGTTGGGGTAACCGTTGTCCTGTAGGAATTGAGAAAATGAAAAGACTATTTTCACCAAAATAAATTAATATTTTGTAACTAGAGAAATTTGATTATTGTTATTGAATTATAATTAGGTATATAAAACGCAGTATTATTAAGATGCGATAATTTATCATCCAATAAAAAGAATTTATTTTTTTACACATTCTGCATGAAATAGATTTCTTACATTTCGGCTCAAAAAGAGCGTTTTGAAAAAACACAATATTGTAAGACTAATAAATTGAAAGTAAAATAATATTAATAATATGTCTCCAACTCCTACCCTTATAACGATATACATCTCCCCTTATCAAAAGAGCAATCCATATTGTCCTTATGACAGTATTTTTATCACGGGAATAATATCGTTAATTGTTGTTTCTCTTATCCTATTCTTTATCCTTATGGCTGTAAGAAAATTACTTCATCTTAATTTCTCGAAAAAGAGATTACTTATATATACTACCGGTATTATTATGATTCTTTCTATCATAAAAAATTATTTTTTTTATTATCCTCACATTCCATTGTTTCCATTCCCTTTTTGGTTAACACCCATAGATTGTATGTAAATCGATACAGGAAAAATAGGTTTTAATACTGTAAATGGTTCTCCGCCAATTGGGAAAAGCGAAGTTTGGCTTGGTTAATAAAATAGCTGTTTTAGAACTTCTAAAAAATGAATTATTCAAAATCAAACATTACAAATTTTATAGACGTTGACATCGAACTTTACTTCGCCACTGAAATTCTTAAACTGAAATCTTTGCATTACGGTTATTGGAAGAAGGGTGAAAAACTGACTATTAAAAATCTACAGAATGCTCAAAAGAGATATACTGACGTTCTTACAAAAAACATACCGAAAGGAGTTGAAGCAATTCTTGATGTGGGTTCGGGAATCGGAGATAACGCAAGAGCGCTAACAAAGATCGGTTACGCAGTGACAGCTCTCTCTCCTGACAAAGAGCATGAAAAATACTACAAGAAGCTCAAAAAAGTTAAATTCCAAAATATAACTTTTGAAGACTTTAATGAAAATCGAAAATATGACCTTGTGCTGATGAGTGAATCACAAAATTACTTTGATGCAGAGACCGGTTTAAAACAAAGTGCGAGATATTTAAAAAATGGAGGTTACTTGCTAATTTCGGGAAAGTTCAGAATAAAGAATACACCCGAATACGAGAATATCATAAACGTCGAAGGAGATTATATTAGAAAAGCGTTGAAGTATTCGTTCATGCTAGAAAAGCAACTCGATATAACCGACAACATACTACCGACATTAAAACTTGCGCGCCTGATATACAGAGATTATTATGTTCCGACAAAACACTTTCTGATTTATTATCTCGATTCTTTAATAGGAATAAAATACAGAATAATAAAGTTTATTTCTTCATTAATTCTTTCCGATCAAATTATAAGAATAAGTAATCTCGAAAAATACTATCTTGATTACACGGACCCGGAGAAATTCAGGAAATTCGCTAAATATTCCGTTCTGTTATTTAGATATTGGAAAAAAGATCTTGCTGCCGAAGAACAAAATCTATAAGATTTTGTTAGCGAAATACCACCCACCCTACGAATTTTGGGCAAAATCTGTTTGAATTTTTTCGAACGCACACAGCATTGACATTTCTTAGCGATCCGTCGGGGTTGGCGGAGAGTTTAGAAATGAGAATGCTTTCCAACAATCGCTCCGTGAGTTATATACGAACCAGCCTGCAGAAGCTATTGCCTCAGCAATTGCTGGCAGGTAGTACTTAAAAGGTGAACGGTAAGATGCGGAGGGCAACTACTTACTCGACAATTTACATTGTTTTTATTAGGATCAGATTATAGGTTTTCGTTTGGGAAAACACAAACGGTTTCTTATATTTTTCATAGATGGGTGATCCCATCATTTCTTCTTTTTCCCCGGCTGGAATAATCTTCTGATATTCCGAAATACCCAGGCAAACGGCCTGCCGATTAATGAGGCGATTTTTCTTATTCCTTTAATTATGGATCTGGGGATAAATAATAAAACATCTTTGAAAGATATTCTTCTTTTTGGAATAGGCCGGTATACAGGTTCTGGTGTGAACGGTACAGGCTGATAAGTAGGGGATACAGGTAATGCCGGTATTTCCGGAGGTTTTTCCGCTGGTTTGAAAGTTTCAGGTTTAGAGAGAGGAATAGAAGGTTCCTCCTTCTTTTTCTCCGGAAGATATGGGGCAGCTTCACGGATAAGTTTTTCATCCGAAGACATATTGAAATCCGCGAATGTTTTTTTTATCTGTTCAATATAACGGATTGCTCCGGAGATGACATTCGGGGGTTTGATATTTTGGAGTACGGAATTTTTCCCAAGAATAATTCCTCTGCGTTTGCCGCTTGCCAGACTGTAAGTTCCGTCACTATCTCTTATCAGTAATGAATCCATAAGTCCTGCAGTAAGACAAACGGCAATTGCATGGCGCGATTCTTCAGAAAGATCGATCCGGTCATTATTTGTCCGCCATTCGTGGAGCAGATCCTTCCTTTCATTTGCAGCGTTGTAGAACGAATAGGTGTTGATTCCGTTTTGTGTTGCCCATTCCATACGTTTTTCACGATTTGTGTTATTTTCCACATATTCATTCCAAATATTAAGCTGTGTCAGGAAATCAGAACCGGGAATTATAAATCTGCCGTATTTGTCCGTGAATTTTCTTTCAGGATAAAATTTCGGGTCGTATATGCTTCTTCTGCCGCTCATCATTCCTACCAACAGGCTCACAGCATCCTGGCATCCCCGTTTCTTAGCTTCCACAATCATCCTTGCAAAGTGAGGATCAGCATCTATTTCAGACATTGGCTTGCCGTACCCGTCAGTCAAATTGCCTTCAGCGTCCAATGCTCCGAGTAACTTTAAAGTGATAATTGCCATATCGATTTTTTCTTTCCCGGGATGGTCCAGATAGTCAAAATTATGTACATCCTGTATCCCCATGGCTTTCATCTGAAGTACTTGTGAGGCAAGATTAGTGCGTAATATTTCTGCCCTCAAATATGGTTCACGCGCGTCAAATTGTTCTTTTGTATATAAGTAATATATTTTCCCGGGAGCGGTACGTCCCGCCCTGCCTTTCCTTTGTTTGGCGTTGCTTTGTGTATGTTCCAAAGTCAGGAGTTCAGTTGTCCCGGTTTCTCCGTCATAAACGTTTGTCCGCAAAAGTCCTGAGTCAATTACTATGCGAACGGTAGGGATAGTAATGGAAGTTTCAGCTACATTGGTAGCTACAATTATTTTCCGTCTGCCGGTTGATTGTTTATAGGCGTTTGTTGTTTCATCCCCGCCAAGCAGAGGAATTACATCTATATCCGGATCAGAAATCTTTTGTTTAATTAGATCTATTGTTTTGCTTATCTCTTCCCTTCCGGGCATAAAGATAAGGATGTCGCCCTGATCTTGGCCTTCCCTTACAATCTTTTCTGTTCTCTCAGCAGCTGCTCCGATAAGATCCCGAGTGTCAATGGTTTTTGCAGAAAATTCTTCCTCCACGGGAAATGTCCGTCCGGGAATTTGGACATGCTTAGTACCTTCGAAATAAGCGAGCATTTTATCGCGGTCAACAGTGGCTGAAGTCAACACTAATTTCAACGGTTTACCGGATGCTGCGCGGGCCTTCTGAGTTTGTTTAAGAAGAGGCATAAGAATGTCCAGATCAATACTTCGTTCGTGGATTTCGTCCAACATTACGGCATCGTATTTTGTGAGCATGGGATCACGAAGCAATTCATTCAAAAGTGATTTTTCAATCTCATAGGTGATGCGCGTTTCCGGGGTGATGTATGTATGTTGACGGTGATGAAAACCTATATATTGTTTACCGACTTTACTGCCAACATAATCTGCCAGTCCCTCTGTGGCGATCCGTCGGGGTTGTGATACGACAATATGAGCATCCGGATTTCTTGAAAGCAGCTCTTCAAGAAGAAGGATAGGGGAGGCAGTGGATTTTCCTGATCCTGTTTCCGCTTCCAGAAGAATTCGATCAGAAGTGTGGAAAGCCTGTTTTATTTCGTCACTTTTTTCGAGTATCGGCAGTTTCTCTGCGCGCCAAATGCTTTCAGCATTCTGAAGCCTGGCAAGTAGACTTTCTTTTCCACCAAAAATAATAGGAGCGTTTTCCTCCATCATAATTTAAATATACACCAATTGGATAAGCTATAGGAGTGATAACGTTTTCAAGCGGATATGATTTCATTGACATGAGATGAAAATCTGATTTATCATAAAGACAGGTGGATGCAGAGCAGAAAAGTCATAAAAAATGACGTGTTGACATTATCCAGGGAGTAAAAGGAGACAAGAATTGATGTTCTTACCAATAAATACTGACGAAGCTTTTAAGTAGAGTATCTATGTTTTACAATTCTTGTATTTATATATGAAAAAAGTATAAAATATCTCAGAAGGTCAAAAATGATGCAGACCAACATATATTGAAGGGAACATGTGTCATTCAAACCATCACAATCCCATAAAAAAATTATGAGCGCGATAGTAAAGACCCATAGATATGTCCAATAATTTTTTTATAGCAAAATGAATTCACATAGATTTTTGAAGATAGTCTTTGCCATTTTATTATTAGTAACAACTGGGGAAGTTGTGTATTATGCTTATCATCAATTTGCTGTCAAAAAAAATCTGGAAGGTAATGGCGGAAACAAAATCACAGCAATGAATACGATTACATCTCCAACCGTAGCAATTTCAGAAAATAGAAACGACAATAATAAAACAAGTGGGATTAAAATAGGCGACAATACTTTAAATACTTACGGATCATTAATTAAGTCATTTCTTAATAAGTTTGATCAAGAAAAAGCATTAACAGTGACACTCGACGTTGAATTTGAAGGTATGGTGGACATTATTCAAAGGGATAGTAATGGGTTAACAACAGCTTTTTCCGTTATTGATGAGGAAAAGAAACAGGTTATCAAATATGAAATAGACAACTCTATGAAATTTTGGCGATCGGGTATTGGTAATAAAGCAGTATTAATCGAAGCTAAAGAATTAGAGACGGGACAGAGAGTACATATCAAAGACAGAATAGACCTTTTGAATGGTAGCAAATTTACTGGTATATCCATATTATGAAAAGGCACCATAAATATCGTAAACCTAGGATTTATACTAAAAAAGTTAATTTTCAATTGTTTAATCTAGGATATGTCTATGGAGATGAATTGTTGGCTTATCAATGTATAGGAGGACCTTGTGATGGACAGGATAATATATGTAATTGTTCTTCTTCTGCGTGTAGAGAATGGCCTAATTGTTGATATAATTTCCTTTCACATAAGATTAGTGATTAGTCAATTTCTCTCTACACTATTTCCAGTTGGCTTAAAGCTAGTTAGTTATACGGAGGAATCTAATAATTCAATTGTTTTATTCTTGTCTTTTGCGAAGTATAAGTAATAAAAGTCATCAAAGTTACGGACAAATTCGGTCAACCGCCTAATACTTATTTTGTAGTTATTTCTGGTAACTATTAATTGAGGCATTAACATCCGTAATATGAGGCTTTTGTCAATTATCTTTGTTGATTTATAACGTGTTGATTTTCTCAGAAAGAATATTTTATATATTCGGAATACCTTGCTTGTTTTTTTTACCCAATCATTTTTTTCTATAAATGGTGTCTGGTACATAAAATAACTATTGCTATTTTTCTTAATAATTACACTATCGTCAGCCAACGGATGGTATTTATCTTTTATTAATGACATCATTGTAGATTTTCCAGCGTTTGGTTTCCCTGTGAAAATGAGACTACTCCCTTTATATCCAGATGCCGAGGCATGAAGTAAGAATAAACTGTAACTTACAGTAAATTTATTTACAACCTGTTTCAAAAGTAACAGTAATTGACTCAAGCTAATATATTGGTAAGATACTATTTTGTTTGGCTCCTCCACATAAAAATCCAGACTATAACTAATCTTATTCTCTCTTATTTGACGGGACACGACGAGATTTCTTTTAGCTAGTTCAATATAATAATTGATTGTAGATGGTTTCTTAGTAAGAACAAAACCGCCAAAATACTGAATAATAGTTGATCTTAACTTATTATAAGAAAAATAATCGTCTGTTTTTTTACGAGGTGGTGTAAAATATATTTTAATATTTAATCCTGCTATTTGAAGGTAAATGATATTTAAATTCTTCATAATAATAAAGATGCTTGATTGCCTCTAATTCTCAAGCGATCTACGCTGCCTTTTTTAGAGTAATATTTCAGATCTTTTATTAAATTATAAAAAAAGCTGTGGTTTTTATATTATAGATATTTTTCCTTGCAATATACCTCCGGAGAAGAAAAAATACAAAAAATCACTTATATTTATAAAATAATTTATTCTTCCCAGGTTGATTATGTCATTTTTTTCTAAAATATTATATTACCATTCTATTAGATATTGAATATATCAACCAAAAATTAGCTAATTTGTGTTCACATGTTAAAATATTCAGACAATGAAACAGATCGTTGCAGCCGTATTTTTGATATTGGTAATAATTAGCCTCATTGTCGTTGCATTCACTATAAGACAGGTAGACGTAGAGCAAAAAAGTCTTAAAATCGATCTGCAATATCGTACTACTCTTCTGGCAGAGACATTGAAAGAATCAATCGAACCGAATTTTTTAAGTAAAACTGGCACTTCCCTGCAAAAAATTGTTGACAAATTCGAAAACAAAGAAAGATTTGCAGGGTTGGCGATTTATAACAATAAAGGAAACATAATTGCAGTATCTTCAAGCCTGCCTAAAGACGTTTCCAAAACACAGACAATTGCTGCTCATGCTATGGATGAAGATAAGGCAAATGGTGACTTTGTAAAATACCAAGATAAAAGAATGTATCTGTTTGCAGTACCTTTAAGAGATAAAGAGAGTGTGTTGGGTGCTTTGATGCTTGTCCAGAACGCTGATTATATCGATGACAAACTTATTGAAATATGGAGAAATAATTTAGTGAGATTGTTTGTTCAAGCTTTACTTCTTTCGATTGCCACTCTGATTATTATGCGCTGGATAATTTTTCAGCCAATCGTAAATATAGTAGATTCTATCAAAATGACCAGAACAGGAAGAATCGATGATACACCGAAACGATTTCCAAAATATTTATTCTTCCAGCCTCTGGTAAATGAAGTAGCAAAAATAAACAGGAGTTTACTTGAAGCAAGACTCGTGGCGTCCGAAGAGGCAAGATTACGTTTGGAGAAAACGGATTCCCCTTGGACGGCAGAGAGATTGAAGGAATACATAAAAGAAATATTGAAAGGCAGATCTATTTATGTGATTTCAAATAGAGAGCCATATATTCATACAAAAGATGGCAACAAGGTTAAATATTTTGTACCGGCGAGCGGAATGGTTACTGCTATTGAACCAATTATGGAGGCCTGTGGAGGTATGTGGATTGCTCACGGCAGCGGAGATGCTGACAAGCTTGTGGTTGACACTAACGATAGGATACAAGTCCCACCAGACGAGCCAAAATACACCCTCAGACGAGTTTGGATTACACCTGAGGAAGAAAAGGGATATTATTACGGTTTTTCCAACGAAGGTCTTTGGCCTCTTTGTCATATAGCCCATACCAGACCGGTCTTTCGTAAAGAAGACTGGTATGAATATGAGAAAGTAAACGGTAAATTTGCTAAAACTGTTCTTGGCGAAATTAAGAATGTTCACAGGCCTCTTATTTTCATTCAGGATTATCACTTCGCTTTGCTTCCCAGAATGATAAAGGCCAGTAGGCCTGATGCGGATATCGGAATATTTTGGCATATACCCTGGCCTAATCCCGAAGCATTTAGCATCTGTCCCTGGAGGAAAGAGATATTAGACGGCATTTTAGGATCTGATCTTATCGGGTTCCATACACAATATCATTGCAATAATTTTATGGATACAGTGGGGAAAGAATTAGAATCTCTCATAAGTTGGGAACAATTTGCCATCACCAAGGGAGGACATGTTTCTTATGTGAAACCGTTTCCCATAAGCATAGCCTTCTCAAATGGTTCAATGTATAAAGTTGATGAAAAAACTCGAAAACACGAAGAGACCGTAATCCGCAAAAAGCATGATATAAAAACAAAATATATAGGACTTGGAGTCGACAGACTGGATTATACTAAAGGGATTCTGGAAAGATTTAAAGCGGTGGAAATGTTCTTAGAAACATACCCATTTTACAAAAATCAGTTTACTTTTGTCCAAATTGCCGCACCAAGCAGAAGTGATATCATAAGATATCAAGAATTTGCAAAAGAGGTAGAAGAAGAAGTAGAGAGGATAAATGACAAATTCAAGATAAAAGATTGGAAACCGATTATTCTTTTGAAAAGGCATCACAGTCATGAAGAAATATATTCATATTACCGGCTGGCCAATGTATGTCTAGTTACTTCTCTTCATGACGGTATGAATTTGGTGGCAAAAGAATTTGTTTCCGCAAGAGATGATGGTAAAGGTGTGCTTATTGTCAGTCAGTTTGCCGGTGTATCCAGAGAGTTGAGAGACGCAATAATTGTTAATCCATACAATGCAGAACAAGTAGCAGAAGCGATAAAAAAGAGCCTGGAAATGCCCCAATCAGAACAGAAACGGCAGATGAAGAAGATGGATCAGACTATAAAAAGTTATAATATTTATCGTTGGTCTGCAGAGATTTTGAAAACCATGGTAAGCTTTGTCTAATAATGCCATACTTTTTTGCAAATTTAAGAACTGTTGAAAAACGATTAAATAAAGCTTCAGAATTATTATTATTTACGGACTTTGACGGAACTTTAGCTTCAATTCAGCCAACACCTCAACAGGCGAATCTTTCTCTAGAGACACGTGAAAAGTTAAAAGAACTCAGTAAAAAACCCAACATGAAGCTTATTTTTGTCAGCGGGCGAAGCTTAAAGGACCTGACAACAAAGATAAGATTACCAAATGTGATTTATGCAGGTTGTCATGGTTTGGAATGGCTAATTGAAAATCAGTATGGTCGTGCGCCAATGCCAAATAAAACCTCCAAGGTTTTTGAAGTACTCAAAAAGAAGATAAAAAAGGAGATAAGATATCAAGATGTAATTATTAAAGACAAAGGCCTAAGTTTCAGTATCCATTACAGATTGCTGAAAGAACCTGATTTATCCGAGTTTAAATGGAAAATGAAGGAAATTATTAATGTATTTTCACAAACAAAAGAAATTTCTGTAATTTCTGGAAAGAAAGTTTATGAAATTATTCCTGCGCTTAGGTGGAATAAAGGATATTTCTGTAAGTATATACTCGATAGGTATAGGAAGCATAATCAAACCCAATCGTCAGTTTATCTAGGTGATGACGTTACAGATGAGGATGCTTTTCTTTTGTTAAAGGATACAATTACCGTGAAGGTAGGTAGAAAAATCAGTTCCAAAGCAGAGTATTTCCTTCATGATACTTCAGATGTCCTTAGGCTGCTTACATGGTTATGCGATCAATACGGCATAAAATAATGTTTATGTAAGGTTTAGACTGTCGGACAAAAATTCCTTATATATAAAAAACTCAACATTTGATATATTGATTTTAATATTACAATCATTACTTAAAGCAATACCATTTTAAAGGAGGGTATTATGGAAAACATTCATGAGGATAAAGAAAAAACACAAAAGGTCGGTGAACCGGCTCTTCCGAATAAATATCTGATGCTGGCAGGCGGTATTATTGTTCTTATTCTTCTATGGGTAGCCATAAAAGCGATTTTCTCTCCTTTTGAACAGTTTAAATTAACTTTGGTGAACGCTCCCAGCGAAGTGGTTGCAGGAGGCATTACCACTTTTACGTGGAGGATTGATGGTCCGCCCACGAAAATTCATCACACGACAGTTTATCTGGGGACCACTTCAAGCCCGGGGGATTTGGGTAAGGATGCAAAAGCAGCGGATACGAAATATACTGAATATGTAAAGGATTTTGTTGAAGGTGATTTTGATGTGCCTTTACAATATATCGGCAACATCACCCTGTCAAACCCGGGAAAATATTATTATCGGGTTCATGCTGTCATCAAAGACAAAGATTATTGGTCTGACGAATATTCCTTGGAGGTTCAACCTTCTTCATACAGATTATCTCTTGTCAGTGCACCAGAGGAAGCGACAGTAGGTAAAATTGCCACTTTTACCTGGAGAATTGACGGTCCTTCTACAATTATCAATCATACTGCTGTTTATTTTGGTCTCGAATCAAACCCGGGAGATCTGGGTGAGAAGGTAAAACCGTCAGATACGAAATATACGGATTATATCAAGGAATTTGCTGACGGAAAATTTGATGTTCCGCTTCAATATATCGGTAATGTAAAGATAGCTTCTCCCGGAGCATATTTTTTCCGGGTCTACGCAGATATTGACGGGAAAAATTTCTGGACTAAAGAGGGTCAGTTTGAAGCAAAGTAATATTATCATACTCCTATTTACTTAATTACGGGGTAAGCGAAGGAAGAGGGGTGATCACTCCCCAGTCAGTGCAAATTTGTCTTTTTAAAGTGTCTATTTGTGATTTGGTCAGGTCAGAGACTTCCTTTTCAATATTTTTCAGAATTGTCTTTTCTACCTCAACTACCTGTTTAGTGACGGTTTCTTTAGTATTGTCAAGAGTATTTTGCACAAGGACGTTTAAGGAAGAAGCGGTCGTAGGTACCGATCCGATTATGCCCATCTGTTCTCCCAAGACGCTTTTATCTTCAGCGGTAGTGTTTTCATTTCCTTTCCTTTTTTGCAACAATCCGCCGATAAAAACCAGCGCAATTATAATGAGAGACAATATTGTTATTAAAAACAGAAATTTTGAAAAGCGGTTTTTCATTTCTTTATTATAATCATACCATTACGTCCGAATTTCGGGAAAGCAATGTTAATCTTCTGGCAATATATATTAAAGCCTTTTCCAGTACCAGATGGTTGTCATAACTGTCAATTATCGATATGAGTTTCTCCTTTTTATAACTTCTCATAATTTTCACCTGGCATATCAGATCAGGTATAACCCTGACTAAATTATCAACAATTGTGACATTTGCCCTCTTGGCAGTTCTTGAAAGGGGATTAAGATCTATAGCGATGACTTTTTTACCCATAGCGACAAGTGCTCCGGTACGGTCTCCATCTTCAAGAGGAACCAGAATAACATCGGCATCCTTCTGTCCTTCTTTACTTATCATTCTTCGGTTGCTGTCAATCCCGGGAATTATTCCTTTATTTGGAAGAAGAACGGTACCTGCCCCAAGTTTTTTAAGATAATGGACAATATTATTTTCTCTTTTTTTTGATGCATGAAATAGATTTACTTCAATACTTGCGTTGGTCAAATTTGCCAGGGTGATGATTTCAGCAGGAGCCAGAATAGCAGTATTACCGTTGACAGATATGACAGGATGTCTTGCTGTTATTAACATGCATGTAGCTACCTTGATAGCTATTTTAGCAAAATCATTTGTTTTTTCACCCAGAAGATAATCAAACGCTTCACCCCTGCCATGCGCTGTCAGCCCTTGAAGAGAAGTAATGCCCAGTTTTACTCCATATGCAAGTTTGTCTCTATATAGGTTTGACAGATATCTAGGATGTGATTTAGGCGCGTTTATTTTCATCTGCGAATTACTGTAAATTCCCAACCTGTTTTGATATAGTCAGTTTTTCTATGTGATATTTGGGATCTAATTTGGGTTTAATGTCACTTATGGCTACCTGTCCTAGCATGAGCATCGTTGCATGACCACTCTGGTTTTTAATTTCATTAATCACTTTGATTAATTCCTGATTTGTAAGAAGGTTACTTTCCTTAGCAAAATTATATGAGATGTCAAGAATATCTGCCAGGGAAATGTTAGGATGTTGACTTATAATACGTAAAGCCTTCTCTGCTGCAGTATTTATCCTACGCAGACGATTACTTTTTCTAATGATTTTCGGAGTTTCCAGTTTATCTATTATCACCGCATAGATTTTTTTGCCTACAAATGGTAAAAAGCTCGTCTTTACAGGAAGACCAGCCTCTTTTTTAACTAAAAATCCACCCGTAATTTGTGTGGCGATACTACCAAGGCCGGTACGGTTTATGATCTCAGCCCGATGGGCGATTTTGGCAAGATCAAGCCTACTTTTCTTAAGAGAGAAAAGACGGTTAATGCCAATAGCCGTAGCCAGGCTGGATGCTCCGCTTATGCCAAAGCCATAACCTAGGGGCAAAGTGGATGTTATTTCCACGGATAATGGTTTAGAAGATAAGACATCAATCACGCTTTCTACTGTGGGTAGATTTATTTCCGTGCCGTTGAAGAAAATAGAAGACTTGATATATTCTTTTATCCGGACATTCACTTGTCTGTCAATTGTGCAACCTACTCCTATTGAACCCATCCTATCGATATTTTTATCTTTTATGACTTTAAAGATAAGGCTTATTGAGGATGGACAAGATGCTGCGTCCATATGAAAGGTAAGTCGAAAATAATTTCGACCTCCCTTCGCGCGCCCCGGTGAAGTGAAGCACTCCTCGAGCTCACGCTCGAGGCATCTTCCTGACTTCGCCAATTACGTACCCCAACTGAGTTTTACAAGTTTAAGCAAATCTTTGGTTTCCTGATTTTCTATTTCGCTATATTTAGAAATCCGTTCCCGGCTGACTTTATCTTCCACGATCACTTCTTTTACTTGATCCAGAAGCCATAACACTTTTTGAACAGATTTGCCTGTGGTCTTTTCCACCAAACGGATAACGGCCAGGCTGGCAAAAACGATGGTTAAATGAGCTTCAATTCTTTCTTTGACGGTATGATAAATTGGCCGGGCTTTCAGGTCGGATTTGCTGATTCTGAAGGACTTTTCTACCTGCCAAAGTTGGGAATATTTAACAATGATTTCATTATCAGCTAAATCAATGGCATTAGTAAGATAGCCTTTCAGACCTTCTAGAAGCTGTGATTTTGCTACATTTTCCGTGTTTATTTCTAGATCGTTATTTTTAACTTTCTTTAAAAACTTAAATCTTTTGGAAACTACCGAGGGGTTGTTTAACGCAAACTGAGCCCGTTTCAATTGTTTTTCCCGATCGGATCGGTCCTTATTGGCCCGTTTTTGAGAGTATGAAACAACGAGAACTCTTTTATTTCCAAAATCAAACCGCTTTATTGCTCCGTCTATTTTAGGAACAGTAATTATTTGTTCCCACATTTTAGCAGGCAAATTTCCAAGTCTTGCTCCTACAATGTATGAAAGATTTTCCATTTCCAGTTCTTCCATATTAGTGTGGCTGACCATAGCACTGTCAGCCACTACTACAAAGTTGGTCAGATTGTATTTCTGGATAATTTCCCTGATACATGGCAGCATTAAATGTCCCTCAAATTTATTGCCGGGAAAAACTCTCAAGTGTAATGGAAAACCATCAGCCGTAACCGTCAGGGTAACCACAAGTTGCGGTTGATGTGCTTTATTATCTTTGGAAAATCCAAATTTCCTGAGGTCATCCTCATCAAAAGATTCGTAATACAAAGTGGTGACATCAAAAAACAAAACAGAAATGGTCGAATAAAATGACCTGGTAAAATCAGCTATTTTCTCCTCCAGTTGGCCTTGAAAATCAAGCTTGTAGATTTCTTCCATTGTCCGGTAAAGGCCTGACAGCGAGTACCGCTTATTTAATTTGCTCTCCAGAAAACTCCTGGTTTTAGCCTTACTTACCGGAAAAATTATTCTGGCAACAACTAAATCAGAAAAACTTTTTTTACCAATCCTGTCAAAATCTAACGCTTTGTAGAAATGGTAAAAGAAATCAAAAGTCACCGAATCCAAAACCCTCCTGATACAAAACTTTGACAAAACTTCTGTCATCTCTGAGACTGAATAGCGGCTGTCAAAAAGAGAAATTGTGCCTGATTTTATTCTTTGATCTTCAATAAATTGTTTGGCCAAGCTGACCAGCTCGTTTATCTCCAATTCATTTCTGGCTGTCCCCAAGTGTCTAACCACTTTATTTTGTCTGCCGATTTTCCGAACAACCTGAATTTGTATATTGCCGTTTCTGCTCTTCAGCTTTCTTATATGCATATCTCTATTCTACAAAAACAGGACGTACCCCAAGCAGGCAAAATTACAACTAATTTTGAGGCTAATTATTAGTTAAGAAGTGGTCGTGGCGAAGTCAGGAAGAATATCCACAACCGGAAGAATATTTTGGCGTATTGAGAATAAGAGCTAATAAACAACTACCTTTATTTAGGAGAATAAAAGGATGGATAGAAGGATTTAAGTTAAATGCAAAAGGACCATAGGTGCGGATTTCATTCAGTCACATAACAATTCTTAAGAGAATTTTCAGTGTAAACCCCGCAACATATGTTTAAACAGAGTCTTCCAAGGCGCTGTCTTATTAAATCTAATCTTACAAGACTTCCAGAGCCCTATCTACCATGAATTTAACCGGTTCAACCATATTAATTGCTTCCAAATGGATTTTCGGATGGGAGTTTTTAAATACCCGAAAAATTTCATCAGCAAAAGCCTGACCCACAGTAGTTACTTTATCAAAATCGAAGACGATTGATTCGTATTTTTCAAGACCTGACAAGATTCTTCTAGCTTGAGAACGGGAAATATAAACACTACCTACTACAAAAAGACGAACTTTGATTTCTGTTTTATTGAAACCTGGTTCTTTCGGGTCAACTACGAATCGACTAAAAACATCGTTAAGATGTCGCTTTGAATCAAGAGTTATACTAAACTCGACACGAGTACCTCGGTTGATATTCTCAGGTTTTTCTATAAATACGTCATTAATGAGATTATCGACGCGCAGCCTAAACCCAAAACTGTCAAGGATAAATATATCTGCAACCTTAGAGGTAAAAAATATGCCTTCTCCAGAATGAGAGTGGGGAGCGGTAGTTGTCTTACCTTTTAGTAAGTCTTGAATAGCTTCGAGTTCCGATTTTAAATGACGCGTATGTAGGACGTTTCTAAAAACTCCAATCCCAAAGTCAGATATGATGAAACGCAGGTTTATCGTATCTCGATTTATTTCAACTTCTACCCACTTTGATTTGGAATGTTCAATTGCATTATTTAGCATTTCCGAGAATGCATAGAATAAAATACTATTTACATTGTCTTTAAGTTCGCGTATAAAGGGTGCTTGATCTCGAAGTGCTGTAAAAACCTTGTGTTCTTCTAAGTCTTGTCTTAGCAGTCGTGTTTTAACTTTATCTGAGGGCAGAAGTGCGGCTTTTTTGGCTAATATATAATAAGATCCTATTGTGTGCCCGCGTTTTACTAACAAACCTTTTTTTACTAGGTTGCGTAAATGTCGATTCGCAGCTTGCCGTGAAATATCGCCTAATTTTTGTGCTATTTCAGCCGTAGTGATGCTGTTTTTTTTTAAAGCAAATTTAAGAATGACTTCTGTAGGTTTAATCATTATAGATATATTGTAAATGATATTAAATAAATTGTCAAGTTATTGTAAACAATGAATATTATATTGTAAACATGTTGTAAACACGATTTAACCTTGATGTGTCTATAGAGGTGACGTACCGATAGGTTGGTTTAAAGGAAACAGGTGCGGATTTCTTCCAGTCCCCGCAACATAAGTCAAACAGCGCCTCTCAAGGAGCTATTTATATTTAAACATTTGATGAATTGCTATATACGTTTTTAATCTGTTTCTTGTAAACATAATAAGCTTTTACTTTGTTAATTAGATCTTTTTTATTCAGCCCACTTGAAGATTTTATTTCAGTTTTAATTTTATCTAGCTTTTTTTTAGTCTTATACCCAGCGGTAATTTTATTTCTACCTAATCGCAAACCTAAGTGTTCCACTCCTTCTGTAAAGGAACGAATCTTAGTTTTTTTATTATTAATTGGCAGTTTTTGATTACGATCAAAATCAGATAAAATAGCTTGGATTTTCCTACTTAAGATTTCAAGATTATTTTTTGTAACTCTGCTTGCTGAAATTCCTATATCATCAACAAAAATTACTATTTTAGAATCGTGATTTCTTAAATTACGGTCAGTTACCCATTTTAAGCGCAGGAATGTGTCTAAATTTGTCCAAACAGACAAACGGGAAGATGTAGAAAACCCTCTTGCTAACACTTCAACTTTTGATCCGCTTCCTTTTTTACCGGCTGGAACACAGCAAACGCTGGCAAGTATCCGTGATACTCTGGCACTACATCCACATTTCGCATGGAAAAAATAAAAGACACGTTCTTTTCTTATTTGCTCAAAAAAGGTTGATATATCCAACCCTAAAAGCATCCGATTTTTCTGTTTTCCTAAAAGTGAATATGCAGCTTGTATATGATCTTTTTTGGAAATTCCACCAAAGATAAAATTTGGTACTAATTTATCATAGGGAATTAGTACTTTTCTGTTTATCCGTTTAAGAAGTTTCCCAAGAGGCTTGCCGACTGAACTTCTTACAAACTTACCTTTTTCCGGTTGTGATTGTCTGCTGTCATACCAATAATCATTATAATTTTTGAGAACATCATTAATTAATTTTAAGCTGCTTTGAAAAGAAAATGATTTGTCACTTATCCTTTTGGCTAATTCATTTTTACTTCTTAAATTTATCCTTGGGTATCTTCCATTATTTTGCATGTTTTTTAAGTTTTTTTGACTTGGTTTTAATAAGTTCAGTTTGCATTTTTGAACCAAGTTCCATAAGTTTTCTTTCTATACCTGTAAGATCATTTAAATTTTCTTTTTCATCAATAAATATGAAGGGGAATAAGGTTCCAGGCGAAATTTCCAATTTATCCGCAATTTTTTTTACTAATCCTTTGGATACTTCTTTTTGACCCGTTTCAACTTTTGAGATCAGAATTGGGGATACACCCAAAACATTAGCAAATTCGTTCTGGGTTAATTCACTTTCTTTTCTGATTTGTTTGATAAGCTCGGGGAAGGTGTACATATTAAGGTGATTATAGGGCGGTTATTTTTGTCTTAGCGCAAGCCACAAGCGGATTATCCAGATTATGAGTCTGATAACCATTATGGCTCGCATTAATAAGGACATATTTAACCGCCCTTATAAACGGAACGTCTAGATATTTTTGTTTATTCTGGGGGTTCTCTAGAATTTTCATGTTCATAAAGGAAGACCTTTCTGAATTTTTTTAAATTGTGATACGCCAGAAGATGCGGCTCAATTAACTTTCCACAAAGACGTTCCGCAGAACACTAACAAGCCGCAAAGCCTGTTAAGTATCACCGAGCACCAATAACCCAAGTCTGTCGCCCATGCCACCAAAGCTACAGCGTGGCTTAATTGATAAATAATTGCTTGGTAAGTGCCCTTCCAGAATATATCTGGGGGTTAAAAGCCTTTCTTTCTTTCCGGCACTCGGAAAAAAAGAGGTCAGACACTTTCGCGTCTAAAATCATGGTTATTAATTGAGCAACCAAAAATATCTAAATGTTAATGTGCGTTCTTAATATAATACTTTTTGTACTAGTTGTCAATAGGAATAATCATGCCCAGGACCTTTATCGGCAAAATTAACTCAATTGAGGAATTGTAGTGGGATTTGTAATATGTATAAAATAGGTTCTAATTTCTTCCAATCCCCGCAACATAGGTCTAAATAGGGCCCCACAAGGCGCTACGCTTTTATTTCTTCCTTGGTCAATTTATAATAGAATCACATGAAATTAAAATTCTTTGTATATTGTTCCGATGAAGAGAAGATTATAAAAGATATTATTATTGCTGCTTCTGCTCATGGAGCAGGAATATACGGCAACTACTCACAAGTAGCTTTCATCACACATGGTGAAGGTAATTGGAAATCTGAAAAAGGTGCGCAACCTTTTCAAGGAATCGTAGGTGAAGTAACCAAAGCTCCAGTAGCAAGGATTGAGATGACCTGTCTTTCAAAAAATGCTAAACAAATTGAGCGTGCAATTAAACAAATTCATCCTTGGGAACAGGTTGATATTGAGTTCTTTCGTATAGAAGAAATATAGATAAAATCAGTTCTGATTTCCTCTTTCCACTAAATACTTTACAATTATCTTTACAAATAACTTTACAATTATTGCCTATGGATGTATACTTATAGCTGTATGTTTACTCCTAAATATACGCTTACTCCAAAACTTTTTACCAACATTTCCCAAATAGAGAGACTTTATGGAAGACTGGAAGGGTTAAGGATACCTCAAAAATTGGAGCTCAACCTTGAAAGAGATAATCTCATCCAGTCTACTTATATCTCCAACAGTATTGAGGGTAATCCTCTTACTTTTCCTGAGGTCACCAATATTTTATTAAACGACAGGATACCGGTAAACAGGGATGAAAAAGAGGTAAAAAATTACTTTGAAATTCTTAAAAATCTGGAGAAGTTTACCTCTCAAAAAATAAATCTGGAGGTAGTTTGTGAATTGCATAAGAGATTACTTTCAGGGGTAAATGATAAAATCGCTGGAAAAATTAGAGATAAAAAAGTGGTGATAGGAAGATATCTGGAAGGACAAATACTGCAGATTAAGCATAATCCGCCCTACCATAAGAGGGGAAAGATTGGAAATGAAATCCAGGAATTAATAGACTGGACGGTAAAAAGCAGTGAAATATCAACAATTATAAAAGCAGGAATTTTTCATCACCACTTCGTCTTTCTGCATCCGTTTGAGGATGGTAATGGCAGAGTCTGTAGGTTACTTTCCGCTCTTATATACTTGCAGAATAATTACGCGGCCAATAAATATTTTGTCCTTGATGATTTTTATGACATAGATAGGTCTTTATATTCGGATAAACTACATTCTGCTGATAGCGGTGATAAGACAGAATGGTTAGAATACTTCAGTGATGGCATGAAATATTCTCTTCAGAGTGCCTTAGTCAAATATAAAAATGCAGTCGCTCGTCTGAAAATAACAGAAAGATTGACTCCTAAAGAACAAGAAGTATTAAGCATTTTACAAAAGGAAGAAGAGATAACCTCCAATGATTTAGCAGATACGCTCAAAGTTTCCCGTCAGCAAGCCCATAACCTTTTACGTGCTTTATTGGAAAAGGGATTTTTAGGGAAAAAAGGCAGCACAAAAGCGAGTTATTATTATCTAAAGTGAAATCTGGAATAAATACATTACTTTGGTTTTGGAAATAGGCTCTGATTTCTTTAAGTCCCCGCAACCAAGAACCAAATAGCGCCTTGTGAGGCGCTCTTTTAGTATTTGGATGAAAGAATGTATAATATATTCATGGGAATAACTGTTTTATTAATGCTTTTGATAATCCCAATTGCAATATTCGTAGGGGGATTACCAGCCATATTTATTATTTTTGTCATTCTATTTTTGATATTTTTACAAGGTCGTAAGATGCAAATGTCATATAAAAGAGCAGATATTATTGGTAAACTTATTTCAGCAAAGAAGTACTCGGAGGCAATTGCAATCGGAGAATCTACTACTTATAGAACTGAGATTGAAAAAATGAATTTATTGGCAGCTTATTTTCATGCGGGAGAAAAAGAAAAAGCTATATTATTAGCTACTTCTCTAAAAACATCTATTTTTATGCCTTCCCAAGCCAATAACGCAATCAGAGATTGGAAGAAAAAAATAGAAACAAAATAAATAATCTTATTTAATATGGTCAATAAACAAAATAATCAAGGAGCTAGTCTAGAAAATAAATTTGCTGTTCCAAAGCTTATTAATAATAAAGAGCTTCAATTTATTATTGCGATTGTTTCTATAATATCTATTAGCATAATGGTTGTTTTTGCAATCACAAATACGATAACACCAAATTGGGTTGCAGCCATACTTTTTATTCCTCTTATCATTCTTCCTTTTACAAGTTTAATAAGAAAAATTATATGGACTATACCCAGATTTATTATTCTATTGATAAGTTTTTGGCCATTGTCTATTGTCTACTTAATCCAGAAGAGGAATAGACAAAATAAAAGCATTCACCAATCATTTCTTTATTCTTTTTTTCCATGGTTTTGGTCATTAGTCATTGAGTGGGGTATTATCATTTTTGGTAGTATAATTATTCTTCTTGGACTTTTTATTACCACCAAATAATAGGATTATTTTCCAAGAGTTTGATAGTTTCTGATTTCATTCAATTCTTACTCAAAGTCGGGAATAGACACAGGTATATTAGACCTGTTGCGTATTAGTCTGAAAAGATAACCAGGTAAGGGTATGCTTTTGGGAAAAGGTTAATTATCCGGAGAAAGCCAAGTGATAGTTCCAAATCCCCGCGGAAAGAAGATTAAGGGTATCGTCAAAGTTCGCTCTTTTATTACGGTAGACATCAGTTGTTGAGCGTAATCTCTTCATTCCGGCAATGGCATGTTCAACCGTTACCCGGAAACTGCTGATTAATCTGTTATTCTCCT
>Ga0210053_1001415_pt1 | contig 22077 bp, 13 predicted proteins | sample CryGeymeta201512_FD_185467 | JGI IMG/M metagenome (GOLD analysis project Ga0210053, IMG submission 185467) | Groundwater microbial communities from Crystal Geyser aquifers in Utah, USA - Crystal Geyser metaG 2015-12 (SPAdes) (version 2) | ecosystem: Environmental > Aquatic > Deep subsurface >... | reverse complement strand
AAAATTATTATTAAGCGATCGTTTCAAACAAAGAATCCAAACCAAGTTCGATCAGGGTCTCGGAAAACTCTTAAAAAACTATCAAGAGGATTTAAAGGTTGCTTCACTAGCCATCGAAAAGGTTACCTGTTATAACGAAATTCGAACTTGGTTTCAACAAAATTATTAATCTATTGGCTCACCGCTCAACACTTCGTGTCTCGCGGTTCGCCACCACCTGAATGCGCGACGGTATGAAATACCTAGTCCCCTTGTGGGAGAACCACTTGCGCGCGATACCAATAATGTATCCCGACTACGGTCGGGATGATTGCTCTTGCGAGCAAGCGCCAGCTATTGCTGTCGCATCTATATGTTCGTCCGCCTTAGGCGGGCGAAGCTATCTCAACATATGGCTCGAATTTCAATTTCGCCATATAAATATCAGCTAGTTAGGAGAATATTTTACTAGCTGATATTTGAAGATTGAGACAGCATTGGCCTATCGGCCAAAGTGCCCGCTTCGCAGGCACAACGTCATAAAGCATTAAGGTTAAAACACTTAGCATCTGAGCAGTCTATCTAATTAATCTCAGTGCCTCAGCTGCTTTTATTACAGCCTCTGAGCGTTTGTAACCATTGGCAAGTAGGAAACGACTTAAAGATGCAAGGTTGTAAGCACTATGGAGCATGTTTTCTACAACTGGAGTTCTCATAAAACGCAAATCTGGTCCAGTACTGAATCTGTACCGGTCTAAAGCATCAGCGTCCTTAAAGATCAATTCTTCCAAGGTCATTCCATCATAGTCATCCAATGAATGATTTTTCATAATTCGCTTAACCAGTTCAATATCGACACCTTCTAAATCAATAGCGGATTCTTCTATTAGCTGATTAATAAATTCTGACGATCTCTCTCCGTGACGAAAATCACTAGCACTATCTTTTAGTCTCTTCACATCATGCAATCTGGTGGCGACCTCTAAAGAGCGCAAATCTATTTTCTGGTCAGGTAGATTTTTTTGAGCTAATCTAGCCAGTATTTCCATGTCGATTAAAACCCTAAGAATATGTGGTGTTCCGTGTATTGTGCTCTCTTTGTTGAACCATTCTTTTTCCGGAATATTGTTCGCCACAACCTCCATTTTTGGAAAATCTCCATCTATGGCATTTTCAAGTGAACTTAATTCTTCTATGTAGTTTTGAATTGCCTCACTGTCAGCATGCATTAGATAGTAACGAAGAACTATCTTATCTTTTTCGTCAAAATTAGTATTATTTTCAATTGTTTTAATGAATTCTTCAATTTCAGCATTTAATGGTTCTCCTGACAAGTTGGCCTCTTGGAAATATTGCAAATCTTCAACCTCTTGTTGTTTTGTTTCTAGATGTAACGCGTCAAGCTGATCTTCGTATACTACCTCGGCAATTCTAAGGGCATAAGCAACGCTTGTTGCTTTGAGGATAGAAACTGATCTAGGAATAATCAACCGGTCATATTCACCCTCAATAAATCCAGAAGACATAACATCTCTTTCGATCGAAATACTATTACCAAACAATTCCCTGAGAACATTCTCGGTCTCTTGGGAAATAAAGTAGCTAGTGTCGTAATTTCCATAGTGTTTATCAATCCTCCAAATAAAATTAGATTGCTCTACTTCAAAGTTTGTAACATCCTCAATGGTACCTGCAGAATAGCCTTCGTTGTTTCTGGGTCTCTGACCAAGATCTTTATGTTCTGTCATTTTTAGAGCATTTGCAGGGATCATAGCAATCAGATTACTTTTTTTCTGACTATCAGAGAATTCTTCAAAAGCACCTCTTTCTGAAAAGGGTCCTTTTTGAGGGTTATTGTATTTGTTTTTAATGATAAATAGATCTTTCATTGGAAAAACTACATGGATTGATTCATCGCCACCTTTTAGCCAGTCTTCTTGTTGGGCACCCCAAAAATACAAACCGCCACCAAAAAATGTATCACCAAATTTTTTGTTTGCCCAATTAGAAACCAATCTACCTTCGGTTAGGATTTGATCAAAGGCATAACTATTCGCGGTTACATGATAAAGATCAATTTTCTTTCCTTCAAGTCCTTCGACGATTCTCATAACTTCACCAATTTCACCACGACTCATAGCCCCCGATAACTGAGAAATCTCAAACATTGCCTCTTTTGGGGTCATTATCTCACTGTTACCACTAGCAGATTCCAGTACCGACCCAATACTTATCCTGCTATCATAAATCAGACTAATTTCACCCATGAATGTCTCACGAGCGGAGTCCTCGGGTCTTGGTTTTTCCAGTAAAGAATAGAGTTTTGAACTTTCCAATGTTTCGTGAAGAAGGGGTAGGGCAACTCCTTCATAACTACAAGAAATTAAATCATCTGCTAATGCAATGTTTGCGACACCACTACCGACATAGTTTTGATTTAGAGCGCTTAGTTTTTTGTATTTCAACCACCCATCAATTCTTGATGGTATCTCTAACATTAGAACTTTTAGTTTTGTCTCGTTGTTAGATGTTTCTCTTTCCTTAATAGTCGACAACGTATCTCTTGCCATCTCGATAAATAATAAACTTTGGTTAGGATTATTTCTGAACCTATCACTAACAATTCTTTTTAGAGAGGAGTTAATGGCTTGTGCGGTACTTTCTAGAGACTCAATATCCAGTGAACCAGATTTGATAAATCCTTCAACTTCCTCAGTTGGTAGTATTGCAGTCGCAGATTCTTTTCTATAGCCATCAGCCTCTCTTAATACAGTTGAAATTTCTCTCTTTAGATCAAAGAATCCTGCTTCGATATCTGGGTCTGTGAAGTCAAAAAACTTTCTATCCAGTCCAGTGGATGTTCCATCCATCATGGTTTTTATGGATTGCATCTCTTGGATGACTTCAAGTGCCGCAACATATCTATTTTCAACATCTAAATCTTTTAGAAACCGAGACTTTTCTCTTGTAGGTGTAATTTTCTCTTCAATAATTTTTCTTATCGTGTATTTGATCGCCTCTCTGGTCGTTGGCGGTTCTGATTCGTCAAGCGGTGGCTCTATCTCCAAACTTAGTGGGTTAATTCCTCTAACATCTCGTAGCCTTCTAAGTAAATCTGTTTCGTGTAGCCTAACCTCCCGATCTCTAAGTTCAGGGTAAATTCTCTCAAGGGGAGGTCTGTGTCCTGTCGAAAATGATGAATAAAGAATCTCGTCAGTATCCCTTTTAGTAATTGGAATTGAAATTGAGGTCTCTGCCACCTCGGCAAGCAAATCGTCAATATCATCAATTAATGTTTGTATTTCCATATTTTATTCTCCTATAATTTAATCAAATATTTCTCCAATCTGGTCTTCAACTTTCCTTAGAAATTGTTCAGCCAATTTGTTTACGTCTGGAACACTTAGTCCGTTTTTACCCCATGTCTCCTTTATGGTAGTTGCTGCATCTGCTAAGCCAATTCCGGTAATTACCATATCTCTTTTATATCTTTGAGTAACATCTTGAATTGACCCCCCTCCAGATTGACCATCAGTCATGAAATATACAAAGTTATACGGTTGTTTAAATTGCTGAGAGTATTCTCGAGTTGTTTTACAAGAGGCGTCTAAGGTGACAACGTCAGGAGTTCCTTGGTCAGCCTGAAGCAGTACAAGTTTTTCTAAATCGTGTCCGTAGGCTTCCTGATCGTGAGTCTTTAGAAATGTATATTCCTGTTCTCCTCCAAAAGTAACGATTTCCAGTGGGAATTTAAGCTTTTTGGCGATTTCGACCAAGGCAACTGCCAATTTTTTCTCATATTCTATTGTTTCTCCGCTACAAGATCCAGAATTGTCGATAATTATCGTCCAAATTATTGTAGGCTTTTCTGGAATAATTCTTCGCTCAAAGATTTCTGGCCGAAGAAGTGCGCTGCCAGACTTCGAGCCCATAATACTTCTTTGAAAGCCTCTTTGGAGACTAGCTCCTTGTAATTGGTTGCGCACGTTTTTGTAATCTTCATCTAGTTTGAATCTTTCTACAAAGAAGTCAGTAACATCATCAATAAAACCACTCATTTCTTCCATATATTCTGCGTATGTGGAGAGAGCTTGTCCTTCAAGACCAGACATTTCTTTGTAAACCAGCTCTAGTTTCTGTTTATGTTCCTGTTTTATCTTGTTTAAAGTAGCCATTGTGGCGAATTCGCTTTCAAGTTTTACAGTTTCTTTTTTAGATTCAAACACCTGTTGATCTTCTTCTTTAACTTCTCTCAGTTTAAAATCACCGTCTTCTGTATTTTCGATAAATTTACTTCCAATGTTATTACTCATTTCTTGTAGCTGTTTCAACAATTTTTCGTCTGGACTGGAAAATAACTCGCTCAGCTCTCTTTTATTTGAACTACCTCCTTGTTGGAATTCTCCATTATTACCCTGTTGCTTTCCAGTGCCAATTCCTACACCATCGGTGTTTGCACCCTCACTTGCACCACCTGGACTCATAGACAGAGTAGAAGGCATCTGTGCACCTTCGCCGCCCTCTTCCATTAAGTTTAATTTATTTTCAAGAGAATTTAATTTCAAAATTAGTTCATCGAGTTTTTTTTGTAACTCAGATTGTTGTGGTTTTGACTCGCCCGGCTCGGTTTCACCAGCTGGGTGGAGAGGTTTGTCATTATCAAGTGCCACTACACCAGATGGCTTCCCTACACTACCGACTCCTTCTGGTCCGCTCTTGGCTGGTAATTCATCGTCTTCTTCTGTCGAACTCGACCGATCTCCTTGGCCAGATTTAGCATCCTCTCCAGCTTTTAGATTGTCATTTTCATCTTTTTCTAACCCACCAACGTTTTGTTGTTTATCGTTTTCTTCATTAAGTTGTTGTTCAAGCTTTGCAATCTCATCTTTGATTTTATCAATCTCTTCTTGAATATCGAGCCTTTTACTTTCCGATCCATTACTATTCTCCCTTTGTCCACCTTCACCTTGAGAAGCTCCGGCTCCTTTGGGTGACCCGGAAGAACTTCCTTGACCAGACTCTGACTCACCTTCAGATTCGCCACCTCCCCCATTATCACTTTGAGGTTCGCTCTCCGACTTTTCTTCCTCACCTTCATTTTCACCTTGAGACTCTTCATTATCCGCCACGGGTTTTTCTTCAGATTCATCACCTTGTTCTTCCACCAATGGCTGTTTTTCCTCACCAGATTGTGGGTTGTTTTCGTCATCAGGACTGGTTTCACTTTTTGATTTATCCTGTGGAATTTGTCCAGGGATGGCTTCAGTGGCAGCTAGTCTAGATAAACCAGGCCAAAGAACTTGTTTTACCATGAGCTCTTGTTTTGATGGGCTTGGACTTTTAACTGCAATTTCAACCTGTTTTAACAGTTGATCTGAGACTATTTCATTTACAACAGGTGAAGCGTTTTTTCTTGCCATCTGCAAAATTTCAGGATCGCACAAGCCAATTGACTTTAGTCCGTGTAAATAGACCAGATCCAACGCTTGTTTATAAGGAGCCTGCTCCGATATGTTAAGTGCTATCCCCACAGAATTCTTATATAAAACCCTAAAGTTTTCTTCCGGAGCTTGGCTATGCGAGTTTCTCATTTCCATATAATCAACAGATGGACTATGAATTGTTTGAGCCAGAGATGTAACTAATACTGGTGATATTTTGTTCTCAACACACCACGCTCTAAGATTATCGAGTTGTTTCTCCTGTGGATAGTTCAGGTTACCAATTTCATGTCGAAGTCTGGCATTAATTACCTGAAGGTCTTCATTTTTTAGCATCTCTTCCGGGTAGACAATGAGGTTCGGTACTCCGGTCAAGTTTCCTTTAGTAGAGCCAACGGCCCAGTCTTTTCCTGGGGCTGATCCTACAGTAACCTTACCTCTAAGCCCAGATTCTTCGATCCTTCTTGAAAATCCATGTGCAAGCACAGGAATAATATCGTCAACTTTTGCTTCAATCCTGCTAATTTCTTCAGGGCTTCTTCTGAGTTCTCCCGTTGATTCTTCTGTCATGTTTTGTTTCCATTCAACGAAACCTGTTTGGTATTTGAAATTGTCAGTTTTTGAAGTTCGTTAATATTTTTAGTGGCAATCTCTTCTAAGTATTTAGGATTATTTTTGTTATTTTTTTCCAGCTGGTTTCTCTCCTTAATAAGTGCAGATTCAATTTCTTCTAGCTGTAAAGTAGTTAGTGTGTGTAGGTTTTTTAGTAGACCAATTTTTTCCTCAGCTCTTAGAGATATTGTTTTAGTCAGTAACTCAAACAACTTTTGATTCTCAAATCTCAAATCGCTATTTGTATAGTGGCAACTTCCATTATCAACAATCTCAATACCAATGCCGACATTTGAAGTTGCAAGGCTCTTGAGGTTACTAACTGTGTTTGTCATCTCACTTGTTCTGCCAGTATCAGTTCCAGTGCTTGTGCATCACTGTCACCCCTCCTATAAGTGCGTACGTGGGGCAGATAAGTTGCTGCGACGGCATACTGGGAAGCATTCCAACCAGTTTTATGGTCGGGCATCTTGTTCAAATCTACCTTCCACAATTGCTTTTCAGAATAGAACTTCGCCGCCTCAATTAGACCTCTTAGCGACAAGTCTCTTTCCATTCTGGTTTCACCTGTTCTAGTCTTATATGCCCTGACTGTTTCTCTGGTCCTATTTGCGATAGAAATTATGTTTTTCAAGTCTTTGATGATCGTTACGATCTCTGGATCAACGAAACCGTCAAGAGGTTTGCCGTTAAATAATCCATCCCAGATCTTGACAAAGCTTTCATCGTCAAAAGGTGCTAGCGCTGAGATATTTTCTTTTAGAATTAGAGCTTCATCGTGGGTAAATATCTCTGCATTTGTGAGGGAGTCCCTCTTTCTGAATGGAGGATAGTCGAAGGACATGACATTACTTCTGTCGTCTATCGTTTCTGGAAGATTTTCCACTCCTTCGTAGTCTGCGGGGTTCATAAGACCAACGATTACTACTCCTGGTGCAACCTTAATTACCTTGTCGTTTAGAAATAAAGCACGATCACCGTCCAATAACGAGTTGAAGAATTTTGAAACGGCTGGCCTCAATAGGTTAACCTCGTCCAATTCGAGCATAGAGTTTGGTGTGGATATGGCGGTGATAATCCTTGATGGGATCTTTACAACCTCACCATCTTGGAGAACGACGTCGTAGGTAAGGTCTCTCTCTTCTTTGTCGGGCGAACATGAATAGCGATACAAAGGTCTCTCTGTTGCTGAGCAATAGTGTTCAGCCAATTTATTTTTTCCAGCACCTCTAGGACCAACCATCACTGTCATTCCCTTGGCTGACAACTTCTCCCACTCGGGTAATTCATTGCTTTCTGAAAGCCTCTCCATTAAGCTGTTATTTCCCAAGCCAAGCTGACGATTGACAAGTTCCGCAAACCAAGCAAACTTTTCGGTGTAGAAAGGAGTTAGTTTGAAGTGTGAGTCGATAGATGGAACGAATTCGTTAGACCCTTCATCAACCTCTTGTAAGTATTCTTGGGTTTGTATAATCTCGCCGATTCTTTCAGAATACTCAGACGGATCTGAAATCTTAAGTTTAGAGAAATCGATAACCTCGTTTGCTTTTCCAGTTCTTATAAGCTCGATTTTTTCTGCAATTTTACTGGCCTTTTCACTATAGTCAACCGCATCTGGGTTTAGTTCGGCATATAGGTTTTTTAGTCCGGCGAGCGTCTTTAAGGTTTCGTTAAACGCTTGTAGCTCATCGCGACCTTCTAGAATATTATCAATTACTTCAAGTCGTTCGCCTTTGGTCTGGCCAAATGACACTTCATCTCCAGGTCTCAATGTTTCAGAAAATCCAGCTCCTGATTTTTTTTCAAAAGCGACCTTCGACCACTTCTTTCCACCTTCCACAAACATTTCTCCGGGCACTGCCTCCCATTTTGATACCGATGCTGGAGGAGGACAAATTGGAATTTTCGTAATACCAATAGCAGACTTGACAGTTAAATAATGAACAGCCTCATCCATCTTCTTTTCTGCTCTTGTAGCAACGTCATATTCAGTGTCTGTTTTGTCAATTTCTTTGGGCATTTCACCTAACTTATCATTAACCCCTTTCATTGCATTTTGAAGTGCCTCAAGTAATTCAGATTTTGTTTTCCCCTTTCCGCTAATATGATCTTCTGGTAGCAATCTGGTTTTTTCCAAAGCGTTAATCAATTTCTCTCGCTGTTCTTTCAAGATCGTCGGTGTAAGGGGTGGCGCTTCTGGCTGAAGGGTGTCTTCTGGTTTATCTTGATTTTGAGTTTCCATTTTATTATTTAATTTCCATTTGAGATTTAATTGCCCCCAAAAAGTTTACAGCCAATTGTGGAGATTCTTTCGAGTAATAAATCTTTACAATGTTTCCTTCTGATACAATCCTTGAATTCCCTTGGTAACCAGGCACTCCAAACAGCCAACGCCCCAAGGTGTTAATCGTAATAATGGTTTTATTATTATCTACTCCTGTCGCAGTGCAATTTATATTTGAATCATAACCTTCCATTTTTCTGGCTATTTCTTGAACATAGACATCTGCAGTACTCCCCAACTTTTGCGAAGAATTTATTTCAATTGACTCATCTAGAGGTAATAGTCTGTCGGGAAAGTTAACTGCTTGATTTTGAGAATTATCTTCCATATTCTTTGTTATCTTAATTTAGATCTAGATTCCATTGTATATAGCTTCACTCACTCTTACAAGTATCTGGCAGTTAAAGCGTTGTATTGAGATTTAGGTTCAAATAGGTTAACTTTAATTAGGATGGCGGATCAAGAATCACAACATGAGTTAGAAAATGAAATCATTGCTTCAGATGGTGGGCAATCTCTTCGCGAGATGGAGACTGAAAAACTCAATGATGGCGTGAAAGACATGGGCTATGCAGATATACAAACTGACATCAGTGATAACGAGGATAAAAAAAGAGGTTTAAGAAGGCAAAGAGCCAAATTAGACAAAGATAACCAACACTCTCCCGTAAAAGGTTGGGGGGAAATGGGTCGGTCTACGATTTCCGTAGAGGAACACCTAAAAATGGAGTCTGACACGGATCCGGAGGAATCAACGGCTGGACTAGAAAGTTTAGATTTCAACGAAAACATTAACCGATTCCACGAACTAATAAAATATATAGATGGAGACAGAGATAGAGTCGAAGATACAGAAAAAATAGTCAAATTTGCCGAAGAGACTGATAACCTAGAACGACTAAATCTCCTGCGTACGATGCCACTTGCAGATGCAATAAAGTGCATTTATGTATACTCTACCGAAGCTGGTCCAGGTAGGTACTTATCCAAAAGACTTTCTTTCTATCAGGATTTAATACAAGGGAAGGCCGTTCATAGAGAACATTACGAGCAGTGGGATTCAGAAAAGCGACATAACGTTCAGATGGTTCGCGAAATACCCATTGATGCGAATAGTGTTACTTCTGCGTCAATTGGGCTAGGAGTTCTTAGGGATGTTGCTTATGCAGCCATGGTAGGAACTCCAGAGCTTGCTGCATTTAAGATTGCAAACAGAAGATGTAAGGACAGAGAATTATCAACCAACCACATGCCAAACTTAAAGGAATTTGACCATGAAAGTGTTGGACATGGATATGAGTTTTTAGAGGATTTGTACGATAAGGCAACAAATTTTGTTAAAGGTAAGGATAAAGAATCAAAACTGAGCCCGCAAGAATTGGAACACAAGAGTGTCATGGTCGCCGCTGGATGGTTACAGGAATCAATGAATTACAACGATCCAGCCAGAACAGAACGATCACCATATACTGCAAAAATAGAGGAAGCTGTCGCTTGGTCTCGGCTTGGTGAAAGAATAAAAAAACAATTTAGAGGGATGCGTCAAAAAATTCAGGACACTGAACTTTACAATATCGGTCGTTTCATTGGTAAATCTGGCGACAATATCCACGGTAGAGAGAAACACTCACTAACAAAAAAGTTTGAAATTCTTAGTGGAGATCCAACAGTAGATGTTGAAAGAAAAAATGAGCTTACGTCTGTGGAAAACATTTTAGAATCTCAAGAGCTAACCAAGAAGCATGAAGTGGAAATTGCCAGGGAGCAGACAAAATTTGGAAAGAAACTTAATTCAATAACCAATTTACAATTACCAAAAGAAGAGGAGGGGTTGCAGATTGACTCTGTTGTTTCACATCACGAACAGAAAATGGCAAAGCTACGATCGGACTTTTCAGAGAGATTGGTGTACTTGCAAAACAGAACCCCCGATCAATTGTTAGAAGACATTGCAAGTCGCAAGGAAATCGTTAACAGAAGGTATGAAGAAGCCAAAAGTCTGGCTCAGATGGCCACAGATCTTCATTTTGCTTTTCAATCGAAACATTTTGAGGATGAAAATAAGGACGAATCGGACAGGTGGTTAGACCGTATAAGCGGAACAATTGATTGGATTAACCACGCACCATTTGGCACCATAAAACGTTCTCATCGCATGCTCCAAAAAGGTATCAGTAAAGAAGTTGTCTTTGATCTTGCTGTAACCGATATGATAATTGGGAAGCAAGGTCTAAATCGAGAAAAATACGATCGTGTTCACAATCTGATTGCTGAGTCTGGAGGTAATTGGGAAAAAATGAAGGGATTGCGAAACATGGTTAGAGTGGGGAATATCTTATCGTCTTCTGGGTATGAGGCTACAATCGATGAGGTAGCTGATCTCGCTGGAAAAGATCACAGAGGGCTAAAGCAGGCACTTGACCACTATTCGCTAGGTGAAGTGAAGTCGTTTATTGATAATGGTGTTAACTTAAATAGCGTTGTTATCGCCAGAGATGTGACACAAAAGTTTAATTTTGATTTGTCAATCGACGTAATCACAGAAATGGCACGACACGACCTGAAAGGTCTCGGAGAGGCGTTAAGGGAGTTTAGTCTAGACTCGGTTAAAATATTGCTTTCTCAAGATGTAAATCTAATTATTGCCACTTCAATATCGAACCTATCAAGGCAATTCGGGAATGAGGTTAGTTTGCCCAGGATATCTGCCATGGCAAAAAACTGCCCAGGTACAGCAGATCTCCGCCGAGCCTTAAACAATCTCTCTTTCGAAGATGCTGAAAAAATGTATTCAAAAAGCGTGTGGTACACAACATTATCTGAAGTCTCTGGCGTACTAGATAAACACGGTCAGATCTTAGATTTTGATTCACAGGTCGAGTTGTCCGGGGCACTGGTTAGTAATGGTGAACGAGAACATCAAGGTCTCGATAAAGCCCTCGATGTTTTTAATCTTGATGAAATCAATAAGGTTCTGACAGGAGGTAAAAAATTATCCGATACAATATCTGTCAAGGAACAATTGGTCGAAAAAGGTATTCAATCTGATTTGGAGGAAGTAATCACCTTTACCAAATTTGCAAGTAACCGATATCACCCGTCAGCCTATGTTTCTGATGCAATAGATCAATTTGGGATTGACTCCGTTAGGTATATTATTCAGCAGGGATGCTATTTAAATAAAGTCCTAAGTGTCAAAGAGTACAGTGAAGCCAAGAGACCAAAAAGAGGCCAAGATCCAAGTGTGACTGCTGAGGTCAGAGAAACAATCAAGATGGGTGGTTTAGAGTTGATGATGGCAATTGCTAGACTTCCAGAACCATTAGAAGACTTAGAAGAAGTTTTTGTTAAAACATTAAAAATGGGCTTTACAACAGAAGACATAATTAAGTTTCCATTTTTAGTTTCACCTTTACTAAATGATCATGAAATAAAATAACTGTATGGAAAATCAACAATTTTTATCTGATATTGAAGACCTCCTGAATGATGTTGAGTCAACACCTATTGAAGAAAATTCAGGTGAAGTTGATGAGCTAGTGAATGAAGCGAATTCTGCTTTTGATGGGAAGAAGATGGAGGTTATTACTCTACAGCCCGAGGCAAAGCATCAGAAGGCTGTAGATTCTCAAGAGCCGTTTGAACTAAACCTGTTATCTCAAGATGAAAAATTCAACATTCGAGTTTTATCTGCATGCAACCCAAATATTTCATCTGGATCTTTACTCCGAATGGTTGAAGAAGAAGATGATTATGTGCGAATGGTTGTTGCACACAACCCAAACTCATCGGCAGATGTTTTAAGTAGAATCGTGGAGTTAACTGGAGAGGAGCAAGTTCTTAGTGCCGTGTTCGCACACAAAAACACTTCCGAGGTAGTCAAATTCAAGATAAAAAACAAATTGGTCTAATTAAAAAACTGCCATCTCAGGTTTTCTGAGGCAAAACAGGAAATTTTGTACACATCACGAGTCTCTCGATGACAGATCTTTAGCTTTCTTCTATATGTATCTATACATATCATTAGTTGAAAGAGGTGAGTCAATAGCTTAACTTTTTTAAAGTATTATCAAACTTATTAGAAATTACAAATACTATAGGAAGCCTCGAATTTTTGCGTTTTCTGTCATGGCTACTGCGGTAGCCATCGTTCGAACCGATGTTACGGCAGGCGGTGGCGAACCGCGAGACACGAAAGTGTTGAGCGGTGAGCCAATAGATTAGTAACGGTCCCGAAAATAAGTTCGAATTTCGTTATAACAGACAACACTTCGGGACAAATCGGTAGGAACAGGGTCAGTCGCCCGCGCGCCCGCCCACGCGCGGAGCTCCCGTGGGGATACACGGGATTTCGAATAGGTATAAGTTCTCAAGATTCTCAGTGGCTTTTCCCATTTCACCATAATCTGTTTATCTTTCAAAAACGACAGAAAACGCAAAAATGAATTCGGTAAAACTTCTGCGGAAGTTTTGGGTAATCTATGGTTAAATGAATGTATGACAAAGTACATTGCGTACTGTCGGAAGTCTACAGATGAGAAGGATCGACAAGTTTTGTCGATCGAAGCTCAGATTGCCGAACTAAAAGAATTCGCCAAGAGGGAGAAGCTTCATATTGTCGAAACACTGGTAGAAAGTAAAACCGCTAAAGAACCAGGCAGATTAGTGTTTCAGCAAATGATGAAGCTTCTGGAATCAGGGAAGGCAAACGCCATTCTGAGTTGGCACCCAGATAGACTGGCCAGAAACTCGGTAGATGGTGGTCAAATCATTTACCTCGTTGATACTGGTGTTATTGCCGATCTAAAATTCCCCTCGTTCTGGTTTGAAAACACGCCTCAAGGCAAGTTCATGCTCAATATCGCCTTTGGCCAGTCTAAATACTATGTCGATAACCTCTCAGAAAATGTTAAGCGAGGCAATCGACAAAAACTTAGGAATGGCGTTTGGCCGAACAAAGCTCCTCTTGGCTACAAGAATATTGTGGAAAACAAATCGATTGACATCGATCCAGAAGAAGCAAAGGTAGTCAAGAAAGCTTTTGAGCTGTTTGCTGATGGGAAAACCTCATATGTTGGTATCACGCGGTTCTTGTTTGATAACGGAATCCAGTCAGGTAAAGGGAAGCCTCTCAAGATCGACAAAATCTCCCAAATGTTTAGGAAAAAATTCTACATCGGCACCATGGAATTTAACGGCGAGGAGTTTCCGGCTTCCCACGCCACTTTCATCAGCAAACAACTTTTTGAGAAAGTACAAGAAAGAACCAAAAAGCTTTCTCGACCGAGAGAAACTAATCACAACTTTGCTTTTTCCGGACTCATGCGGTGTGGGGAGTGCGGCGCTACCATCACGGCTGAGCAACACATCAAGCACTACAAAAGAACAGCTCGCACAGTCAAATATATTTACTACCGCTGTACTAAGAAAATAAAGGCCTGTTCTCAGCCGTATCTGGAAGAAAACAAGCTCTTCGGTCAATTGAAGAGTGAGATAAAATCTTCCGCCCTCCCCAAATCTTGGCAACCTGAGTGGAAAGCTCGACTGGCACAGGACAAAATCCTAGCCGATGAGTCCAAAGAAAAAGTTCTCGCCATGTTACATTCTCAAACCGAAAGTTTTGATACCAAACTCAATGTTCTACTCGATGGATATCTGGACGGCACAGTTGATTCCGATATTTACAAAACAAAAAAGAGTCAGTTGTTCCAAGAAAAGCTCAAGATTGAGCAACAGATATCCAAAACGGAAGAAGAAGGTTGTAGTTGGCTCGAACCTTTTTCAAAATTTGTAAATAGCGCCATACTGGCGCAAAAAATCGCGCGCAAGGGTTCCGTGGACTCAGAACTGCGGTTCTTCGTCCAAAACATCGGTTCGAACTTCTTTTTGAAAGATAAACAGATTATGGTGAAATGGGAAAAGCCACTGAGAATCTTGAGAACTTATACCTATTCGAAATCCCGTGTATCCCCACGGGAGCTCCGCGCGCGCGCGGGCGCGCGGGCGACTACCCCGAAAATGGGTGGGGAATCCCTTTCTGTTGCCGAGCTAGGATTCGAACCTAGGATATCCTCCTTCAAAGGGAGGCGTCCTACCACTAGACGACTCGGCAATTACATTTTTAATCTTTTCTTAGGCCATTTTCTTCCAAAATCTGTTTTTAACTGCTTTTCTCGTAAGATTACCATTTCTTTTGAGAGACAGCTTTCAAAGTATATCAGTTTCAAGGGTCTTCGAGGCTTCGTTGCTTCTACCAATCCCCTGGTGGCTGTTAATTCTATGCTTAATGTTTCTAGTCCAGCCAATATATAATTCGAGACCGTTGAATAAGTAATATTCCCTGCCATTCCCGACGCCCGCATGCAGGAGCTTCCCGTCCTGGCGGGATGCGGGCAGGGAAATTACTGATACATTTTACATCGAAGCTGTGAGCTTAGTCAGAAGAGGGCGCCTCTACCAGAGCGAAGAGATTTGAGTTGAGATTTGAGTTGAATTCAGGGGTACTAGCGGGTTCTGGAAATAATGAAAGTTTTTCGTATTTTTGAAGGATTTCTAGTATTCCGGGACGAGTTTTTAGGTCAGAGATATCATTTAATTTTTCGAAGCGCAGATTAGAAAGTTTGAAGCTGCTAAAGTTAAGTTCTTTATCTAATTCTATGTGGTAGATCGATACCCGAATGTCGGCAATATTCATATACATAATAGGTTTAGGATGAAGCGGAAGGATATTGTCGGGAAAAGACTTATCTAAAACTAGTTTGGTGAAAACTTCTTGCTGAAGGACACGAAGAATCGATTCTTGGGGAAGTTCGCCGAGTTTTGAATGTCCCATGGGAAGAGAGATATCCCCCTTTTTCCCTAAGACTGAATTGGAGAGACTGTTGTCGTTGCCAACCAGAAAAGCTTCCGGACGATTCTTTTGGGTAATGATCAGTACCGTTCCTTGTCTTCTGGTAAGACCAAGACGTGTGTAATGGAGCATGCGGTGAAGAGTATTGGTAGAAACCTGAATTGTCCGAGGGGCATACTGATGATAAATTCTTTCGAGTGGTATCTTGTAGTCGACCACTTTACTCAAAATACGTAAAGATTCGGAGAGATTGCTATTTGGTCCGGCGGATTTGACAACTTTGTATTTGGAGAGAACCCTGGTATATCCCGCAAAGGAAATGGGTAAATCAAAATGGTGAAAAGAAAAAACCTTATTTATTGATCCGTGAAGGAAATATTCCAATACAAGATTTCTTTCAAAATTGTCTTGTTTTGAGGGCATGGAATATTAATTATACGCCGACAAAAACTTCGGGAGTGAACCCGGAAAAGTAAACTAATATGTTTGAATATATTCGACTAGACGAAAAATGATGAAAAGGATAACGAAGAGAATTAATAAACCAAGAAAAGGAACTACGCAGTTCCATACCAATCCAATTGCCAAGGCACCGATGATAACCTGTTGAATAGTAGTACCCAGAGCTTGCCAGACAAAATACGAGCGAAGACCTCACCCACCGATCACTAAAATTAGGATGAAGATAATCTTAAACAATTTGAAAAAGGTTTGCATTTTCGATTTCATTTTGCCTCCGAAATGTAAATTTGCTTTCAGCTGACATTATCAGTAGTTATAGAAAAATTGTGGGCAGGGGGGGATTTGAACCCCCAAGAGTTGCCTCACAGCGTCCTGAACGCTGCGCGTCTACCATTTCGCCACCTGCCCAACAAGGTATATTTTCTCATAAAATGATTGATATAATAATAGGCATGCCAAGCTAGCCAAGGTGGTCACGGCGCGTGTCTGAAAAACACGAAATTGAGGTTCGACTCCTCAGCTTGGCACCGTCTTTGGTAAAATAAAGACGATGCGGGAATAGCTCAGTTGGCTAGAGCGCCTCCTTGCCAAGGAGGAGGTCGAGGGTTCGAATCCCTTTTCCCGCTCCAGACGGGAGTCCATCACTCCCAGAGTTAAGAATAGCTTGATAAATCGGGCTTAAAGTGTGGTTCAATGTACCGTTATAGTCCCAAGCCATTCCGGAGGGGAAGATTGAACCAAGAAGCACTTTAGCCTGATTTAGGGTTGATCTTTTGTAGGTTTCACCCAAGTCAGCCAGCATTGTTCGCATAAATCCGGTTACCTTATCTATATTGTAGTTATCAATGAGTGTGTCTTCTTTGACGATCTGAGCCTTAGTCATTTTATCTTCGATAATAGAATTTTGCTCTCGGAAAATATCGTCGGAATAGATGCCGGATAAGTTTTTCTCGACAAGCTGACGACGTGTTTCTTGTAGCATAACTATTTCTGTATCAGCTCGATCTTTCATCGTTCGTAATCGATTGTATCGCTCGTGGTAAATCTTATACATACGAGAGATAAACAGATTTATAGCTCCCTCTTTAGGTGTTATGTGCTTGAGTAGATCAATGAGAGCGTCATCTAATACCTTAACCTGAATGGACTTTGTACAGCCTCCTGCGCAGCGATAATATGCGTATCTAGTGGTTCGCCCCTTACTCCAACCACCAGTTAAGCCAACATTGCAGATTCCACATTTCACGATACGCCGTAAAGGAAAATCATCATTTTCACGAGTTCTTCGCACAAGGACTACATTATTTACTCTTCGCCCATCAAGGATAGCCTGCACCTTATAAAATTGATCAAGGGTGATCATGGGAACATGTTGACCTCTGACCTCATCAGGATATGTTTTTGACGTTAGCATCCCTGCATAAAACTTCTGGCGAAAGATTCTACTCGCGGTTTGGGTTCGGATTTTGAATGGTCGCTTGCCATGTATTTCTCGTAAACCGGAATCAGTCATAATTTTGGCGATTTGCGAAAGACTGGTTTTCCCTGAAACCATTATTCCCCAAGCAGTCTTAACTTGATCCCACGTTTCTGAATCTTTAACGGCAAAACCCATTTCAAATTTATAGCCTAGTGGAGGCTTGCCGCTTATTAGCCCTGATTTATATCGTGCTCGGAGTCCATTTTTAGCTCTTTCACTGCGGATATCATTATCTAGTTGGGCAAATCCCGCCAGAATTGTTTCTACAAGCTTTTCGGTAGGACTGTCACCAGTTGGCTCTGTAGCAGAAATTATTGTGACTCCACACTCTCCGAGTTTTTTGCGGATAGCCAAATAGTCAGATGTTTGGCGAGAGATACGATCAAGTCGATAGACGAACAATGCTTGAAATTTATTTTTGTTTTTTCGGGCGTATTCGAGTAAACTAATAAGAACTGGTCGGCCTAAGATAGTTTTAGCCGATCTACCTTCTTCCCGAAATATTTCTGTAATCGTATATCCACGTTTTTCAGCTTCTTTTCGACAAATACCCTCCTGAGTATCGAGTGAGAAATTGTCTACTTGTTCCTCCGTTGAAACACGAAGATAAATGATAGCTTTTTTATTCTCCATTTTGTCCCGTTCGATGTTAGTCATTATTTTTTTCATAGTCCTCCTTTTTCATGTAGTAATTCCTTCATTGTTTTCCCTTTGAATAAGTCTCGTTCAAAATCGTCCAGCCAGCTTTCTACTATAAAATCTACGTCCGTGACGATTTCTTTTAATTCAAGTTCAGTGAATTCTTTAGCAAGTTCGCCCAATGCCTCTTTAGCTTTAAGAATGTCTTTGTCTTGTCTCTTCTGCTCCGGAAACATTACATCCAAAGACTCAGTAATAGTGAGATTTTGCTTAAACTTTAGTGCGGATTGATCAAATACTTGAACAAATGGAGCGAGTATTTCTTGTCTGGTATAAGCTTGTTGAATATGTGCTAATTCTAGGCTCATGGGCATGTATTAACTATAAATATATTTATAGTTTATATCATTATATTTATAGTGTCAAGCCAGATGTGGCGAGTATCCTTTTGCCAAAAACAGCCTCAGGGAGTATCATTCAAACAACATCAAATACCGTTAGTACTTGATGTTAACTGCCCACCTTGGGTAGTTATGTTGAAAAACAATATCATTTTCACCATCCTTCAAAAAGAACTAGTTGCATTGGGTCTATTTCTTCATCCTTATTTTATTGCCTCGTTAGTTCAATTTAATCTGTATAAACCAGTGTTGGTTGTGGGTATTGTGGTTTTGACAGTATTAACGATTGTTTTCTGGACAGTTAAAATTTATTTATCATGGAAGGAATCAGGTAAACCTGTAACTTTATTTGAGGTAGCCCCACCCACCACTACCGAACAAAGTTCATTTACCACCACCCAACTATTTACTTCCGTCCACGGGTTACTTCGTCAGCGCACATGGTTATTGAGGTTATTTGATGTTACAAAATCCTATTCATTTGAAATTGCTTCAACAAAAGAAAGGGGTATTAGGTATATCTTGAGACTTTCAACGGATGATGCGGAAATTGTCAAAAAGAATTTGATAGCCTATCTTCCTGGTATCCAAGTCAAAGATGCATCTGATTACCTAGACATTAATAGTCTCAAAGGCCACATTATTGATATTGGTCTAACTAATCACTTTGCTTTTCCTCTTAAGAAACAAGATAACCTAGCTGAATATGACCCGATTGCCTATATCACAGGAACAATGACTAAGCTGGCTGAGAATGAGTTGGTGGCCGTGCAAATGGTTGTATCGACTGTTGGCAGGCCGACAGCTCAATTTGTTGGACGTCTGCGTTCACTCTTTTTAGGAAAGAAGGATGTTCTATCAGAGTTAAAGGGATCTAATGTAGCTGGCTCTATCTTTTTAACAATTGTTTATATCGCCTTACAAATTCTTTTATTTCCCCTTGGTATAGTAATCTGGATATTAACTGGTGGTCGAGAAGGGCCGATTTTATCCATCAATTCTTTGAAAGCTCAGCTACCTGATAGCACGTACAAGGATATAGTCGAAACTCAGATTAAACAAAAGATTGATCAGCAGTTGTTTGCCGTTTCCTTAAGATATCTAACCGTTTCAAGTGTCCATTCTAGTCGATCAAGGATTGAAAAGGGGTTTATCGCTGCCCTTAGTCCATTTACCAATGCAGGGTATCAAAACCTAAGACCCAAAAGATATCTTAGGATAAAGGCAATTAATAATCTTTTGTTATGGCTCTACCGACGCCGATTATTTGGTTTTATGGGTAATCTGATCCTCTCAACATCTGAGTTGTCTGATCTATATCATTTCCCTTACACCAGTACCACCAAAACCGAAAATCTTTCCAAACTACATAGTCGGGAGTTGCCCGCCCCACTTTCCCTAAAACAGAAAGTTGGATGCGACTTATATTTTGCCAAAAATACCTATGGTGGGACTGAAACTAAGATAGGCTTGACTGTCGATGAACGCCGTCGCCATGTCTATATCCTGGGAGCTACTGGTACGGGAAAATCGACGATGCTTTTGTCGATGATCGAACAGGACATAAAAAACAATAAAGGCTTGAGTGTTATCGATCCCCATGGTGATTTGATTGAGCAAATTTTATCGGTTATCCCTAAAGAACGAATCAAAGATGTTGTTTACTTTAACCCTGATGACATTGGTTATCCAATGGGTATCAATTTACTCGAGTTAACTCATGGCTTAAATGAAGAGGATGCAATTCGAGAAAAGGAATTCATTGCCGAAAGTATTATCTCGGTTTTTAACAAAATCTATACTGACAAATACTCAGGGCCAAGAATGGAATACATTCTTCGCAACACTATTCACACAGCCTTTACCATCCCCGATGCCTCTCTTTTTACTGTCTATAAACTTCTAATCAATACCTCATTCAGAAAGTCGGTAGTGCGTAACCTAAAAGATGAAAACCTCTTGGACTTTTGGAAGTATGAATTTGCAAAGGCTGGTGATTATCAAAAGGTAAAGATGATCTCGCCAATCACCAATAAGATTGGACGTTTCCTCTTTTCGCCAACCGCTAAACGAATCCTTGAACAAGGAAAATCCACCATAAACTTCGATACGATAATGAATGAGGGTAAAATACTTTTGTGTAACCTCTCAAAAGGAAAAGTTGGTGAAGACAACTCTAGTGTCTTTGGTGTGCTAATTATGGCCAAGATTCAATTGGCGGCACTCAAACGCGCCAGAATGAACCCTGAAGAGAGAAAAGATTTCTATCTGTACGTAGATGAGTTTCAAAACTTTGCTACGCCAGCGTTCGCCCAAATCCTCTCAGAAGCTCGTAAATATAGATTGGGTGCAATACTGGCTCACCAAACTACATCTCAACTTGAAGATGTTTCACTGGTTAATATAACGCTCGCCAATACAGGTACGGTTATTTGTTTTAGAACCGCTAACCCAGAAGATGAGCGGATGATCTTGCCACAGTTTCGACCGTATATCGAACAAGGAGAGATAGCTAGCTTGCCGTCATACCATTTTTATATGAGACTGGGGGCCATGAATCCAGAAGAGCCATTTTCAGGAGTCACAACTCCTGTTCATATGCCATTTAGTCAAAGCCGAATTAATGAGGTCGTAGAGTCATCAAGGAAGTCTTATGCAAAGAAGTATGAGGCGTTAGCAGTAGTCCCAAGACAAGTGAAAAATGCATCATCTGGAAAGGTAAAAGTAGTAGTTCCGTAAGGGTCATTTGATTACCTACCGGTAGGTAATGAGATATTTGAGTTTAGGCCGATAGATAGGTATATTATATTTTTACTTTTACTTCTTATTCCTTATATATAAGGGAGAGGAATGATAGAATCATTCCAGATTCTGCCAAACACTTATGGACAACCACACACTTATAGACAAACAACTTACAATTCTCAAACTTCTTTACCGATTTCGATTTCTCACCAGCACTCACATTCAACACTTACTCAACGACAAAACACCACGCCTTACAAACTACCATCTTAAAATTCTCACCTCACAAAATTACATAAACAAACACTACACCCGCTCACTTGGATCAGCCAACCAACCAGCTATTTATTTCCTTGCTCCAGGAAGTATCAAAGCTTTGCAGAATATCGATGGAATAGAGCCAAAAACACTCCAACGTATTTATCGAGAAAAAGTCAGATCACAACAATTTATAACTCATGCCTTATTTATAGCTCAGTATTATCAGCATCTTGTAATTGAATCAGCCAAATCAAAACACACCCTTCATTTTTTCACCAAGACTGACTTGCTTGCTCACAAATACATTATTCATCCCTTGCCCGATGCCTATTTTGCCAGAGTCGATGAAAATCAAGAAACCAAACGCTATTTTGTCGAAGTCATCGACGAGGGCGCTCCACGCTTTACTCTACGAAAACGCATCGAACAATACACCGACTATATTGATAGTGGCACATTTGAAGAAGTCACAAATCATCCATTCCCAACAATTCTACTCATTTGTCCGACACTGGGTATTCAAATATATCTCAAAAAGTATCTCGCCAAGATATACGAAGATTCATCGCTTGATCAAACCGCTATATATGTCACAACCCAAGAAGGTGCATTTTCTGGTGAATGGGAAAAGGTAGGGGTAGAGGATGAATAAGACAGCCCCAGATGTTTCAAGTCTGGGGCTGTTTACTGCCTTACTTTGCTTGTGGTACAACTTCGCTAATTGGCTTCTCGCCAAAGTACAAATCTCGCTCGATCCCTAAACCAAAATTTCCGCGATAACTTTCGAGTTCTGCTAGAGAAAAAGAAGGATCACACGCAATAGTGGGTATTTAGAGAATCGGGGGAAGCGGAAAAGATTGAACCCTTCCAAGTCGCAGCCGAATCAATCAAAGCCTACGAGGACACCATCCTTAACTACTTTC
>Ga0210053_1001403_pt1 | contig 22248 bp, 20 predicted proteins | sample CryGeymeta201512_FD_185467 | JGI IMG/M metagenome (GOLD analysis project Ga0210053, IMG submission 185467) | Groundwater microbial communities from Crystal Geyser aquifers in Utah, USA - Crystal Geyser metaG 2015-12 (SPAdes) (version 2) | ecosystem: Environmental > Aquatic > Deep subsurface >... | reverse complement strand
AGAACGTCGTTCTCCCACTTCGCCCGCACGTCGTAGCCGCGGTCCTTCGACAACCGGTCGAACTCCGCGCTGTCGTACACGAGGTCATACGCCCGAGTCAGGTATGTGGGAATCTCGTTGTGGAAGCACCCCCAGCGACCGGAGTCCCACGCGAACGGCGGGTCCTGCGACTCCCGGAAGCGGAACCCGCGGGGGAGGTTCTGCATGACGGGGTAGTGCGGGTAGACTTGCGCGATCCGGTCGAGCACCAGCACCACTCGGCGCGCGTACTTCTCGGCGCCGGTCGCCTGGTACGCCTTGCCCAGGGCTTCGCACTGCTGGACCAGCCAGGCTCGCTGCCACCGACTCAGATTGCCGGTGAAGAAGTGCTGGATGTCCTTCTCCTTGTTGCGGTAGTACCTGAAGGAGACAGTCTCCCCCAGCTTGTTGGTCCCGGTCAGTACTTGGTCTTCCGGGTACTTGTCGCTGGGCACAACCGTCCCGCAGAACCGGCACTTCATCTCGTCGGGTCGGTCGACCGTCCATGTGAAGATGGAGTTGCCCTCCACGCCGCCGTAGCAGTTGGGGCATTCGCAGTACGCCGTGAACGGCTTGTCGGGGACGAACGAGAGCAGTTCTTCCTCCGGCAGCGCCAGAGCGCGCGCCGCCGCCCGCTCGTACTCAGCAGCTTTGGCCGGGTCGAGGGCGTGGTCGAGCACGGGGTGCTTGAGGGCGGTCTGCTCTGCGGCGCGAGCTGGGCGTACTGAGAGCAGGCAGAGCGCGAACAACAGACCGGCAACGGTGGTGACGTCAGGTGGTTGCATGGGAGGCTCCTTCGGAAACGCGCTATCAATCCGGGCCGCGACCGTGAGGGTGCGCGTGAGCCGTCGGCGTCGCGGAGCAAGTCAGTGTGTCACGCGCTCCCTCACGGTCGCGGTCAAACCCGAGGGGTTTGATCGGATTGGCTCGCGCTCTCCTCCGTTGGGGTGTTCAAGCGAAGCGCGAACATGAGTGATTTTTGTGCCGCGCCAACGAATTCACCGCTTTGCCCGCCCGGCCCTTTCGAGGGGAATGTGCAGCCTTGCACCGGCGCCGATTGGGCTGTAGAATCGCGGTTACCGCTCCGTTGACGGACCGGAGGCAAACCGGCGCGGACAGCGTTGCCGAATCGGTCCCCCGACAGCTCTCGCCGTGACCGCGTCACCAAGTTCCACGCCTACTTCCACGCCGGTGTTGAGTGGTACTGGCTCGTCGACCGCGACAGCCTGGCGGTCGAGAAATACCACGCGACGCCGGCCGGCTACCTCCGCTCCGCGGATGCAGAGCCGGGGGCGGTGTTCCAGCCGAAGGCGCTGCCGGGGCTGTCATTCAACCTCGCCGAACTGCTGGGCGAGACGGTCGCTGACGCCGGGAGGGAGTGAGCGCACCGGTGAGGCGCAGCCCTCACCGGCTCTGCGCGAGGGTCACACTCGCCACGTTGGGGAACACCAGTTCGTCCCCAACGCCATAGTCGTAAACGCCAAACCACGTCCCCACCGGGAACTCCTCCGCCAGCTTGTCCGCCGGCGCCTTCGCGTGCACCTTTGGGTCGACAAACGCGCCGCCGCTAATCCCGCTGATTCGGTACTCGGCAGTGCGAGCCGCACTCACGACGCGCGCGCCGTCGTAGTAGCGGTATCCACGTAGCTGGAAGGGCGTGTCGCTCTTGACGAGGTGGTCCCCGTGTCCCGAGACCTGGCCGGTGCCGACGAGGGAGTCGAGTTCGAGCTGCAGCTTCGCTCCGTCGGCATCGGTGCTTGCCTTGAGCACCTTGTAGGCAAGCCGGCGATGGGGGTTCGTGAGGAACACGTAGTTGCCGACAAGCGATTCGGGATTGGGCGGGGCGGGTGAGACGGTGACTGTCTCCGTCGCTCGATCCACCCGCGTGATGGGCGCCCGGTACTCCGCGCGGTCGGTCGTGATGCCGAGGCCGTTCCTGGTGAGCTTGGTGCCGCCGATCAGAACAACCTGGGTCGGCTTGCCGTCCTGCTCGGAGAACAGACCGAATCGCCCGGCGAACTCGAAGCCGCCCGGCGCCGTGCGCACGGTGTTTGCGTCGGTCGCAGCGAAGATCGTGTCGGTGCGGCCGTTCGCAAGCTCGACCACCAAGCCGTAGGCGGCGAAGCCGGGCTCGTCCGGTCCCATAGGTCCCATAGCTCCCATGGGGCCGATAGGATTTACCCGACGGATCAGCGGCTCGCCGCGATACAGCTCTATCACGCTGGCCACTTGCGTGTGGGTGGGGGCTTCGCCTTGGTTGTGCATCAGCACCCACTTCATCTCATAGGGCGAGGCGCCGGCCGGTGACTTGCCGTCGCAGACTACCACCTCGGCGGCGTCGGTGCTGGGCACGGTGAGGCGGAAGTGCAGGCCGTCGGCCTCCTTCAGCGCCCAGTCGGCCGACCACACGCCCTCGGGTTTGGCGCGCTCGACGTTGTACAAGTGTGGGAAGCCGAACAGGTTGCCGCGCCAGCCGTAGGTGCTTTGGCTGCAGCCATGCTCCTTGAGCCAGGCGTCGTCGCCGTATGGCACGTCCGGCCCCGCGAGGGTGCCGCCGTTCTGCTTCGTCAGCTTCAGTCCCTGTGTCGCGAAGTCGCCCTCCTGGCAGTGAAACGTCCACCAGTGCTCGTCGCCGCCGGAGACGCGGAAGAGGTCGAGGCAGTAGAACTGGTCCTCCGACACGTCCACGATGGCCAGCATTCGCCGCTGCCAGTTGTCGTCGCTGACCTGGTAGCCTTCGCCAGAGCCGACCTCGTCGGCGAAGCCCTGCGCCAGGGCCTCGCCCAGGTGAACCGGGCCGGCGTCGGCGAAGAGCTGAGCCGTCGCGGTCATGTTCACGAAGGGAATCTGCCGCGCCTGGATCTGGGTGACCCAGTTCCCTTCCCAGGCATTCCAGTTGCGCGGGTAGCCCATGTGCCCGAGGATCTCGCTCTGGTACGCGTCGAGACCAATGTGGAGCATGTCGTCGTGGGTGTGGCCGCGGGCGCGGCCGTACATCATCCAGAGCGCGCGCTTGTTGTCGCCTTTGCCACTGCGCAGCATCGCGAGACCGTAGCCGTCTTGGAGGCAGCTCCGGTCGTTCCAGTCGTCGGGCCACTGTGCGGCTGCCGCCTCGACCTCCTCCCGCGTGTAGGGGAACTCGAGCGATGGCTGCCAGTTCGGCGTGTGAACCAGCGCCCAGGCGAACTTCGGGTCTTTAAAGACCTTGTACGCATGCTCGAACGCGGGAGTACCGCCGTTCTGGAAGGCGAGCTTGCCGCGCCGGCTGTACTGCGGGTAGGAACCATCATCCCCCACCCGCGGATAGGTGCGGTCGAGGTTGACGGTGTTCATGCTGAAGTCGAAGATGCCGTGGTAGCGACGGCTCTTGCTGAAGTCGGGGTACTTCTCGGCGAGGTACACCTCCGGCCGCAGTTGCCGCAGGTGCTCCACCGATTCCACGATGGGGCCGATGGCCGTCACGTGCATGCCGTTGTAGCCGCCGCTGGACTCGTAGGGCGACCCGTCGCGAGAGAACGTGTTGGGCACGAAGAACCGCATCTTGCCCTCGCCGTCGTACAGCCAGTCCATGAACTCGCTGCCTCGTTTGTAGTTGAGCACTTCCGCCATCTTCGCCAGCCCCCATTGGTGGTACGGCTCGTTGGATTGCGTCGCCAAGTCCAGCGAGCCCTGCATCCACACCGCGAACAGGTTCTCCTCCACGAACCGCCGCACGTCTTCGTGGGTCTTCACGGCAAAGCCCTTCGACTGGAGGAACGGGACGATCTCCTCGTCCTGGTCGATTGCCAGGAAGATCTTGTCGTACGCCTTTGCATGCGACGCCTGGTACCCGGGCTGGTCGATGCAGTAGACGGTGAACCCGCTGCCCTGCAGGCACGGTCCCTCGCCAAACGGCGCCGGTCCCAGGCGCTCCACCTGCGACTGGCTGTTGCGGTGCCGGTGCTGCGTCATGGTCGCCAGATACGCGTACTCAACGGCCAGCCGACACAGGGCCACCAGCGCTTTGTGGGCGTACGTGAGGTCGCCAGTGCTGAGGTACCCGTCGGCGCAGGCGGGCGCGACGTTCAGCATCTTGTGGCAGTACCCCTGGGTCAACTCGGCCAGAAACCCGTACTTGCTGCCCTTGTAGTCGCAAGCACCGCCGAAGCCATCGTCCGCGAACTCGCCACTGGTCATGTCGCCGTTGCCGAAGTCGTTGGAGGGATACAGCTCGCCTCCGACGGGGCACTTCAGCTTCCACGTGTACGGGAACGCCGGGTAGCTCCCCGTCCGGATGGACTGACCGTTCTCGTGCAACCACGGGTAGAAGGCGCCGGTCTTGTAGACCTCCGTCCCGTGAATGGGACACCCCTTCTGGATGTTGACCCAGTGCCACCGCGGGATCGTCGAGTCGGGCTGAAGCGACCAGAGGTCGTCGTCCGACAGTGCCAGCCACTGCTGGCCGCTCGGCGTCTTCCCCTTGGCTGCCTCCTTCTCCTTGTCAGTGGTGATCGTCTGCCCCACCTTCAGCTCCGGCAACGTCTCGCCCAACGGCCACCGGCGCGGCAGCTTCACGCCCTTCAGCTCACGGAACTGCCGCAGGTCGTCAAACGACCAGATCTCGACCGACACCATCACCTCGCCGGCCGGGTGCGCAAACACAATGTCGGCCTGCTTGGTCGGCTTGAGCGCGCGGAAGTAGAACTTCCGCAGCCCTGCCTTCGCCGGTAAACGCGTCCGGTCGAACAACTCCACGGAGTCGGGGACGCCCCCCTTGATCTCCGGCGCAGCGATCGGCGCCTTGAGCGCCACCATGAACATCCGACCCACCCCGACGATATCCGGCTTGTACGCGATCATGTCGTCCACCTCCGACGCAGCCGGGAAGCCACAGGCGAGAAGCACTGTCAGGCAGGCAGCTCTCTGGAGTGTTGACATGGGACTCCCTCGTTGTCAGTGTCGCGCGAACAGCGGGCGGGGCGTCGTTCCGGTCACCTTTTCGGTGGCGACCTCGGGCGACCTCGACGGAAGCGGCGTACTCCCGCGGCTCCATGTGCTCCAGCCAGCCGTCGGCTCACTCGCGCAGGAGCTTCTCGGCTTTGGGGTTGCGATTGTACCAGAGCACCTCGAAGGCGGGGCGCCACATCAGCGGATGGGCCTCGCCGTCCACGTCGGTCTGCCGGTTCGTGTGCAACTCCTGCGCGCCGCACTCCTGCGACTTGAAGTGTCGGTGCCCCTTCGCCGCGACGGTGATCAGCGCCTCCGCCGACTTTGCCGCCATCATGCAGCGCTCCAGGTAGACAGGGTCGCCGTAGTTCCACACCGCCATCGGCGCTTCCTGGTTAGGTCCTTCCTCGTAGGCGTGGAGCGGGTCCATCGTGCGCTTGTTGAGCCCGGCTTCCAGCGTGGTCGGCTCGGCGAGTTCGGCCAGGTTCACGGCGGCCGCCTCGCACGAACAGCCACAACCTCGTCCTGAGCACCCGCGACCACACTGCTCAAGCAGACGCCCGCCAGTGCAATCAGCAGCGCCCCAGGCTTACGGGGAACGCGCCCAGCAGGTACACTCAACATGACTTTCAGCCTTCCGAGGAGGAACTGCACCATCTCACTCGTTCGCCAGCTCTCCGCACGAACCTGCGCGCTCAACCCCGCATCGCCGCGCCCAGCCCGCCGCACCGTGCCCCCGGCAAGGCGTCGAGCCGCCGACAGCTTAACCGCCGGTAATCTCACACTTTCGGAAGTGTGGAATTGCGCGCGGCGCGCGGGCGCTCTGCTGTCCAACTGGAGGGAGGGCGGGCGATGACGGTGGGGCCGACGGCACTGCTGGCCGACCAGCTTGTGAAGGCAGGAGTTGCCTGTTCTCGTGAGGTTGCACTGGCTCCGCTGACGACTTTCAAGATCGGCGGTCCGGCGGGAGCGCTGGCGTTTCCCGAGGACACGCAACAGGTGGCGACATGCGTGTGTCTCGCCAACGCCTTGGAGGTTCCCTACCTGCCCTTGGGGTGGGGATCCAACGTCCTCATCGCCGACGAAGGCTATCCACATCTCGTAATCGCTACGCGTGACTTGGACTGGGTTCGCGTTGAGGGAGACCTCGTGCGGTGCGGGGGCGGGCTCGGCGTCTCCAACCTGGCCAACGCCGTCGCGGAGCATGGCTTGGCGGGAATGGAGAAGATCTGCGATGTGCCGGGGAGCGTCGGCGGCGGCGTCTACATGAATGCCGGCTGCGACGGCGTGACGCTCGGCGACCTGGTGACGGAGGTCACCTGGGTGAAACCCGACGGCGAAGTGGTAACTCGGCCGCGCGCCGCGATCCACATGGCGTACCGCGAGAGCGGGTTCACCGGCACGTCGCGAATCGTTACGGAGGTAGCGCTGCGGTTGGTGTCGGGTGCTGACCGGAGCGCCCTCGCGGGTCAGATGGAAGGCGTCCGCTGTGAGCGTGCCGCCAAGTTCCCGCTCCCCTACCCCAACTGCGGCAGCGTCTTCAAGCGGATCGACCCAACGGCTGCAGAGCCGTGGGTCGCCAAGGACGGCAAAGGGGCCTACTCCGCCGGCTACTACATCGAGCGTGTCGGTCTCAAGGGCAAGCGCCTGGGCAACGCCCAGATCAGCGACCAGCACGCCAACTTCTTCCTGAACCTCGGTGGCGCGACTGCGGCCGACGTGCTCGCGCTAATCGACTTGGCGACGACGCAGGTGAGGGAGCAGTTCGGCATCGAGCTGCATCCCGAAGTGAACGTGATCGACGCAGCCGGGCGGCACTGAGCGACAGGAGCAGGTGTGCGCCGCAGAGAAGGGGATTGAGGACGGCAAGGCGTATGCTTACTCCCCCGCCCACTGCCGGATCGCGGGCGGCGCAGTGGCGACGACCTTCGAGCGCGCGAAGAGGCGCTGTAGCCGTCCCAGGAGGAGACACCATGTACCCGGAATGCACAGGCGTCAACAGAAGGACCTTTCTCCACAGTGCCGCGGGAGGCGCCGCCACGCTCGCAGTTGCCGCCGCCCCGCGGCTCGCGGCGGCGGAGGGCGCAGCACCCGCACCTGCCAAGGACCTGCTGCCCACCGTCCAACTGGGCGACCACCGCGTGACCCGGCTCCTCGCCGGCTACAACCCCATCGGCGGATACAGCCACTCCTCAGACCACCTGTCCCGCTACATGCGGGACTGGTTCACTCCAGAGCGAACCGCGGAGTTCCTGGGACAGTGCGAACGGGCGGGGATCAACGCGTGGCAGTATGACCACACCGACAAGACCGTCGAAGCCATTCGGCTCGCCCGGGAGCAGGGCTGCGGCGTGCAGCTTGTCTGCCTTCACGCCGACCGGCCGAGCACGCCCCTGTCCGAGGTGATGAAGAACAAGCCGCTGGCCATCGTCCACCACGGCGGCGTGACCGACGGGCTGTTCCGGGCCGGGAAGGCGGAGCAGGTGCACGACTTTGTGAAGAAGGTGCACGATGCCGGCGCGCTTGCAGGCGTGTCGGCCCACTGCCCCGACCATATCAAGCGCATCGCCGACGAAGGCTGGGAGTGCGACCTCTTCATGACGTGCTTCTACCACGTCACCCGACCGCGGGAGGAGATGCAAAAGGACCTGGGCAAAGTGCCCGTGGGCGAGCCGTTCTTCGAATCGGACCCCGACGAGATGACCGCAGTAGTGCGGCAGGTGAAGCAGCCGTGCCTCGGCTTCAAGATCCTGGCAGCCGGCCGGCGCTGCGGGAATCCGGCCGCCGTGGAAGACGCGTTCAAGTACGCCTTCACCCACGTCAAGAAGAGCGATGCCGTCATCGTCGGCATGTTCCCGGTCTACTCCGACGAAGTGGCCGCCAACGCGGAGTTCGCGCGCAAGCATGGCGCCGTGTAGCCGTCGTCGCCCACGCGCCGAGCGCGCCGTCTACTCCCCGTCGCCCACCTCTGGCGGCGGCCACGCCCACGCTTCCTCCAGGTTGTGTACAGGCTCGAAACCCAGCACGCGCCGGAGCTTGTCGTTGGGGTACTTGTCGTGGGGGGCGTTGCAGCAGACGTTGAAGGCCTCGAAGGGGCGCTCCAGGTCGGGTACCTCCACGGCGCGCCGAAACGCCTCACCCAGGTCATCCCAGTGAATGACGAATGGCATGGTGTGCGGAGAACGCGGGGTCTGGCCGTCGGCGAAGCTGCACAAACGGAACTGGATGACGGACAGCCCGTGCTGGTCGGCGAAGGCCTCCAGGACAAGCTCTGAGAGGTACTTGGTTAGCGCATACAGGTGGGAGCCCGGGTGGGCAGGGCTCTCTTCGGTGAGGCGGAAGCCTGAAGAGAAGAAGCCCTCGCCGGGCAGTGTGGGCAGGAGCGGCCCCGTGTGCACGATCCGGCGAACGCCGTGCGCTACGGCCGCCTGCGCCAGGTTGAGCGCGCCCACGACGTTGACGCGGAACGCGCCCTCCGGCTCCGCGCGGACGACGGTGCAGTTGAGCAGGGCATCTGCCCCGACAACTGCCGCCGCCACTTGCGCGTAGTCGGTGACATCCACTTTCATGAATGGGTGGGCTGTCTGCATCTCCACCACATCGGTCAGGAGCAGCTCGTGCGTCGGCGCCAACGCCACGATGGCCGGGGCCGCAATCGGACCCGCTGCACCGAAGAAGACTACGCGCTTGCGCTCACTCATGCCCTTGCTCCCTCCTGCCCGGTGGCAGCCTCGAAGTTGTGCTGCGTTGCCGGCAGCGCCGCTCGCCGGTGGAATCGCGCCGACTCGACCCGCGGCCGCGGACTCCGATGCACAACGTGGAGCGCGTGGAACCGCCGGGGAAACTCAACCTCGGTTGCCCAGTGCACAGCGGCGGCGGCGTCCCGCAAGTCGAGCCAGAGGGAGTCGTGCGGCTGGCCGGACACGTCTTCCTCCAGGCATAGCCGCCCCAGTCGGAGGCACACCACCGGCAGGTTGCGTTCCAGGGCCAGCTCCTCGCAGACTGTCTCCATCAGGTGTGCGGCCAGTGGCAGCGGCTCAGCCAGGGGCCGCGGCCGGTAGCTCTCGTTGACGCGCCAGCGCGGGGAGTGACCCAGCATCACCTCCACCGTGCTGCAGACGACCACCCGGGTCACGCCGGCTTCGGCAGCCGCCTGCAGCAAATGGTACGTGCCGCGGGCAAGGTGGTCGAGGGTCTCGGCGGCGGTCTCGGGGGCGTCGTCTGCGACCGTGACGGCCGCGGTGCCGAAGTGGAGAAGCACGCCGGCGTCTGCCACCGCCGCGGCCGCTTCTTCGGGCTTCCGGAGGTCAACGAAACTCGTGTCCGTGCCTGCCAGTTCGTGCGACGCGAGCAGCGGAACAACGTGTCTTGCGAGGGCGCAGTTGGCGCCCACAAGGGCCAATCGCATGGGTTGGGTACCCCGTTCCAGATCGGGTTGGCCAAGGGCGGTGGGGTGGCACTGTCCTCGGCAATCCGGGGATAGACAACAGCCGAGAACCGAGGTTTCGGCGCCTCGGCGAAAAGCAGCTCAAGTAGCGTCGGCGCGCGACCGCTGCGCCCGTTCCGCGTCATACTTGGCTTCAGCCGCAAGAGTGCCGATCCGTCGGTGCTCAGACACCGGGAGAGCCAAGATGAAACCAAAACGCGCAGGGCAGGCCGCGGTGCTACTGCTCCTGATCCTTGTGGCCGTCTGGCGGGTCGCCAGCTTGGAGGGCATCGATCGCGCGCGGCGAGACAAGAATGCGCACAGCACGACGGGGCTGTTGGTCGGTGCCACCGCACCCGACTTCACGCTCAAGCGGGCCGGCGGGGGGAATGTCTCGCTGACGGCGCTGCGGTCGAAGCACGAGTCGCTCCTCTGGTTCTTCCAGCCGGGGTGACGGATGTGCGCTGCGGAGTTGCCGCAGATCGAGGCCGTGGTCAACGCGTTCGGTGATGCAGTCAACATCGTCATCATCGTCCCCACCTACGGAGAGGGCTCCCTGCCGAAGGACATGCTCCCCCACTTCGCGAAGGCGAAGCACAAGTACAACGTGCTGCTTGACGACGGCGCGAACGCCAATGGCGAAACGGTGTGGCAAACGTACCGCGCCGGGACCGGCCAGTGGTACGTCATCGACAAAGGCGGGATCCTCCGCGCCGCCGGACAACAGGGCGTGGAGGCGGCAGCCGAGAAGCTGAGCAAGCGCACCGGCCGGCCGCCCGTCAAGCTGCCCGAACTCGCGAACCTCTACGAGGGCATGCCCGACGCGGGCAGCGCGCCCCCCGGCGGGAAGCCTGGTGGGAAGGGGAAGGCCGGAGCCAAGGCCGCGGGCCGGAACGGGACCGACCCGAAGGACATGCCCGAGACCGCCAAAGTCAAAGTGGACAAGGGCGGGACGGCTGAGAGCGAAGGCGTTCCAGCGGAGGGCGGCGGCACCAAGGGACCCGGCTCCGCTCACTGAGGGCGCGACGCGATCGATGCCACCGGTCGCGTCTCCAGTCCCTCGATCACGACTACCGCCTTGCCCGGCGACGTGAGCCGGACCTCCAAGAGCCCGCGGCCGGCATCCAGCAGCCAGGCAGCGCCGTCTCTCAGCGCGCCCGCCTTGGGCAGCGGCGCACCGTTCACCGTCACCTGCTCGGCCGCGGCTACGCCGGCCACCAGCAGGTGGTGGGCTCCCTGCTCAGGGAACGCGACACTCATCTCAAGGCGGCTCTCAACCAACTCCGCCTCCACCTCCCCCATCGCGCTCACCCGGTACGGTCCTGCCACGGAAGTGCGCGGTGTCGGCGGCACGCCGAGCTTGTGGGCCAGGGCGAGAGCCTGCGTGTACGGGGCCACCCAGTAGTCGGCGGGGAGGGCGTTCTGCGTCAGGTCGATTGAGTCGGGGATCAGCGCCAGGCGCTTGGGGTCGGTGAACTGCTGCAGCGCGCCGCTGGATAGCAGACCGTCTCGTAGCTTCGCCCACGGCTGCGTGCAGCCAGCGTCGAGGAGGTAGCTCAGCGCCTCGGCGTAGTTGAGCCCGCACCACTGAACCGGCCGGCCGTACCAGAAGCCCGTGTACCAGGTCGCGCCGAGCACCGGCGTCGAGGCGTAGCGCATGGCGGGAATCGCGGGGTCGTTCCACAGGTAGATGAAAGGCAGCCCGCGCGTCGCCCATACTTCAGCCTGCGCAAGCAGGGCCCGCTCGCCCGTCAGCCAGTAGCCTTCCACAAGGGCGCGCACTGCGTCCGCTGCTGCGACGATATCCGGCGCTTGCACCGGGACTTCCCAGCACTGCGCGGCGCGTGGGATGGTGAAGCCGTCGAGCCACTTCAGCGCCTTCAGCCCGGCTTCCCGCGCCACCGGGTCGCCGGTGAGCCGCGCGAGCAACAGCAGGCGTGCGGCGTTGGCGGCACCGAAGCCGACTTCGCTACGGTCGAGGTTGCCTAACGCCGAGAGCTTGTCCTCTGCCCCTTTCTGGCGCTGCGCAATCCAGTCTCGGAAGCGCCACCCGCCGTCCGGTTGCTGGCGCTTCAGCATGTCGAGGTAGCCGCCGATCCGTCGGCTGAACGTCGCGATAAGCGAGCCCTCGTACCACGGCAGCTCCTGGCCGCGGTAGCCGTCCGGGTCGCCCTCGGTCTGCGCCAAGCGCTGGCGGCATGCCTCGCCGAAGTCTCCGTCGAGCAGCCGCGCACCCGCGAGCACCGCGCCCAGGAACGGCCCGTACCGGCCCACGTTCTTGGCCGGTCCGATCCCATTCTGCCAGCCGTTCTCCGCCTCGACCCAGAGCGAGTTCACAAACGCCCTCATGGTGAACGCCAGCTCGCTGCGGGCGTCTCCGCGAGGGGTGGGGAGCGGGTCAGGGAGACCGAAGCAGTTGAGCCACTGCCGGCAGACGCGGCTCAGATCGGCCGCTGGCGGTCCCAACAGCAGGTCGGCCTCGAGGGTCACTCTCTCCCCCGCCTCCACCTCGAAGGGCGCCATGCCGAAGTCCTGGTTCTCCGCGCCAAGCGTGGTGATCGCCGGCCGGAACAACCCCAGCTCCGTATCGCCGCGCCCTGTCACCTCTTCCGTCGGCGCACCGAACACGGCCCCCGGTGGCGCGTCGCCGGGACGCCAAAGCCAGCCAACGCAGCCGTCGTCTCGGCCGACCGCCATTGCAGGAACCGCGATCCGGTTGACGTGCGGCCGGTACCGAATACGGAGCGGCGACCGATCGAGCTGGTCGCTCCAACACGGCTCAGCGCCCTCCACCCACTCCAGTCCGCCGAACAGCGCACCGCGTCGTTGGCCCGGCGCTGAAGGCGCCATCTCAATGGTCGGGCCGTCGAGCCGGGCGATCCTGGCTGGAGCGTCACAGCGCACCTCCAGCCGAGTGGCAATGAGCGGGCTCCCAACGGGCTGCGTCAGCGTCAGCCTGCCGAACCACGTTCGCCCGTGCCGGTCGCGCGCCTGCGCCTCAAGGCGGTAGCCGGGGTCGCCTTCCATTTGCACAAGCGTCGGCGGGCCGGCGCCGACCAGCTCGACGACCTCCAAGCGCCCGTCGTCGCCGCTCGCTATCACGGTGCCCAGAGAGGGAATGGTCGCCAGCGCCCGCCACCCGGCTCCGTCGTCGGTCATCGCCTGGAAGAGCAGCGTCCCGTACTGCCCTGCCTGGGTCCGCGTCGCCACGGTTCGGACGTGCCCGTGGACCTTGCCCGCCGGCACCAAGATGACTTCACCCGCGTCGGTCCACGGCCCGTGCACGAACAGCCGACGGGCGCCCACCAGCGGCTTAGCGCCGACCACGGGAACGAACAAGCTGACCGCTCCGGCGCCCGGCTTGGTCGCGCGCAGTCGCCAAGCGAGGGTGAGCTCCGCACCGGCGGGCAGGTCCGGCGGCGTCTTCGGCGCGTCGGTGATCGCGCATGAGCCAGGCACGTCCAGCGCAATGGGTCCCAGCTTCGCCGGCCGGCCGCCGCGGTTCGCCAGCTTCGCGCTGACCGCCACCGTCTCGCCCGGCTTCACTCGCCACGTCGTGCCGACATGGAAGTGCACCAACTCCATCTCGGCGGCCTTCGCCTCCGCCGGCAACAGCGCCACGCGGGCAATGACGATCTCTTGCGCCGCGGGGATGTTCGGCCACACGTCGATAGGGTCCAGCCGCAACCGGGTGATTGTCCCCTGCCAGCCCGGTGCCTCCTTCGTCTCCAGCCACAGCTCCTGCCAGTCGCCGCCGGGAGCAACGCGGAACGGCAGCATGTTCGCCTGCTTGAACTGCGGCTCGGCAGCGGTGGTGAAGTACACGCTGCCGCCGCCGTGGTGAGCGACCTTCATGCGGACGAAGACATAGCGCGCCTGCGCTGCCTCGAAGGCAACGGCGGGCCCGGTCAGGTTCGGGTCGGGGCTCACGAGCGAGGTGGTCAGCCCCGCGGCGGTGGCCGAACCCGGCCCAAGCGCCGGGTTCGGCGTCCACCCGAGGTCGCTGCCCTTGGTGAAGTCCCAGTCGGGCAACTGCGCCCCTGCCGGCGCAGCCGCTGCGAGGAGGCAGAGCCAACCGGCTGCGCCGAGGGCGCGGCGCGGCTTGACGGTGCAGCGTGCAGCGGAGAAGGCCATCGTCTACCTCAGTTCCGGCAGATCGTCCTGCCGCTCCAGCATGTCGGCGAGCAGCCCTTCCGCCCGTTCGAGGCTGTCCACGTTGGGGTCCAGCAACAGCGCCTGCAGCGCGGTCTTCTTCGAGCCATTCAGTGCCGCTTGCGCCGCTAACCGCTGGATGTCCATCTCCAACCGCAGCATGGCCGCCACGGGTTCGGGGACGTGACCGACGGACTCCAAGCGCACGCGACCGTCCTCGAACAGCGCGACACCCTCGAGGACACCCTCGGCGGGCAGATTGTCGGCGGCGCCGTTGTTGGGCAAGATCACGGTGCCGAAACGGCGTTGCTCCTTGCGGTGCAGCGCGATCAGCGACTCAACCAGCACCTCGCCGCCCGGAGCGCTGGCGATCTCGGAAATGTCGCGGCGGCCTTCCAGGTAGTCGCGGAAGGTCTGGTTGAGGGTGTCGTCACTGAGCGTGTGCGTGTCGGCGCCGGCAGTGTAGTACTCGCGCCCGTAGGAGACGAACTCGCCCACGTGGCTGTCGCCGGTGGTGGGGAAGTAGTCGAAGGCGCGGAGCATCTCCAGGCACAGCTCCCACCCGGGCGGCGCCGGCCGCGTGGCGGCGAACGCCCGGAACGCCGGGTACAGGTCCTCGCCGGTCCGGGCGTGGCACAGGCGGGTGAGCCACACGAAGTGGTTCACGCCGCATGCCGAGTAGTCGAGGTCCTCCGCCTCCAGCCCCAGCCAGCCCGCCACTCGCGGGAGGGTGCCCAGCACGCCGTGGCAGAAACCCAGCGCGCGAATTGGGCTGGTCATCTTCAGCGCCTGGCAGATGCGGTTCTCGGGGTTGGTGAACGTCAACAGGCTGGCGTCGGGACACAGCTCTTCCATGTCGCGGGCGATGGCGACCATCCGCGGGATGTTGCGCAGCGTATGGAACAGCCCGCCGGGGCCGGCGTTCTCGCCCAGGCAGTGGTTGAAGCCCCACCGCAGCGGCCGGTAGAAGTCCTCCTGCCACCGCAAGCTGCGCTTCACGGCCAACGACACGATCACATAGTCGCACCCCCCCAGCGCCTCCCGCCGGTCGGTCGTCCCGCCGACCGTTGTCGGCACGCCACTGGCGTCACGAATCATCTCCCCCAGCCGCACCGCCTCAGCCAGCCGACCTGGGTCGATGTCGACCAAAATGACGTGCGCCCCCTCCAGCCGCGGCTCCGCCAACAGACTGCGCAACGTGTAGAGACCGAACGAGCGACTACCAGCTCCGAGGACGACGATGTTGGGTGGGGCCATAGGGTTCTCCTTCGAAAATGCGTTCAGGACGCCTCAACTCGTTGGGGTAGTCCGCGCGCCCAGCCCCCGAACGAGTTCGGGCATCCCGCGGGGACGTTTTCATTCGTTGGGGTGTTCAAGCGAAGCGCGAACACGAGAGATTCCTATGAGAATGTAGCGCGAGATGGCATCTCGCACGCGAACTCGCCGAGTTCGACGCGACTTACCAAGTCGCGCTACGTTCTCCTTCGACGTGGTGTGCAGACGCAAATGGGTGATTCCTTCGGTGCCAGCCGACTGGCACGTGCTCTGATCGGCAAGCGGGCCAGAGTTCGCGCCGGGGACAGCGATCCCCTTCGGCCACCGCAGGAAGCCTCCACACCAACGTCGAACACTCAGCAGCACCATGGCCAAAGACTCCCTCACGATCCGCCGCGCCGACCCCCGCCTCCACGTGATGATGTTCCTGCAGTACGCGGTGGCCGGCGTCTACATCCCCATTGCCGCTCGGTTCCTGTCGGCGGAGCCGGGCGGGGGTGGGCTGGGGTTCACGGATGGGCAGATCGGGATGATCATGGCGGGCGCCGGGGCGATCGGCGCGGTGACTGCCCCCTTCCTCGGCGGGCAGGTCGCCGACCGCTACTTCGCCACCCAGCGCTGTCTGGGCGCGCTGCTGGTGGCCGCCGGGGTCGTGAAGCTAATCATGGCTCACCAGCAGACCTACTGGGCGTGGCTGTGGCTGTCCGTACTCGGCGCCGTCGCGTACTCGCCGACGACAGCGCTCAGCAACTCGCTCGCAATGGCGCACATGGCCGACCCCAAGCGGCAGTTCCCGGGCGTCCGCGTCTGGGGGACGGTGGCGTGGGTCGCCGTAGCATGGGCGTTCCCGATGATCTGGCTGCAGACCGACCTGCGCCTCCAGTGGCTGCCGCCGTTCTTCGCCGGGGAGCTGCTCCCCGACGCGCCGGCGCGCATGATCGACTCGGTGAAAGTCTCCGGGGTCCTGGCCATTGCCTACGGGCTGTTCAGTTGGTTCTGTCTGCCGCACACGCCGCCGAAGCGCGACGCCGTAGAGAAGCTGGCGTTCGCCAAAGCGTTCGGGCTGCTGCGGCGGCGGTCGCTGACGGTGCTGGTCGCTGCCGCTTTGCTGTTGGGCGTGATCCACAGCCTCTACTTCCTGCAGACGAGCAAGTTCCTCGCCGCGCGCGGGCTGGCGGACAACTACCTGATGCCGGCCATGTCCATCGGGCAGATCTCCGAGGTCGCGGTCATGGCGTTCTTAGGCGCCCTGCTTGGGCGGTTGGGCTTTCGCCCCGTCCTCCTGCTCGGCGCATTCAGCTACGTGCTTCGGTACCTGATCTTCGGCACGGAGGGGCTGCCGTTGTCGGTGCTCGTAGCCTCCCAGTTCCTGCACGGGCTCTGTTTCGCGTGCGTCGCCGTGGCCAGCTACATCTACATTGACCGCGCGGCCCCTGAAGACGTGCGGCACTCGATGCAGACGGTGTTCGCGCTGGTCGTGTCGGGCGTCGGCTCCCTGATCGCCGGCCCCTTCAACGGGCTCCTTGCCCGGTGGTGCACGCCGCCCGGCGGAGTGCTCGACTACTCCCGCTTCTGGTACGCCGCGGCAGGGGTCGGCGTCGTGGCGTTGGTGCTGTTGGCTCTGCTATTCCGCGATGAGACCGCTTCTGCGCCGGACGGCGAGAGGTGACGGGACAAGCCTCGCCCGAGGACCTCCGTGCGCCCGGACAGGTGGATTGGCTCCTGTGGTAGGAGCCGACCCAGCGCCCGGTCGAGGTTGGCTGGCGCGACGCCCTGCTGATGATCCAGTGGATCGCCGAGCGCGGGCGCAGGGAGTGCGAAACGGCAGTCGCCAGCGGCGACCAAGCCATCCTCCGCCTCGGCCAGCGCACCAGCGAAGTATACACCTTCACCACTGTCTTGAACGCCGGCGACCCGCTGGCGGTGAACGCCGCCTGCCGGGAGGCGCTTCGGAAGTTGTCGGCGGCGGGGTGAAGCGGGGGCTACTCTGCGACAGGATGACAAGCAGGAAGCGGCAACGCGGTGGCAAACCTGATGGACAACCCATCGCCATCCGCCGCTCCTGTGGGCGACGACGACTGGCGCGTAATCGAGACCCCGCAGGGGCTGTACCGCTGGAAGCATTTGGTCAACGCCGTCGCTGCGCGCGGATCAATCGGCTGCCGAAGGTGGACGTCGAACCGCATCCTCAGTCGCAACTCCCACAGTGAAGGACCGGAGAGCTGGATAGCCTCGGTGACGGTGGCGTGAAGGACGCGCCCGCGCACGGTCCTGCACAACCGGTGGCGTACGGTCGTCAGCCGGACGTCGAGAGAGTAGAATGCGCGCCAAGGCCTTGAAGCGGCCGTTGACGACGCGTTCGAGAGAGCTGACCACGACGCCATGCCTGAGGTAAGCAGGTTCTTCGGGATCGTCATCGCGATGTATTACAAAGAGCACGCCCCTCCGCACTTCCATGCGAAGTATGCCGAGCAGAGGGCGGCCTTTGCGATCTCTGACCTCCGCCTGATCGAGGGCAGTCTGCCGCGGAGGGCTGTATCCCTCGTGCTGGAATGGGCGTTCCAGCACCGAGACGAACTGATGGAGAATTGGCGCCGAGCAGAGCGTCGCGAGGATCTCGCCAACATCGAACCGCTTGACTGAGAGGTGCGCCATGCACTACGTGACTGATGCCTGCCATCTGGCCGACCATACGATCAAGGTTCAGTTCGAGGATGGCTTGGTCAAGCTTGTGGATCTCGGCCCGCACCTGGATGGCCCGATCTTTGAGCCGCTGAGAGAGGTGGCCTACTTCAAGCGGCTCAAGGTGAGCCCAGACACCGACACCGTCGTGTGGCCCAACGACGCGGACTTCTCACCCGATTTCCTCTACGAGATTGGCGAGGAGGTCAGCGAACCTGCGGCTCAAGCAGGCAGGTAGCCGCCGCCAAGCCGCCACCGTCCCGGCCCAGGTCATCCGGCGTGCCGCGCGCCCCATGCCACAAGCTGGGAAGTCCTGCACCAAGGCGCCAGCCGAGGTCTTCTACCCCGGCCGGCAGCTCGCCATTCCAGAGGCTGCCCCGAGCGAGTTCCAGCAGCTCCCTCCCCGCCTGCGAGCCTTCAAGGATCAAGCTACTCACTGTCACGACTGACACAACCTCCCCTCCCAGACGTTGCCGAACCAGTGTAATATGTGCTAGGATAGCGCACGTAGCGCAAGGGGATACCAAAGATGAAAGCATGCACCTCATGTGGCACTGAATACGATGATGCAATCCGCGCGTGCCCGGCCTGTGGTGAAAAGGGCTGGATGGCTGCCCCTGCATACCGACGACTGAGGGGTGAGTCCTCGGGAGTTCCGCTGATCTCGGGAGAGCAGAAGCCATGCGATGAAGAAGAGCTGACCGAGAGCATCCCGAGCTGGGCACGCTCAGACGCACAGCCGCCGACCGAAAGGGGCGCCTCGCCAGAGGAGCCGAGCCAGGATGCGGACACCGAGGAGGGAGTCCGGTACTCCCGTCCTGAAACGAGACAATTGCCGGGGGCATCACAGAGGGGCTGGCGCCGCAAGCTAAGGCAGGCCCTCTTCCCGATCGGGCTTCTGGGGGCGATGTGTGTTGAGATCGGGGCAGGACGGGCCTGGGGCTGCGGCCCAGGTGTTGCTCACCAGCTCGGTTGCCGTGGCGTCGGTGGCGCCCTCGTAGTCGTGCCATTGGCTTACGCAACGATCCTGATTCGCGGTATCACACGCCGTGATTTCCCTGTCTGACAGGCGGCCTTGGTGCCTTTGTTGGTTGTGGTCTCACTCGCTGTGGCTCGCGGTGCGTTCTTCTCTGCCTGCTATACTCGCGAAGGTTAGGAATACACCGAAGTGGAAGTTCGCAGAACTTCACCCGTGGGCGTGTGGTGAGCACCCAACACACTGCTGTGCACGCAGAGGCGTCGAACTTGTGCAATAGCTTCGGTGTATTCCTAACCTTCGCGAGTATACGTTGCCGCCCTCTGGAATCACACGGCAATAGCACTCACCGGCCGTATGGAACGCGCACCGAGCTGGGTCGAATCCCAAGAGCGGAAGGAAGTCCGTGGTCTGCGGTCCGGCTGAAGTGTACGTGGCCGGATGCGCGTGGATGGTCTCAAGGAATCTGTCTCTGCCCTGCTGAAGGCGAACGTGCTCGAACTCAATACCACCTTCCTTCGCTTCCGCGACGACGGACGTCTTGAGGGCTGAGTGTAGGTCCTGTCCGTTCATGTGTTCACTCCAACGGCCATCCAGCATTCTGGGCGGCCATGTCTCCGGCTGTGCTGAACGAGTCCCTTTTTGCCGATGCTTCCCGCTGGAAATGGACCTTGTCCGCTCGTGCCTGTCGTGCGTGCGGGGTACCGGACTGAAACGAACTGCGTAATTGTAGCCCACGAGGGATCAGTTTGTCTGTCCGTAAAATCACCACCTTTTCGTGACCGGGCAAACTCTTTTCGGCGGGCCGGCGGGGGACAGGAAGGAACGGCGCCGGCGTTGCCGAATAGCCGGAGGAGTTCTCCCCGGGCGACATGGCTACCGGCGCCCGGCACGGAAAGGGAATTGGCTTTGGCAGCGAAACGCGGACGAAGGAAGCAGCGTAGGACCATCGAGCACTGCTCCGGCAGACGTAGGATCATGTGGCCGGTCAAGGCTTGAGCACGACACAAGGAGTGGCTGCGCAGCAACGAAGCCGCGCTGACGGAGCAGTTGGTGAGCGCCATGGCTGCCGCCAACGCCGCGAAGAAGAGGTTGTTGGTCTTCGCCGCGGCGGGGTCAGCGCGAACTGTCCAGGTCAGGCGTGGACTTCTGCCAGTTGCCGTATGCCATTCACCGGCTGTTGGGGGATTGGGCAAGGCGGTCGTGCTATAATGGACGCACCTGCACCCGCAGCTATGGGTGTGCTTTGGAGAGGAGGGAATGAGCATGTCCGACCGAAGTGCAACAGGTTTCCCGTTGTGCGAACAACAGGTGAAGGACTTGGTGACTCAGCACCTCGAGTTGAAGGACCAACCGCTCCTGCTGGCCATCTACTATCAACCGAGACGCGAGGAAGGAGATATCTTCCTTTTCGAAGTGATCGATGGTTTTGGGAACGGACACCTGGACCCTGACCGCCAGTTCATGGAGGTGACGGTTCAACCCACCGCGGATTTCCCGATGAAGCCCCAGCAACGGCTGCATCTGGTGCTGACAAGCCCGCAAGAACTTGAGACGGCCGTTACGCAGAAGTGGGACCACGCGCGAGAGCTGAAGGAGGCCGTGCGAGCACGGCGCTTCAAGGTCCTTCACAGCAGCAGGAGGAAGAGAGCCCGAGAACTCAAGGAGTTGCTTCATGCCGCGTAGCGCCCCGGCCAAGCTGTGGATCTCGCAGGCGGATTCCGATTGGGTCGCTTCCGGGCGCGTCTACGACCCCAACGACCATCGAACCTACTGCCAGGCGATCGCCAAGTCCCAGCAAGTCGTTGAGAAATGCGTCAAGGCGATGGCGGCCGCTGTAGAGGAGGCGGGCGTTGCGAGCTTCCACTTGCCGCATTTCTACCTGCACTCGGTCAGGCAGTTGATGTCCGTCCTGTTGCGCCTCCCTCGATCCCGAGGCCGCTCCATTCAGGATCAGATTGGTCGGGTCCTGAACGAATGGAGAAGAACGGAGATTCAGACCCTATCAGACCTGGCCCCTCACAGACCGCCGCACGGAGGACTGCACGCGCGCAACACCGAGTACCCCTACGAACGTAGCGCTGGCGACTGGACTGCGCCCGCCTTGCTCGATGCCTTCTCTCAGCAGGACGTGGATCGGTTCAAGCAGCTTGCAGAGGCGGTATTCGGCGACGCAAAGAAGGTTGTATGGGCAGTCAGTCGTCTGCCCTGATCGACCGACTGCCGGGAGGTCTGCACGCCGCCGGAGTTGAGGGGAGACGATTCCGATGAAACCGGACCCGATCCTCAAGGAGCTCTGGGAGATCAAGGATAGGCTGGCGCGCGAGGCGAGCTATGATCCGCACCGGTTCCTGGCCAACCTGCGCCTATGGGAGGCGGAGCACGCCGACTTGGCGCCTGTTGCCCGCCCGCCCAAGGAACGCGGTCGGTCTGCGGTCAAGCGGGCACAAGAGCGGTCGGAAGCGGCCTGGATGCTCCGCGATGCCCCGGTGGAGGAAGCGTAGGGCAGCTCGGGCAGTGGACCTTCCCACGTCTGCAAGGACCCGAAGGTGTGGAGCGGAGTTGAAGGCGTTGGGGGAGCCGCGGCACGGATGAGGAAGGGGCGGATCAACGGGGCGGATGGAGGAAACAGGGAGGGGCGCGGGTGATCGTGCGTGGTCATCCCGTTTACCCTTGTCATCTCGTCATCCCCGTTCGCCTCGTTCCGGCGCAGTGCGTGTAAGCGACTGCGCCGCAGGTCGAGGTCTAACCCCTCTCACTCTGCGCTGTTTCAAGGCCGTCCCTTCAGGTGCTTGTCGAAGAAGGCGAGGACCACGGGCTCGAGGCGCTCGTACTGCTTCTGGTTGTCCGGCGCGAAGTCGTGGCTGGTGCCCTTGACGAACTCGAACGTGACTGTGCCGCCGGCTTTGCGGAGGGCTTCGACGAGCAGCTCGCTTTGGTTGAGGGGGACGGTATCGTCTTTGTCCCCGTGCGCGATGAAGAACGGGGGCGTGTCTTTGGAGACGTACGCGATTGGGTTTGCCAGGGGGACCAGGGGGTTCTTCTCGTCGACCGGGCCGCCGACGAAGCGAACCAGGAACGAATTGGGCGCGTCGAGCTTCACCCAGGTCTTCTGCCCCCTGTAGGCCAGCAGGTCGGTGGGCCCGAAGTAGTCGACGACGCATTGCAGGCGGCTGGAGGAATCGAGGTTCCCACCGACGTTGCCTTCGAGGGCCTCGACCCCGCCGCTGGTGCCGACCAGTGCGGCCAGGTGCCCGCCCGCGGAGCTTCCCCAGACGCCGAGGTGGTCTGCATCGACTGAGTACTTCGTCGCGTTCGCCCGAAGGAAGCGGATGGCGGCCTTGCAGTCGTGGACCTGCGCCGGGAAGACGGTCTCGAAAGAGAGGCGGTAGTTGAGGCTGGCGACGACGTCGCCGTGAGGAACCAGGCTCAGTGCCAGACGGGGGTCGTCCTTTGAGCCGGTCATCCAGGCGCCGCCGTGGATCCAGACGACCAGCGGCAGCGGCCCGCCAGCGTCTTTGGGGCGGTACACGTCGAGACGAAGGCTCTTGCCGGCGACCCTGGCGTACGCACGTCGAGACCCGCCCGGCGATAGATCATGCGGCCGGTCAAGGGTCGAGCACGGAACAAAGGAGTGGCTGGGCAGCAACGAAGGTGCGCTGACGGGGCTGTTGGTGAGCGCCATGGCTGCCGCTGGCGACGGCTCCGAGCACCTCCCCAGCATCGCTCAGGAGATCGACGAGCATGCTGCAGACGTCTGCGGACCGACAGCACGCCAACTGGAAGCGCTCCG
>Ga0210053_1001391_pt1 | contig 22364 bp, 31 predicted proteins | sample CryGeymeta201512_FD_185467 | JGI IMG/M metagenome (GOLD analysis project Ga0210053, IMG submission 185467) | Groundwater microbial communities from Crystal Geyser aquifers in Utah, USA - Crystal Geyser metaG 2015-12 (SPAdes) (version 2) | ecosystem: Environmental > Aquatic > Deep subsurface >... | reverse complement strand
ATATTCGCATCGAGCTAGCATGTTCTGCTGGTAAGCACCGCCTCTATGTTCCATGATTCCTGCAAAGTTAGGCTTGTTAGTAGCTGATGCTAATGGGAATACAACACCTGTGTCAGTTAAATGGTTAGTTGATAAGTCAATTCCAGAGAATCGTTGAGTTGATTTAGATATACGCATTATTGTTCCTTTAAAAATGATGGGAGTGGGCCAATGAAAGGTTCACATTTTGATAATATACAACTAACTTGTGTAGAGTATGCTTGGTGTTTAAGGCATAGGTCCACTACTGAACCAAACACTGTAACACGACCTGATTTATGAATTGTAATACTAGTGTACTTACACAAATGACCATTACACTTATCCCAGTAGAGTTCGCCTTCGTTTGGTTTCCAGAACTTAGTATGCTTGTTTACACACTCTAGCTTATCCTTGGTGCTAATGCAGATAGGATGTGGATCCGCTTTAGACATATACACCCAATCGCCTACTTTAAATTGCGGCATTGTTACCTCCCTATCAAAAATATAACTTATGGGTGTTTATGTATAGAGTTACTATTTACAGATATGAATTCAATATCATAATGCTCTTTTAGAGTGGTTATGAATGAGGATGCCATGTATTTGTTTACCATTATATTATGTACAGGCTCTATTTTCTCTGACATATCACATACATCTTGAAACTCAAAATCAATACGTGCGTGTGCAACATGCTGAGTATAGTTGAAAAATACAGTCGGTAAGCATATATCTACCACAGATTTGTCTGTTTGGTGTATACGACAAATTAATGCCCAATAATGTACTTGGTACTCATTAGTTTCAGTTAGTGGTCCTGATTTCTCTTTAATGATATCTAGTGTATGCTGTTGTAGTAGTAGAATACCTACATTTTGTAAATCCGTAGTAGATTCAATTAAATGAGGAGTCTTAGCTGATGGTTGTAAATACTGTTGCGTCATGTTAACCCTCTTTAATTAGTTTAGCTAGTTTATATATCTCTATACTCTTTGCAATACATGCAGACACATATGGTAATGCTCCTGCTTGAATAATGTTACGTATATGCGGTGATAGCGTATTAGAATGCACTAGTGTACGTAATCCGTTTGGTGTTGTGTTACTGAAGCTGGTGCCTGTGCATACTGATACATACTCTGAGACTATTTTCGATGCTTCCCTATTATAGTCAAATCCATTTAAATCAATCTCTGAACGTATATTAGATGACATCATAGGTGTTAATGTCATGCCTGATGCTTGTTGTGTTTTGAATATTTTTTGTACTATAGAAGTACCGTAGTAAGGGGCAATAGTCCCATTAGTAAGCATTTGGTGTGTAACCAAGTTTACTTCACGGTGTGTATCTTCGTCTTTATGTTGCTTTATTTTATATGTGATTTTTACTGTGTGGGCAATGCTATTATATGACGTATCTTCTACTTGTCGTTTAGTATTAGAATACCTATTAATGTACATGGTTAACTGGTCTTGAAGGTTCTCGTTAATAAGTCCCAAATCGGCTGAAGTAGAGTTATAATACGCATCTAATAGTGGTTTATTTGCGTATGTGTATATTGCAACAGTCCATAACATGTTTGTTTTGTGGGTACATAACTGCATAGCAACTAATGGGTGTAACGGGTTTACACGAGTTTCCTCGTCGTCACTAATTAGTAAAATCCCATACAAAGTACTACCAAGCGTATTGTATAATTTATTTATTATGTTAATAGCGTCTATAAAAGATACTTTAGTATCAAGTGTTCGAATATTAGCTGTCACATCATTAAATAATGGTCCCCATTCATATACAGGCACGGCACCATTAATTAACTCTCTATTCATGACTATTTTAGAACGTGTTACTATATTTTGGAATGATTTTCTGTTTGGTAGTACTCTAATAAGTGTACTACCCTTTTTGAACTCATTTGTATCTTTTTCAAATGATACTGTTATATTATCTATGAATTTTTGTTCTTCATACGCTAAAATTGCAGAGAAGAATGAATGTTTTGAAGTATTAAACATAATGGTTACACCTCCTCTTGTGGTAGTAGCCCAGTATGCTCTAACTGAAAGCTATAATGTCTAGATGGTTTAAGTAGTGCTTTTCCGTTGAATGTGTATTCAAGTATAGTTTTATCCTGTTCTTTTAAATCTTGGTCAGATGCTAGTAATTCTATAAAGGAGATAGCCATTTTTAATTGGTTCATAAAAAATGTTGCTAACGAAATAACACCATATGATTCAACTTGTAGGGCTGTTACCTGCTTAGGATTAAGATCAATTCTGCATGACTGATTAGAATGCGTAGCACTAATAAAATTCCCATGCATTGAAAGTTTAGCACGTGTTGCTATATCTGGTGCTCCATACCTGATTGCGTGCGGATGCAGCTTACAAGGTTTGTAGTAGTAATTTTGTTTGAACACTACTGGTGCTAATCTATATATGCTTTCATTAATTAGGTTCAATTTAGGAATAGCTATACCTTTACAGTTCACAGAATATGTATTACTATTCTGACGAGGATCTAATGGAAATCTAAATAAATTAGATACTTCTACAGTATCTGCTTCATATACAGTGATTTTGTTAAATATTTGCGGAGCATTTAAAAGCTTAGATAGTTCTGATAGCCAAGTTATCGTATTCACAGTTGTGCCACCATACCCAATTAGTTCTAAACTAAGCTTCTTAGCGCGAATTACTTTAAATATTTGACGAAGATTTTTTTCTGTGTATCCTAATATCGCAATAAGGTCACTTAGCGGAATTTGCTTAACCCCAAGTAATGATGCAAACCATGGAGATATGGCTACCGCTGTTTTAGGGACTTTATATATTTCTGGTATAACCAACGGAGACATATATGTTTGATACATAAGCTTTGGAATAAAGCTATCTAGGACGACGTTAAGTAATCCGTCTCTAGGTGGGTCAAAGAATGCATAGCGTAAACGAAGTTGATCACGGAGTACATTGCTGTTAATATTTACAGTATGTGACATTGTGCCCGACCAGTATGACCGTTCGGGGCGCATATCTGGTAAAGAGGCTAATTCCAATGAGCTAGATAGCACACTCTCATCAAGTTTTAATAAATACACATAGTCAGTGTGTAATGCGTTAGCATCTAGCTCTACTGTAAACTCTCTTGTAAGGTGTGCTTCAGGCACCCCATCGTTATCTTCTACATCTAACGATTTGAATCGGTATAATTGTATATTTGGTACATATGACGCTAACTCTTCGGGGAGTGCTACTCGTTCGTGTGACGTTGTATAGTCTTCTGCACAATACATGTTACTCTGTAGGTCTTTTTTACTAGTATACCTTACTATTCGCATATCCGTAAACATGCTAATGACTAACGTCCATAATGGTGGTGTCATTTATATTCCTTTTAATCAAATGTATACACTGCTATTACGCAGTGTATTTATAGCGGGTTAATATCCAGATCCTGCTTTTGCTGTAAGGTTCTCACCTGAGTTCTGTGTGACATTTACGTTAAGAGATGCATCTTCTCCCGCTAATGCTTGACGCACTAATTCGTCGACTGATACCGTCGTATCTGGTGTAGTAGTATCTTCAGTCATTATATTTCCTCTAAAGTTTCTACTGGAGCAGTGGGTTTAGCTGGCTTCAGCTCAACTGGTAGTGCAGCAGATAGCTCACCCTCGTATATGTATAACTTAACTGTTTTACCTTGTGGTGCAAGTTGTTTAGCCACTTTCTCTGCTTCTGCATACGTAACTACTTCAGTAGATACGCGACCATCAATTGAAAGAATACGATCTTTAGTGTCTGTTGGTGCGGTTTGAGATGATAATACCTTAGCTAGTGCTGCTAAAAGTTCCATTGGTGTTATTTGTTTGGTAGGCATGACTACTCCTTGATTATTGGGTTTACGTATCTAGTACTACCAAATTGTGTATGTGATTGGTGGGTATAGTAGGATTCGAACCTACGGCAGGATTCTCCTGCGTATGTTTAGCAAACATATGACCTAAACCACTCGCCCATATACCCATTACTTCCAGCTATCTTGCTGGGCTAGATTCCTAGTCGATACGCTCGACTATCTAGATCTATCTGTTTCAAGCATTAAGTTTGACTTTATCGCTTACAGGTTTCCATTAAGTTCACGCACTTAGGAGAATACGAATACAATGAGAGGTATTATCTATGAAGTTGATAAGACTTCTAATAGCCTACATACAAACTTTTTGTAGCACCAGTTTTATCTTTAAGATACTTAGAAGCTTTAAGATTGGTTGTACTGCTCTGTTTGCAACTGCTTCACTATGTATGCTGTTAGAAATCTTACTAAGCGTATTGCTAGTGGTGTAGGAGGATACGTATCGAACGTATCTTCAAGGATGGCACTTCATAAGTTACCATTCAGATAATGTTACCAGTTTACCCGTCCCCCATTGGGATCTCCCACGTAATATTTTATTGCTGAGCTTATTGTGATAGCTATGTCGCCATAGCTAAAGAATTCATGGTATTGGATTACTTGTCCCACTCAGTGTGAGTAATTTATTTTATAGGATTCGTTCACGGTGTACATAGCACTCAACAACTCTGAGTCTCATATAACTATGATTAGCCCAAAGCAGTAGGTGTTAAATATTACAAGATTGTAAAGTTCGTACAGCATCTTCTTTTGCAATTAAAAGTTCGTTATACCTTTTATTCAACTCATCGTATACTTCGTAAGTTTCTAAATCCTGTGCATATTTAGATATAAAATACTCCATGTATTCAGCAATAGGTGTGCATGCACTCCTAGTAACATAATTATCAGTGAAATGACATATTACGTACCCATGTGTTGATACGCCTACTGCCCCTGAAAAAGATCCGTGTGTAAGAGCTGTTGGGAGTTCTGGCTTCTCTACATTTTGTAGTGCAGTAGTTGCATTTCGTAATACAATTAATTTATCCTGGTTACGTTCAATAAACTTAGATAATAACTTATTAGTGTAATCAATTTCACTATCTTTTGGATTCTTAGTTCCAAATTGTATTCCGGATAATGTAAATACTGGTTTATTACATTATCTACTACCTCTAAACATTTATGCGTGTTTATAGTAACATGCATATTTGGTAAAACGGCTTTGTCTAATGTTGGTTGACATATTTGTCTTAATTTTAAGGGTATTTGTGTATCCTTTAATTGTGTTGATTATATGATTTAAGTGAATCTCTATAGTATTTTGATACTATTTTAGATACTGCGCCACTAATCTCTTTGATAGTTAGATTAGTTTCTTGTAATACAGGAAGTTCTTCTTTAACTATATCCGCTATTACCCACTTAATCACTTCACCTGTTTGCTTAAGCTCAGTTGCGTTGAGTTCAGTAATTGCTTGAGTAATTCTCCATACAGGTGTGACTTTATCTGCTATGGTTTGTATATGTAAAGATTGCTCATCAGATTTAGGCGGTCGAGGTTTTTTAAGTTTACCGCCATGTTTCTCGCCTTTGGCTTTAAGACGATACATATGTCCGTCATGAAAGCCGATAAGATAAACACCTTCACCTACATTTTCTGGTTTATTGAAATGAGCTGCAATAGGTGAATTAGCTTCTACTGATTCTGCGAGTTGTTTAAGTGCTGTGGTGCATTCAATTGGTTTGCTAAAGTCAAGTGTGATTGAATATTCCGCAAATTGCCTCATATGATATATATTGGAGGTGTTTAGTTGAGGGTTAATAGCTGTTTGCAGATAAACTATTTCGTCAGTAGTGTTGTCTACAACTCTAAAGTAGTCAAATAGGTATGTACCTTTAGGTGTCCCCGAACAAGCTGCATTACCCTTCTGAATATTATCTCCAGCCCATTCACAGTCCAGTATAATAGTATGTGTTTGTAGGTCTATATTATACGTATCTATCAGATTAGAAAGTATTTCTAGCCATTCTGGTTTAGTTGACTCAATAAATGCCGCCATTCCGTTTTGGTCGTCAAGTAGTGTACGGATGTGATTACGTCCTTGTACCCATAATTCACCTTGTGAGTAGCATATTGCCATATTCTCACCATGAAGCTTCTCTGAACCGGTGAAGTGAATAATCGGCATAATTGGCTGGTATGATTGAAGTAATTCAATTTGCTCTGGTGTAGGTGGTACGCCTATAGATGGATCAAAGTTAGCGTATGCTAATCTGCCAGAATTATCTGTATTACGACTGACTTCCTTATATAAATTATGGAAAACAGGTGTAGCTGGATATGCTATATGGCGTCTGATTGATTGTTGCATGTTAAATACTCCTGAATTTGTACTAGTATTGTCGTAGGTATTAGTACAGTTAAAAGCTGTACAGCATGTGTTGTAAAGTCTAGCCCTACACACGCTAATGAAACCCCTAAGTAAGCAGGAACCATTGACGTAATTACTAGTCTTTTCATGGTAGGCTACTTAAGTAAGTGAGACAAAGCTTTCTGAATTAGTGTTGAGCCTGTTTCTTGTAATGGAGTTGGTGTGTGTGTGAATACTGATAGTAATGTATTTTTCATTGTGCTTTCCTTTTAAATTGTGTGTTGTGCAGGATAAGCGTAGTCCTGCTACCGAATATGCTTTAACGCTCAAACATGCTAGGTTACGAAACGAAGTATCTGTAGCTACTCATACTATTACTGGAGCTTATCCCAGATTCTACTTCTTAATTTTTTTTTTAACGTCATGAGTTGAGTGGGTTGGGAGTTGTTATAGTACTACAGTCGTAATAAGCACTGTTTGTGCCTGTGTAGTTAATAAAAGTATCTGTAATGGCTAGTCTAGCAAGTGCTTTATAACTAATGTTATTGAATTACCTGGTTTAAGGACTAAGTGGATACTTCCTTTAGTTCTAAAGTCGGATGGTGCGTTATTCTTAATTGATATAACATGGTCTCCTGGCTTAGCTGTTGAGCCTAGTGAAGTCTTGACTATTTTGTAGTTTACTGCAGCTATGAAATTTTTAGTACCATTGTCATCTGTAATACTAGCAGTAAGCGAATGCTCATTTACTGTATTTACCAGATATAACTTACCTCTCGTTTTAAATATACTACTGCAATTCTTGTATTCAACTACATCTCCTATAATAGGGGGTCGATTTTCGTAAATATACGTATGTTTCCTTATTGTGTTAACTTCTTAACTGAGGCTAATGTATTTGATATTAGAGAAGAACTTGCCATAGAGTCATAGAACTCGTGGTCTGCTCTAATTTTATTGTGAAGTGCGGCTGTCTTCGTAGTAATGTCAGTTGCAAACTTATCAGCACGTGTCTTCAATGAGACAAGAACATCTCGTGTAGTAGTATCGTTGATTTGGATATCTAGTAAATCTGTGATAGCTGAATGTGCTTTAGCATCATTGATATCTCCGATTTCCTTAACAAGTTTAGACAATGTCTGAAACATGCTTTGGTAATCCCCTACTTGCTGTAATAAGCCTGAGAGGGCTAACTCATCATTCAGTTCTGATTTGAATGTCGGTAGATACGCTCCAAGCTGCTGAATGGTTTGCTTTGCAGCAAATATGGAAGCTTCTACCTTCATTAGTCTTGACTTGTACTTAGTTAAATAAGTTCCTGCTTGAGTATGTGTAGAAAGGAGGCTTAGTGGGACTTCATTTGCGTCTTTGTATAGTTCTATTTTAGAAACTATATCTTCTTCTAGAGCTTGTAATTGTGTTATCTGCAGTTCAAGTACTTGCTTACCTTCTTGAAGTGCTGTACCTACTTCTACGAGTTTGTTGTACTTGACTTCTGTAGTAGTGAATAAGCGATCGAGTGTCGAGTATACAGATTGCATGCTAATAACAGAGTGCTCAGCTTTCTTTATCATGCTTCCTAGAAAACTAAAGTTTTTGGCTTTGTCTATTATAGAAGTGGCTGTAGATTTAACAGATACTTCCTCTAGCTGTTCTTGTAGGCGTAGAAAGCTTTCAGTAACTTCCTTTATTTCTAAGAGTTTAATATTCTCGTTAATAGTTTTGTTAGTGGTGTTAATGCGTGAAGTTATATTAGCTAACTCTTCCCCATAGGATATAGTGTGTGTTTTTAGTTCTGGCATAGGTTAGTCCTGTGAGATATTGGTTACTTTGTGTATAAAAGCTTGTCTATTCTTGTAGATAATTCTACGGAATTTAGAATTGATCATTAGCTCTATAATGATTAATGGTTTATGCCACCATTGCACACTAGTTGTGGCTATACCCCCAAAAGCTAAAGCGTTTAATAACGCAAATGTTAACCATGTGGGTAGTAAGTACAAGGAGCATATTGCTATACCTGCCCATAGTGCAACGCTAGCCCATGGAGTGTCTATGAGAGAAAGCACAGCTATAGAAGTAATAAGCAAACTCCCTAGTATACTTGGCCTATGTATAGCATCAAGGCGTGCTAGATCGTCTAATAGCAGGTCTCCTTCAGTTGTACGGCTAGCAGTGTATCTTGTATAATGTATTTCCTTCTCATATTGATAGTAGTACCCAGAAGTTCTATCAATATCCGACATGTCGTTAAACTTAAGGTACTTTAATAACTTCCTGCCTAAGCCTTTACTAACTTTTATGTATCCCACAAAATACATTGTGAGTAAGTACTGACGTATTTGCGTGTTAGTTAACATGTGTGGTTCTGTTTATATGACTTATTTTAGCATAAAGGGTAGGCTGGTGAACTCTAAGTAACTCTAGCATAGCTACAGCTGTTTCACGGATTTCTGCTTGAGCATGGCTATCAAGTCGAAGACGCAGAAAATTGGCTAATCCTTCAACTTCAAACATACAATAAAATTCAGTGTACGTTGTTTGAGGTAGAAAGCGTGACGCTATTTGAGTTTCCATACCTGCATCTATGCAGCTTTGGTATTCATTTAAAGCGTGTGCAGAATCATATACGAATCCTACAGGAGACCAAAATTCAAATGGGATCTTAGCTCCTTTAGTGTATCTGCGAGACATCTCTAGGTAGGATGCTGAACGATGACGCATGAACTGTGAACGAACAAACATAGGTACTTTGATACGAAAACAAGCTATATTTTGGCTATGCGTACTTGCCACCTCATATGGATATTGGTAATTATCCGCGTGCATGAAATTTCGCATATCATACCCTAATGGGCTGAAATAGTCATTACCAATTCTAATAAATTCCCAGAGCGATTCATGTCTAATAGATTGCATACGCTTATATAAGGCTTCAGGCTGTTTAGCTTCCTCGTTACCATACGCTAAACTTGCAAGTGTGGTTACCGTCCAAATGCGTTGTTCCTCTGACTCATTAGCATGGGATGCGTCATATAATGAGACTGCTCCGATGTTGTCTGAATATAGCTGTATAGTAGCTACTTTCTTGAATTTGTTTTCTTCTGTCATTTATTTCTCCTCTAAGTAATCATATGGTAACGTACCAATATAAATGGTGTACATGTCTCAAAATATCCTCAGTGAAGTACAAACTTCATCGCTATTACCATTTAGAGCATAGCAGTTAGTCTCGTATTTTACATGTGGATTTGCATTAATAGTTCTAATGAGTTTACCAAGAATAGGTACTACTGATTTATTAAGTATGTGGTATATTCTAATAGCATAGTTTTACTTTGATGTTATAAATTACACATTTTCATGGTAAGTCCGAACTAATGATTGCAACCACATGATGTAATTGCTCCAGCAAGTACTTTCTGAATTTGCTCTGTAAATTGGCTATAGCATTGAGGACATATAAAACATGCTGTATACTTGTCATCCTCAGAGTGTACCTGTCCCCACCATTTAATATTATTAGGGAGATCCTCTCCTAATTTATACGATGTTGAAGAAAATTTGTTGACTCTCATGGGTTTTATATCTCGTATACCAGATATGGTAATAGGTTGTAAAGTTCTCATGCTTTATAATGTGCGCGAATTTTTGGTAATGAGTTTAGAGATTTGATAGATTGACGTATGTTCATAATGGACTCCTATAAGGTTGATAAAAGGAACTTAAGTCCTTCTAAGTATTTAGCCTTTTGTGTGGGCGACTGATTGCTAGACATGTTATGAAACATGTCTGCTATTTTGATTTTAGTTGCGACTGTGTCTGTTGCTACTTCTGTGAGATATTCCATATATGGCATACCTTTGGTACGTGGTAGAAGATGTAAACGTCTCCATATGGGAATAGTAACTCTACTTTCTTCTAGTAATTCCCCATAAGGTTTAGTGACGATATATGCTACATTTCCACTTATATGTGCTGTACATTTATAATTAGTATCTTTAATAACATCATGGAGTAATGCCACAATTTTTTCTTCATCTGTAGTCATCATTTCTGTGACTGCGATTGGATGAGTATGGTAAGGTAGTTGTTTACACCATCCGAGGTTTGCGTCATACGAAATACGATTTCCTTCATTTGTAATTCCTTCATCTGTAACAAAATAACCTAGTGTGCTAAATTCCTGATAATTCGGTAGATTGTAAGTTTCATTTGCAGGAAATAGTTCTAGTTTACACCATTGCCCTTTATGAACTTCAATGCAGAGTTTCTTTGCATGGTCAACTGTTATCATTAGTAATTTCCATAATTGATAGGAGGTTGTTCGATTTCTTCCATATACAATGTATATTCATCGCATGTAGTTACTAATTTTCCATCTTTTTCATGTGGTAATTTTTGTATAAGTGCACCTTCATCAAAATTTAATGAATGTACTATACTTCCTGTTATTGTGAAACCTTTCATGGTATTTCTTTTATTTATTTATAAGCTATTGAATGTTACACTAGTGGCTAAATAATTATCTATATAGTTTATTGGCAATGAAATAGTTTATTTTGCTACTAATACGTTTACTATATGCAGGAAAATCCCCGCCAAAGTACCGGAGTAGTGCCGATTCTTCTTTAGATTTAGCTGATTTATGCATAGGCATTTTGTAGAGCGTATTATAGATGAATCCAAAAGCTCTAATATTAAGAACCGGGTCAAATAGATCTGCTCTGTTAGTAATAATACCTGCTTTGATGAGGCTTTCTCCCCACCATTCATATACTATACCTTGTAATCCAATAGCACGAACTCTTATCTTTTTACCATTTATCTTGATAGTAACTTCGTTATGAAGTATGTAAGGGTTCATGGACGATTCTGCATGTCCTACAAAGTACGTAATAAGTGGGTTGATGTTATAGAGTTCTTGCATTTCAAGCCCTGTAGCTATAATTTCCTGTTTAGCTCTTATAGGTGTTGTAGGATAATTGTCCTTGATATCCTGAAGTAGATCTTCTTTCCCTATGGTAATGTAGCTGTTACTTACATTAGGCATAGGCTTTGGTGCTATTGTAATTTCTACGTTGGGTGAGTGCGTGATTTGAGGTTCTACTTTAGCTGATGATAGTATCTGAGAGGTTATAATTAATGCAAAAATTAATAATAGTATAGGTAGTATTATTAATCTGTGCGCATGTAATCGTTTCTGATAAAAATTATTTAGATTCATTTTGTTACTCCTTTGATATGTGCTAAACTAGGATTAACCTAGTTTAGCACGTAATGCTTCAAGTTCTCCGACTGATAAGCCTGCAAGTTTCTTGTTGCTTTTTTTTTTACGATTGATGCGTGTACCCTATATAAATGTAAGACAAAAAACAAATTAGTAGTATAAACCACAAAAAAAAATAAATAGACCCCACTCAATTTATTAGTTGCCAATGGCTATACAAGTAAAGGCTCTTTATCTTGTTAGCATAGTTACCCTTCAGCTTAAAGAAGACCATTGCATTGTTAGGAACGTTTTACTGCAATTACTTTACGTGGTTTTTGTATTAGTGTCGTGCTATAGTCAAATATATGTAATGTACGACCTTCGTTTGCTGGTGAACGAACTACTTCGTTTAGCATCTTTTATGTCTCCATATTCGTACATGTATTCTCCTTCATGTGAGGTGGTTTGACTATATCAGTTTGCTGTATTATAATACCATTATATGTAACTATGTTAGTAGCAGCCCTACAGATAGTATATAACCACTCTTTTACTGCGTTAGTATGTTGTGGGTCTATTTGAACACCTTGAAAAAAGGGATGTACTTGGTTAATTATCTCTACAGAAAATATGTCTGTTGGAGGTGGTTGTAGCAGTTGTACTGGTATACTATTTATACGTATTTCTTGCATTTTATCTCCTTTTTAAGTTGTAGTAGTCTTGAAGTTATTTAGACTGTTATTTATTGAAGAACTGCTAAATTTATTTCCATTTAGATTTTTGTATGGTTTTTGAGTATAGTAGAAATTTCATAGATTCTTGTTTAGCTAATAATCGTTCTTCTTTTGATTTAAATACTTCATGTTGTGTATAGAATTCATCACGTAATTCTTTTTCAGTAGGCTTAGTAAAGGTATAGTTATTTAAATAGTAATGCGGAATACCTCTAAATACGTCATTCGCATGTCGTTTGACATTGTACAATGTTGTAATGATAGTAAGTTCCCTACCTTTTAAACTAACTAGCAATGCAGCCATTCTGCCAGTATTGGTGCGAAATGTGATAGTTATACGCCCTTTATTGCGATATTGTGATATAGATTGTGCTGCACGAGATAGAATTTCTTTTAATTTTTTAACTGTAAAAAACTTTCTACGTGAACGCAGTTCTCCTTTCCTTACTTGGTTAAGATGATATGAGATATTTACATTGAATTGTGTATCATATGCGTTTATAGAAAATAAGTACATACAGTTCCTCTCTTATACCCTATGACAGGATTATAATTATGTTTGATTTTTTGACTAATCGGACGCGACCAAGTTTGATTGATTCCGCTAATGTGTACAACACTTTTGGTGTAGGACCTGCTGTAGCAGATGTACGTTGATAAATTTTGTTTGACATAGATTCACGCATTATTAATTCCTAAATATTGTTTCATTGTTAATTTGTTTGGCGCTACACATAAAAAGCCATTGGCATGTACGAATATCATATCAGGGTTTGACTTAAATTGTGGGTGAGGCATCTCATAACTAGATGGGTTAATGGTAGGTACTTGTGCATACCAATGTGATGTATCATCTCCTTTAGGCCACATAACTGCACGAATATGTGCTAACTCAGTTATGCCATTTACATATGTTTGCCAACCGGCGATATACTCTGGAAGAATAAGCACATTATCAATTATCGGAGAGTTATTTATAATGTTAGGAGCATTGTTTACTTTGTCCTGATAATCTTTCATGGAAGTGAAATATAAAATTAGCACATGTAATGCTGTATTAAATGCACTCATTTGAGCGGTATCATCATAAATATTATCTGTATTTAATGCAGAGATAAAATGAGGTAGTTCGAATGCCGTTGCTTTACGGATACCTACGTCGTGTTGGTCAATAAGTTCAATGATAGAAGATATACGAGGATACGTATCAGATACGCCTAGATGCTCCCATATAAGTCCAGCAGATGATTTGCCATGCTCCCATTGATGATGATCAAATAGACCTTTAGATGGATCGTACTGACGTCCTATATCAATTACAAAGTCAGCATTTGCTGGAATTGGTGATTGCTGCGAAATACGTGTGATTTGGTAGGTATTTGTAGTGCATACGTGGAGTAATGCACAAGCTGTTAGCTCATCTAGATGAAATGCGCCTGAATGTGTGATAATTGTTTTTGTCATGATAATTCCTTTTAATCGATTGGGTATACAGTTTCTCTGTCATAGCCTAATTTATCATGTAATGCACTATGACATGCGTTACATTGGATTCTGACGTCATCTATATCTTCTGCAGTTAATCGTAAATATGTAGTATGATGCAGTTCTAAATTATCAGTGCTACCACACGATTCACACCGGTAATTAGCTATAGCTAGTCGTACTTCTTTAAGTGCCTTCCATGCATAACTATCTAAGTATTCTGCTTTCTCCTGTGGAGAAATATACATGGTACCAGGTAATGGGTTTGTGGTTGGCACTAGTTTTACTGGCTGTAAAGGCTGAATAGAAAAGTTATCTTTGTTATCTGATTGGTAAAGATCAGAGAACATGTTAGGATTTTCTAACATAGATTGAGTTACTACGTAAATGTACCCCAATATAGCAGCTGGAATAATTAGTAGTTCATGAATATTAAAAGCTATAACTGCTATGATGAAAACTATAGTGACTCTGACTTCAGGACTGATATACATTTTATTCCTTTGTTTATTAAACATGCTTAAATGAAGTGCCCAACACAAAGGTGGCGTGCCCTTACAGAGGATTTTAACACTCTTCTTGTCTGTATTATGTTGCCTATGTGTACTTCATTTAAGGTAAAAAAGAGAGATGTAAGCAAGCTGCTTACACCCTCAGGTGGCTAAAATCTCCAGTTTGGTTCATACTTAGCCCCTTACTTAGTTATTATGTATAGCCTGTATTTTACCTATCGACCCTTCCTGCTATATGGGGTAGAACCCTGCCAAGAACGCGCTCCCACAAAGACGTTTAAAAATGTTATTTGCTCATTTACGTGGATGAGTAGTGCTTAATGTGCGTATTGAATAAATTAAATACCATAATACAACCGGTATCGCCACAATTACAATTACGTATATAATAGCAGATACTGCCATTATACTAGTGAATATTGCTAATAGCACTATAAGTATTATTGTGGTTTTAAGTATTTCCATTTGGTGCTCCTGTTGAGAATAGTTTATCTACTTCACTTTCTTCTTCTTCTTCGCTATCGAGTGCAGCGAAGTTTAATGGAGTTTTAAATAGAACAACTGATACAACTGCTGAACCTATCATTGAAACAATCATCCCACCTTGTCCAGTATCACCAAATAACCATACGAATGCTACCATAAATCCTACATCTAGTGTAGCGTCCATATAGCGTTCCATTTGTATTTTCTTAATTATAATAATCCAGTTAAAGGCCGCGATTATACCTACTATGATAAATAACATTTGTTTTCCTTTGTTGTAGAGAGATAGACCCTATAGTACACTCAAACTTACCTTTGTTGAGTATACTATAGAACTTACCTAATTAATGTTATTTCCCTTTGTTATTGGCTCAATTTTACATTGTTCATAAGCTGGAAGAGTTCTATAGTTTAAATATTCTCTTACTTTACTTTCAGCTAAAGTTATGTCTGTAGCTGGTTTGTCTAACCATTCGTATATATATGTAACTATTTATTCATAAGGTACCTTTTATTATAGTATTTTCATTCTTCTTTACTTCTTGTTTATAACATTGTGATTGTGTAAAAAAAAAAAAGGAATAACACACCCGAAGGCGCGCTATTTCTTATTTAAGGGCAGTCATAGCACATTTAAAGTCTACGACTGGTGTCACATTAACCATTAACTCATTCCATTCTTTGATTGCATTACGTTTAATGTTAATGCTTCTGAAATAGTTATTAATGATAGACTCACGATTTTTATTTACAAGTTCTAGCTGACTAGCTGCAAGTCTGCGTGTACGTAGTGCATGAACTGGAGATACAATGAATGCGTCGTGAATAGTTAAACACCATTCACTGTTTAATGCTACGTAATCTGCAATTTGACTATCAACCCCATGTACTAAAAGTGTAGCAAAGTATCGTCTGAATTGATTTAAATCAGGTACTGATGATGTATGTGTATGCGCAATTGCTTCAACTGAGCTACTGTCCGTAGAGTAAATGGGATAGCGTTTAGTGTAGTCACCTACTCTACGGTACCTATTACATTCAATATTGAATGTATCATTCCATACGGTAACAGTCATATTCTCTTGTGGTTGTACATTATCAATGATTAAGTTCTTGAACTGATTAGCTAATGTGTATTTTCCGCTGTTTAGTTCATAGTTCATGATACCAACTTGCTCAGCTGTATAGTTTGTAATTTTGTTTTTAGTCCATAAATCACGAACAGGTGCACTTGAACCATAAAGGTATGGTGTAGCTGCGAATTTAACCATAGGTCTAGTAAGTTTATCTACTTTCCATGGGTCTGTAATTGGGCCTTCTATAGCGTTTGTAATTGTAAGCAGATTAAGGTCATTAAGTAAGGCTCCTTCAATTTGTAACATTGAAGCCCCAAAATCGAGCTCTATAGGCACTGTCCACTGAAATGGTGCTATACTCGTATGTGCATTTAATGCATCTAATTCTACATAGAGTCGTTCTAGCCATATAAGCTCATGTAGTTCTTTACGATCATCTTCGTTTGAAAGATTAAGCTCTGGTAATGTACGCGCTACGTATGATGAGTAACCAAATGATGCTTTAGCGTCTTCGCTATCAGCTTCCTTCATACCAAGTAATTCTGCAATGAATAGGTATACTGCAAATTTAGTATCAATAAGGTCTTCAGGTTTAACTGATACAGCTGGGACTTGAATAAGTAGTGCTCTAGCGTCTTTAAACCCTATTGGATTAAAGATACGTGCTAAGCTAGAACTGATTGCTCTACCCCTGCTATCATTGTAATTAGCACCAAGTGTAAAGCTCTCATCTGGTGAATACATGTGAAAGTCGATGATATCTTTGCTGATTGAAGTGTAATCAGCTCCGTCTTCAATAAGCGTATAGGTTTCAGCTATCTTCATCATACCTTTAATAGTATTAGATATGATAGTATCGTAGTATCTATGAAGCATAACTGTATCATATTTAAATGGTGCTGTACCTGCTTTAGCAAAGCCATCGCGGATTAGCCCTGTATTGCGTGTTGCACCATTCTGACGAGTTTTTCTGCTACTACGCGTAGTAGTGTCAGATGCCATACGGTAATCTGCGAACTTCGCGTCTCTACGAATAGCAAGAAGGTCGTCTTTGTCTAAGTAGTCAAGTAGCTTAGTTTCTACTAAAGACATTTCTGCCCAATGTCTGCCTGATACAACAAGTGAGTAAATCCAACCTGCGTCTGATGCACGTTTAATAAACTGATTGAATGCACGTGGGTCGTTGAATCGGTCAAACCAATATGGTGTTGATACTGCTCCCTCGTTGTTAAGGTATGCTTTCCATAACGCTTTCCATAACGCTGTTTCCACTTCTGAGAACTCTCCTAGTTCTACTGGTACTGGCAATTTGCCCTCTTGTATTTGCATGCGAAATGCGACTCTGGCTTTTAATCCATTAATGCTAGGTATTGCACTCATGTTATTCCTTTGATTTAGTAGGGTCGAAACCCTACAGATAGCTAGTGATTACACTGATTTAAATGTGGCTGTGTCGTCGATTGATGCATCTGCATTATTGGAAGATGGGGTAAGAAGTAAGTTATCCTCCATAGTCTGTTGCGCTTTGATAACGCTACGTTCTTCAATAAAGTTAAATTTAGCTTGTGTGATTTGGCTGAAGTCTGGGTCGATTAAACCAAGTGCACGAGATAGTTTCTCGAGAATAGCTTTAGTTTCAACGGCATCTCCACCTATCCCATGCATGATTGTGCCTGTGAGTTTGTCGAAGTATGTATTACGACCGATTGCATCTGCAAAGCCTACAGCATGCTCATCTGTTAAGTCACGGAATACTCCAAGTTCTGAGTGCATAAGACATGCTTCGTCTAATGCAACGAAACCAAGTTTCTTCTGTAGTAATACAGTACGAAGAGCACCTATGAGTGCATTTGCTTGATGGCCAAAATTAAATTCACCATAACGAGTAAAATGTTTGTTGCTGATAGCATCAAGTGGGTCTGTGATTAGCTTTAGAGATGCATTATCTTGCGCAGCAATTTCGTCTGTAAGGTACCTGTCTGATTGTACATAGTTCAATTCATTGGTGAGTTTACGTTCTTCTATTTTACCTTCGAGTGCTACTGCTCTGTCTAGTTTTGCTTTAGCTAGTTGCTCTAGCAATGTTGGTTTGTTATCGGATGTTGTTCCCATGGTATGTTCCTTAAGGTTTATTTGGTGGGTTAGAGGCATTTCAGCACGCGCATAAAATAAGATCCTACTAGATGGAAATACATTAGTAGATATAGTTACTTAATTCGTTTACCTGAGATATGCCATGTACCTACTGAAGTAGGGTATTGTGTTTCTAAATACCATAATGTATCTGATAAGTAAGAATGAAGCGTACCAAGAAAACTAGTTCCAAGTACTTCTTGTATTGATTCCTGCATCATTTCGTATATATCTTGCTTCTGTTTGGCTAACCATACTTCGGCACGATTGAATTTAAAAATTATAGCTAATATAGCTACTGATTATGCATTTCATCTATTTCCTTTGGATGACAGTAAATCAATGAATGATTCACATAATTCTTTACTGCCTATACAGTGGATGTCGGCACCTCGCACTTCAAAGAAGTAACGATATGCTTCAGGACGAACTAATGGTTTATAACCTATGGTAATAAGTATATAAGTGGGCATTAGAAAGGCTACTTTACGCGTAGTAGGTAGGAGCTACCAATTCTTTTGCATATTTAAATGCTTCATGCCCTGACATTTTGGTAGTACTAGATTCTGACCATTCTAAGCCTTTAGGAGTTTCTCGTACGCAACGTACAAGGTATTCACTCGTCTTATCGTCGGCGTACGGGCAGCCAACGTCGAAGTCGACATTCCACGCAACGATAGTAGAACTCCAGTAAGTGCTAAAAATGTTGTCTAGTAATTCAGTTGCTGTATTATGTTTTGAGTAGTCTACTAATGTGAGTAATTCTTTGAGTGTTGGCAATCTCCAATCAGTATGAAGTATAGGAGATTTTGTAGATAATTTATTAACTGATGATTCAAATTCAGTTAATAGTAGGTGGCATTTATCATGCAGCTCGGCGATAGTACTACGACTATCTGTAGATATGCGGCTATTATGTAGATGAACTGCAAGTATCTTAGCTGCTTGTTCAACTGCTTCATATGCAGATGGTTCAAAGAAGTCCGCTTCTATTGTGGATTGGTTGTTGATATGCATTGTTATTCCTTTTATGCGTAGTAGCATGTTGCGGCTGGAAAACTAGTTTGTATGTAGTTTATCCCATAAGGCTAATGTATGCGTGTGATTACTATGACCATAGTGAATATGAGCATAGTATGCGTGTATTTGTCTATAACGAGATTGGGTTAATAGTAACCATAGGTGTCTAATGTAGTTCATGATGTACTCCTTGAAGGTGGGTTGAAGTTATTGGATTTTGAGTTGGTATGTTGAGCTTTGGGTGGTTGGAGATGTATGCCTGACATTCGGATTTTGAGCCTTTGTAAAGTGATTTGTTATCTGATGATAAGGCGCGGTATTCGTTGGCTTCTGCATTGATTGTTGAGATAAACATGGGTATCCTTGTTATTTGGATGATTTGGGTTATGCTGGCATGCTGTTGTTTCTTCTATTATCTATATACTGTGCGAAATCGCAAGAGCGAAAGACTTAGTATTAGTAGCTCCATGGAGCTATTATTTTGTACTGTATCCCCCTTATTATACAGCTATTACTTGGATTTGCTATTTGCTCTTGACAGATTAGCTCAAAGTAAGTATAATTAGCTCAAAGACACATAAGGAGTTCCCATGAGAACGCAAACAATAGGAAGAGCGAATGTGCTCACTGTATTAGAACACAATGTATCGGCTCTTCATCCGCTCCATACTGCTGAGCAGTTCCAAGGCCTACTAAATGATATACGATTAAATGGGCAAAAAGAACCTGTTAAAATGTATAGAGGTAAACTTGTAGATGGTCGTCATAGACTAAAAGCATTGAAACAATTGGGAATTGCGTATATAGAATATGTAACACTTCCTAATAACCTGACACTGGCGCAGTTGAAAGATGAAGTAATTTCTAGTGAGATGAGACGGCATCTAACACCTACTCAATTAGCGTTGAAAGCACTAGATGTGTATGATGCTGGCAGTATAACTCAAGAAGGTGCATGTGTACAAACTCAAGCAACTCTAGCCCAACTTAAGCGAGCATTAGCTATACAGAAGATAGGCCGTAATGATATACTAATACATCTACGTAGTGGTAAATTATTTGATGTGAGTACAACTAGTAAATTTGCTAAGCCAACTGATAGCTTAGGTGCAATACTAAAGTACTTGAAAGATAAGCAGTTTACTGATGCTGTTAAACTACAAGCTACTGTTAAGTTAGATACCATTGCTGAGACTACTTCCCAATTTAGTACTGTATTAGCTGATGGCTTATTAGCTACTATGAAAGCATTGAGTGATGCTGAGCGTTCATACATACTGCAGAAGTTAGCAGAAAGTGTGTAAAGGCGTGCCTAAATTAGATACGTTTAAGTTCCGAAATAGAGTACATAAAACCTCTCTCAAACTCCCTGCTTGCTTCAAGTAATTTCCTAGATATCTATATAACCGAACAACTATGGTCGTCTATCTGGTCCAACATCTGCTACAATCCATGCATATACGCAGTAGATAACTGATAGTGTAATAAATATTTCCATTATGCTTGTCTCCTGATAGTGTATAGCGTATACCTATGTTTATAGGCGCTACAATCACCCGCCATCAGATATTTGTTATAGTGTAACCCCCACAAAGCTGTAGGCAGTATTATACTTAGTATTAGTATTGCGTGTCCCATGGTGCGTCCTTTGTTGTGTTTATTACGAGCTAGTAGTTCCCCACTAAATGGAAGTACTGTTGGCGAGGTAGATAGTTCATCCCCTTCCAAGCCGTCCTTTGTTCCGTGTGTGTAAATGAAAGCAGAGGGACTAACTCTGCTAATGTTACTACCTGCTAGCACTATCCAGGTCAGGAGGATAGTTTTGTTAAACTAACCACGGTAGTTGTGTATGGGCTTAGTCGAATAGACGATCCATAATATCTAATTGAGCTTTAGCTTTGAGCTTCTGTTGCGTTGTAGCATCCTCCATAGCTTCTTCGAATGCACTCAATTTGAAGGAACGTAATGCTGCATTGATTTTGTTATCTGCTTTTGCTTCTGCAAGAATGTCTTCAGTGTACTCACTACCTGTAGTTGCTATATCTGAAACTATCTTCATAGTTGGTTTTATTGAGTCTGCAGATGAGTCTGCTATTGTTGTAATAATGTTACTTACCCCTGTTACAACCGCTGTTGCTGCGCCGAATGTTGCACTAATTGAAGTGCTGATTTCTTTGAATAGTTTCGCCATGGTAAATTCCTTTTGCCTGTATAGGACTTGTAGTATAGAGTTGATTGGGTAATTAATACCTACTTAGATGGAAGTACATTAGTAGAGACAACTAAAACGGGTCTTGATCCCGCCATAGTGCCGATATGTTTATAATGATTACTGCGAGTAGTAGAGGTATGGCTACTGTGAGTAGGACTGTAAAGGTAGTTTGCATGCTAGTATGCCTTATACCCTGTTAGTAGTTCCTGCATAGCTGCTGCGGTTACATCTTTAGCAAAGTCAGTACCGAATATAGCTTCTATTGTTGTTGGTTCCGTAGCTATACCAGTAATCAGATGGTATTTAGTATTGATGATAGCTTTGAATGCTTGTAAGCTGTCAATGATAAGAAGCTGTTGCTTGTCAGCTTTGGTGCTGAATAGTTTGGTTTCTGCCCAAAATGATACAACTAATGTAGTAGTGTCTGCAAACTGCTCATATGTCGGCAGTGTAGTTTGAGTAGCGTGTGTCTGTTGTGGTTTAGCTGATGCTTTTGATTGTGTTTTATAGTATGCAGGTCGTTGGTAAGTAGACATGATGTCCTCCTTTGAGATGTGTAGAGTGGGTAAGCCCGAAGGCAACTAGGGTTGTAGCTTTGCTTAGCGGTTAGCTAAATACTCTGCTGTTTCTGATGGAGTTAATAATACTCCGTCAATTATAATGCATGTCATGATTGATTCCTTGTGATGTAATTGAGCGTAATGCTTCCTCGTTGAATGGAAATACATTAGTAGAGATGGTTGCCATTACGTCTAAGTATGGTGTGGTTGAATGTAGTAGCAGGCGATGTAACTAGGTCGTGATTCCATTCCTTACGGTTTGTGCGTGTGTAACGCTTAGTGAGTGGGATGCATCTGACGAGGCTGTTGTCTGTTTCAAATATTACTGTGCCTGTTGTGTTACATCTCATAGCTTGTGTAGCAGTTTTGTAGAGTACGATTGCTTCGTCTCTAGTGATAGTAGTGATTACCGTATTGTACTCCTTGCAGTGTTAGCTTATGCTATATAGGTATTGTTGATCCTTACTTGAATGGAAGCATGAGAGGAGAGTCAGCCGCTGATGGATGAGATGATACTGTGGCAGTATGTATAGTGAGCTGATGCGACAGTAGTTAATGAGACGGATGGCTGAGAAAAAAGGATGGTAAGTAGTCAGCTGATAGGGGGGGTGGATGTTTTGCTGATGTGTAATTGTGTAGAA
>Ga0210053_1001385_pt1 | contig 22410 bp, 14 predicted proteins | sample CryGeymeta201512_FD_185467 | JGI IMG/M metagenome (GOLD analysis project Ga0210053, IMG submission 185467) | Groundwater microbial communities from Crystal Geyser aquifers in Utah, USA - Crystal Geyser metaG 2015-12 (SPAdes) (version 2) | ecosystem: Environmental > Aquatic > Deep subsurface >... | reverse complement strand
CGGTCCGGGGAGCGGCGGGGTCAGGAGACCCTCGCCGAGCACAGGGCCCTGGAGACCTGTCGGTCCGGGGAGCGGCGGGGTCAGGAGACCCTCGCCGAGCACATTCGCGCCAAGTACGGTTGTAGTACTAACTCGCCCATACCGACGACATAGCTGTTGAGGAGCTGGTGCATCTCGTGGTCGGGCGTCCGGAAATCAGCCAGACTGAACAGCAGCATCACCGTGCGCGCCCGCCGGACGAACCCGGCAAACTACACCAGTTCTGTCGCCCGCTCGAAGCACTCGCCTGCTGTGTCGTAGCACAGCAGCGTGCAGTTGGCGTGTTGCGGGACGCCGTTGAGGCGCACCATAGTCGGCCGAGGGAAGTTCTTGGGGGTCGAGTCGGGCAGCTCGCCCTGCTCCAGCAACCCAACGTTCTCGTAGGCCGTGTCGAGGCTGTCTTCATTGAGCGCCATGGTGAAGAACTCGGTCCAGTGGTCCGCGAGCTTCAGCCGCTTCAAGGCGTGGAACAGCGAAGCGAGGTAGACCGTCTTCCCGTGCTGCCGGAACCCAAGGGCGCTCGCCACCACGGGCGGGTATCGACGGTAGTCGTTAGCGTAGAGCGCCGGGATCTGCTCGTTGCACAGCGGACACAGGAACACCGGCCAGCGCGTGCCTGTCACCACTCGTTTGCTGAACCGCGTCTTGCCCAGACAGAACGGGCAGAGCATCGACGACCTCCCTCGCCCGGCAAGCAGCCGCCTGGCCCGGGCGCCTCTACGTTCGCGCTCCACCGTTCGGAGTCCTGCCAGCGTGGGAAATGCGCGGTCTCCCAGCGGGCGCTGCTGCGAGCGCGTGGAGTGGGGCGGCATGGGTCGCTGGCTTGCCGCCGGGACGAGCAAGTGGCAGAATAGGCAGAAGTGCGGGGTGGCAAGCAGAGGAGTGGATCATCCATGGCTTCCCAAGGAGCGTCGTCGGCTGTCCCGACGACAACCCAGAAGGCGAGATCGAAGAGGCAGCCGCGCCCAGTCGCGCCCGCCCGGAAAGCGAAGACGGGAGAGGAGGACCTGGCGGAGAGACGAGCACGGCTGATGGCGGAAATGGAGGCTGCCGGCGAGGTGGCGCCGGATGGAGAGCGCATCGAGATCGCGGGACGGATCGACAACCTCCGGTTGAGCCCCGCCGAATGGCGTCGGCTCGCACTGAAGGCGACCGAACTGGGACCGCTGTCCGAGTTGATCATCCAGGATCGCAGATAACCACACCACACTGTGGATCAGTTTCTCGACAGTTCGGCCTTGGTCAAGCGCCACGTCTCCGAGACTGGCTCCGACTGGGTACGACGGCGGTGTGCGACGGCCCAGGCGCGCTCCCTCCATGTAGCTCGCGTGGTGGTCGCCGAGGTGACCAGCGCGCTGTGTCGACGTTGCCGAGAGGGAAGCCTGACGGCAGCGGAGCGCGACGCCTTGATCACGGGCTTTGCCGAGTGCTGCGAACGGGAGTACAAGGTCTGGGAAACCACGAGAGCCGTGGTCACGCGCGCCACTGTGCTGCTGAAGATGCACCCCCTGCGCGCCTATGATGCCGTCCAGCTTGCGACTGCTCTCCGGGTCAGCGAGGGCTTCGTGCGCGCCGGCCTTCCGCCGCTCACCTTTGTCTCCGCCGACGAGCGCCTCTGCGAGTGCGCCCGTGCCGAAGGTCTGTCCACCGAGAACCCGAACAACTACCCCTCCCACAACGACTGAGTGACCCGCCATGCCCTTCCCCACCGAACGCCCCCGCCGCCTGCGCCGCAGCGACACCCTCCGCCGCATGGTCCGCGAGACGCACCTCTCCGTGGACGACCTCATCTTCCCGTTGTTCGTCTGCCCCGGAACGGGGGTGAAAGACGAGATCAGCTCCATGCCGGGCAACTACCGCTGGTCGGTGGATCTGCTGCCTGCCGAGATGGAGGAGGTGGCCGCGCTGGGTGTCCCGGCGGTGTTGCTGTTCGGAATCCCGGAGTCGAAGGACCCGTTGGGCACCGGCGCCTATGCGGAAGACGGCATCGTGCAGCAGGCGGTGCGGGCCATCAGGCAGGCCGTGCCGGAGTTGGTTGTCGTCACCGATGTGTGCCTGTGCGAGTACACCTCCCACGGGCACTGCGGCGAGGTCGCTGACGACGGTGAAGTGCTGAACGACCCGACGCTTGACCTGCTGGCGAAGACGGCGTTGACCCAGGCGCAGGCCGGGGCCGACATCGTGGCGCCGTCCGACATGATGGACGGCCGCGTGGCCGCGATTCGGGAGACGCTCGACGGGAACGGCCTCCAGGGCGTGGCGGTCATGGCGTACTCGGCGAAGTACGCCTCGGCGTTCTACGGGCCGTTCCGCGAGGCCGCCGACTCGGCGCCCCAGTTCGGCGACCGCAAGGCATACCAGATGGATCCGCCCAACCGGCGCGAGGCGCTGAGGGAGGTCGCGCTGGACATTGAGGAAGGCGCGGACATGGTCATGGTCAAGCCGGCGCTGGCGTACCTCGACATCGTCCGCGAAGTCCGGGAAATGACCGATCTGCCGGTGGCCGCCTACAACGTGTCCGGCGAGTTCAGCATGGTCAAAGCCGCTGCCGCCAACGGCTGGATCGACGAGCAGCGCGTGGCGCTGGAGATCCTCACCGCCATCAAGCGCGCCGGCGCCGACCTGATCCTGACGTACTGGGCAAAGGACGTGGCGCGCTGGCAAGCGGCGGGAGGAGGGGGATGACGCGTTGTGATGAACGGCCGGTTCCGGGCTGGGTGCCGGAGGCGTTCCGTGAGCTGTATTTCGTCGCCGCCGCAAAGATGACGGCTCCGGAACTGGACGCCGGCCACTGCTGGGACCACGTCGAGCGGGTGACCCGGACGGCGCTGCGGCTTGCCGGCGAGGAGCAGGCTGACGCAGCCGTCGTCTGCGCCGCGGGGCTGTTGCACGACCTGGGCCGCACCGTCCCGGGCGAGGGTGACCACGCGCGGCGGTCCGTCGAGTTGGCGCCGCCGCTGCTGTCAGGGACGTGCCTGAGCGCCCACCAGGCGGCCCTCGCGCTGGATGCGATTGGAGACCACCGCTACCGCGACGGAAAAGTGCCGGCGGCAATCGAGGGGAAGATCCTCCAAGACGCCGACCGCCTCGACGCCGTCGGCGCCATTGGCATCGCCCGGTGCTTCGCCAAGAGTTCGGTTACCGGGCGACGGCTGTACTCACCTGACGACCCGTTCTGCACGGCCGGACGCGAACCTGACGACAACCGGTACACGATTGACCATTTCTACTCGAAGCTGCTGAAGCTAAAAGATACCTTCCACACGGCGTCTGCGCGGAAGCTGGCCGAACGCCGGCATGCGTTCCTGACGGCGTTCCTGGAGGAAATGCGGGTGGAGCTTGGCGCCAGCCCAACAGCATAGGACCAATGGGACCCATCGGTCCCATCGGTCCCATAGGACCTCAGCAACTCACTTGGCCCATCTCGTCCGAACTCGGAGCCCAGACTATGAACATCAGTAAGTCCCGCGACCTCTTTGTCCGAGCTGAGAAGTTGCTCCCTGGCGGCGTCAACAGCCCTGTCCGCGCATTTCGCTATGTTGGCGGCGACCCGCTGTTCATTGAGCGCGGCGAGGGAGCGTACCTGTACGACGTGGACGGCAACCGGTTCCTCGACTACCTCGCTTCATGGGGGCCGCTGATTCTGGGGCATTGCCATCCCGAGGTCGTGGCCGCCGTCGAGGGTGCCGTCCGCAGGGGCAGCAGCTTTGGCGCGCCCACACCAGGCGAGGTGGAGATGGCGGAGTTGGTGGTGGCCGCGGTGCCGTCAATCGACGTCGTCCGCATGGTCAGCTCCGGCACTGAGGCGGTGATGAGCGCCATTCGCGTGGCCCGCGGCTACACCGGTCGGGAGAAGATCCTCAAGTTCGAGGGATGCTATCACGGCCATTCCGACGCCTTGCTGGTGAAAGCCGGCTCCGGCGCGTTGACCATGGGGGTGCCGGACAGCGCTGGCGTGACGAAGGCGTTCGCCGCCGACACGCTGACCGCTCAGTTCAACGATACCGACGGCGTGCGCGAACTGCTCGGCCAGGTCGGTGGCGAGGTGGCGTGCGTGGTGCTGGAGCCCGTCGGCGGCAACTGCGGCGTCATCCCGCCGCCGCCCGGCTTCCTGGAGATGCTGCGCGAGGAGACGGCGAACCGCGGCATCGTGCTGCTCTTCGACGAAGTGATCACCGGGTTCCGCGTTGCCTACGGCGGCGCGCAGTCGCTGTACGGAATCACCCCGGACATGACGACGCTCGGCAAGATCATCGGTGGCGGCTTCCCCGTCGGCGCCTACGGCGGCAAGCGCGAGATCATGGAGCAGGTAGCCCCGTTGGGGCCCGTCTACCAAGCCGGCACCCTCTCCGGCAACCCGGTGGCTATGGCCGCAGGCATCGCCACGCTGAAGCAACTACAGAAGCCCGGAATCTACGAGACGCTGGAGTGCCTTTCGGCCAAGCTCGAAGCCGGCCTCACCGAGGCGGCCCAACGGCACGGCGTCACCGCCACGCTGAACCGCGTCGGCTCGATGTTGTCCCCGTTCTTCACCGACCGCGCCGTGTGCAACTTCGCGGACGCCGCCAGCTCCGATGCCGACGTGTACGCTGCCTACTTCCGCGGCATGCTCGAACGCGGCTTCTACTTCGCCCCCTCCAAGTGGGAAAGCGGCTTCGTCTCGACCGCTCACGCTGACGACGACATCGAGGCGACCGTTGCCGCGGCCAACGAAGTGATGGCACAATTGGCCGCCACCTGAGTCGGCGGCGGCATCGGCCAGCCGCAGTCACCACTCACCACTCACCAAGGAGCATTCGGCATGAACCGGTTTCGCAAAGCACTGTTGATCGTCGGGCTGCTCGTCGGCACGTTGGCGGCGGGCATCAAGTATGGCCAAGCCCAGTACTCACGGGAGGAGGGTCTCACCTATCTGCCTCACCCGGCCGACACAACCGAGATCCTCTCCATGCAACTCGCAGACGTGGGCGGCACAAAGATGATGGCGGTCACCTCCAAAGACGCCGCCGGCCAGTTGCAGATGGCCTTCTATGACCTGACCGGGCAGCTCAAGTCCGTGTATGTGCCCACGATCAAGCGCGAGGGTGGACCCGAGTACAAGAACTGGAAGGAAGTCTGCGCCCCGCGCAAGGTGACCAAGTTCGACCTGACGCCCCTTGGCGAGGAGCCCAAGGATGAGGCGGCGGGAGGCAAAGGCGAGGGCAAAGCGCCGGAGAAGGAACCCGCGGACGGCAAGGCCGACGCAAAGGCGAAGTAGTGTCATATAGAGGAGTGAAGGGATGAGTCGGACAGGATTGCTGCTAAGTGTCGTTGCCCTGCTTTCGTTGGAGGTATTCGCCTTGGCTGAGGAGCCTTACCCGTTGCGGGACGCGGTGGAGTGCACGGCTCGAGCCGGACTGCCTAACTTCTACGCGAAGTTGGCGGCGGGCAACGACGTGAGGATAGGCTACCTGGGCGGGAGTATCACCGCCCAGCCCGGCTGGCGCCCGAAGACGCTGAACTGGTTCCGCGAGCAGTATCCCAACGCCAAGATCGACGAGATCAACGCAGCCATCGGCGGGACGGGGTCGGACCTCGGGGTGTTCCGCCTGGAGCACGACGTGCTGCAGTTCAAGCCGGATCTGCTGTTCGTGGAGTTCGCCGTGAATGACGGCGGTGCGCCGCCGGAGCGGATCTACAAGTCCATGGAAGGCATCGTGCGGCAGACCTGGCAGGCAGACCCGACGACCGACGTCTGCTACGTCTACACGCTGACCCAGGGCATGTTGGGCGACCTGCAGGGCGGCAAGTACCCCCGGGCGGCCAGCGCGATGGAGGCGCTGGCGAATCACTACGGTATCCCGTCCATCCACATGGGCGTCGAAGTCGCCCGGCTGGAGAAGGAAGGCAAGGTAGTCTTCAAGGCGCCGGACCCGAAGACCGACGAGGAGAAGGCGGCGTTGGCGGGCAAGATCCTGTTCTCAAGTGACGGCGTGCACCCGCACCCCGACACCGGTCACCAGCTCTACCTGGAGGCGGTCGTGCGGTCCATGGAGAAGATCAAGCCGGCAGGGAAGCAGGGACCGCACGCGCTCATAGCCCCCTTGGACGCCGGCAACTGGGAGAACGCCAAGATGGTCCCGCTGGACCGCGCCAAGCTCAGCGCCGGTTGGCAGAAGCTCGACCCTGACAAGGACGGGCTCGCCAAAGGGTTCGGCACCCGGGTGCCCAGCTTGTGGAAGGTGAACAAGGCTGGCGAGACGCTCTCGTTCCGCTTCAAGGGCACGTACGCTGCCATCTACGACCTGCTCGGTCCAGACTGCGGTCAGGTCATCGTGAAGCGCGACGACAAAGACCCGGTGACGCGACCGCGTTTCGACCCGTACTGCGTCTACCCCCGCCTCGCCACCCTTGGAATCGCCTCAGACCTGCCGGACGAAGTGCACACCGTCAACCTGGAGCTCTCCCCCGATCAGCCCGACAAGCGCAAGATCCTCTTCGACCACAACAAGCCGGACTTCGACAAGAACCCGGCGAAGTACGACGATATCGCCTGGTACGCGGGTGCACTGATGCTGATGGGGGACGTGGTGGAATAACGCGGGACACCCTATCCCGGCGCCTCCCGGACGTAGAAGTACATCAACGTCCCGCCCCCCGGTGCTTTGCGGAACTCGGGTGAGAACGTCAGCCGCGGCTCGGGCGTCGCCCAGCGTGGCGGGACCATCTCGTAGCCGCCGTCCTCGCGGAGGTAGACCGTCTGGGTCACGTCGCCACCGTCGATGTTGACGGCGCCCCAAACGCGCATGGATAGCCAGAAGCGCTGCAGGTCCGCGACGGTCCAGCCGCCTACGACCGGAATGCGCCCTCTGAGGGCAAGCGCGCTGCCGACTTCGCTGTCCGGCTCCTTCACGATCAGCAGGTAGAACTGCTGCTGGTCGCGGGACCACCCCATCGAGGTACGGGAAGTGCGAATATGATCGACGTCGGGTATGTGGCCGGCTTCCCGGGGAGTGGACGGCACGGGCCGCGGCAGGGGCTTGTCGCCCGGCCGCGGAGGGGGCTGGAGCTGGAGCGGAGCGCCTTCCCGGATCAAGCATTGCGCGCCTCCGGCGCCGAAGGCAAACTCTCGTTCGAGCGTCCCCTTGTCCGGCAGATGCAGCGTTTTGAATGCCGGCTTGCCGTCTCTGTATTGGACGCCGAAGGTCCACCGGTGATTGCCGACGTTGTAGTGCGCCTTGCCGTTCAGGACGACGGGCGCGACGTGCCGCGCCCATCGTCGGTCTCTCTCACCGGGCTCGTTGGAGAAGAACAGCCCGTTCCACGCCGCGATCACCCTCCCGCGGCCGTTGCGGTTCAGGTGGCGGGTCACCTGCCCGACGCCTCGCGACCAGAAGTCGACCTGGTTGTCGAACGGGGTCGCGTCATCTTCGTCTTGGTCGTACAGTTCAAGCCGGAGTTCGGGGTTGACGGAGAAGTCGAACCGCAGCAGGTCGAGCGCAGTGCCGTCGCCGGTGCGCGTCCTCCAATGTGAGACGCCGCGGTGCGGCTCGTCGCGCCCGGCGTTTGCCCAGGGCCATTGGCTCAGCGCACTGGGGGCGTCAGACTCGGCGCCACGGCCGACGGGTACCGGGCCGATATGCCGGTGCTTCATGTACGCCAGGCACCCAGCAACCACGAGGAGCACGACCAGCAGCAGGCGGTTACGGACGCGTGGCGGCATTGAGTTCTCTCCATGCAGGGGCGCTACAGGGCCAATCGCGACGTGTTCGCTACGCCGTCTCCCAATGCCTTGTTCCCGGCAGGTCGGCGAGCGAGCGTGCTACAATCGCGGCAGGAGGCTTGATCTGTGTTGAGACGCGCCCGTGTGCTGAGCTGGTTGGTTGTCCCGCTATGTGCCGTGACGGCGCGCTGCTCGTGGTCTGCGCCGGAAGTCGTCCGACGCGACTGGTACTTCCGGGAGACGCTTCCCGCCATCCGGGACTGGGAGGCGATCCTGGCGCGCTGGGAAGGCGAGACTCCCAAAGCGGAGCGGACGCCCGTCTTCCCCCTGCCGACGAACGGCCAGTGGGCGACGTGGCCCAACCCGATTCCGCTGACGCTGCTGCCCGAGGGGGACGGCGAGACGCGGATGCGCCTTGCGGGTGACAAGGCGGAGGTAGTGCGAATGCCGCCCCGCGGCGCGAAGGAGCAACAGACGGTCGCGCTGGGCGAAGCCGTAGTCGGCTACAAGCATCCGGGCGGCGGCGCGAAAGACCAGTGGTACCACGCGTACAGCCGCAAGTTCGATGGGCTCACCAGCTTCCGGTGCCAGCGTGCGCCGTTCGCGCTGCAACTGAAGGCGCCGCTCGACTTCCGGCTGGGCGCGAACGAACTGCCTGTCGCCCTGCGCAACGTGAGCGCGGCGCCCTTGGCGCTGACGCTGCGACTGCGATTTCTCTTGCGTGACGGCGAGGGCACCGCCCAAGAGAAGTCGGCCGACCTCGCGCCTGGCGCGGAGCAGACGGTGTCACTCCCCGTTCGGCTGGATTCCCCCGGTGGCGGGTTGCTGCTGCTCACGGTCTCCTTCGGTGGGCAGTCGGGGTCGGCGTCCGACGCGTGGTGGCTGCCGCTGTTCACGCACGTGGAAGACGTGCCGGCGGTCCTGACGAGCGTTGCGCAAGTCCTGGGCGACACGCCGGACGCCGCAGCCGCGAAGCGACTGGCCGAGCTGCGGCACCGCGCCGAGTCGCGCGGGGGGTCGTGGCGGGCGCTCTTCGAGGAGGCGAGCGCGCTGCGCGACGAGTTGTTGCTTTGGCGGCTGCACTTCGACTCGCTGCTGTTCGTGAAGCGGAAGCCGTTCTTCTCGGAGCAGCCCTTCATGGACGCACACCACCTCTACAACCGCCCGGGCGGCGGGCTCTACCGGCTCTCGCCGGTGCGCCCCGAGGGCACGGCGACGCCGGTGGTGGACTCGCTCGGCGAGGGTGTCTACCGTGACGTGTGCCTCCACTGGGACGCCGGGAAGCTGCTCTTCTCCTTCGGCAATGGCAACGACAACTGGGACGGGAAGCAAAGCTACCACGTGTACGAGGTCGGCGTCGAGGGCGCCGGGCTGCGGCAGCTCACCTCCGGGCCGAAGAACGACTGCGAGCCGTTCTACCTGCCCAATGGGCAGCTCGGCTTCACCTCCGACCGGTCGGAACACTTCGTGATGTGCGGCGGCGACCGGCATGCGCCGACGCTGTTTGCGATGGACGGCGACGGCTCCGCTGTTTGCCAACTCAGCTTCAACGTCTTCAACGACTTCAACCCGACGGTATTGCCCGACGGGCGGATCCTCTACGGCCGGTGGGAGTACAACGAGCGCTCGGTCACCTCGCTGCACGACCCGTTCACCATGCACCCCGACGGCACGCAGGTGGCGCCGTACTACGGCAATGCCACCATCCGGCCCAACGTCGTCATGTTCCCGCGGCCGGTGCCCAACAGCGACAAGGTGATGGCGCTGTTCACGGCGCACCACGGGCAGACGCACGGACCCATCGGGCTGATCGACGAGACGAAAGGCGTCGATGGCGACGAGCCGCTTACGCTGCTGACGCCCAACATTCCCGTCACCGGCGAGAAGGCGCTGGACAGCCAGTACGGCTGGTACAGCGACCCCATGCCGTTGCCGGATGCCGACCCCACGGAGGGGACGGACGCCACGTACCTGTGCTCATTCACGCCCACTGTCCAGCCGTGGCTGGAGCGGAGCTGGGCGCTCTATGTGGGCGACCGGCACGGAAACCTGGCGTTGGTGTACCGCGATCCGGAGATCTCCTGCGCCGAGCCGGTGCCGCTGGTTTCGCGCCCGGCGCCAATGCCGCTGCCGCCGGCGCCGACGGACACCGGCGCTACCGACGCTGAGGCCACGCTGCTGCTGATGGACGTGTACCGCGACCTGCCTGGCGTCGCGCCGGGGGCAGTGAAGCTCCTGCGGGTGCTGGAAGACGTGCCGCGCAAGAGCGTCCACACCGGCGGTGTGGTCGTTACCGCAGCCACCAGCATCTACACCATCAAACGGATTCTCGGCACGGTTCCCGTCGCCCCGGACGGTTCGGCCAACTTCGTCGTGCCGGCGAACCGCAACGTATACTTCGAGGCGCTGGACGAGAACCACAGGGAGATCCAGCGGATGCGTAGCGTCGTCTGCCTCAAGCCGAGCGAGAAGCGCACCTGCATCGGCTGCCACGAGTCGCGAATGACGGCGCCGCCCAATGCCTCCTCCGCTGCCTTCCGGCAGGCGCCGAGCCGGCCCACGCCGCCACCGTGGGGGGAGGAGACGCTCAGCTTCCTGCGCGACGTGCAGCCGCTGCTGAACGCCAAGTGCGTGAGCTGCCACGCGTATGACCGCACTGCCAACGGCGTTATTCTCACCGACGACCTCACCGACCAGTTCACCGTCAGCTACCAGGAGCTGCTGCCCTACCTCAGCACGGCCAACGCCATGCGCTGGGACAACCCGGACGACGTCTCTGCGCGCCCGCCGTACACCTATGGTTCGGCCGTCTCGCGTCTAACCAAGCTACTGGAGGCCGGACATCACGGGGTGAAGTTGACCGACGCCGACTGGCAGCGGCTGGCGATCTGGATCGACGCCAACGCCGTGTACTACGACCGCTACGAGAGCGCCTACCCCAACCGCCGGCTCTTCCCCGACGACGCGCGCAAGCCGTTCATGGCGGTCTACGGCCGCCGCTGCGGCCGGTGCCACGGACAAGACGGCGAGGGCGGCTACGGCACGTGGTGGCTGAGCCTCAACCGGCGCGACGCGCGCCTGAGCCGCGCCCTGCAAGCGCCGCTGGCCCGAGCTGCCGGCGGCTGGGAGCGGTGCGAGGAGGTCGTCTTCACGACCACCGAGGACCCCGACTACCAGGCGTTACTCACCTCCCTGTCCGCGCTGCGAGACCAGCTTGCCCAGACGCCCCGCGAAGACCTGCTGTCGATCCGCGGCACAGACGCCGAGCGCCAACTGGTCACACTCCCCCCGCCCCCGCCGCGCCGACCCAGGACGCAGACCGCAGCAGCCGACGGCGGCGTCTACCTCAGCGACCTGACGTGGGAGAGCGCCCGCGCCGGCTGGACGCCCAACAACGACGGGCTCCCGCGCCGCGACCAGGACGTCGAGAACCACCCCCTCACCCTCGGCGCCCGCGGCTACCGCAAAGGTCTGGGCACCCACGCGCCCTCGGAGATCGTCTACCGGCTCGACGGCGACTACGCCCACTTCCGCGTCACCCTCGGCGCGGCGGAAGCGAACGGAACGGTGACCTTCCAGGTCTTCGGTGACGGCAAGCTGCTCTACGACAGTGGCCTCATGCCCGGGCTCCGCGAAGTGAAGACGATTGACCTGCCCGTGACGGGCGTCCGCTCCCTCCGCCTTGTCGTCACCGATGCCGGCGATGGCTACGGCGCCGACATGGCGAACTGGGCCGAGGCGCGGGTGGTCAAGGAAGCGCCGGGCGAGGGCGCGGGCCGGTAGTGCGTGCCTGCTGCGCTTCACGCGGCGCGCCGTCGGGGGCGGAAAGAACGCGGACAACGGAGGAAGCCAAATGAACAACGGCCTGGCACTGCTGGGTACGGCCTTCGGCGGCGCAGTCGCCTTGGCGGGAGGCACTGCCGTCTGCGCGGCGGCGCAGCCGGAGAAGACGCCAGGGCTTACGCTGTTTGTCTCGGCAAGCGGCAACGACGCCTGGTCGGGCAGAACGCCGACCCCGAACCAAGCCAATACCGACGGTGCGTTCGCGACACTCGAACGCGCCCGCGACGAGATCCGGCGGACCAAGGGAGCCGCGGGCCTGCCAGAGGGTGGCGTGCGGGTGGAGATCCAGGCGGGAAGGTATGAGGGAGGCAAGCCGTTCATCCTGACGGCGGACGATTCCGGCTCGGCTGCGTCGCCTATCGTCTACCGGGGCGCTCCAGAGGCGGAGGTCCGGCTGAGCGGCGGCAAAGCCGTCACCGACTGGCAGCCGGTGAAAGACGCCGCGATTCTCTACCGCCTGCCTCCCGAGGCCCGCGGACAGGTCTTCCAGGCTGACTTGCGGGCCTTGGGGATCACCGAGTATGGCGATCTTGCGGTGGATGTTGGGGCACACCTACAGAGGCTGTTGGCGACGGCGGACGGTCAGGGCGAGTACACCATGGGCAGCGTGGCCCCCAAGCCCGGTGCGACGCGCCCCGAGCGGCTCGAGGTCTTCTTCAACGATCGACCTATGGAGATCGCCCGGGGCCCGAACGAGGGAGCGCTCGAGATTGAGGAAGTGCTGGGGAGCACAATGCGCGACGTGCGCGGCCACGTGAGCTGCGTCGAGGGGATCTTCCGCTACAAGGGCGACTACCCGAAGCGCTGGTTGGGTGAGAAGAACGCCTTCGTCTGCGGAAGCTGGTGCCGCGACTGGGCCGAGCAACGTCACCGAATCCAGTCCCTCGACACGGACGAACGCGTCATCACTGTCGAGCCGCCCTACCACTCCTACGGCTACCACAAGGGGCAGTGGTTCTACGGCTTCAACATTCTGGCGGAACTGGACAGCCCCGGCGAGTGGTATGTGGATCGGGACACGGGGATCCTCTACTTCTGGCCCCCGGGACCCCTGGACACGGCCGCGGTCGAGGTCTCGATGGCGCCGGCATTGGTCACGCTGACGGGCGTGTCCCACGTCACCCTCCGCGGGTTAGTGCTCGAAGCGACCCGCGGAACGGCCGTCACTATGGACAACTGTGAGCAGTGCCGCGTCGTCGGCTGCACGCTGCGGAACCTGGGTGTGCATGCGGTGACGGTTGTCGGTGGCAGGGAGAACGGGGTCGTCGGCTGCGACCTATACGGCATGGGCGGCGGCGGCATCTACCTGATTGGGGGCGACCGGAAGACACTGACCCCGGCGGGACACTACGCCGAGAACAATCACCTCCACCACTACGGCCGCTGGGACCGGATGTACCGGCCGGCGATTGTGTTCAGCGGCGTGGGGCAGCGCGCGTCGCACAATCTGATCCACGACGCGCCGCACTCCGCCCTCATCTTCGGCGGCAACGACCACCGGATCGAGTACAACGAGATCCACAGTGTCTGCTCCGACTCGAACGACTGCGGCGCAATCTACGCCGGCCGCGACTGGACCCTCCGCGGCCATGTCATCCGCACCAACTACCTTCATCACCTCTACGGGCGGCTGGGACACGCCTGCAGAGGCATCTACCTCGACGACTCCTTCGCCGCGGCCACCATTGAGGGGAACGTCTTCTACCAGGTTACCTATGCGGTCTTCCTCGGTGGCGGCCGCGACACCCCCGTTGAGAACAACGTGTTCGTCGACTGCCCCAGCGCCATGCATGTCGATGCGCGCGGCCTGGGCTGGCAGAAGCCACACCTGGAGGGCAGGCTCAAAGAAGCCAACGAGAAGGGAACCCTCCGCGGCATCCGCTTCAAGGAGCCGCCCTACAGCACGCGCTACCCGGAACTGCTGACCCTCCTCGACGACGACCCCATGTACCCAAAGGGCAACGTCGTCCGCCGCAATGTCTTCTGGCCCGGCTCCGGCGAGGATCTGCGCAGAGCCGCAGCCGGCAAGGAGCCGAACGCCACTTGGTGGGATCACGTGGCCGCCGAGATCCGGCCCGGGGTGAGGCTCGAAGACAACCTGATCAACGAGGACCCCAGGTTCGTGGATGAAGCAGGGCACAACTTCCAGTTGCGCGCAGACTCACCGGCGTGGGCGCTGGGCTTCCAGCGGATTCCGGTTGAGCAGATCGGTCTCTACAACGACGAATACCGCGCGTCCTGGCCCGCGATTCATGTGCCCAGGCCGATGCCAACGCCGGCCGGGGCAACCGCGGCGCCGAGGTGAGTGTAGCTTGGCGGTCCGCGGCGCCACATGCAGGGATCACTCACGTTCGCGCTTCGCTTGAACACCCCGATGGATGAAGGCGCCTGCCACTGGACGCCCGAACTTGTTCGGGGGCTGAGTGCGGGTAGTCCCCCAACAGGTTGGGGCGTCCGGAATGCGTTTTCGCAGGAGGCAACCATGAGCAGACTTCAGTCCGGCATTGCGGCAGCCCTGATCCTCGGGTCCGCGCTGTGCGTGTCAGCCCAGACGGGCCGATGGGGGAGCGGCGCTGCGCTGATTGTCTCCTACCAAGGGGTTGACGTGCTGACAGGGGACAGTCTGCTGCTGATGGACGGGAACTGGAAGGTGAGGGAGAATCTGAGCACAGTCCAGCCGCAGGTGAAGCGGGACGGCGCCAATACCACTGCCACCTACCAGGGCAAACTCCTCGGGTTGACGAAGACGCTTGAGCAACTCCCCGACGGTGTCGTGGTGACCTGGGAGCTGGACCTCAAGCCCGATCCCCGAGGCGCCAATGTCGAGTTGTGTGTCGCCCTTGAGCGCGCCCAGCTCGATCACCTTCCCGCCACCGACAAGACCCACGACGTTCAGCGCAGTGCGGAACAGCTCCAGCTATCGTCGCTAGTCGGTGACCTGTCGCTGGATGTTGCTGGCTCGACTTCCCCGTGGTCGTTCGACGATCTGCGGTCGCTGACTTGGGCGAAGCGGTTTCGGTTGCGGTTCGCCCCGCCGTATGACCCCGTCAAGGGGTTGAAGGCGAAGGCGGTTCTGCGCGTCCATGCCACGCCGTCGTCGCTGCCGGCATTCCTGCCCCTGAATGTGGCCGGCGCGGGCAACCGAGGCTTGCGCGACGACGTTGCCGAGGACGGCAAAGGCGGCTGGACCGACCAGGGAGCCAACGACCTGCGCAGTTTGCAGCCGGGGCGGCTGGAGGCCAACGAGATCGGTGTTCCCTTCACCGTCGCCGAGCCGGTGGTCGTGCTGCGTGGCGGCGAGCGGCCGGCGTTTCCCGCCGAATGTGCGGAAGTGCCGGTGGGCGCCGAGGTCCGGTCGCTCTACTTTCTCCAGACGGCGGCGTGGAGCGTCGAGCGGGAAGCGCCGGTCGCCGAGTACGTCGTACGCTACGCCGACGGCAAAGAGATCGCCATCCCGGTGCGCTACGGCTTGGAGGTCAACGACTGGTGGGCGACGCGGCCGCCGAGCCTGGGACGCGTTGGGTGGCAGGGCCCCAACGGCGAAGCCGAGGTCGCGCTGTACGTCATGCGGTGGGAGAATCCGCAGGTCGAGACGCCCATTGCCGGGGTGCGGATGCGCTCCACCGGCACCGCCTGCGTGCCGATCTGGTTGGCGGGGACGGCGGTCACGGCCGACGGTCTCACCGATCTCCAGCACCAGGAGTTGGCGCGCCTGTTCGAGTCGCGACCGAACCGGTCTGAGGTGGACATGTCGCAGTGGTTTCCCTGCCCGATTGCCTGGAACGACCAGATCGAGCCGGGATCGGCGTTGGACGTCTCGTTCCTCAATGACGCGCCGGCCGGCAAGCACGGCTTCCTGAAGAACAGCGGCGGGCACTTCGTCTTCGCCGACAACCCCAATCGACCAGTGCGATTCTGGGGCACGAATGCCGCGTTGCGTGGACCATTCCCCGAGAAGACCGACGCGCCGGGGATTGCGCGGGTATTGGCGCGCCAGGGCGTCAACCTGGTCCGGTTCCACTTGTATGCCGTCTACGACGATACGCTGATCGCGCCGGATGGCAACCTCAATCCTGTAGCGTTGGACAAGCTCGACTTCTTCTTCGCTCAGCTCAAAGAGAACGGCGCCTACGTCTACATGGACCTGAACGATGGAATGCTCTTCGACCGCTTGCTGGGTCACAAGGTCGCGGACAACGGGAAGGCCAAGCTGGCTGCCACGTTCGATCCCGAACTGATTCAGGCCACGCAGAAGCTCGCGAAGTTGTTCTTCACCCACACGAATCCCTACACCAACCTGCGACTGTGCGATGACCCGGCCGCTTGCCTGTACGAGATCACCAACGAGAACTCGCTGACCATGGACTGGGGCGGGACACGCGAGCGCCTGTGCGAACCGTGGCTCTCCGAACTCGAAGAGCGGTGGCACACGTGGCTTGCGGCGCACGGTCTGCCCAAACGCGACCTGCCGGATTCGCTGCCCGCCACGGTCGAAGGCCGCCGGTTCGCCGCCGAGACGCAGAAGGCGTACCTCGACGAGATGAAGCAGTACCTGCGCGACCTGGGCGTCAAGGCACCCCTCTGCGGGACCAACATCACCTTCACCCTCGGCGACTTGTGGGCCAGTGCCGACATGGACTATACCAACGACCATGCCTACTGGGATCACACGGGCGCCTTGGGCCAGTTCCGCACCTACAACAACAGGAGCGCCGTGCTGTCGCCGGCGTGGCAGGCGGGAACGCTGGCGAGCTTCGCCCGCGCCAAAGTGACCGGCGTCCCCACCGTCGCCAGCGAGTGGAACTACGTCTACCCCAACCACCATCGCTGCGAAGGGCTGCCCTATATGGCCGCCCACTGCGCGTATCAGGACTGGGATGCCCCGCTGTTCTACTGCGCGACGGGTTCCTTCGACAGCGGCACGTGGGCGCGCTTCCACGAGACGCCGGGCATCCTGGTCCACAGTCAACAGACCGACCCGGCGACCTGGGGGTTGTCGCAGATCTGCTCGCTGCTGTACCGACGCGGCGATGTGTCGGTGGGCAAACGCAAACTGGTCCTCCGTTATGGACCCAACCAAGTCTGGGAGAACCGCTCCGCCATTTCTCGCCTTCCCTTCCTGCCGGCGCTGGCCCGCGTAGAAACGCAACTCGCGACAGCCGAAACCAAGGACTGGCCGAGGGTCGCACCGGCAGCCGAGACCAGTGCCGAGGAGATGTACCTCGACGCGCTGAAGCGCCTGGGCGACACCCGTAGCTCGTTGGACCGCGTCGTCAGTGACACCGGCGAACTGCGCCGAGAGGTGAGAGAGGGGTACTTCCTGGTCGATAGCCCGCGGACGCAAATCGCCTGTGGTAGGCTCAACCGGATCACGGGGCCGGGCGACTCGCTCTCGAGTCTGGCCATCAGCAGCCCAAACGAGTTCGCTACCATCGCCGTTTCGAGCCTGGACGCAAGACCGCTCACGACCTCCGCCCGCCTGCTTTTGGTGGCCGTAGGCAACGCCCGGAATGCCGATGCGGACATCGAGGACTTCGTGATCAAGTCGATGGGCAAGAAGGGACCCGTGATGGCGGAACCCGTTGAGGCCCATCTGACGCTGCAACGACAGGTGGCACCCCGGCTCCGCGTCTTCGCGCTGGACAGCCTGACCGGAAAGCGGAGGCAGGAACTGCCGGCCGAACAGACAGACACCGCCCTCGCCTTTGACGTTGGCCGTCAGTTCGCGACCATATACTACGAACTAACTGCCGGGTGACTGCCAGAGCATTTCCTGGGCTACCTGGCGTCCGTCAGGAAGCGGCAGCCTCTTTCGGTGAGTGCGCTCCGGAGGCGCGCGCCGTCAATGTCGCCGGGCTCGCACCTATCCGCTACTGCCCAAGCGCCAGCCAAACCGGCGGCTTGACCGGTGGCCATCATGCTGCCGGTTACCCGATACGAGGCGTGGGCGTAGTGGTCGCCGCTGAGGCAGCGGCCCGCCAACAGCAGCCCGTCTACGTCGCGTGGGACCAGGCAGCGGAAGGGGATCTCGGAGGGCTGCATCTTGACGCCGTGGGAAGGGGAGGCGTCGTTGCCGGCGGAGACGCCGCGGTGGATGTCGACGCCGAAGCTGACCGCGCAGACGGCGTCGTCGAACCGGCAACCGGCGGCCAGGTCGTCGCGGGTCAGCTTGTACTTGCCCGTGACTCGCCGACTCTCGCGCAGGCCGAGGCTGGGGGCGGGGGAACGGCAGCTCGAACGCCTTCCCCGTCGCCTCGAGCGCAGCCTGTAGCCAGTCGTAGAGTTCCCCGCTGTTCCGGTGTCGCAACCCGTGGATGGGGTCGATCTCGAACATGAGCGTCATGGGCTGCACGTACCCGTCGACCGGGCTGCCGAAGCAGAACTCGCAGCCCGCGCGGGCGGCAACATCGCCGTCGCCGGTGGCATCGATAACCACGTCGGCCAGGAAAACCTCCCGCCCCGCTTTGCTTTCGAGGACGACACCCTTCACGCAGTCGCCGATCCGCACGGCGTCCACGGCCACAGTGTAGTAGAGCAACTCCACGCCGGCTTCAGCCAACATCTGCTCTAATGTCAGCTTCATGATCTCTGGGTCGAAGCAGTAGTCCTTCACCCAGAGCTTCCACGCTCCAGCCCGCTCCAAACGGCTGATCAGGTCGGCGACGATGAATCCCTTGTTCTTCCACTCGAAGAACGGGTTGACCAGCCCCGCTGTCCACATGCCGCCGGGCATCGCCCAGCGCTCCAGCAACACGACGTCGGCGCCTTCCCTGGCGGCAGCCAACGCAGCGCCGACGCCGGCGGGCCCGGCGCCGCACACCAGCACCTGGCATCGCCGGCGGATTGGGAGGCGGCGGGGTTCTTCGAGAAGGTAGTCGTCACGCACGCTGAAGCCGTGGGGGACGTGTTGGAGGGTCCGTTCCTCTGTCAAGTCGTCTGGTGTGGTCATAGTCTGCATCCGTTTCGAGCCACGATATGTGTAGGGCGTCGTCTCCGTCGCCGCCGGCGTGTTGTGGGTGTGCGTCTTCCACAGGCTGGGCACCGGCAGTTGCGTGGCGAAGACGGAGACACCGCCCGACGGAGTCAAAGCCGAAGCTGAGCGCGCCGCGGCGCCCTCAGTTGCTGATCCACAGATAGTCCAAGCGGCACGTTCCGCTGAGCTCCGCACCGGTGGCCAGGTCGAGGCGCAGTTGCTTCAGGCGGCCGGTCCAGCCGGGAACGGTGCTCATGTCTACGGTGTAGTCGTGGGGGCCGTTGTCGTTGGGAGTCACGTCGAAGGTCTTGCTGTTGGCGTCCTGCCACGCGGGGTCCGCCTCGGTGGTGAAGCGGAAGCGCATCCGGGTGGCGGGGGTGTGGTTCTGGAAGCGGAGCTTGATCGTCTTGCGGCCGATCAGGTCAACGGACAGGTTGTCGCCGGACAGCAGGTGCGCGTCGGGGCTGTTCTCGACGGCGACCAGGTAGTAGCCGCCGGCGACGTACTTCACGGGGTGCGAGGTGGTGGACCAGCGGGGGTGGGTCCATTCGCGGAGTTGTGTGCCGGTGTTGACCTCCGTCCAGCCTTCTTTGTCCAGCGGCTTGTTGAACTCCCACGCCGCTGCCACAGACACGCCGGGCGGGAGGACGTGCACCGCCACCAGGTCGCTCAACCACAGCTCGCCGTCATCGGCGACCAAGCGCAGCAGGTAGTCGCCGGGCGGGGAGAAGTCTGCTTCGGTCTGGGGCGACGCGGGATCGCGGAAGGTCACGGTGCCGGCGCCTTCGAGGACTTCCCAGCGTACCGTCAGCGGCTTCGCCGTGCGGCCGTCGTCGCGGACGGTGCCGGCCAGGCAGACAGTCGGCTTGTCGGTGCGGACGTCCGGCCCGGCGTCAACCTCCGGCGGCCCATTGAACGGCATGCCTTTGTCCAACTCCGCGGTGGTTGCGTAGACCGTGTTATTCTGAAGCGTCCACTGTGTTGTCTTCGGGGCTTCGTTGACGAAGAACTCTACACCGGGCAATGTCACGTAGCCGTTGTCGTGAATGCTGCCTGTGCTGCAACAGACTTCGGCGTTCGGGCTTCTCCCCCACCCCCAGATGTAGACCTCAGCGGGGCCGTGCTTGCGGGCCGTGTTGTTAGCGAGAAAGCGCGTGTCGGCAATCTCGAGGTTCCTGGCCTGCGGGCCCTTGAGACCCAACACCTCGATGGCCGGCCCGGCGTTGTTCTGGAAGGTGCAGTGATCGATCAGGCAGCCGTTGCCGGCCGCCTCGAAGTCGATGCCGCCCTCGTCGTACGAGCCGGAGTCGGGCTGATTGCGGAAGGTGCAGTTGCGGATGATCAGCCCTTGCGGATCCACGACCATGATGCCCATGGTGCCGGCGGAGGCGTGGAAGCCGGGAGCGTCGAAGATGCTGTTCTGCAGGTACGACCGCCTCACCCCGACCAGGGCCGGGTGCGGCGAGGTGTTGAGGACGTAGTTGTCGTGGCAATAGACGCGGTCCACGATCAGCCCCTCGCCGTTGGCAAAGTAGTAGCCCCACGAGTTCTGGAACACCTCGCAGTCGCGGATCACGGCGTCCTTGGACCAGACCCCGCCGAGAGCGATGCCGGCAGACCTGCCGGGAGACCTGTGCAAGCCCTCGCGCTCGGCGCCGTTGCGGTCGCGCCACTCCGGGATGCCGTTGGCGTTGGGGCGGTAAAGCCCCTCAATGTGGTGCGCAATGCAGTCTTCGATAAGCAGCCCGGTGTGGCGGCCTTGCTGGTAGTGGACAACCAGCCCTTTGCCGGCGTAGCACACGACCAGGCTGCTGATATGGAGGTAGTCGGGATTGCGTACGAGCGCGCAGCGGTCGTCGATATCCCAGTTGCGGCGGATGGTCGGCCGCGGTCCCGTTCCGTAGGCGCCGATCTGCGCCCAGTTGTCGGCTGTCCCGCGGGCGGAAACAGACAGCTCCTGGTTGATGACGCTGCCTCGCTTGATCAGCAGCTTCTCGCCGGGGCCAAGCGTCTTGCCGTTGACATTGGTGAAGTCGCGCCAGGGCGCGTCGGGTGAGGTGCCGGCGCTGGCATTGTTGCCCAGCAGGCTGTCCACGTAATAGGTCGTCGCGCCCGCGCGGTGGGGTGGTCTCATCCTGACCGCCACTGCCGCCGGCGCGTCGTCACTGGGGAAGAAGGCCAACCTTCGGCGGCTGGTGACGGGTGGCGCGCCCTGGCACGTCAAGCGGACCTCGGCCACGCCTGCCGACTCGCGATCCGCCTGCACCTGCCATTGGATCGTCTTCGTGTCGCCGGTTGTCAGCGTGCCCAGCGGCTGAACTGCGTCGCCCAGGCAACGCACCTCCGGCGGCAGTGTCAGCCCGGCGCTGACCTCGCCGGCCTCGGCGCCCAGGTTCTGCACGAGCGCCGTCAGCGTCTCTCGGACGCCGACTCGCAGGAGCGTGTGCTCCTGGCTCAGTTCTCGCACCTGCACGACCGGCAGTCTTGGATTCTCCAGGCGCAACTCGTCGATCCGCAGGTCCGGTCCGCCAATGGTGACCGGGTTATCGGTCACGTGCGGCAGCCCGCCGCGGACGAGACGCGACTTCTCCCCGTTCACGTGCAACGTCAACGCCGAGCCGTCCCACCTGGCGATGACCCGGTACCACACGCCGGCCTGCACCGGGCGCTTGATCTGAACGCGCGGCTCCCAACCGCTTAAGTTGACGAAGAAGGAGAAGTTGCTCCCTTCGTTGGGCGGATTCACGCGCAGCATGTACTCGCCCTCTTTGCGCACCAGGTTCTGGATCCCCGGCGGCACCTTGTCGAAGTAGACCCGGCAATCGAGGCGAATTCCGGGTGCCAGTTGCAGGTCCGGGCTGTTGGCGACCACGACCGGCTCGCCGCCGCGCAATGCCTGCTCCACTCGACCAGGACTGAACTTCGCTCCCTCCGCCACGCCGTCGTGCCCGTGTCCCGACTGGTCGCGCAGGTCGCCGTCAAACGGCCAGTACGCCACGCCCGACGACTTGGCGTTAGGGTTGTCAATCCGCACTTCGTCAAGGATACCGACCCCGGGACCGAAGCACAGCGGCTTGTCGGTGGCAGCGGGCTGCCCGGCGCGTTCTCTCTGGGCGCGGTCACCGTTGGCTTCCAGCGAGAGCACTTTGCCATCCCAGCCCGCGGCCACGTGATACCACGTGCCGACCTGCGGCACCACCTTGGACTGCACCCGCGGCTCCCAGCCATCGAGGTACACGAAGAACGAGAACTGGCCGCCTTCCGACGCGGGGTTCACGCGCAGCAGGTACTCGTTCCGCTTGACCAGAATCTCCTGCCCGCCTGGCGGCAGTTCCGCGAGCTTCACCCAGCAGTCGAGCCGCAGCCCCGGCGCCAGTCGCAGGTCCACGCCGTCGGGAGCGGCAGTTGCGACACCGCCCAACTTCAGTGCCGAGCCACGCTGGCCCTCCGCGAACTGAGGCGCAGCGACGTACGCGTCGTTGCCGCGGCCGGTCGCATCGCCAAGATCACCGTCAAAGGGCCAATAGGCGACGGCCGGCGGCTGTGTCGCGGGCGTCTCGCCGGCAAGGCATTGCTGGGCGCAGCACGAGAGGGCGAGTGCAAGGACGATTCGGTGAAGAGAACGAGGGGACATTGGAGAGGCTCCTTTGGGAATGCAGATTTGAGGTAACTACTCACCTTATCCGCCTTGCCGCTAGCGCGGCGATGGGGGCGGGGCGAGTTTCGCGAGAAGTATACTCCCCCTCCGGCCGCATGTCAATACCCGCGGCAAAATGTTTGCTGCAAGCGAGGTCTACAGATGCGGGCAGCTCAAACGCACTCACCGCCACTCCAGGAGCCGCCACCATGAACC
>Ga0210053_1001384_pt1 | contig 22419 bp, 20 predicted proteins | sample CryGeymeta201512_FD_185467 | JGI IMG/M metagenome (GOLD analysis project Ga0210053, IMG submission 185467) | Groundwater microbial communities from Crystal Geyser aquifers in Utah, USA - Crystal Geyser metaG 2015-12 (SPAdes) (version 2) | ecosystem: Environmental > Aquatic > Deep subsurface >... | reverse complement strand
CCGCCGAAGCATTACCCTTCGACTCTCCTTCGACAAGCTCAGGATTCGCTCAGGGTATCCGCAATATCGCATTCATCCACGAGTTTACACTCGTGGTTTTCTGCGAAGGCGGATAAATCAAATACGGCTCAGGCGGTAGAAGTGGTCAGTCAGTATCGTAACCTTTGGCAGGTAGAAAAAGCGTTTCGGATATCAAAAAATGATCTCAAAGAAAGACCGATATTCCATCAAAACATCAAAAGAATTAAATCCCACCTCCTTCTTTGTTTTATTGCACTTGTTGTGGTTAAAGAAACTGAGAAAATATTAAGCTTCAAAGGCTACTCGCTTTATCGGGTAATTGAAGTGCTAGGAAAAGTGGGAGAAGGTGAGGTACGAGTGGGAAACATAAACCTTCCAATGGATTCAGAGCTCAGTGAAGAGGCTCAGCTCATCCTAAAACTATTCGAGGGATACTGAAATACGGAAGTCAGGAAATTTTTCTTTGGGGTTGCTGGCGTACTCGCCAGTGCGTGGGGCTTTCTCCGAATCATTTGTTTTGAAAATAGGTTCGAGCTTGGTGCCCCCAGTCGGATTTGAACCGGCGATCTACACGTTGAGAACGTGTCGTCCTAGGCCGCTAGACGATGGGGGCTAAAGTATTTTTTAACATTAATTTAATAGTTCTTTTTCCTTTAGTTGTTTTGAGATAATCTTCCCTTTCTAAAGCATCGCATTTATTTGTGAAAGCTTCGTAATATATAAGTTCTACATCCTCCATTCGTAAGGTTGTATAGTTTTCTTTATTGAAGTGTTCAGATATTCTTCTTCGCAAATTACTTGTAAATCCAGTATATATTCTGTTGTCTTTATTACTTCGTAATAAGTAAACGTAGAACATTATATATTAGCGTAAGTTATTTTATATTACCATGAACCAGAATAAATACGATTCATGGTAATCATAAACCGTGCTTTGCTCTAGTTTATGATTATACCGGTCCAAGAGGATATGTCAAACCAATTTAGAAATGTCCGCTAATTTCCAATTTAGAAATGTCGTGTTTTTCATAATCTATATATTGCTTTTTCATACCGGTGCAATGACCTGATTGTTTCCATCCCTGCCATTCTCCGTCAATACAGCAACCTCATTTTCTCTCTCATGACGCTGTTTTGCTAATTCTATCTGCAACCGGCCCATCTGTCTCCAGGGATGGTTCCATTCCGGAATGCGGATACGCTGTTCGGTAAAATCCTTGGAAGATACAACCTGTACCGGTTTTACATGCTGTACTTCTTTTACGGCTATTTTGTTTGGTATGGTTTTATCTTTATACATAAAGCTGACCTTTCCTTTTCTATTCTCAACAACCGTTACCGCCGTATGCCTTAAGGTATATCTGCAGCCATTCACAGGTTGCAGCTGGTACCTGGTATTTTTGTACCTGACATTCAAATCCTTTGATACCAGTCTTTTTGACTGGATAGTAAATATTTTCTCAAGATCATCAGTTGGCAAAAGAGGTCTATGCAGATTAGCTTTCTCCTTAGCAGGTACGGCAAACCTGCTGTTATGGAAAGGAATATATTCTTCCCGGAAAAACCTGGTGGCTTCTTTTTTGTCTGATATTCCTTTCAACCTCATTTCCTTAACTAATCTGTCCTGCAGAGTTTCAAACAGTCTTTCTATTCTGCCTTTGGCCTGCGGAGAATTGGCAAAGATAACTTCAATTGCCAGTTCATCCATGGCTCTTGCGAATTGAGACTGAGCCTGTTTGTCTTTTAAATCTTCTTCAATATTTGCCTGTCTATTGATCTTGAATGTTGAGTGTTTATCAACATAGAAGATCAGGGGTTTACCATGGGTTTTCAGGTAATCCTCTGTAGTCTCAAAAAGAGTAAATGTACCTTCATAAGCAACAAAACAGCCACCCATAATCTTACTTGTTGCATCATCGATAAAAGCAACTAACGTGCAGGCAGGAGCCCTGTCCTCGAACCATTTATGAGGAGAGCCGTCAAGCTGGACAAGCTCACCCAAACAGGCTCTTCTTTCCCGGTAAGGGTGGATATCTTTTACTTTCTTCTTTTTAGGCAGCCAGAGATTTTCCTCTGTCATGATTTTCCTTATGGTTTCGTCACAAAAGGATAGATTATGAATGTCCTCCAGTTTTTCGCAGGCAAGAGTAGGGCCAAAGTCAGGATAATATTTCTTTATCAAAGAAATGATCTCCTTTTCCTTTTCATCCGGAATTGCCCTGTTGCTTATTCTTCCGCGACTTCTATGAACAAGACCTGCGGTTCCTTCCTTTCTGTATCTACCCATTATTCTCTGTACCTGTCTGACTGTTATGCCAAGTTGTTTTGCCGCATGTTTTTGTTTTATCCTTCTAGTAATCAGATTGTCCATTACTGTAATCCTTTCTGTCTCTTTAATGCTCATAGAAATGACTCCTTTCATTTTCTACCCCCCTTTATTAAGTACTGAATTAATAATCTATTCAGTATGGAGTAGAAAAGGCGACATTTCTATATTGGTCAAATACGACATTATCATATTGGTGTTACATTGATCCTCTAACCCCTTGACATATCATTTTTTTTGTAGCATTATGGAGAAAAGTGGAGAAAAGTGGTGAAAGATGTAGATTCTTATGTTTTTAGGTACTTTTGAACCAAATATTATGGATAAGGGTCGTTTGGCTCTTCCTAAAAAGATACGTCAAGAATTAGGGGAGCATGGAGTGGTATTAACGACAGGTTTTGAGAAATGTATTTTAGGTTTTACTGAAAAAAAATGGGAAGAGACTACAAATATGGAACTAGGAAAACCCCTTTTTTCAGATAAAGAGGGTAGGGATTTAAGGAGACTTATGTGTGCAAGTGCAATGAATTTAGATTTGGATTCTCAAGGAAGATTCATTATTCCTGAGAATATGCTTAAGTATTCCGAAATAGTCGATATGATAGTGATCATTGGAGCGGGAGATCATTTTGAAATCTGGAATAAAAATAAGTGGGAGGAATATCGGTCAAATCTAGGAAGATGAGAATAAAATCAATCTGCCTATGATTTTAAATTCATCTTTTCATTTGCCGGTACTCCTACCAGAGGTAATAAAAGCATTAAATATCATTAAAGGAAATATATATATTGATGCGACACTAGGAGGAGGTGGTCATAGCGAAGAAATAATTAAAAATGGTGGCAATGTATTGGCTATAGATAAAGACCAAGGAGCAATTAATTTTGTAAAAAGCGCATGGAGGAATAATACTAGATTAAGAACGGTCGAAGGAAATTTTAAAGACATTACGAACATAGCGCAAAAAAATGGATTACAGAACGTAGATGGGATACTTTTCGATCTTGGATTGTCTTCCTTTCAAATTGATGGTTCAGGAAGAGGATTTTCATACTTAAGGGACGAGCGATTAGACATGCGTATGAGTATGGAAGATAAGGTCGATGCAGAAGATATAATTAATAAATATTCTATAGAGCAATTATATGAAATTTTTAGTAAATATTCTGAAGAGATCAATTCTAGGGCAATTGCTTCAGCTATTATTAGCGCCCGTAGGATAAAGATAAATATAAAGAGAACTAAGGATATTGTCGGTATTGTTGAATCAGTGCTTAATAAAATTTATTTAAGATTACCTAATAGAGATTATAACCAGATTAGGAACAGTACTTTATCTCGAATATTTCAAGCAATAAGAATTGAAGTAAATTCAGAATTAAGTAATTTGGAAATTGGGATTAAACAAGCAATTAATTTATTGAAATCAAATGGCAGATTGGTAGTGATTTCTTATCATTCTTTAGAAGATAGAATAATAAAATTGACATTTGAACATTATCAGAGTAGGGGTGTTATAAGTACATTGAGTAAAAAACCAATACGACCGAAATATGATGAAATTATTTCCAATCCAAGATCCCGTTCTGCTAAGTTAAGATTCATTAGAAAGATATGAAAAGTAGAAATTTTAGGCCGATCAATATTCTTCTAACTATATTTTCAATCTTTTTTGCAGTTTTACAGGTAATACTACTGAATTTTGACTCTACTTCAGGAACAGAACTTTCTAAGTTGAATGATGAGACCGATAAAATAGAGATAGATAATATTAATTTAAATCAAGAAATTGCCTCTGCTTCAGCTATCGTTACAATATCAGTTAAAGCGAGTAAACTTGGATTAATACAAAATCAAAAATTAATCTCGTTAAATGGAGCATTGCCGATAGCCTTGTCGAGCGGTAGATCTCTATGATATGGAAAATAGAATTAAGATTGTTTTTTATTTTTCCCTACTTCTTTTTTTAGCAATAATTTTAAGATTATTTTCTTGGCAAGTAACATCCTCTGAAACACTTGAAGGTCTAAGTGAAAGGCAAACTTTGACCACATTTTCAATTCCTGCCAAGCGTGGGAAAATATTTGCTTCTGATGGAAAACCTTTGGTAATCAATCAAAGAGCATTTCTTGTATACGCAGAACCAAATAATATAAAAGATTTTGAAAAAACATCTCAAATACTGGCAAAAGACTTGGATATTCCTTTTGCATCAATATCAGCAAAGATAAGTGACAGAAGTTTAGCATGGGTCCCTTTAGCGTATAAAGTTGATGAGCAAATAATAAATAAATTAAAGAATAAAAATCTCGATGGCTTAGGTTTTTTGGAAGAATCAAAGCGGTATTATCCAGAAGCTTCGATGGCTGCTCATATATTAGGTTTTGTAGGTAAAAACTCAAAAGGTGAAGATCAGGGTTATTTTGGAATTGAAGGCTACTACAATGAACAACTTAAAGGCAGAGATGGGCAAATTCGAAAAGAAAGAGATGCTCAAGGAAACACGATACTTTCGGGAAAAATTACTGAGATTCCCGCTGAAGACGGAAGAGATTTGACTTTGACAATTGATAAAACAGTTCAATATATTGCGGAAAAAAAATTGCAGGAGGGAGTTGAAAAATATGGAGCTAAGGGTGGAACTGTTTTGATATTGGAACCTTTTTCTGGCGCTGTAATTGCAGCGGTGTCACTTCCAGCATATGATCCTCAAAAATATAATAATTATTCAAACGAGTTTTATAAAAATCCGTCAATTGCATCAACATATGAACCAGGATCGACATTTAAAGTACTAATAATGGCAGCTGCGTTAAATGAAGGGAAGATAAATTTGGACACAAAAATCGAAGAGAATGGACCAATTGAAATTGGAGGTTATAAAATAAACACTTGGAATCAAAAATACCATGGAATAATCAATCCCTCTCAAGTGCTTGAGTATTCATCTAACGTGGGAATGGTAATAATTGAAAAACTGATAGGGTCCGATAAATTACTTAACTATTTAAATGATTTTGGTTTTGGATCACTAACTGGCATAGATTTGCAGGAAGAAGCGTCTCCAAATCTCAGGTCAAAAAATAAATGGTACGAAATAGATTTTGCCACCGTCTCTTTTGGTCAAGGAATTGCAGTTACTCCTCTTCAGATGGTTAAGGCCGTTTCAGCTATTGCAAATGGTGGTAAAATAATGAAACCGTATGTAGTAAAAAAAATTAAGTTACCAAGTGGAGAGTTAATTAATATAGAGCCCAAAGTAGAAAAAGAAATATTTTCAAAAGAAACATCCAGAATTGTTTCTGAGATGATGGTTTCCGCGGTAGAAAACGGTGAAACCAGATTCATCGAACCTTTAGGTTATTATATTGCCGGTAAGACAGGAACTGCCCAAATTCCGATAAAAGGACATTACGATGAAGATAAAACGATTGCATCCTTTATTGGATTCGCTCCAATATCTAAACCTAGGTTTGTTATGCTGGTTACAATGAGAGAACCTACCGCATCTCCATGGGGTTCAGAAACTGCTGCACCTGTATTTTTTAACATTGCCAAAGAATTATTTACTTATTATGGGATTTCTTCTTCCGAATAGGATTTGTTATAATATTTTATTCCAATCATGTTTAGACGGATTAAAAACATATTTCATCTAATTAATGCCTTTATAGCGGTGATTTATTACAGATTTCCGGCACGGGGTTTGAGGATTATTGGAATTACTGGAACATCAGGAAAAACTACTACTACGCATATAATTTATGATATCTTGAGAAATGCCGGGCTTAGAGTTTCAATGATCTCAACCGTAAAGGCAATAATTAATAATAAAAATTACGATACTGGTTTTCACGTAACAACGCCGTCACCATTTATTTTACAGAAGTTTCTAAGAGAAGCAGCAGATGGGGCAAGTAAAATTGCAATTATTGAGGTAACCTCTCATGCTTTAGATCAAAATAGAATCTTTGGGATTCCTGTTGAAATTGCTGTAATAACGAATATATCTCATGAACATTTAGATTATCATTTAACTTTAAACAATTATAGAAATATTAAAGCTAAAATAATGAATGGTGCTAAATATGTTATTCTGAATAAAGATGATAGGAATTATGACTTTCTTAAAAATAAAGCTAAAGGGAAGACGATAGGTTTCAGTTTGAATAAACTATCGGATGTAAATATTGTCGATCATATTCACAATATTAATTTGCCTGGAAAATATAATCAATATAATATTTTAGCCTCTAAAGCGGTTGCGGTTATCTTAGGTGTACCTGAAAAAGTAATAGAATCATCAATTCTCGATTTCCAAGCTATTCCTGGCCGTATGGAAGAAGTAAAAACCAATCGATCTTATAAAGTAATAATTGATTTTGCACATAAACCTGATGCTTTGGAGCAAGTGTTAATCGCATCTAAAAAAATGGTAAAAAATAATTTAATAGTAGTATTTGGATGTGCGGGTTTAAGAGATAGACAAAAGAGATCTATGATGGGTGAAATAGCCATAAAACTGGCAGATTATGTTGTATTGACAGCAGAAGATCCAAGAACTGAAGATGTCAGGAAAATAATCAATGAAATCTCAACAGGTTGTATCAAGGCTGGTGGAATTATAGCCAAGAGAAGTGATATTCAAAAAAATATTCTGAATAAAAAAAGAAAATATTATTGGCAAATTCCTGATAGACAAGAAGCAATAAATTTTGTATTACGTAATTTGGCCTCTAAAGGAGATCTGATTCTTATATGCGGTAAAGGACATGAAAAATCTATGTGTTATGGTAAAGTGGAGTATCCTTGGGACGAAAGAAAGGCTATAGAGAAGGCGCTATATGGTTCAGTCAAAACAACTTCTTAATTTTTCAACATTAAAACATTATTTTCTAGAAAAAAATGATAATGAATTTTCAATTCTATCCGATTCAATTATAGCAAATTGCATCAGATTAGAACAAACACACTCAAATAACGTCGTTATTGCTAATAAAAATATTAAGTATTATAAATCTACAGACGGTATCGTAATAAATTTTGAATCTTATATTAGTATACGAACGGCTGATTGTTTACCGATTTTTTTATACGACAGTAAAAAAAACGTTTTAGCTGGAATTCACGCAGGGTGGAAAGGGTTATATAGAAATATTATTGGAAATACGGTTAAAGTGATGCGAAATCTTGGTTGTAATGCTCTTGATATCAGATCAGCTATTGGACCGCATATAAGGTCGTGTTGTTATAAAATTACAGATGAGTTTCTAGAATTATTTAGAAATTATAATAATGAAAATATTCATCTAATCAAGAAAAATGGTACTAATAAATTTTTTGATTTGGAAAAGTTAGCATCTTTTCAAATGACTGAATTAGGAGTTTTAAAAAAAAATATTGATATTATCCCATACTGTACTTCATGTGATAGCAGATTCTGTTCTTATAGAAAAAATGGTGCAAATTGCGGTAGAATGCTTAATATAGCTGGTATTGTATAAAAATAATAACAATATGGAAAAGAAGAAAGTATTTCTTGTAGGTATAAAAGGCGTAGCCATGACTGCAATGGCAATATATTTAAAACAAGAAGGGTACGACGTAACGGGTTCTGATGTTAGCGATATTTTTCCAACAGATGAAATTTTAAAATCGAATAATATTCGAATCAAGCCAGGATTTAAACCGTCAAATATAAATAAAAACTACAATTTAGTAATTGCAACTGGTGCACATGGTGGGATGACAAACATCGAAATGATAACGGCCAAAAAATTAGGCATACCTGTATTAATGCATGGGCAAATGCTTGGACAGCTGATGTCTGATAAGGAAGGTATATCGGTTGCCGGTTGTCATGGTAAAACTACAACTTCTGCTTTAGTAGCATCTATCCTAACTCATGCAAATTACGATCCTTCTTATGCAATAGGCTCCGCTATGATAAATGATTTAGGACCCGCAGGCCATTTTGGGAAAGGACAATTTTTTATTGCAGAAGCTGATGAATATATGACTTGTCCACAAACATGTCCAACACCTCGTTTTTTATGGCAAAAACCCAAAATACTGATCTTAACTAATATAGATTATGATCATCCTGACGCCTATAAAAATATTGATCAAATCAAAATGGCATATATAAAATTAATTGCTCAAATGCCGAGCGATGGTATAGTGATTGTCAATAAAGATAATAGATATATTAGTGAACTGTTACCGATCATAGACAAAAAAATAATTACTTATGGTTTTTCGCCCAAAGCTGATTATAGAATTGATGATTATTATTTCGGAAATGGAATAAGTATAATGAAAGTATGTCATGAGAATATCATGTTGGGAGAATATCCAATTTATATTCCGGGTAAACATAACTTATTAAATGCTTTAGCAGCGGGTATTGCTGCAAATATAGTGGGAATTAGTTGGGATAAAATAAGCAAGTGTTATAGATTTTATAAAGGTACCAAAAGAAGGTTTGAATATATTTATAAAAAAGAAGGGATTATGTTATATGATGATTACGCTCATCATCCGGAAGAAATAAATGCCACTCTCAGCTCAGTGAAAGAATGGTTTCCAAAAAAACGAATTATTGTCATTTTTCAACCACACACCTATTCAAGAACAAAGGCATTACTATCAGAATTTTCAAGATGCTTTAAAAATGCAGATATGTCTCTGATTACTGATATTTATCCCTCAGCAAGAGAAAGATTCGATTCTTCAATTTCATCCAAAATCTTAACTATTGAGATTAATAAATATAAAAATAATTCATATTATTTTGGTAAGAAAGAACATTTAATTGATTTTCTAAAAGATGAAATTAGAAATAATGATTTTATATTAACTATGGGTGCAGGTAATATTTATCTTTGGCATCCGGAAATAGTCAAAATAATAAATGATGTTAGTAAAAGAATTACCATTAATTAAGATGATTGCATCATATAAGAAATTAATTAAGTCCTTAAATGAAAATAGAATATTATATAATGAAAAACTAAACAAATATTCCTCATTTAAAGTCGGCGGTTGTGCTGACATTTATTATAAATGCAATTCTAAGGACGAATTGATAGAAGCTGTAGTAGCGTCAAAAAAATACTCAATTCCTTATATTGTTATTGGTGGAGGAACAAATCTGCTTATAAGTGATAACGGTTTTAAAGGATTGGTGATTAAAAATGAAAGTAAGGAAATAAAAATTGTTGGCATTCGAGGAGTAAAGAACCACATAAGCGGTTTCAGACCTAAGAATCAATTCACGGTTTTTCTGGAGGTTGATAGTGGAGTGACCATAAATAGATTAGTAAGATTTACTTTAGATCAGGGATTAAAAGGGATCGAAGCCTTTTTAGGTCAACCTGGAAGTGTTGGAGGAGCAGTGTGGATAAACGCTCATAACTTGAGGATGTTGAAATATGTTTCAGATGCGATAGAAAGTATTAAAATAATTAATAAATATAATAAACTAATTGAAGTTCCGAAATCTTATTTCCAATTCTCTTATGATAATAGTATAATCCAAAGTACTAAAGAAATTGTTGTATCGGTAATTTTTAAGTTTCAAAGGAGTAATTCAGAAGACTTATGGAAAGTGGCTAATCAGTCATTAATATACCGGAAAGAATCACAACCTACGGGTATATATTCATCAGGCTGTACATTTAGAAATATTTCAAAAGTAGATGCAATTAGATTAACAACACCCGAATATACTTGTTCTGCGGGGTATATAATTGAAAGTCTTGGTTTAAAAGGCAAGTCAATAGGCGGTGCGAAATTTTCTAATAAACACGCAAATTTTATCGTTCATAATGGAAATGCAAATTCAAGAGATATATACTCTTTGATTCAATTAGCCAAAAAAAGGGCAAAAAGTGAATTAAGTATTGATCTTAAGGAAGAGATCGTATTAGTTGGTGAATTCTAAACATGGATAATTTTCTAGTATCTGGAAGAACAAAATTAAAAGGAGTAATAAAAGTCAGTGGAGCAAAAAATGTCGCTATGAAAGTGATCATAGCGGGGTTGTTGACAGATAAACCAATATTTATAAAGAATGTTCCCCTAATATCATCTGTATATGGCACTGCGGAAATAATAAGATCTTTAGGTGTAAAGATAGATATTAATTCCAATCATACGATGTGTATTAAGGGTGATAACATTAAAAATTATACGATACCATTGGAATTGGGAGGCTTATATCGGACGGCAACTATGGTTATGGGTCCACTTCTAGCAAGATTCGGAAGAGCGTGTGTACCAAATCCAGGAGGATGTCGTTTAGGTAAAAGACCTATTGAAAGACATATCGACGGACTTAAAGCAATGGGTGCTCATATTGTATACAAAGAGGGATATTTTTACGCTTACACGGAGAGATTAAAAGGAGTAAAATATCGTTTTTCTCAAAATACACATACTGGAACAGAGTCAATGATTTTTGCAGCAGTGTTAGCGGAAGGAGAGACGATATTAGAGAATGCAGCAAGTGAGCCTGAAATTGATGATTTAATTAATTTATTGAATTTAATGGGTGCTCAAATTAGAAGAATAAAAAATCGCACTATAGTAATAAATGGTGTTGCCCAATTATCAGGAGTAGAATATGAAATCATGCCGGATAGAAACGAAGTCATCACTTTTGCAATAGGAGCAATAGCTTCTGGTGGTGATTTAATTATTGAAGGAACTCAAATAGAATACTTGAAAGTCTTTTTGTCTAAACTTGATGAAATTGGTGCGGTATGGGAATCATTGGATAAATACAAAACACGTTTTTCTTATAAAAAAAATTTAGTTGCTACAGATATATTGACATTGCCATATCCTGGTTTTATGACTGACTGGCAGGCACCCTGGTCGTTATTAATGACTCAGGCTCAAGGGCAGTCTATCATCCACGAAACTATATATGAGGATCGTTTTGGTTATGTAACAGAATTGAGTAAAATGGGAGCCGATATCAAAAAATATAATCCAAAAGTCAAAAATCCTGGAACCTTTTATAATTTTAATTGGTCTGATCGAGGGAAAGATAATTATCATGCTATAACTATAGATGGACCAACCAAATTGCATAATGCGGTATTGAATGTAACTGATCTTAGGGCAGGTGCAACGTTAGTCATGGCGGCTCTAATCGCTGAAGGTAAAAGTATGGTTAGAGGAATAGAACATATTGACAGAGGATATGAAAATATTGAACAGAGATTAAATTCGTTAGGTGCTGTTATAAAAAGGATGAAGGAGTAAGAAGATGAATGATATTAAAGTATTAATACTTGCGGGAGGAGATTCCTCTCGTTTATGGCCGTTTAAAGATAAACTCTTTCTTAATTTTTTAGGATTATCTCTGATTGAACATACCCTTTACCAAATAAAAAAAACAGGATTAAGAAATATTATCATAGTAACCAACATATGGAATCACCGCAAATTTTCGCTCTTAAAACAAAAAAATAAAGAATTAAATATTGTTTTAGTAAAACAAAACAATGATTACGGTATGGCTGGAGCAGTTGTCTCTGCGGAGAATTATCTAAAAAATAATAGAATCTTGATTGTTGGCCCTTCAGATTTATACGATGATAAATTATATAATGATTTTTTCGCGAAATTAAAAACTCATCCAAAAGGAATAATTGCCGGCATTAGTCATGATGAATATTTCCCCGGAGGCTATATAGTTGTTAATAATCACCTTGTTAAAGGAATTATTGAAAAACCCAAGAAAGATAAGAGACCGGGTAATATTATTAAAATTATTTTTGATTATTTTGAAAATACTGACCTTTTTCTTCAATCAATAAAAGAAGAAACATCACCATCCGATGATGTTTATGAAAAAGCTATCGTGAGGATGATAAACAAAGGGTTTCAATTAGAATTCCTTCAATACAACGGATTTTGGAGATATCTTAAATATCCATGGCACATACTGGATCTAACTCAATTTTTCTTAAATAAGATTAAATCAAGAAAAGGAAGAAAAGTCATGATATCTCCGTCTGCCTCATTAGAAGGTGAAGTTGTTATCGAAGATGGTGTAAAAATATTAGACAACGTTAAGATCTCGGGACCAGTATATATAGGAAAAAATACAACTGTGGGAAATAATTCTTTTGTTCGTCAGTCAATTATTGGGAATGGTTGTATGGTCGGTTTTTCAACGGAAATCGCTAGAAGTTACATAGGAAATAAATGCTGGTTCCATAATAATTATATTGGAGACAGTGTATTGGCGGATAATACCTCTATGGGTGCGGGAGCTGTTGCGGCAAATTATCGATTTGATGGAGAGACCATCAAATCAAATGTATTAAATATTGTTATTGATACAGAAAAGAAAAAATTAGGAGCAATGATCGGTTCTGGTGCTAGAATCGGAGTCAATAGCTCAATTATGCCGGGGATAAAGATCGGTAGCAAATCTATTGTAGGGTCAGGTTTAGTCTTATCAGAAGACTTACAAGCAAATCATTATATTAAGTTAATTGAAAGTAAGATTATTAAGAAAAACATCAAGAAATGAATATTATTATTGGATTACTAGCGTAAGTTTAACTCAATAAAATATGTGCGGTATTTTTGGATATATTGGGAAAAAGAATAATGCTGTCAATATCGTTTTAGATGGATTAAAAACCCTTGAATACAGGGGATACGATTCATGGGGAATTGCGTTTACTTTCATTGAGTATAAAGCAAAAAAGGAAATCAAGTCAATAAAAATAATTAAAAAAACAGGAAAAATTGGCGGAGTGGTTTTATCTGAAAAAGTACGGAGTAATTTTGCTCTGGGTCATACCAGATGGGCTACACATGGTGGTGTAACAAAAATTAACGCCCATCCACATTTGGATTGCAGTAATAAAATCGCTTTAATTCATAATGGTATTATCGAAAATTATGATGAAATCAAAAATGAATTAATTTCTAACGGTCATAATTTTCGCTCGGAGACAGATACTGAAGTAGCGGTTCATTTAATCGAGGAAAATTATAATAAGCTTAAAAAGCAGAAAATAAAAAACAAGAAACAAAAAGTTCGTTTGAGAGATGACGGAAGCACTTTTTTAGAGGCGGTTCGACTAGCATTTAAAAGATTTGCGGGGCTTAATGCGATTATTGTAATGGACTTAGACTCTAGGTCTATTGTAGCCGCAAAAAACGGTTCTCCCTTAGTGTTAGGAAAAGGAAAAGATGAAAACTACCTTGCTTCAGATTCACATGCTCTTCAACGACATACAAGAGATCTTTATTATATGGAAGATGAAGAAATCGCAATAGTAAAGAGAAATAAAATCGAGATTTACGACGTAAAAGATGGTAATAAAAAGAATAAAGTAAATTTTCATAGGCTGACATGCAGTTATAAATTAGATGGGAAAGGTAGCTTTTCCCATCATATGTTGAAGGAAATATATGATCAACCAAAAATCATAAATCAAATAATAAGAAATCCAGACAAAAGTTTACAGAAAATTGTCCAATTAATAAAAAAATCTTATGGGACTTATCTGGTTGGATGTGGTACGGCAGCTTATGCTTGTTTAGAAGGCACGTATATTTTTTCCAAGATAGCAAAGAGACATATAAATTATTCAGTTGGAAGTGAATTCGGTTATTTAGTAAATTATTTAACAAATAAAAGTCTCGTTTTGGCATTGTCTCAGTCTGGAGAGACCATAGATGTTATTGAAGCAATTAAAAAAGCAAAGACGAAAGGTGCAACAATTGGAGCAATGGTTAACGTATATGGGTCAACATTATGCAGATTATCAGATCACCAAATCTATCTTCATGCAGGAACAGAACAAGCAGTAGTGTCAACAAAAGCTTTTACCGCTAAACTGGCATATCTTATTTTAATATCGTTTTCAATAATCGATAAAAAGGACGAAGGAATAAATCTGCTCTCAAAATCGATAATTTCAGTAAATGACATATTAAATGACGAGTATATCAGAAAAATTAGTAAGTTGGTAAAATATCTCAATAGATATAATAATATATATATAATTGGAAGAGGATTATCTTATCCAATAGCCTTAGAAAGTGCTTTAAAAATAAAAGAAGCCTCATATATTCATGCTGAAGGATTTGCAGCAGGTGAGCTAAAGCATGGTGTTATTGCATTGATCGAAAAAGGAACTCCTTGTATCGCATTTCTTCCCAATGATGAAACATACGGTGCCAGTCTGGCTGGAGCAATGGAAATGAAAGCAAGAGGAGGATATATAGTTGGGATTTCATATAAACCGCACGAAGTGTTTGACTGCTATCTGCCGATACGTGACTGTGGAATAGCAACAATAATACCTTCAGCAGTTGTGGGTCAATTGCTAGGATTTTTACTTGCGTTGGAACGCGGAATAAATCCAGATATGCCTCGTAATTTAGCAAAATCTGTAACCGTAAAATGATATAAATTATGTATGTTCCGATAATTATTCTTCATGGTTGGAATCTTTACGGGAATAAATATCTACCGTTAATTAAAATACTCAGGGATAAGAAATATAGAGTATATTATCCTGATTTTCCCGGATTTGGTAAAAATAATAAAATAGACAGACCGCTTTGCTTGGATGATTATGTAAATTTTTTAAATAAGTATGTATCTGAACGAAAACTGAAAAAATTCGTATTTATGGCTCATTCCTTTGGAGGAAGGGTAGCGATTAAGTATACAATTAAGTTTCCTCATAAAGTGCATAGTTTAATTTTAACCGGAGTACCTGGTTATGTGCCGGTTCGCAGTAGCAAGATCCTCTTTTTTTTGACTTTAAGTAAGATAGGAAGAATTATTTTCTCTCTTCCAATGTTATCTGAATATAGAACAGAAATGAGAAATATGTTACACCGTTTAGCAAGAGCATCTGATTATAACCAAACTAACGGGTATATGAGAGATACGTTCAAAACAATTATCAGGGAAGACTTGGACGAAGATATGAAAAATATCAAGCAGCACACGCTATTAGTCTGGGGGGAAAATGATAGAACAGTTCCGGTTTCATTAGCTTATAAAATGCAAAAAACATTTCACAATAGTGATTTATTAATTGTTAAAAATACTAATCATAGACTACCTTTCCAAAATTCCTGGGAATTTTATCACACAGTAAAAAAATATTTACAATGATTTCATATTATTTTGCTTATCTCTTAATAAATTTTTTGCTTATACTCCATGTGTCTAGAGTAATATTGTACGAAGTATATTTATGGCAATTGAAAGAGTACAGATTTGACAGAATGATGGCTCATTTATCCACTTTTCAGGGAAAGAGAATGCTTATTAATCCCATTAATATTGCAAAGTGGATTATATTGGCAATAAATATAATATTTTTACGATCTGAAAACGTTCTCCTATATCTTCTTCTTTCTTTATATATTTTTGAGACGATATATGTTTTTAGAAAAGGTATAATACGGTCCTTTGTTTTTCCAATAAAAACGGTTAAGGCTATGATTATCTGCTTTTTGCTTTTTATTATTACATACATTTTTATATTAAATAAACCATTTCCGAGTATACTTTATATCCAGATATTTGACAGAGTCTTACCCTTAATAATTATTATAATAATTATGGCAGTTAGCTTAATAAGTTATATCGTCAAGAAAATAATCACTTACAGAGCATTTAGGAAAATATCCTCCTCGAAGAATCTAACTGTCATTGGTATTACCGGAAGTTATGGTAAAACATCCACAAAGGAATTTCTATATTCTGTATTAAAGACAAAATATGACGTATTAAAAACCGAAGGGTCAAATAATACTGAGATTGGCATCGCTAAGACAATAAACAACAAGCTTTCACCTAGGAATAATATATTTATCGCCGAGGTAGGCGCATACAAAATTGGCGAAATAGCGGAAATCTGTCAGTTTATTAAACCGAGTATAGGGATAATTACCGGAATAAATGAACAGCATATACAGTTATTCGGCTGTATAGATAATACCGTCAAAGCTAAATTTGAATTAATTAATAATCTTAATAGGAATGGAATTGCGATATTAAATATCGGTAACGATTATATTGAGAAAAAGGTTATCTTGATAAAAACACAAAAGCCTGATTTAAAAATTTACACTTATTTTGTAAAACGTAATACAAAACACGAAAATTATTTAACGAAAAAATACCCTAACTCAGTTATTGCAGATAATATAAAATTATTTACTAATTCAACAGAATTTAATCTTCAGTACAAAGATAAACAAGAGAAGGTGAGGTTAAAATTAATCGGTGCCCAAAATATCGAGAATCTACTATCAGTTTACATAATCTCTTTACATTTAGGTTTAACTTCAAAACAGGTTATTAAAGCCTTTAATAATTTGACTGCTCCAGACGTAACGATGAAACTAACGAAAATTAAAGGAAAAAATATTATTATTGACACATTTAATGCTAATCCTTCAGGAGTATTTTCAGCGCTAGAATATATACGCAGAATTAAAGGAAGAAAAGTATTGGTTTTAACTCCATTAATAGAATTAGGAAAAGAAGCTGATAATATCCATATAAAACTTGGGGAAAAAGCTGCGGAAGTATGTGACGTAATTATTCTTACAAATAATAATTATTCGAAATCTTTTACTTATGGTGCTTCTCGAGTAGTAGGAGGGGAAAATAAAATATACTTATATAATAAAAAAAATACATACAATATCTTAGATCAGTTTAATGGAATAAATGATGTTATTATATTTCAAGGAAAGGAATCCGGATCCATCTTAGAAGAACTACTATAAATATATGTTCTCTTACCCAATCGCTATTTCTTTGTCTCCAAACACCGAAAAGTCGGACGTTTTAAAATCAGTAAAAACTTTATTTATTCCCAATCAATGGAAAATTGGCAATGCTGTATTTAAACTTGAAGAATGGTTTCGTAAATATTTGGAAGTGGATAATGCCGTATCTTTCAACAGCGGTCGTTCTGCTTTATATGCCATATTAAAATCTTTTGATATAGGTAAAGGAGATGAAGTGTTGGTTCAGGCATTTTCGTGTGTTGCCGTACCGAATGCAGTGACATGGACAGGAGCGAAACCAAAATATATTGATGTTGATGATTCACTAAATATTGATAATAAGCTTTTAGAGAAACAAATTAGCATAAAAACGAAGGCAATAATTATTCAACATACTTTCGGAATACCAGCGAATATAGATATGATAAAAAAAATTACTCAAAAATACAAAATCTTACTTATAGAAGACTGTGCTCATTCTCTAGGAGCAAATATTCGCGGAAAAAAAATAGGTAGTTACGGAGATGCAGCCTTTTTCAGTTTTGGTAGAGATAAAGTAGTTTCCTCTGTTTTCGGAGGACTAGCAATTATAAATATAAAAAATGCTAAAGTTAAATATAATCTTAGAAATATCCGTAACAAATGTCTTTATCCGTCATATTATTGGATACTGCAACAATTACTTCACCCCATATTTTTTTATCTTGTTCTACCTTTATATAACATATACATAGGTAAATTAATTCTTTTTTTACTGCAAAAAATTAAATTATTATCTAAACCAATATATAAGGAAGAACTATCAGGTATCAAACCGGATATTTTTCCATCAAAAATGCCAAACGCCCTTGCCAGTTTACTACTAAATCAGTTAGATAAAATTGACAGATATAATCAGATGAGAATCAATCATGCAAATTACTATTTCAGACATATAAAAAAGAAGGATGTAATTCTACCTGTAAGAAAAATTGGCTCAATATATTTGAGATTTAATATTCTAGTTGACAATTCTGAAGAATTATTAGCTAGAGCAAAACATAATAAAATGATTTTAGGTAATTGGTATAAGCACATTATTGATCCTAGTAATGTAGATTATGAAAAAATTGGTTATAAAATTGGATCTTGTACTCAGGCAGAAAAATTTTCTAAATTGTCAGTAAATTTACCAACTTACCCAAGATTGTCTCAGGATGATTTAGATAATATAGTTAACTTTATAAATAACGTATGATTGTGAAAGAAATCACTGATAAGAAAATTTGGGAAGCGTATATTACTCAATACTCTCCAAACAGTCTATTTCAATCATGGAATTGGGGAGAGGTTGCTAAGAAGCTTGATGACAGGACAAATAATACAAAATTATGGAGATTAGGGTTTTATTTAAATAATAAATTATTTGGAATCGCTCAAGTGGTTAAGGTAAAAGCAAAAAGAGGAATATATATTCAGGTAAGACATGGGCCAATTTTGAGTGAATGGTCTAAAAAAAATATATTAATGGTAACAGATTATCTCAAAAAGATAGGGTGTAAGGAAAATGCCTATTTTATCCGGATGAATCCTTTAATAAGTTCTTCTGAAGATAATAAGCAGATCTTCAAGGAAATAGGATTTATTGATGCTCCGATTCATGCGATGGATGGAGAATTGGTTTGGGTTTTAGACCTTAATAAAAAGAAGGAAGAAATTTTTTCCGGGATGAGAAAAACAACCAGATATCTTATAAGAAAAGGTGAAAAACTAGGGGTCAAAATATTTAAAAGCCAAAATAAAGAAGATATCGATAATTTTTTGATTCTATATAAAAAAACTGCAACAAGACATCACTTTATCCCGCATAAAGGAATTAAGGAAGAATTTGTCACTTTCTTAAAGGATAAGCAAATTATACTTTTCCGAGGTTATTATAATAATCGTCTTTTATCAGCTGCACTGATATTATTTTATAATAAACAAGCAATATATCATCATAGCGCATCTATCGAACAGAAAGTACCAGTAAGCTATGTTTTACAGTGGGAGGTGATTAAAGAAGTTATGAATAGAGGGATAAGTATTTATAATTTTTGGGGGATAGCACCCGAAGACAATCTGCACCATCCATGGGTTGGCTTGTCTATGTTCAAAAAAGGTTTTGGAGGTAGGAAAGTAGAATACCTGCATACTAAGGACTTCATACTATCTCCCAAGTATTATTTTACATATTTGTTCGAGTATGGAAGAAAAATTATTAAAAGGTATTAGTTTGTAAGATGGGTATATTAATCATATAATATAAATTATGATTTTGACAAAAAGACATAATATTTCCTTCAGGCACGCATTTGAGGGTATTGTTTGGGCTTTTAGTACACAACCGAATTTTCGAATTCACATTTTTTTATCAATTTTGGCAATTATTCTTGCGTTAGTATTAGAAATAAGTTATCTGGAGACAGTAGTAATCATTTTTACAATCGTTTTCGGACTTGGAATGGAGATGGTAAACACATCTATAGAATCTATAACTGATTTAGTAACAAATGAATGGAAAAAAGAGGCTAAAATAGCCAAAGACGTGTCTGCTGGAATGATGTTACTAGCCGCAACTGGTGCGGTTATTGTAGCTTCATTAATCTTCATACCACATATTATTAGGTTACAGTAATCAATCGCTTATGGGATTTATTATTGGATTTTTGATTATTTCATTTATCATTAATGCAATCTGTTTAGTTCCTTATATTCATTTTCTCTATAGATATAAGTTACAAAGACAAATTCAAAAAACTAAAGACGCTTTTGATAAACCGACTCCAATATTTGACAAACTTAATTCAATTAAAGTAGGAACTCCGATCGGAGGAGGGTTTCTAATAATACTGATAACAATCTTAGTTTTATTTATCTCATTTCCTATACTGTATTACTTCTGGATTCCAATCACTTCTATCTATAGTAATATTGCATCGGAAATAAAGATATTATTATTTACATTCATTTCGTTCGGATTGATAGGTTTATATGATGATATCAAAAAAGTCTTCTTTGGCAAGTCAGACCATTTTTTTGGGCTTCGATTATGGCATAAATTAACTCTTGAGATTATTCTAGCTTTAGTTATCGGCTTTTGGTTATATTCTGAGTTGAAAATTGAAATAATAAATTTTCCATTTATTGGCGTGATAAATATAGGAGTATTTTATATTTTTTTCGCCGCATTAGTTACTATTTTTTTTGCCAACGCGTTTAATATTTCTGATGGTCTAGATGGGTTAGCTAGTGGAATATTGATGATTGCGCTATCCTCATTCTGGGTTATTTCACATTCAATTTTAGATACTCCCTTATCTTTGTTTATAGCCGTATGGCTTGGTGGGATTATTGCTTTTTTATATTTTAACATTTACCCGGCTAGAATATTCCTAGGAGATGTTGGAGCTCTGTCTTTTGGAGCAACCTTGGCAATTATTGGTTTGCTTCTAGGAAAACCTTTTTCATTGTTCGTCATAGGTGGTTTATTTGTCGTTGAGGTAGTATCTTCTTTTATTCAATTAATAAGTAAAAAATATTTTAAAAAAAAAGTAATGAAAGTAGCACCTTTCCATCTTTGGTTGCAGGAACGGGGTTGGAAAGAATCTACAATAGTGTTTCGCGCCTGGTTAGCCTCGATTATGTTAGCGATTTTTGGTTTATGGCTTGCTTTTGTGATTTAAATTGCTAATATTCTTTTTAATCTCATAAATTATATTTAAAATTATATTAATCTAAATTGTTTAATGATGCATAATAATCGCATAAAATTACTAAAACAAAAAAAAAGATTTGATATTTGGATAGTAATTATACCAATATTATTATCGTTATTCGGTATTCTTATGATATACGAAGCTTCAAATGTATCAGCTTTCAAAGATTTTGGAGATAAATATCATTATGTAAAAGAGCAGTTACTTTCTTTTGCGATTGGTATTGTCGTTTTAGTAAGCATATCAATATTGCCATACAGGAAATATTACACTCTTTCAGTACCTCTAATGTTTTTTTGCATAATATCTCTTATTGCAGTATTTATACCTGGTATTGGAATAAAAGCATATGGGGCCAGTAGATGGATTAGTTTAAAATTTATCAATTTTCAACCCTCAGAATTAACAAAACTGGTACTAGTACTTTACTTATCCTCATGGCTTTCATCAAAAGAAAGAGGAAGGTTTATTGCTTTTCTTGTACTAGTGATGGTTATTGTCGGTTTAATAATTATTCAACCTGATTTAGGCACAGCAATTGTATTAACAACAATTTTGCTTACAATATATTTTCTTTCAGAGGCTCCGCTTTGGCATTTTTTTATTTTAATTCCGTTGTTTACAGGTATTTCAATAATTCTGGCAATCATATCCCCATATCGATTTCAACGATTAACTACTTTCCTGAATCCGAATTTTGATCCTCTAGGATCGTCCTACCATATCAGACAAATTTTAATATCCTTAGGATCTGGTGGTTTATTTGGGTTGGGTTTAGGATCCTCGATACAAAAATATCAATTCTTACCTGAAGCTACTACAGATTCGATATTTGCTATTATTGGAGAAGAATTCGGTTTTGTAGGAGGATTTATTCTTATAAGTATATATCTAATTTTCTTATATAAGATATATAAAATCACGCGTAATGCTCCGGATAAACTTAGCTTTCTCTTATCTGGAGGATTAATGGCGTATTTTGGGTTTCAAACAATAGTAAATTTAGGATCTATGGTAACGCTTTTCCCATTAACGGGAGTACCTTTGCCATTTATTTCATATGGAGGATCTAACTTGATAATATCTTTAATTGGTGTTGGTGTAATTATAAACATAAGTAAATACGCAATTAATAAAGACCGATAATTAATTATGTTAAAAATAATGATTTGCGGTGGACATTTTTCACCTGCTTTAGCCGTAATTGAAGAATTAATAAAAAATGATGATTACCAAATATATTATGTAGGTTTGAAAAACTCCCTAGAGGGTGATAAGGCGCTTTCATTAGAATATTTAACAATACGTCGCTTAGAGATTCCCTTTTTAAGTATTACTACCGGTCGTCTACAGAGGTTTATTTCTTTAAATACTTTACCATCTCTAATAAAAACGCCTATAGGTTTAATTCAAAGTTTATTAATTATTCAAAAAATTAAACCAGATATAATTCTATCCTTTGGTGGTTTTGTAGCTCTACCAGTAACTTTAGCCGGTTGGTTAATGAATGTGAGAATTATTACTCATGAGCAGAC
>Ga0210053_1001378_pt1 | contig 22519 bp, 20 predicted proteins | sample CryGeymeta201512_FD_185467 | JGI IMG/M metagenome (GOLD analysis project Ga0210053, IMG submission 185467) | Groundwater microbial communities from Crystal Geyser aquifers in Utah, USA - Crystal Geyser metaG 2015-12 (SPAdes) (version 2) | ecosystem: Environmental > Aquatic > Deep subsurface >... | reverse complement strand
TCCGGAGCCCGACGGACGTAGCGGGCACGATGTGTGGTTCCGCGAACCGGAAGACGGACCCTCAGAGTTGCGGTGCCGGTACTACCTGAACGACCAGAGCTACGTGGATGCCGACGAAGTAGGGTTAGTGGCCATTGACCCCGACTTGCAGGAGCGCGCCGTGGTGTCGGGGCCGACGCAGCAGGGGGTGATGCATGAAGGTACGGACGACGACAACGACCAACAGCCGGACGGGATCAAGGTGTATGGCCTCACCGACGATGACTTGGGCGGCGAGTGGCGTGTTGTCTTCATCGCGCAGGACGGTGACGGCGCCACGGACCGACGCACGCACGACAACCCCAGGATGCTGGCCGCCAACGCGGTAACGTCTCCGACGGTCTTCGAGGTCTGGTTCGACCACGGAGGGGATTCCTTCGGCATCCCTGGTTCAAACGACGTGCAGGTGGACTGGCCGGCGATAAAGTACGTCTTCGAGTTGGTCGTCGGGGCAACCTATCGCGAACACCACGAGGTACTGAAGCGACCAATCATCACAACGCTCATCGGCGGAGCGGAACTCACCGATCCACAGAAGAAGACAGCTGTGCGGTTCCACGTCACCACGGTGTTCCAGAATGACGAGCGCATGTCAATGGAATGGCCCGCATTCACGTTCATCGCCAGGAATCGGCATGCTGGTACCAAGGATGTCCCAGACCAGGTCCGCTTCTCGTGGCAGAGCTTCAAGGACCAGACGTCCAAGCCCGATGACGACCCCAACACGCTCAAGAGGGGTGTCACTAATGCGATTATCCACGAACTCGCGCATGCCGCGGGTAGCGCCCATCATCCCCACGATGACGCGGTCGGCGACTGCGTCATGGATGATCACGTTCGTGCCCAACTCTACACACTATTACCGTCCACCTACAGGATCTTCGGAGCGGCGGAGTGGTTAGAGCATGCCTGGCCAGTACATGTTCGGAAGATGCGCGGGCACCTCAAGATCAAGAGCAGGTGAGTTCTATGAGCACCGACACCCGCCAGCGTCTTCAGTGCTGCCTGGCTGTATGTTTTCTGACCTGTCCGGGCAGCGTATACGCCAGGCCCCTGGGCGCTTCACTGACCGGCCAGGAGATACTGTGTGAGACGACGACATGGGGACCTTCGACCTCTACGCCAGGCATCTACGCTGTCGCGGTCGATGGTCAGGTGACCCGCGTAGTCACCTATGGTCGTAGGCCGCTCTGGGCACCGAACCACCGACGCTTCCTCTATTGGCGGGAAGGCGCTGTGTGGGTGGCCGACGTCCAAGAACATGTCACCTACGAAGTGACTTCCCTACCTGCCTCCTTGTCGGCAGATGCGCTATGGATGCCGGACAGCGATAGGTTGGTGTACTGCGGTCTCGGCGCTCCTTGGCCCACAGTGCAGCCCTACAGCGAGGTTGCGCAGCCTGGGGGGGCAGTGCCGCCGACTCAGCTCTGGGCGCAGGCGGGCGAGCGTGTTGGGGCATTGTCGTTTGCGGCAGACTCGCTTCGCGTGGCCTACGAAGATGGCAAGCTGCTGCCCGGACTGGGCGTGTATGCATCGCGTCTATTTGTCAGGGATCTACGCACAGACGGGCGCCAGCCAATACCAATCCCCGACCCGGCAGAGACGCTGCTGCTGAACCCGCAGTGGCAACCGGGTTGGAGTCTGGTGGCATTCGACAGCATTTCCGTTGACAATGGCAACGCCCGCAGAAAGAGCTATGTGTACGATACCCGTACTCGCGTTACCAGGCCAGTCGTGGTGCAGGGCGCCGCATACACCCAGGTTATCGAGTGGTCACCGGACTCCAATTCCCTCCTGGTGATGGTGGACCCAGACTACGCCTCAGGGGAGGGCAGATGCTCGCCCTACATTTGGTACGTTGACCCGCAGAAGTCGCCAACCCCGGTGGATGGATACATGTCGCACGTGTATGAGGTGCATTGGTCACCCAACGGAGAGCGCGTGGCGTTCCTGACCGGTGACAACTGCCTCCTTTCAGTGTCGCGAGGGATAGACCTCGTCATCTGGGGCGCCAAGGGCGGCTGCGTCCACGTCACGCTGCCCCCTGGGCTTAGGCCAGTGGAGTTTGATTGGTGACAAGCGAGATCGGTCGCGGCGCCAGGGCTGCGACAGGCAGGTGTAGGAGGAGACTAGCCATGCGAGCCCTCTGGGCGCGGGCACCAGAAGCACTCCGGCGTCACTGCTGCGATAGGCGCTGCACGAGGATGCCGACGCCAAGTCCGCATCGGAGGGAAGACCTGTGATCTGCGACTCCCCCATGCGGCCATTCTGGGGAAGGTTGCTGCTGCTACCCTTGGCGTTGGCGCCGGCTGCTGCCGAACCGCCACTGCGCGTCCCCTCGGATGCCCTCTTCCAGCCAGGTCAATGGGCTGAGTACATCCACGTCGCTGAGCAATTGCTCGAGTCCACGCCTCCCGGCCGCAAGACCTGGCACACCGCTTCGCGCCTCGCTCTTGCGGTCAAGCTCGCGAAGGACAGGCGCTCCCCCACCGCCATCGCCGATGCCAACTTCGCCGACGCGCCCAAAGCGAAGGCGGTCTTTCTGGGCGTCACCGAACTACTGGACGGCGATACGCAGAACGTCGCGGCGCTGGCCCAGACACTGCGGGACTCCCGGGCGTCGCTCTCGCAGATCTCGCAGTGGCTGTCGGACAACGGGTTTGGTCTGGGCGCTGCGTCGCTGCGACTGATCCCGGCGTTCTACCTCACCATGCCGCCGGCCGACAAGACCGTGTGGGACGCGGTGAAGGCGTATCCCGAGATTCCGCCGGAGAAGCGCGAGCCGTTCTTCGCCATCCTGAAGCGGTACGCGAACGCGACGCGACCCGAGCAGCAGTACAACCTGCCAGGCTTGCAGGTGTCGGTGGAGCGGCTGTACCGGCAGGACCCGAAGTGGGAGTATCTCGACTTCGTCGTCCAGTGTGCCCGCCACCTGCCGCCTGCCATGGCGAAGGTGGACGTGAGCTTCGTGGACACGGCGCTCACCTGTCGTCAGCCGGAGCACGCGGTCCGGTTGGCGGCGGCGTTGGTTGTGCTGGACCCGACCAGCACGGAGGCCAAGGCGAAGCACGCCGAGTGCCTCCGGCGCACCGGTCGCCCCGACGAGGGACTGGCAGTGCGCCGCGAGGCGGAAGCGACGGCAGCGGCCGGTGAGCGGCGCGAAGCCCGGCTCGACCTGCTCCGCGCGATGACGCCGGAGCAACGGGAGCAGGAGATTGCCGCCCGCCAGCAGGCGGTCGACGCCGATCCTGCCAACGAGCAAGCCCGGCTTGCCCTGGCCGACGCGCAGTTCATGCAGCGCCGGCGGCACAAGGACTGGTACGCGGACCCGCAACTGCGCCGGGAAGCCGCCGGGCCGTACGAGAGTCTCCTTGATACGGCCAAGGACGCGCAGTTGAGAAGGGACACCTGGTCCGGTCTGGCGGAGTGCGACCCGGCGCAGGCCCTGCAGACGGGGCTGCCCATCGCGGAGCATGTCTTGGCGACATACGACCCAGCCGCACCTGTCGCGTCGGGCCGTTCTCCCGACGCGCACATGTTCGCCAAGGAGGTCGCCGACGCGCTTTGGAGCGCCCTGCGCGAACTGAACACGGCAGCCGTTGCCGGGGACAAGGCGGCAAGCGCCGTCGCCCTGTGCCGCCAAGCGGCGGGGCTGCTTGCGCTCTGCTCGGCCAAGTCGCCGAAGCTCCACGCCTCGGTGCGGATGTCGCTCACCGCAGCTCACGCTCTGAGCGACGACTACGACCGGGCGGTCGGGGTCTACGCGCAGAACTTGGCGAGCGACCTGCAGCTCCGCCGGGAGGCGGAACACGAGATCAACGACCTCTTCGCCAAGCTCTCCCTCACGCCCGGCGGCGGGCGGCTTGATGCTCTGCCCACGCGGGAGGCGCAGTGGAAGGCGGGGTTGTACTTCCTGGAGCACCTCAACGCTGAGCCACAGAGCGCACAGAGAACGGCAGAGAACGTAGGAACGGGGAAGGGTGGGAACGCGGAAGCGCAGAAGGACAGAAGCGCGGAGGAGCGGGCCAAGGTCCGGGCGGAGATCCTGGGGATCTGGGCGGAGTTCCTGACGCGGACGCTGCGGGCGGTCCACGGGACAACCTACACTGCGGCCGCCAACCGCGCCCCGGAACCGGTGGATCCGAAGGCCGTTGCTGAGTTCGGACGGATCGTCACGAAGCGGATGCAGGGCGCGGAAGGGAAGGGGTTTGGGTGGAAGGTGAAGCAGAACGTGCAGCTCGGGATGTTCAACGAGCCGTCGGTAGTGGAGATGCTGAAGCGGGTGGTAGCGAAGGCGGAGAAGGTGACTGGGTGAGTGGGATTGCGGATTTCGGAGTGCGGACTGCAGAGTGGACAGGAAGCTCTCAGCTATCAGCTCTCAGCTATCAGCTATCAGCTATCAGCGAGGGACCTTGACAGCCCGCCGAACGTCACACGGGGACGGTCCGGCGCCTTGCAGGCTCGGTTGGGCGTCGCGCACAGTCGGTCAGACACCGTACATGCTCGGGAGTACGTCGCGCAAGCTCGGTTGGACGACGCGCAAGCTCGGTTGGACGCCGCGCACGCTATCGGAAGACACTGCGCACGCTCGGTCGTCCGTCGTACATACGAGGTCGCGCACCGCGCACAGTCGGTCGGACATCGCGCAAGCTCGGGAGGACGCAGTGCACGCTCCGGTGGGGCACCGCGCAGGCTCGAGAGGACGCCGTGCGGGCTTGGTCGAATTTCTCCCGACGCAGTTGGCCGCTCGACCTGCTATGATAGGTGCGTGACTTGAGCCGTTCATCGGCTTCCCGCGGAAGAACACCGCTGAAAGGATGGTGCAGGATGAGCCAGAGAAGGTATTCGATGGAAGACGAGATCGACCGGGCGCTGAACTGCCGCGCCGCGGCGGCGGAACTGCCAGCGGCGAAGCGCATGAGGTTACTCTGGGCAGTTTCGGGTCCTGAAAGGACCAAGTGAGAGTAGCCCCTCGAACCCCCGGGGTTCGAGGGGCTAACTCTCGGGCTGCCCTTCCAGGGCGAACTTCATGCGCTCTCCCGATCTCATGCGACTGCCCTGGGGCAATCACACAGAAGCCGTTGGTCCAGGGGTCGAGCTATTGGACGAACCGGTGCACATAACGCGGGCGTTCAGCTTGGTTTGGTACGGTGTCATGGCCGGACCTACAACTCCTCGACGAGCGGCGTCGCCGCGCGCCTCACCGCGAAGATGTCGATCCGCCGCCATTGCTCCGAGGCCAGCCGCCGGAACAGCAGCCCGCCGATGAGGAAAATGTACACCGTGGCAGCGATCCACGGCCCCACGGCGCCCAGGGACGGGCGGAAGTGGACCAGGGCAAGCCCGAGCGGCAGGAAGACCCCCCAACTGCTCCCGATGGTGACCGCCTCGCTCGCCTGAACCGCGGGTTCGTGCCCGATGGGACGGAAGAGGAGGGGCGCGGAATATCACAACGGCAACACGCCGGCGCCTAGAATCAGCGCCACGAAGGTGTTCTGCCAGGCGTAGGCCGAACAGGCGCGGAAGTCCTCCTTGCCGAACGACTGCGACACGAACGTGTTCACGCACGAGGACGCGCCGCTCGCCAGCGCGATGAAGCAGAACACCAGGATGCCCGCCGGCATGACGGCCGCCAGGTCGGTGGTCCCCAGCTTGGACACCAGCAGCACGTCCACGAAGTGCATGAGCGTCGCGGACGCCGAGGCGAGCACCATCGGGAACGCCAGCCGGGCGACTTCTGCGAGGACGCTGCGGGTCGAGTCTGTCGTCGCGTCTACCGGCTTGCCCCGGTCGGCCGGTTCAGAACCCATCGACCAAGCTCTTGAGGTACTGCTTGAAGTCTCGCAACTCGTCGCCTTCCAGCCCGCCGGAGAGCGCGTAGTCGATCCCGGCGGCCAGGAACCCTTCGGGCTGCCCCAGGTCGCGCCGCACGCCTTCTACGCAGACGGCCAGCGCTGCGCCCTCGCGGGCCAGGTCGTCGCTGGCGGGCGACAGCGTCAGCTCGGTGGTGCCATCGAACCCGTGCTTCTCGAACTGGCGCTCGATGTCGGCAAAGAGCGCGCTGGTGAACACGTACCGCCCATAAGACACGCAGTGGCTGGGCGGCGTGCACTTGGGCTTCTCCACGACCCCGGCGATCTCGAACACGCGCTGGGAGGTGTCGGCGCCCGGTTTGGGGACCACCACGCCGTACCGGCTGACGTCGCGTTGGCCGAAGTCTTCAACCGCGATGGCGCACACCACCGGCTTGTCGGACTGGTAGGTGCAGAGCGCGTCGATGAGCTGCCCGGTCACCGGCGTCTGAGAGAAGAACACGTCATCGGGATACGCGATGGCGATGGGCTCGCCGGCGGCGAACTCCCGCGCCAGGAACAACGCACTGAGCGTGCCCAGCATCCGCTGCTGTCGGACGAAGGTCACCTTCACGTTGCCGAAGTCGGCCATTTGCAGCTTCTGCAGCTTGGCCGGTTCGCCGGCCAGCACCCCTTCGAGTTCGACTTCCCGGTCGAAGTAGTCGTCCAGTGCCTTCTTCCGGCGACTGGTGATGACCAGGATCTCGTCGATGCCGGCGTCTCGGAACTCGTCCACGATGAACTGGATCGCCGGCCGGTCCATCAGCGGCAGCATCTCTTTGGGCAGCGTCTTGGTCGCGGGGAGAAAGCGCGTGCCGTAGCCCGCTGCGACGATGACGCCTTTGTGAACGCGTGTCTCCATGGGATCAACACTCCGTGTCTGGGGTCCGAGTCGCCCCGGAACCGTCGATTGTACACAAGCGGCGAGACAGCCGGCAGCACCCTCCCGGAATCCGCCGCCTAACTCCACGCGAACGGGTAGCCACCAAACTCATAGAACGCTGCGTACATCGCCTCCACGTTCTCCAGCGGCACCTCCGGGCCCACCTCGCCGTGCAGGATGATCCCGCCGTTGTGGTCGCCGAAGAGCTTGAGCACCTTCTTCACGTACGCCCGGATCTCCTCTGGCGTGCCAAAAGGGATGAGGCGCTGGCGGTCGATGTCGGTGCGGATGCAGACCTTGCCCGCGGCCAGCTCGGCGACGCGCTCGTCGCCCATGCAGTGGTGCTGCGGGTTGAGGACGTCCACGCCAATCTCGATCAGGTCGGGGATGATCTCCAGGATCCAGCCGTCGGTGTGGAACCACACGAACTTGCCGGTCTCCTTGATGGCGTCGAACATCCGCTTGTACCGCGGCTTCCAGAACCGCCGCCACATGTCTGGGTGGATCAACACGCGGTCCTGCGCGCCCCAGTCGTCGCCGAACGCCACGCAGTCCACCCCGGCCGCCAGGTAGCCCTTGATGGACACCAAGTGGTACTCGACCAGCCGGTCCACCAACTCGTGGATCTCCTGCCGGTCCTCGGCCAAGTCCATGAGCAGGTTCGCCGGTCCGCGCAGGTGCTCCACGAGCTGGAAGAGCGACCCGCCGCTGCCGTTGACGAACCGTTCCGGGTGCAGCGTCGCCACGTGGGCGCGGAAGCCCTCGAAGTGCTGCTCGCTCGGCGTCGGTGGGAACTGGTACTCGCTCCACCGGTCCCACGTCGGAATGGCCGGGGTCTGCACCTCTCCCGACGTGTAGCCCTTCAGCCGCCGCCACACCGTCCCCCAGGCGTCCTGCCACTCGACGATCTCGTTGGACGCCTCCACCGGCTCCGGTGGCGGTGGCTGGACGCCTTCGTTGCCGAAGTCGTCCGGGTACCGTTCCGCCACCTTCAGCAGCGCCTCCCCATGCCGGTAGAACGCGCCCGGGAAGATGTAGTGATGGATCGGTGCGCGGTCGGGGCCTTGGAAGCTGATGGCGCGGGTGAGACGTTCGCGACTGGTCATGGGAGGGCTCCTTCAGGAGTGCGGTCGAGCCGGACAAGAGTCTCCGGATTCGCCAGCCCATGATAGTCGGGTAACGAAGCTGGCGACAGGGGGCCGCCGTGCGGACGAATTCGGGGCCTTTGGTTGCCTCTTCGCCGAACTCCTGCTATACTCTGCTTTGAACACCTTTAAGTCCGGTCCTGTGAGGCCGGTAAGGGTTGCCATGAGAGATTCCAGCAAACGAATTCCGAAGCCTTCTCGCAAGCGCGAGGGGGCTTTTTTGTGGCCGGTTGGCAGCGCCGGCGGGGGGCACGGCGAGCATCCTGCAGCGAGGTCGTGAGGCAACATGCGATATGACTTAGCGACGAAGATCATGGACGCGGAGGACATCGATCGAGCCATGACGCGGATCGCCCACGAAGTGCTGGAGCGAAACCACGGCACCGAAGACGTTGTGCTGGTGGGCATCCGCACCCGCGGCGTGCCGCTGGCACAGCGCATCGCGGCGAAGATCGAGGGAATCGAAGGGAAGAAGGTACCCGTGGGGAGCCTGGACATCACGCTCTACCGCGACGACCTGATGACCCGGCAGCCCGTTGTCCGCAAGACCGAGATCCCCTTCGACATGACCGGCAAGCGAATCGTCCTGGTGGACGAGGTCATCTACACCGGTCGGACCATCCGCGCCGCGCTGGATGCGCTGATCGACTTCGGCCGGCCGGCGTGCATTCAGCTTGCCGTGCTCATCGACCGCGGGCACCGCGAGCTACCCATCCGGCCGGACTACGTGGGCAAGAACGTCCCCACCTCGCGCGCCGAGCGGATCAAGTGCCGCCTGCACGAGAGCGACAACGAAGAGAGTGTGTACATCGTCAAGTGCGCGCCCGGCGAAGAGGGCCGGGAGTAGACACGGACGGGAGGCAACGGCTATGAACCTGAATCGCAAGGACGTGATCGCGCTTCAAGACATGTCGGCCGAGGAGATCAACCTCTGCCTCGACACCGCCGACTCGATGCGCGATGTGCTCAAACGTCCAGTCCCCAAAGTCCCGGCACTGCAGGGCAAGCGCGTCGTGACGCTGTTCTACGAGCCGAGCACCCGGACGCGCACCTCGTTTGAGGCGGCCGCCAAGGCGCTGAGCGCAGATGTCGTCAACATCACGACTTCAGCCAGCAGCATCGTCAAGGGCGAGACGCTCAAGGACACCATCTACAACCTGAAAGCCATCGGCATGGACGCCCTCATCATGCGGCACCCCATGGGCGGCGCGCCCAACTGGGCGGCACGGGTGTTCACCGGCAGCGTGCTTAACGCCGGCGACGGCATGCACGAGCACCCGAGCCAGGGGTTGCTGGACCTGCTGACAATCCGCCAGCACAAAGGCCGGATCGACGGGATGAAGGTTGCCATCATCGGCGACATCCGGCATAGCCGGGTGGCCCGGTCCGACGCCTGGGGCATGACCAAACTGGGCGCGGAGGTGCGCTTCGTCGGGCCGCCGACACTGATGCCAGTGGAAGTAGAGAAGATGGGCGTCAAGGTGACTCCAGACCTGCGCGAAGGCATCGACGGGGTCGATGTGGTCTACACGCTCCGCATTCAGTTGGAGCGGCAGCAAGGCGGGCTGTTCCCCTCCATCCGCGAGTACGCAGAGCTGTTCGGCATGAACTCCGAGCGGATGAAGTGGGCAGCCGACGACGCCCTGCTGATGCATCCCGGCCCTATCAACCGCGGCATCGAGCTTAGCTCCGAACTGGCCGACAGCCCGCGCTCCGTCATTCTCGACCAGGTGACCAACGGCGTCGCCGTCCGCATGGCGCTGCTGTTTCTGCTGCTCACCGGTCCCGATCACGCATTGCCCGAACCGGAGGTGAACTGAGCCATGAAGACGCTCATTCGAGGGGGGCGAGTCATCGACCCCGCCAATGGAATCGACGACGTTCTCGACGTGTTGCTCGAGTCCGGGGAGGTCGCCGCGCTCGCCAAGAGCATCGGCGCTCCAGACGCCGAGGTGATAGACGCCAGCGGCCAAGTTGTCGCGCCCGGCTTTGTGGACCTTCACGTGCACCTGCGCACCCCCGGGCAGGAGCACAAGGAGACCATCGCCACCGGCACCCGCGCTGCCGTCGCCGGCGGTTTCACCACGATCTGCTGCATGCCCAACACCGACCCGCCAATCCATGACCGGTCCGTCGCCGAGCTGGTCCTGTCGCAGGCGCGCGCAGCCGGGTTCGCCAAGGTGATCCCGCTGGCAGCCGTCAGCCCCAGTCTCAAGCACGAGACGCTCACCGAGATGGCCGACCTGAAGGCGGCCGGCTGCGCCGCTGTATCCGACGACGGCAAGGCGATCCAGAGTTCGAGCTTCCTGCGCCGCATCCTGGAATACGCCTCAATGCTCGACCTGCCCGTCGTGCTGCACTGCGAAGACTACGGGCTGAGCGAAGGCGGCGCAATGAACGAAGGCTACCAGTCCACGGTGCTCGGGCTGAAGGGCATGCCGCGCGAAGCCGAGGAAGTCGGTATCATGCGGGCGATCCTGCTCGCCAAGTGCACCGGCGCGCACGTGCACTTCTGCCACGTGAGCACCGCCTACGGCGTCGAGATGATTCGCCGCGCCAAGGCCGAGGGCGTCCGCGTTACCGCTGAGGCGACGCCACACCACTTCTCTCTGACTGACGAGGACGTCGGCCGGCAGAACTACGACACCAACACCAAGATGGTCCCGCCGCTGCGGACCGCGGACGATGTCGCCGCCCTTGTCGAGGGGCTCAAGGAGGGCACCATTGACGGCATCGCCACTGACCACGCGCCACACGCCACCGAAGACAAGGAAGTCGAATACGACCAGGCGGCGTTTGGCATCGTCGGTCTGGAGACCGCACTGGGCGTGACCCTGAAGTACCTGGTCGAGCCCGGGCATGTCTCCCTGAGCGACGCCGTTGCAATGCTCACTTGCCGCCCGGCTGCAGCACTCAAGCTGAGCGCTGGCACGCTGACGCCCGAGTCCGCGGCCGATGTCGTCGTCTTCAACCCAACACAGAAGTGGACCGTGGACCCCGGCAAGTTTCACTCCAGAGGTCGCAACACTCCGTACGCACGCTGCAAACTGCTGGGCGTCGTGTCGCACACACTGGTCGACGGCCGCACCGTGCACACGCACCCCGCAACGTAGCAGCCTCCCTCTCAACACAGAGCCGCGAAATTCGCGCCATGTGCGACTTCGACAAAGACCGCGCGCAACACCAACTGATCGACGCAGCCATCGTTGCCAATCTCCCGACGGCGCGCGGCTACTTTGAGCTGGTACTGGAGGCGCCGGGCATCGCTCAGGGGCTTCGCCCGGGGCAGTTCGTGCACGTTCGGTGTCGCGACTCGTGGGTGCCGATGCTGCGCCGGCCGCTGAGCGTCCTCCGTGCGGACCCCGTCGCGGGCACGCTCTCGCTGCTCATCCAGGTTGCGGGCGTTGGCACGGAGCTGCTCTCGCACGCGAAGCCTGGCGACGTGTTGAGTGTGCTCGGCCCATTGGGGAACTGGTTTGTGCCCGGCCATTGCCGGCAGCACCTGCTGGTCTGCGGGGGCGTTGGCGTGGTGCCGATGTTGCCGTTGGCGAGGGAGTTGGTCGAGACGTTCGGCGCGTCGCCTCAAGACGTAACCGTCCTGTATGGAGCCGCCAGCGCCGAGCTGTTCTCGTGCCTCCCCGACTTCGAGGCAGCCGGCTGCACGCTGGAGCTGTCCACCGATGACGGCTCGCGAGGACACCATGGATTCGTGACTGAGTTGTTGGAGCAAGCCCTCTCCGCCAGCCAATCCGAGCCGCGAACGTCAGAGAGCGGGGGAACACTCAGTAGGGTCCGCTCCGTCACCGTCGCGGCTTGGAAGGAGGTCGCCGTCTACGTCTGCGGGCCGACCCCGATGATGAAGCGCGCCGCAGCCCTCGCGGCGGCGCACAACGCGCCGTGTCAAGTCAGCCTGGAGAACCGCATGGGCTGCGGGATGGGCGTCTGTCTGGGTTGCGTCGTGCCCGTGCGCGGCGGCGGACCGAAGTACCTGCGTGTGTGCCGCGAGGGGCCGGTGTTCGACGCTGGGCAGATCGCGTGGGAGGAGTACCCGGATGGCTGAAGGCGCTCCTTCCCTCCAGGTTCGCGTGGGCGACTTGGTCCTTCGCAACCCGGTCATGTCGGCCTCCGGGTGCTTTGGCTACGGCACCGAGTACGCCGACCTCGTAGACCTCAACGAGCTCGGGGCCGTCGTCGTCAAGGCGACGACGCTGCATCCGCGGGAGGGCAACAGGCCGCCCCGCATTGCGGAGACGACGGCCGGCATGCTCAACGCCATCGGGCTGCAGAACGAAGGCGTGCATCACTTCATCGAGAAGAAGCTCCCAGCGCTTGGGGAGTTCGACTGCCCGGTCATCGTCAACATCGCCGCCAAGGACCCGAACGAGTACCAGGAAATCGCCCGCATCCTCGACGACGCCGAAGGCGTGTCGGCCATCGAGATCAACGTCTCGTGTCCCAACGTCTCCGGTGGTCTCGACTGCGGCGTCGATCCCAAGCTGACGGCGCACGTCGTCGAGTCTGTCTGCAAGGCTACGCGACTGCCGGCAATCTGCAAGCTGACGCCCAACGTCACCGATGTGCGCGTCATCGCCAGAGCTGCCGAGGAAGCCGGCGCGACAGCAGTGTCGTTGATCAACACCGTCCTGGCATTGGCGATTGACGTCGAAACCCGTCGCCCGAAGATCAGCAACGTCATGGGCGGACTGTCCGGGCCGGCCATCAAGCCAATCGCGGTGCGGATGGTGTACCAGGTCGCTCAGACCGTGAAGATCCCGGTGCTCGGCATCGGCGGCATCTGCACGGCGGAAGACGCCGTCGAGTTCCTGTTGGCCGGCGCGACCGCGGTGCAGGTTGGCACTGCGGGGTTCGTGCAGCACACGGCGATGCTGGACATCATCGACGGCATTCGCGAATACCTCGTTCGGCACGAGGTGGCGGACGTGAACGAGCTGATCGGTGGCATGATCCAGTAGCACAGGTTGCCAACCTGTGGCAGACGCGGGCTGACAGATTTGGCAACCGGTCCTACGAAAGGAAGCACACCGTGACCGTCAGAGACCGACTCATCCTGGCCGTAGACGTTGACCGCCGCGAAGAAGCGTTGGCGTTGGCCGACCTGCTCACCGGCAGCATTGGCATGCTCAAAGTCGGGCTGGAACTGCTCAACGCCACCGGCCCCTCCATCGTCCGCGAGATCCGCGAACGCAGCGGCCTGGGCGTGTTCTACGACGGGAAGTTCCATGACATCCCCAACACCGTTGCCGGCGCTGTTCGCGCCGCCGTGCGGGCCGGCGCGAACATGCTCAACGTGCACGCGGCAGGCGGGATGGAGATGATGAAGGCCGCTGGGCGGGCGGCTGCCGAGACGGCGGCGGAGCTGGGCATCAACCACCCGGTGGTCATCGCCGTTACCGTGCTGACGAGCTTGGACGAAGCGGCGCTGCGCGCAACCGGCGTGCCGGACTCGCCGAGCGACCAGGTGCTGCGCCTCGCGCGACTCGCGCAGGACGCCGGGCTTGACGGCGTGGTCTCCTCGCCCCAGGAGATTGCGGGTATCCGCCGCGAGTGCGGTCCCGACTTCGTGATTGTGACTCCCGGCGTGCGGCCGGCCGACGCGGGAGTCGACGACCAGAAACGGATCGCCACGCCCGAGGCCGCGCTGAAGGCAGGGGCTGACTACCTCGTCATCGGCCGGCCGATCCGCGCGGCGGCTGACCCGGTCGCGGCGGCGCGGCAGATTGTCGAGACCTGCGAACAGGTGGTGGGGTGATGCTTACGCAAGAACGCGTCCTCGAACTCTTCAAGGAAAGCGGGGCCCTGTTGGAGGGGCACTTCAAACTGACCTCGGGAAAGCACAGCGACCGCTACCTGGAGAAGTTCGCGGTGCTGCAGCACCCGGCCTTCACCAGTGAGCTGTGCGGCGAGTTTGCCCGCCGGTTTGCGGCGGACGACCTCGAACTCGTCGTCGGCCCAGCGACCGGAGGCATTGTCCTGGCGTTCGAGACGGCTCGGCAGCTGGGCAAGCGGGCCATCTTCACGGAACGCGAGGAAGGCAAGATGCAGTTCCGCCGTGGCTTCTCCTTCGAGCCCGGAACGCGCGTCCTGATCGTCGAAGACATCGTCACTACCGGCGGATCCGTCGTCGAGGTCATCGAAGCGGTCGAGGCTTGGCAAGGCAACATCGTCGGCATCGGTTTGCTGGCCGACCGCAGCGGCGGCAAGGTGGACTTTGGCTACCGGACGGAGCCGCTGATGGAACTGGCGATCGAGGCGTGGCAACCCGACGAGTGCCCGCTGTGCGCGCAGGGCATGCCGTTCACGGAGCGCGGCAGCAGGAAGCTGTAGCTGGTCTGGTCTGCCACCCTCTCACTTGAGGCACCCCACCAAGTGGACTACTGGCTTCTCTCCGTCGCAACCGCCCTCGCCTGCCTCCCCTGCCAACGGAGCTTCGGAGCCGACATGCCCGCGGCCACCGACCCGCCGCAGCTCCCCCTCTGCATGATCGGCGACAGCATCACGTGGGCGGACGAAGGGGACTACTGGCGCGAGTACCTGCTGCAACGCATTCCCCGGCTGGCCTTCGTCGGCACCCACTCGGCCAAGCTCGGGTACAGCCACGCCGGCGAAGGCGGCAACGGCACGCAGGCGGTGCTCAACCGCCTCGACGCAATCCCGGACTGCCCCTTCTACGCGCTGGAGATTGGCACCAACGACAACAACATCAGGGAAGAGGCGCAGATCGAGGATCGCGCTGCCGCGACGGCCGCCCGGATTGAGGCCATCGTGCGCGGGCTGCTGAAGAAGCCTTCCGTACAGAAGGTCTTCCTCGGCAGCGTCCTGCCTTGCCAGACCGACAACCCGCTGCGGGACCGGACGAACAGTGCAACCAACGTGCAGTTGCGCAAACGACTGGAGTCGGCGTTCCCCGAGGGACGTGTCGTCTGGGTCGAGTACGAGCGTCCCATCCGGGCCCTCGACAACTGGGGCCCGCTGATCCGGCTGCATCCGACCAAGGAAGGCTACCAAGTCCTGGCGAGGATCCTGGCTGGCGCTATCGCTGCAGCACTCGACCTCCAGGACACCGCGACCGTGCCAACCGCCCGGTCGGGTTGCGGTGTCCGCGTTGACAACCTCTGGGAGGACGCCACCGAGCAGCCGAGGGCCCCCGTCATCGCGGGGTGGTACACGCTGTCGTTCGAGCTGACCGAGGTCGCCGGAGACAAGCCGTCAGTCACCGTCCGCAGCGTCGGCGAGTCAATCGCCCACCCGTTTGCGCAGGCGTTCCCAGTCGCGCCTGGGGAGGTGGGGAAGCGCGTCACGCTCAACTTCTTCACCCAGTACGAAGGGTACGGATACACCCGGTCGAAGATGACCGTCGCCGCCGAGGGCTGCGAGATCGGCCGCGTGCTTTTCGAGAAGCGACGCCCCTCGGGAGAGGCGTCGGACTACGGCAAAGGCTCGTATCTGGACGTGCGCTCGACGCCCCGTCCCGGGGAGTTGATTGAGTGCCCGCAGTGATTCTGGAGGAAACCCAATGAAGATCGGTGTCAGTTCGTACAGCTTCAGCCGCCTCGTCAAGGCCGGTCAGTTGACTCAGCTTGAGGTCATCGCCAAAGCGAAGGAGATTGGCTTCGACTCCATCGAGTTCTCGACGCTCTCGCTGCCGGAAGGCGAAACGCCGCTCAGCTTCGCGCCCCAGGTGAAGGAGGAGTGCGACCGGGTCGGCATCGAGATCACCAACTACACCATCGGCGCCGACTTCCTCAACGGCAGCGGCGGCGATTGGCAGGCTGAAACGGAGCGGCTGAAGGACGAAGTCCGCGTGGCGCAGATCCTGGGCGCGCCCGGCATGCGGCACGACGCGACGTACGGCGTGGGCCCCAACCACGTCGGGCCGCGAGGGTTCGACGACGCGCTGCCCACGTTGGCCAAGGGCTGCCGCGCCGTCGCCGAGTTCGCCGCCGACCTGGGCGTCAAGACCATGGTCGAGAACCACGGTTTCTTCTGTCAGGACAGCGAACGCGTGGAGAAGCTCGCCAACGCCACGAACCACCCCAACTTCGGCATTCTCATCGACATGGGCAACTTCGTCTGCGCGGACGAAGATCCACCCAAGGCGGTAGGGCGACTGATCCCCTACGCCTTTCACGTGCACGCGAAGGACTTCCACATCAAGCCAGGCACCGTCTCCGACCCCGGCCCCGGCTGGTTCCACTCCCGCGGCGAGAACTACCTCCGCGGCGCGATCATCGGCCACGGCGACGTCCCCATCGTCCAGTGCTTACGCATCATGAAGAAGGCGAACTTCCAGGGCGTGCTGTCCATCGAGTTCGAGGGACTCGAAGAGCCAATCAACGGCATCTCGCTGGGATTGGCGAACCTGCGCCGGTATACGGCGGAGGTTGGGTGAGCGCAGTCGACAGGCGGGCGCCGGCGTGGTGAGCTGGTCAGACTGATCCGACCGATCGGACTGATCGGACCGATCTTGCCCCGCCCCCATTGCCCGCGCGGTCAGAACACGATCTCCAACTCTCCCACCACCTCCCCGCACCGGTTCGTCACGGCCGGCGGGTGCAGTTCCAGGAATCGCTGGCGCTCTTCGGCGGTGAGATAGCCCTCGCGAGTCAGCAACTCGACACACGCCGGGTGCACCGGTAGTGCGCTGCCATCGTCCACCTTCATGGCAAACGCGGCGTTGCGGCCGACAATGCCCACACAGTAGCAGCCGGCCGCGCCGGCCTTCGCGACGAACTTGCCGGGCGCAATCAAGGTCCAGTCCAGCCCGCCCACCATCTCGGGGTGCGCCTGCATGGCGGCTGAGATCGTGCGGCACGCGTGCGCTCTTTCCGGAGGCAACCCGTCAGGATTCGCCAGTCGCGCATAGCCGATCGCCATGTTGCGGAGCGGCATCGCGAAGATCGGCGCGCCACAGCCATCGACCGCGACGCCGATCTCCGCTTGCGGCAAGCCGCACAGTTCGGAGATGGTGCGCAGGATCTCCCGCTGGAGGGGGTGATCGGTCGCGCGGTAGCCGGTCAACGGCTGGTCCAGCATCCTGGCAAAGGCCAGCATTCCTGCGTGTTTGCCGGAGCAGTTGTCGCGGATGCCTCCGCCGGAGCCCAACGCGGACAGCGGAATCCCAGCCTTCGCCAGCACCGCGCCCACCGTCGCCACGTGCATGTCGGCGCCCGCGTGGGAGGCACAGAGAATGGCGATCTCAGCAGGGGTCAAGCCGAACCGTTCGGCGCCGCCCTGCTCGACGAACGCCAATACTTGCAGCGGCTTGCCCGACGAGCGGATGAATGCCCGCTTCTCCGCGTTACCGACTGCGGTCAGCACCTTCCCTTCGGTATCGGCGATGACCATCGACCCGCGGTAGACGTCGTCCTCGATTCCGCCACGCACGCTGCGGGCGAGCAACACGCTGTCTGGCATTCTGTACTCCTTCTCTCGGCGCGCACTGGTCCGCGTCTGACGGGTCAGACGGGTCGGTCGCCTCAGACCGCCGCGTGAACGCGGAACTACAATCCCGCCTCAATCTCCCGCGCCATCTCCTCGCGCACCGCGTACAGCTCGGCGGGGTCGCAGGTGTACTCCTTCATGGTCTTTACCAGTCGGGCGAAGCAGGCCATCGCAGCCGGGCGTCCCTCGGCGTCGGCCAGCAGCGACAGGTAGTCATAGTCCTCAAGACCGTCGCGGACATTCTCCAGCCGGATCGAGCTGACGGGGCCGGCGGGCGTGGGGTAGGTCAGGCAGCCGTCGCCGGTCATGTTGGCGATGCAGGCGGGCTTCCAGTCCAGGTACGGGTCGGTTGTGTCGAGGAGCTTGTTCTGGTTCCACAGGTTCACGTGCCAGTAGAGCAGCCCGTCGGCTTGGTAGCCGAAAGTCATCCAGCTCAACAGGCGCCCCTCGATGGAGGGGTAATCCATCGACGCGAAGTTGGCGTAGGGGTACTGCGGGCCGCAGCAGACGCACCACCAGACTTGCTTGCCCAGGGCGCGCAACTTGTCGGACAGCTCCGGCTCGCAGACCGAAGTCAACGGGCAGTACCAGTCCATCCAGTCCTGATAGCCCGCAGGCGTGTCCTTGCGCTTGTGATACATGTAGCCGGCGGTGGTGAAGGTGCTGACCTCGGGGTAGCGTTCCTTGACGAACTTGCAGATGCCTTTGATGAGGTCGTCGTACGCCGCCGGGCGTTCGTCGAACCCGTAGACGTATGCCAGCTTCGAGAGACCGTGCTTGCGCAGCTCCGCAATGTAGTTGTCCAGGCAAGCGGCGAGGTCCTGGTTGAAGTCAGGAGGGTAGTCGCGCAGTTCGGAGCAGCACACCCACAGCGGGTTGTCCTTTGGCTTGGGCGCCAGTTCGGCACGGCGGGCGCCGCCGGGTGCGCGGCGGGTGTCTCGACCCAGACGTAGCCGACGACGTGCCTCCGGAGGCCACCGGCAGGGAAGGCGTCGCCTTTCTCGCTGGTGAAGTCGCCCACTTGCAGGCGGACGCCTTCGAGCGTCACGCTATCCGCGGGCGTCACCGCGAACTGCACGCCCTCATGCTCGTTGCGCGCTAACGAAAGCTCCGCCTCTGACTTGTCGGCGGCGCCCGAGAACTCGGTCGGGTAGACCTTCTGCATCGAGTTGCGCGTCCAGACGGCGTAGCCCGCGCGAACCGGGTTGGGAGTGGTCGGCAGCCGCGTCACCCTCATCTCGAGGGCCGCCTGCTGCCCGTCCACGCCCTCGGCCGTCAGCCGTGCCAGCTCGGGCCGCGCGCCCTTCCGCCCTTGCCAGAACCACGAGAGGGTCTTCCCGGTTCCCGTCGCTGAATCCAGCACCGCACCGGTGGCCGACAGCAGCGAGCAGCGCCACTTGGCGTCGTCCGTCAGACCGGCGCTCACGCGCAGGCTATTCGGCGTCCGTGGATAGTCGAAGGCGACGCCGACGCCGGTGAAGTGCAGCCCGCCCCGCGAGACGAACACGTCGTCGAACCAGGCGGTACCCGTAGTCCGCCGCAGGAACACGAACGCCTCAATCTCCTTGACTGGCTTCTCGGGAAGGTAGACCTGCGCCGCGTACTCCCAGTCGTGGGTGCCGCGCCGCCAGTCGCTCACCTTGCCCCACCACGGCTTGCCGTCGTCGTAGTGGATATCCAGATAGACGCAGTAGTTGCCGCCAGCGCCGATGTTCTCCGCCTTGCTCCAGCCGCCCAGGATAATCGGCCGTTTGTCCGGCTTGTCGTACCGGATGACCTGCACGACGCCCATGCCGTCCCCTTCGCCGCTGGCGGTGCAGCGAATGGACTGGGTGCCGATGTGGACGACGGCCCGGTCGAGCTCATGGCCGCTGCCGTACTTCGACCACCCGGTGAGCGCTGCGTCCTTCGCATCCTCAAAGCCAGCTTTGTTGAGTTCGTTGGCGAGGGCTGGTGCCGTCTCCGCCTGCACCGGTCGCAAGGTGATGGCGCAATGGACGGACAGAAGAAGTGCTGTGGCGAAGCGTAGTCTCATGGCACGTCAGGCTCCTACGGAGATGCCCAAAGGATATCAGAACCCAGCGTCGAATACTCGGGCCAATCGCCAACCGTGTGCCGTGGCGACACGGTTGGTTCGGCGACTCCCCCGGGGGCGAAGACCTCGGCATCCCGGTCTGCAAAGCCAGGTTGACAGCAGTGCTCCCGCGCGTGATTCCTTTCAGCGCAGCCGCCAATTGTGTAGAATAGGAGCTTCCAGCAGCGTGCCCCGAGGCTCCCAGCCGGTCGCACGCGCCGCTTGGCCACGGCCGAGCCGTCGATTTACATAGCTGTGCGCGAATCCCAAACAACCTACCGAATGTGCAGTTGGCTGCCGGGCGTCAAGCGCGCCCATCTGGCCTGGCACTGGGCCCTCGGGTACCACAGTAGTACTTCGACCATGGTTCCCGAACGCTGGACAGCCCTGTGCCTCCGTCGAGGCCGGGGCTTCTGTTTTGGTGGACGGGTGTTGGCATGTTGAACTCCAAGACCTTGGTGCTGAATAACCAGTGGACGCCGATCAACGTCACCTCGTTGCGGCACGCCATGTGCTTGCTATACCGGCGCGTGGCCGACGTCGTGTGCCCGGTGACGTACCAGCGGTACTCCTTCGACTCCTGGGCAGACCTGTCCGTGGAGCCGGACGAGCCCTGCATCCGCACCGTCAGCATCTCGGTCAAGGTGCCCGAGGTCATCGTCCTGCTCTCGGGCGACGCCTTCCCGAAGCACCGCGTGCCATTCTCCAGGCGGAACCTGTTCAATCGAGACCGGTTCACCTGCCAGTTCTGTGGCAAGCAGCCAGGCTCCCGGGAGCTGACCATCGACCACCTGGTGCCCAAAGCCCGGGGCGGCAAGACGGAGTGGACCAACTGCGTGCTCGCCTGCATCGACTGTAACTCGCGAAAGGGCAGCAAGCCGCTGCCGCACTCCGGGCTCCGTCTTCGCCGGCGGCCGGTGGTGCCCAGGTGGTCGCCGTTCGTCTCCATCGCCGTAACCGAACGCCGCGAGAGTTGGCGAAGCTTCGTGTCCGACGCCTACTGGGATGCGGAGCTGGATCCAGACTGAGCAAGGCGGCGATCCGTGCCTTTCGCCACGGGTCGGCCGCACCGTAGTTTGCGGGCCTCCTCACAGGGACTCCCCACCGGGCCAGTCTAAAGGAACCAGACACCTCGCTTCTCCCCGTGAACCGCCCGGCAAAGTGGGCGCGTCAGGGGAAGAGCGAACAGGAGGCACCTGCTGTGAGAAGTCGTTCTATCAAGTCACTCGTCGGAGTCGTTTCGGTCGCCGTCTTCTTGGCGGCCGCGGTAGCGGTGTACGCAAACTGCGGCGCCTGCGGCCCGGATGCAAAGGCCGGCGCGAAGACAGAAGCACAGGGCGCCGTATGTACCGGCTGCGCTCAGGCAGTCAAGGGCCAATTGTGCGGGCACTGCACAGCCCAGAAGCTCGGCCTCTCGGAGGCCCAGGCAAAGGAGTTCGGGAAGGTGCTCGACGCGTACAATAACAGCGTCGCCGCCGCCCAGGCCGACCTCCTGGCGAAGGCCAAGTCGTCCCTCGGGGAAGAAAAGGCAACGAAGCTGGCGGAGTCGCTCAAGGCACCGCCGAAGAAGTAGCCGTCGCTCGACCTCGGGACTGCCAAGAAGCCGGAGAGACATCTGCTCTCCGGCTTCTTTCTTTGTGGACATGCCTCAGCCAGCCTTTACATCGGTGCAGGACCGGGCCACCCTACAACTGTCAGTCTGAAGATGCGTTCCGACTCAAAGAGCCGGGACCGATCCCCGAAGGAATGTAGGAGGAAGTGCCGTGTTGAAGCGATACCCGAAAGGTCTGGTAGCTGTAGTGTCCTTGCTGGCGCTGCTCTTGGCGGCAGGCTCGCTGTACTCACAGTCGTCCAAGCTGTTGGCCAAGCAGGCGAAGCGAGTCGAGCTCGCCGCGGCTGGCTCGTGCGACATGGCCGGGGCTGGTGAGTCGTGTGGCGGCCAGTCCATGTGCGGAGCCGAAGCGGCCGCGTTTGCGTGCGCCGAGTGCGCCAAAGCCGGCAAGCAGGGCCCGTGCGCCGAGTGTCTCTCAGGAGGACTGGACTTGTCAGCAGCAGAGACGAAGACGCTCACCGAAGCCGTGGACGGATACGAGAAGTCAGTCGCCGCGGCGAAGACCAAGCTGGTCGCCAAGGTCAAGACCTCTTTCAAAGGCGAGAAAGCCGACAAGCTGGTGGCTTCTCTGGCGAAGCTCAATCAGCCGAAGCAGCCGATGGCCGCCTCCATGCCCGGCTGCGGCGGCGGCGGCGGCGAGTGTGCCTCCGAGTCCATGTCCATGGCGAAGTGCCCGGCGATGAAGGGCGAGGCGTCCAAGCCCGCCGAGTCGAAGAAGCCCGCCACCGAAGACTCTGACGATTAAGGCGGAGCGCCCGTCCCACCCCAGCTTCTCCCGCCGTCCCCAAAGCACCCTAGCTCGGGGCAGGTCTCCGACCGCCCCGACACGCCGGCCGAGAAGTACAACCCAGATGAACGCCAAACGCCGGAGAGCTTCCCGCTCTCCGGCGTTTCTCATTCTCGTAGCCTTCGTCGCCAAGACGAAGGACTGCTCCAGATCCTTGGCCCCGCTGTGTGCGGGTCTCCCGACCCGCACACCACCGCGACCGCAGGTCTCCCAAGTGCGTGTCCTGCGTCCCCGCTGTGTGCGGGTCTCCCCCCGCTGTGTGCGGGTCTCCCGACCCGCACACCACCGCGACCGCAGGTCTCCCAAGTGCGTGTCCTGCGTCCCCGCTGTGTGCGGGTCTCCCGACCCGCACACCACCGCGACCGCAGGTCTTCCAAGTGCGTGTCCTGCGTCTGGAGACCTTCGGTCAGACAGGTGTTCCGGTCGGGAGACCGGAACACAGCGGCGCAAACGCGCAGCGTTTGAGGAGACCGGAACACAGCGGCCGATCCTTGGCCTTGGCGGCCAAGGCTACGGCGGGTGCGCTGAGTTCCCCCTGGACGGCGGCGGCAGGACGCCGCTCCCGCCGCGCTCAGTCGCGACGCAATCTTCTTGGACCCTTCCGCATTCCGGTTCCCGACAGTCTTACACCGTTGAGGCGGTCAGTCGCCTCCAGCTTGCGCCCC
>Ga0210053_1001356_pt1 | contig 22774 bp, 13 predicted proteins | sample CryGeymeta201512_FD_185467 | JGI IMG/M metagenome (GOLD analysis project Ga0210053, IMG submission 185467) | Groundwater microbial communities from Crystal Geyser aquifers in Utah, USA - Crystal Geyser metaG 2015-12 (SPAdes) (version 2) | ecosystem: Environmental > Aquatic > Deep subsurface >... | reverse complement strand
TGCACATCCATCACCGCATTCCAGGTCTCAGGCTCCATTTTGGCAAGGGTCTTATCTCTCAAAATCCCTGCGTTATTTATCAGTATGTCGCATCTTCCAAAGGCCTTGATCGCCGTTTCAACTATCCCCTCCCCTCCTTCAGGAGTTGCTACAGAGTTGTAGTCGGCCACGGCCTCCCCTCCAGCCTTCTTTATCTCCTCCACAACCGCGTCCGCCGCCATCGTGGAGCCGCCTCTCCCGTCTCTGGAGCCTCCAAGATCGTTTACCACCACCTTTGCCCCTCTTTTTGCAAGCTCAAGGGCGTAGGCCTTTCCCAGTCCTGCTCCAGCACCGGTAACTATCGCAACACGGCCGTCAAAACGGATCCCCTTCGGCTTGCTTCGGGCCTCCAATTCCGCCCGGCTGATCCACTCCACTATGCCCCTGTCAATGATCACATCCCTGGTTTGATCGTTGACCGTTCGGAAAAAGGCCTTGCCTTCCTCCACCTTCCATATCTGTGTGGTTATTGGCACACCGGGATAGAGCACCTTTGAAAATCTCACCCTGAAACGGCTCATACGTTCGGGTTCTCCCGGAAAGAGGTGCTTTATTACCGCCCTGCAAGCATAGCCGTGGGTGCAAAGCCCGTGCATTATGGGCTTTTCAAAGCCGCTTGCCCTGGCAAAATCGGGGTCCACGTGAAGAGCGAAGATGTCTCCTGAGAGCCTGTAGATAAGCGGCTGATCAGGTGCCGGGGAGGCATGTTCTTCGAAATCAGGCGCCCTATCCGGAATCTCCACCGATTCGCTCGGCCCGGGCTCCCCTCCGAATCCTCCGTCCTTGCGGCAGAAGATAGTAAATATGTTGGTGAACAGCTTCTTTCCGTTGCTGTGGAATGTTTCAGCCTCAGCTACCACAAGGGCGCCTTTTCCCTGCCCCTTGTCATACATGTGGGTGATTGCTCCCTCAGTAGTGATCGTCCCCTCCGTGGGAATGGGATTGTGAAAGATGATGTCCTGCTCGCCGTGGAGTATGCCTGATAGATCAGCATCAGAGCTGATCCCCACCTGAGCGAGAAAGTCAAAGACGCTTGCTATGGAAAAACTCGGGATGACCTTGAGAGACCCTTCATAGCAATATTCGAGTTCATCAAAACCCGCGCCCACTCCAAGCGAGTACAAGACCACATCCTTCCAGGTGTAGTCACGCCTGATCGGCCCTATCTTCTTGCCGACCGCATCCAGGTTAAGAGCCATTGCTTCTCCTCCTTGACTTATTCTTGTTTATAAAAACAGGGAACTTTCCTGCGTCATCAATGAATTAAATTTACCTCTCCCCCTCGCCTTCATTCCCTCCCCCTCGACGGGGGAGGGCGGGGTGGGGGTGATTTTCATCTTTCGTTGTGCCCCTTTCAGGGCATGACCGTTTATATGAAAATGCCCCTTCTCTTTACCGTCGAGACGTCGGGATGCGCCGGCAGTATTCCCTCCCCCTTGACGGGGGAGGGCGGGGTGGGGGTGATTTTCATGTTTCGTTGTGCCCTATCCGGGCATGGCGGTTAGTTAAAAAAACAAGGTCTCCTATCCCGGTGCCGTGGCAGCCTCATCCGGCTGGGCTCCGAGCCCGCAAGGCTGCCTTCCCCGCAAAGGCCGGGACAAGAATAAATTTGAGCGTCTCCCTTACACGTACGACATATTCCTTCTTCTCCAGACCAAGCATTGGCCTGAAAAAGCCCTCTCCAGAAATGAAATTGTGGATGGTGTTCATTATGGCAAGCACCTGCATCCTTGCACTTGTTGAGATTCTGCTCTTGTCTTCAGATAGATTCATGGAACGGGCAACGTCTGAGATCAGCTCAGGGACATGTATATCGTGGCCGGTCGGGTGCCTTGTCTTGGTAAAGTAGCGGAAGAGAATGAGGTTGGAAATCTCGGGGTTATCGAAGAGATAATCAGTCATCATGTCAATGGATATCTCCATGCGCTCGGAAAGAGGCCTTCCGTGTATGACCTTCTCAACCTCGGAGAGCTTTAATTTCAGGTCCTCGTAGATGTCTCTTATGACCGCCTCGTAGAGATCGCCTTTTTCTCCCCAGTGGTAATAGAGGGTTGATATATCTATCTCCACGTCTTTGGCGATCATGCGGGTGGTGGTGCCGTGAAAACCGTATTGGCCGAAGAGCCTTCGGGCGGTCTTAAGTATCCTGGCCTTCATGGAATCAGGGGCCATGCGGGCCTTTTCAAGAGGTGTAGCCATCAGGACTCCATCGCTCGTTTCCATCAAATGATGGAGAAGAATACCGCAGAATGGCACCGCTTGTCAAGGCATTTGGACACTAGATAGTGTCCATCCGGAAATGAGATAGTTTCGTCGAGTTCAAGGCGGGCGATAATTTTAACCACAGGAATACATGGACGTATTTTGAGGATTAAAATTTGAGCCCAACGCCGAAATCGGTGAAAATAGCCATTTCCTGATGGACACTAGATAATTAACCAAAGATTATAGGTATCTTCTCAATAAATCGGAGGGACTGTTTCCCGGGGAATATTGTAGGTTTACCCCAAATTATTGTGATGTTACGATTCCAGATATAAGCGTATTGTCTTTTCCTTCGAACATCTCATATGCCACTGTGTTCAAATCCTCCATGAAGAGGTGCTCATCAGGTTTGGGCTCTATCCATTTAATGGATGCCAGCTCTTCCCTTGGAAAAGATTTCAACAGGTCATAGATGAGAAGCATATCAAGCCCTGCCTCTTTGGAGGAGGCTTCGCGGAAGATTTCGGCCCAGTTAAATCGCCTTATCTTTGCCAATGTCCATAAATCAACTACATCTTTGGCCTCTACCCTATACAAGGCAGAAACTTTGTTGGATAGAATATTACGCCAACTGTCCACATGGCCAATGGTTTCATCCCATTCGATATCGCCATAGTGGGGCGCGACATCATTAACAAAATCAATCTTCAGCGTGACCATCTCCTTTTCAGAAGTCTGACGTGAAATAAATATCTGGGCATAGTCGTCAAACCGCAGAACCCTGTCCGTAAGGATGGAGAAGGAACCGTGTCTGCTTTCCACTTCCAGTTCTGAGTAGAACGTTTCAATAAGTTTCGAAAAATCCGGGTCCCTGTTGACAAACAGGTCAAGGTCATCTGAGTACCGGACAGAGCTATAGTGCCTGCTTATTGCGGTACCACCTGTTAGATAGAAGGGAACGTTTATACGCCTCGCGATGGCAAGTATCCCATCCTGCAAAGGGTAAAGGCGTTCCTTGTAAAATTTTCCGTATTCGGTCATAGCGCTTTCTTTGCTCGGGGAATCGAAGCTTAGCGATCCGCTCCTCAGTCAAAAGCTGCGTCAAAAGTTCTTTCCCGACAAGCCCCAACACGTCGTGCCAGGGAAGCCTCTCCAATACCCTCAGGAGGATTTTGTCTTGATTGAAGGGCCCCTCCTTTTCCCGCAACCCCAGCAATACCTCCAGGAGCCGATCACCCTTGACATCATAGTCCCAGGCGATGGATTTAAGAACCTCTTCCTTTTCAGCAGCAGTCATCATTATTAGAGCACCGGTGAAAAAAATCAGGGCTTGCATCAAAGCAACTTTCGTAATTTACTGCCACAGTTGAGGAAACAAGTCAATGACCTATAGCGTAAGGCGGTATTACATTTTGAACCCGTTTCAATAAGATCACTAATTCAGAAGAATAAACAAAAGTGTCAACAGGCTATTGATATACTTATTTCCCTTGACACAGGCGGCCCCTCTGATAGGAATGTGGCCTTAATTGGGATAAAAAACCTGATAGAAGGAGACCCTTTATGTTTCAGACCCAACTTACACGAAAACTGGGCATAGAATACCCTATCGTGGGCGGGACCATGATGTGGATAAGCGATCCGGAATTTGTGGCCGCAATATCCAACGCGGGCGGGCTTGGCATCCTTGCCTCCGCCATGTATCAGACCAAAGAGGATTTTGCAAAGGCAGTGGACAGGGTCTTTGAGCTTACAAAGAAACCCTTTGCGGTAAACCTCAACCTCTTTCCCATGATGAGGCCCATAGACAACAGCGAGTACCTGGATGTGCTTGTCTCAAGAGGGGTCAAGATCGTTGAGACCTCAGGCCATTCAGCCCCCGAGGATCTTGTTGGCCGCTTCAAGCAGGCCGGCATGACCTGGATTCATAAGTGCGTGGGCGTGCGCTATGCCCTCAAGGTCCAGAGCATGGGAGCCGACATGGTTACGGTTGTGGGATATGAAAACGGAGGAGCTACCGGCACCCTCGATATAGGGACGCTGGTGCTGGTTCCGCGGGTGGTTGAAAGCCTCTCCATACCGGTCATAGGGGGCGGAGGGGTCACGGACGGGAGGAGTTTCCTCGCCCTTCTGGCGCTGGGGGCACAGGGCGTGATAATCGGAACAAGGCTCCTTACCACAAAGGAGGCCCCGATCCATGAAAACCTCAAGCAGGCCCTGGTCAACGCATCGGAACTAGACACCATGCTCATTATGCGTACAATTGGAGCGACGCACAGAGTCTGGGCCAACGCCGCGGCAAAAAAATGCGCAGAGCTTGAGCAGCAGAAGGCTGAGCTTCATGATATCCTGCAGGTGGTATCGGGTGAAAAGGCAAAAATTCTATATACAAAGGGGGAGCTTGACGCGGGGATCGTCTCATGCGGTCAGGGAGTGGGACTAGCCCACGACATCCCGACCTTGAAAGAGCTTTTTGACAGGATAATCTCTGAGGCAGCAGGGATTGCGCGAAGGATAGCCGATTCAACTAACCCCCATGCCTGAATGGGGCACAACGAAGGATGAAAATCACCCCCACCCCTCCCTCCCCCGTCGAGGGGGAGGGAATAATGCCGACATATCCCGACGCCTCGAAGGTAAAAGGGGAGGGGTAAAGGGAAGGGACATTTTCATATAAAAGTGAGGAGGAATTGCCATGAAAGAAGATACACCTTTCAAGGTTGAAAAAAGAGATCATATCGCCTGGGTTACACTCAACAGGCCTGAAAAAAGAAACACAATGGATTACGCCTTCTTTGAAGGAATAGACAAGATATTCAAGGAGCTGGGCATAGATCGGGATGTGCGCGTCATAGTTATCAAGGCCGAGGGAAAGAGCTTTACCGCAGGTCTTGATCTTGTTTCCATGGGCTCCATGCTACAGGGCGAAGGAGTGGGTTTTCGGGAGGACCTCAGAAAAGAGATACTCAGCTTCCAGGAGTGCCTCAACACCCTTGAGAGATGCCCAAAGCCTATAATCGCGGCCGTGCATGGCCACTGCATCGGAGGGGGAATTGATCTATTGTGCGTCTGCGACATAAGGATGGCAAGCCGCGAAGCCGTCTTTTCGGTTCGCGAGACAAGGGTTGCAATTGTAGCTGATCTCGGCACCCTTCAGAGGCTTCCGACCATCATAGGGCAGGGCTGGTTCAGGGACCTTGCCCTCACGGGAAGAGATTTTACAGCGGAGGAGGCACTCAAGATGGGATTTATAACCAGATTGGCCGACAGCAGGGACGCGCTGCTTTCACAGGCTGCCGGCCTGGCCGAGGAGATCGCGGCCCTGCCTCCCACAACGGTTCAGGGCGTAAAGGATGTGATTAATTACAGCAGGGATAACGGCATCCATGCGGGTCTTTCCTATGTGGCCCAGAAAAACGCGGCCATGCTCCCCTCGAAGGATCTTATGGAGGCATTCACGGCCTTTATGGAGAAAAGAAAACCGGTATTTACAGGAGAATAGAGCTTGCTTACCTTGATCGAGATTGTCTCTTGATTCAGGGCAGGGCCTCCATCATATCGCTTAGCTCGGTCACAGGCCGCTTGCAGGAATAACCGCTGCAGATATAGGCCGTGGGCTTTCCCTCTATGGCATTATATCCGCGGACAAACTCAATAACCGCATCAATAGCGGGGCTTTCTTCATCCGAGGGCCTAAAGACCAGAACCCTGTTCGGGATGAACCTCTTTCTTACGGATTTAAGCATATCAATCGTCCCAAGATCGCCCTTCTTCCCAACTATAACTATCTCATGGGAGGGCCCAAGAGCAAAATTTAGCCCGCAGAGAAACTGCGTGTATCCTGAGGGCACCTGCGCAACCTGTCCTGAAAAGGTTTTTATAATGCCTGCTGCTCCATCCTCGTATTCCGCTTTTCCCGTAAGCCTTGAAAGTCTGAGCATGTTCATCAGTGCTACAGAGTTCCCCGCAGGTGTCGCTCCATCATAGATCTCCTTCTTCCTCAAAATCAGATCCCTTGCGTCATCGGGAGCGAAATAAAAACCTTTACCCGACTGATCCTCGAAATGCCTTAACATGTCCTGCGACAGCTCAAGCGCGGCCGCAAGATATCGAGGGTCAAATCCTGCTTCGTACAGCTCCAGGAGCCCCCACTGCAGGAAGGCGTAATCATCCAGATTGGCATCAATATCAGCATCCCCGTCACGAAAGCGATGAAGAAGCCTTCCGTCTTTTCTTTTCATTTTCTTGAGCAGGAAATCCGCGGCCTCCCTTGCAGCCTTACCGCAGGCCTCATCGCCCAGCACCTGTGCCCCTAGCGCCAGGGCCGCTATCATCAGTCCGTTCCAGTCTGTCAGGACCTTGTCGTCCTTGTGAGGATGTACCCTCTTTTCGCGGATAGCAAAGAGCCTTTCCCTGATAACCTCCATCCGCCGGACAATATCCCCCATGCCAGGCTCTCCGGCATTATACGAGACCGGTTTGGAAAGATGCAGGATATTGGCCCCCTTATCCGTTCCGGTAGCCTCATCGGTGAAATTACCCTCCTCTTTGCAGTTAAAGACCTTCATTGCAAGCCGGGCCTCCTCACCTGAGAGGGCATCCATTATCTCCGCGGCCTTCCATACATAGAACTTCCCCTCAACACCTTCGCTGTCGGCGTCTTCAGCAGAGAAAAACCCCCCCTCAGGAGACCTCATGTCCCTAAGGACATAGGTAAATATCTCCCTTGCCGTATCCGCGTAGAAGTCGTCTTTTGTCGCCTGATATGCCTCGATATATACGATTGCGAGCAACGCCTGATCGTAGAGCATCTTTTCAAAGTGGGGAACAAGCCACCTCTTGTCTGTTGAGTACCTGTGAAAACCGTATCCCAGATGATCGAAGATTCCCCCCTGCCGCATCTCCTTCAGGGTCTTCTCAACCATCATAAGCGCCTGGGACGTGCCGGTCCTCTTCCAGTACCTGAGAAGAAAGTTCAAATTGTGGGGAGTAGGGAATTTGGGTGAGTCTCCAAATCCGCCCCAGCTCGCGTCGAATCGGCCTCGCAGTTCATTGTAGGCCGCGTCAAGAACAGCACCGTCAAGGGTCTGCGCCTTCTCTGCCTTTTCAAGGCCCAAGAGTGCCTGCATGATACCCGCTACGTTCTTTAGGACATCCTCTCTCCTTTCCCTCCACACCTGGCTGATCCTTGGAACAAGGTCCATCATGCCCATCCGGCCGTAACGATTGTCCTTGGGAATATAGGTAGCGGCAAAGAAGGGTTCCTTCTCAGGAGTCATGATGATGGTCAGGGGCCAGCCTCCGCTTCCTGTCATCATGTTGCAAACGGTCATGTAGATATGGTCAAGGTCGGGCCTTTCCTCTCGGTCAACCTTAATGGACACAAAGGCCTCATTCATCAGGGCTGCCACCTCCGGATCTTCAAAGGACTCCTTTTCCATTACATGACACCAGTGGCATGTGGAATAACCTATGGATAGAAAGATTGGCTTATCCTCGGCTCTTGCCTTTTCAAAGGCGTCATCACGCCAGGCATACCAGTCAACGGGATTATGCGCATGCTGAAGCAGATACGGGCTCTTTTCGTTTATCAGTCTGTTTGACTTGCCTTCAGCCTTCTGATTGTCTAAATTGTTGCTCATAACTATCCCTTTCAGCACATTATTTTTGACAGATTTCAGGGAAAAGGATAATCACTTATCATCAAGATACAACTTGTGAATCGCCGCTCTAAGGTATATTTGTATGTATTGTTGAGCCCGGGATATCGGAGAGCATGACACAGGATTGCGGCGCAGATCTGGTTTTGCACAATGATAATATTTTTTATGGAGATACGCTCATTCCGGAGTGTGACGACATCAAGTCTTTCACACCTGGATTCCGGATCGCGTCAGGAATGACTTAGGGCATTTTAATCCTTCTTTGTGCCCCAAAAGGGCATGAGGGTTAGAGACAGGAGGAAGCATGATAACCGTTCTATCTGAGCTGAAAAAGGAAAGAGATATGGTTGACTCCATTGATTGGGAGATGACGCCTGAGAACGCCGTAAGGGTCTATCTGGAATGGGGCAATATATATGCGAGAGGAGACAGATCGGTAGTTCGCTCCAAAGATGATAACACGGTCTATTTCGTCGTCAACTGCTGGAGCAGGCCTTTTTACATCTACCTTCTCAAGAGGAATTCCCAGGAGGCCATCGAGCTTGCCAGGTTTGATCTGCCTGAGAGATTTGAAAAGCCGGTGTGCGCCCTAAAGGGCGTTTACCCCCTTGATGATGACCTAAAGGCCTGGCTCAAAAAAGAGCTGGATGTCGCTTAGGAGGCGCTCAAGAAATCAAGACCACGCTTCAACGACAGATGATGAAGGGTGGCGAGTCAGACTAACTTTCTATGAAGCCATCAGGATTCAGGGCCTACAGGAAGAAATGACGTATCAACAAGGTGTCTTTCGGGCCTCTGGGGATCTATGAAAACCGGGATATCCTTTCCTTTCGCAAAATCAGTCGGATCCCAAGGGATGGGTTTGCTTTGAAAGATATATTCCCTGCCGCTGACGGGGTCATTCCACATCGCACGGACTACATGATAGATTCCTCCCCTCATAGTTCTGATATGTGTTGCAGGGACTACGGAGTGAAACCTGGCTGTTACGATCTGTCCGCTCTGCCTCAGCCAGGCTTCGATCCTCTTTCTCCGCAAGGAAAAGCCAATAAAGGAACCCCCTATTAGAAAAAAAACAGCCCCAATGCCTCCCAGGATCATGACCGGAAACCAGAGGGAAAATACTCCAGCTATTGTAGCATCTTCAGGATTTAAGGAATCGTACAATACGCGAACCTTCTCCCCCTTTCGGTAAGATGGCGGCCTGCTGCCAATTGAGGAAGAAAATGTTACGGTCTTTCCATCGTTGGCTCTGAAGCTCACCACTGGATGATAAACTGATTCCCTGCGCTCAAGTTCCACAACGCTACCTTCAGCGACCAAGGCCCTTTCGATGAATCGCTCCGTGTGCCGATAAACAATAGCCCCGGCAGCAAGAAGTCCAATGGCAACAAGGGTGAAGACCCATCCAATGATCTTGAATCCTGACTCATAACTGCCCATCGAGATGTAATGACTCCCCCACGAATGGCCAGAACCTGACAGCCTCTAGCGGTTCCTTTATTGGCGTGAACTTCCGCGCTCCGCTCTTTATTGCCATAATATCATTTTTGCCAGCGGAGGCTACTAATTCTTATACCAGCAGCCATGCGCGAATAGGCACAACGAAAGATGAAAATCACCCCCACCCCTCCCTCCCCCGTCGAGGGGGAAGGAAAAATGCCGCACCTCAGATGCGTTTTGCTCATCCATCGCCTGCCTCTGCGTTGCTCCGCACACAAACCACTGCGGCGTGCTTACATGTAAGCCTCGCTCATCGAGATTTCACAGGCTTTGCATTTGAGCATTTTTCTCCAGTCTAAAAAACAATGTTCTTTCAACACGCTTTGACCGCTTAACAGGAAGCGATCTCAGGCTTTAGAGCATTTAATAATATCATCTCAATAATTGGGGGGATGGCCATGCGCAGATCAAGACATGCAGACCAGCAATCAGCTTGTGTAGGTGCGCCGTCATTCGCAGGGCTCACGGCGCACGGTTCCCGTGCGGCTGAAGCCGCACCTGCCCTGGATTTTTGATGTCATACATTTAATATCATTTGACATAAAGCCCAAGGCGCATCATATTTAACAAACTATAGCTCATGCCCTGAAAGGGACACAACGAAAGATGAAAATCACCCCCACCCCTCCCTCCCCCGTCGAGGGGGAGGAATAAAGGCAAGGGGCATTTTCATATAAAGGAGATGGCGTTATGGACGCAGATAAGATTTTGACTGGAAGACGGGTTCTTATTGTGGATGACGAGCAGGACGTGCTGGATACCCTCGTTGGGCTTCTCGACATGTGCAAACTTGACACCGCGGCCTCCTTTGATCAGGCAAAGACCCTCATGGAGTCCAACGACTATGATCTTGCCGTGCTTGACATAATGGGAGTCAGGGGATTTGATCTTCTCCAGGTCGCTAAGAAGAGAAACATTCCCGCCCTGATGCTGACCGCCCACTCTCTTACAAGCGAAAGCCTCAAAAAATCCGCAGAAGATGGCGCAGCCTACTTTGCCCCTAAGGACAAGATGAGCGATATAGCCATTTTCGCAGCAGACGTAATTGAATCAAAAGATAAAAAAAAGAGCCCGTGGATAAGGGTCTTTGATCGCCTCGGAGGGTTCTACGACAGGAAATTCGGTGGAACCGACTGGCGGGAAAAGGAAAAAAAGTTCTGGGAAGAAAAGACCAAGACCCTCTGGTAGCCAAGCCTCAGTCATTCATACTAACCCCCATGCCCGAATGGGGCACAACGAAGCATGAAAATCACCCCCACCCCTCCCTCCCCCGTCAAGGGGGAGGGAATAATGCCGTTGCACCCCGACGTTTCTACGGTAAAGGAAAGGGGCATTTTCATATAAACCGCCATGCCCGAATAGGGCACAACGAAAGAATGCTCCCAGGCGCACTCATTCCGGCATAGGCCGGAATCCAGGTTACAGGGACTCGATAGCTGCTCCCGGATCGGGGTTCGGGACAGGCTACGCAGCTATGACTATCCATTTTTATATAAATTGAGGGGTCCCTGCGGCTTCATGAGCAACGGAACCCCCATTGTATTATCTACAGCATTGCGAAAGGGTCTCCTGGGATCTCCTCCGTTGCCAGGCCCCGTAGAGAGACCCCCGCTACCGGCCGCACTCCTGTAAACACTCCTCCTAAAGCGGAATGTTGCCGTGCCGTCGCTCTGGGATGTCGGTCTTCTTGTCCTTGAGCATCATGAGTGCCTTCACAAGGCTTGCCCTGGTAAACTCCGGGAAAATGATGTGATCTATAAAGCCTACCTCGGCGGCCTTGAAGGGGCTTGCAAAGTTGTTTCTGTAATCATCCACAAGCTTCAGCCTCGTGGCTTCCGGGTCCTGTGATTCGGCAATCTCCTTTCTGAATATTATGTTGGCCGCTCCATCCGGACCCATGACCGCTATCTCAGCACTCGGATAAGCGTAGTTTATGTCGGCAGCAAGGTGCTTACCCGACATCGCGATGTAGGCCCCTCCATAAGCCTTGCGAGTTATCACGGTTATTTTGGGGACGGTCGCCTCCGAATAGGCATAGAGTATCTTGGCACCGTGTTTTATGATTCCGCCGTATTCCTGATTGACGCCGGGAAGATATCCAGGCACATCCACAAACGTTATTAGCGGTATATTGAAAGCGTCGCAGAGCCTGACAAAGCGGGCGCATTTTACTGAGGCGTTTATATCGAGGCACCCTGCCAGGAACCTTGGCTGATTGGCTATGATACCCACGGAAAGACCGTTTAAGCGCCCGAATCCCACTATCATGTTCTGAGCGAAGTGCTTGTGGACCTCCAGGAATTCGCCTCCGTCCAGGACTGAGAGGATAATCTTTTTCATGTCATAGGGCTTCTTGGGATTTGAGGGAACCACTTCATTAAGAGAAGCGTCGGAGCGATAGGGATCATCAAAACAGGGAATCTCCGGAGGCTTTTCGCGGTAGTTCCGGGGAAGATAGCTAAGTATCTGCCTCACCCTGTCAAGGGCCTCCTGATCGGAGTTCTCGGCAAAGTGGGCAACCCCGCTCTTGGTGTTGTGGGCCATGGCCCCTCCGAGGGCCTCTGCGGTAACTTCTTCGGCCGTCACCGATTTTATGACATCAGGCCCTGTTATGAACATGTGGCTTGTCTTTTTCACCATGACAATAAGGTCAGTGAGGGCAGGAGAATAGACCGCGCCTCCGGCGCTCGGTCCCATTATAACGGAGATCTGCGGTATGACTCCGGAACTCCAGACGTTGCGCTTGAATATCTCGCCATAACCGGCAAGGCTCATTACCCCTTCCTGTATCCTCGCCCCTCCGGAGTCGTTCAAACCTACAATGGGGCAGCCGCTCTTAAGGGCAAGGTCCATGACCTTACATATCTTCTCGCCCACCGCGCCGCTCAAAGATCCGCCAAAAACCGTAAAATCCTGGGCGAATACGAAGGTGGTTCTTCCGTTTATCCTGCCGTATCCTGTTACAACTCCGTCTCCGGCGGTCTTTTGTTTCTCCATCCCGAAATCATGACAGCGATGCACCACGAAACGGTCTATCTCCTCAAAACTGCCCTCGTCAAAGAGATGGGCGACCCTCTCCCTCGCCGTCATCTTCCCTTTGGCGTGCTGTGCCTCAATTCTCTTTGGGCCTCCACCCATCTCGGCCTCTTTATTCCTTCTCTCAAGTTCCTTTATCTTATCATCAATCTCCATAAGGCTCTCTCTCCTGCCCAGTAAGTTAAATCCTCAGCCATTTTAGCCGCATATAAAACATTGCCGAGGTTGCTATTGTCAAGATTAATCTGAGCAACGCCGGACGAAGCATTTTCCATACAATGGATAGAATGGCTATTCCTTTGACACCCAAAGAGGACTTTGAATATACTGCCATTCAGGTAACTACTTAGTGTCCATCCGTAAATGGCTATTTTCACCGATTTCGGCGTTGGGCTCAAATTTTAATCCTCGAAATACGTCAATGTATTCCTGTGGTTAAAATTATCGCCCGCCTTGAACTCGACGAAACTATCTCATTTCCGGATGGACACTAGCTGATACGGCATTTTCATATAAACGTGTTCAAGCGCGTCTCAGAAATATAGGATGAGGCGCCGAAGGAGTCAAGGCACACGCTCAGGGATTTTCCCTTTGATCCGGTGAGGGGTTATGGCTATCATGCCGAGGTTGATTTTCATCGCGTTTGTTTCCGTATTGTTTTTCCCGGTTTGTTCATTTTCTGAGGACGGGTCTCAAGAGGCCCTCTCAGCGACTGTTTCAAAGGAGATTGTCATGGAAGAAAAAGGCAGGCTTTCAGAGGAGCAGGGCCGCCGCTTGATTTCGATTGCCAGAAAGACGATCGAAAAGGAGCTTTTTACCAAATCTACCGATCCTGGGCCGGACGAAGCCGGAGTTGAATTAGGGGTATTTGAAGAAAGGCGCGGCGCATTTGTAACGATCACAAAGGGAGGAAGCCTCAGAGGCTGCATAGGCCATATCATCCCCCGGGAGAGCCTCCTGGAAGGTGTAAAGGAAAACGCCATAAATGCCGCGTTTCGCGATCCGCGTTTCAGCCCCTTAAATAAAAATGAGTTCAAGGATATAAAAATAGAAGTCAGCATTCTTACCGAGCCGAAAGACCTTCCTTACGGCGGTGAGAAGGACCTGCTTGCCAAACTGCGGCCAGGCATAGACGGCGTGATCCTCAAGAAGGGCTATCATCAAGCCACCTTCCTGCCCCAGGTCTGGGAGCAGCTTCCCAAAAAAGAGGAATTTCTTGCCCATCTCTGCCTCAAGGCCGGATTATCGCCTGATGCCTGGAGAAAAGGCGATCTCCAGGTTTCAACATACCAGGTTCAGGCCTTTGAAGAATAAGACGGATACTCATCCGATCACGGGAAAGGCCGCCCAGTGACTGCTTGCCGGATAACGCGCCATGAATGTTACCGGTGGTAAGTCGCGATGGATATTTTTTGATTTTGAGCGGCTGTCTCTGGTCTTTCTAGGTATTTCCTCCGTCACAACCCAGCTTCTTACCTTAAGGGAGTTCCTCTCTCAATTTCATGGAAATGAGATAACGTTCTCTCTGAGCATCTTTTCATGGCTCCTTTTGAGCGGGCTTGGTACCTTGCTGGCAAAATCCATCTCAAGGCCGTCGCTAAGCCTTTTGAGCTTACTTCTTCTGGTTGCGGCCCTGATGCCCCTGGCCCAGATAGCGGGTATACGCCTTTTGCGGGATGCGGCCTTTCTACACGGCACATCCCAGGGATTTTATCAGATACTTTTCTTTATTATTGCAGCAAGCGGCCCATATTGCCTTGTCTCAGGGTTCATCCTTCCCATAATACAGAGCGTCTCAAGGAGAATGGATAATCCACTTGAAAGCGCTGCACTCTATCTTTTTGACTCCATTGGCGATATAGTCGGCGGTATTCTGTTCAGCTTTATCCTGGTTTATGTCCTGCATCCTTTTAAAGCAATTGCCGTTACCTCCGCTCCGCTTGTCTTTTTGTCCTTGGCAGGCTTAAGAAGGTCAGGGAGCACGGTGAAGCTTTTCCTTTCATATACTCTTGCCGCCTCGTTCTTTTTGGTATCTTTGTGGCCGGGCCTTGAAAAGAAGACCCTTTCGGGTCAGTATGGCGAGATCCTGCGATACATAGAGTCTCCTTACGGCAGGGTGATCATAAGCGAGGAGGCCGATCAAAAGACAATATGGGAGGCTGGAGTGCCTCTTTATTCGGACAGGGATCTGGCGGGGAGCGCCGAGAAGGTCCACTATATCCTTTCTCAGTTGGATAAGGTTGAGGATGTACTCCTGGTTTCGGGGGGGCTGGGTGAGACTCTCAATGAGGTTGCAAAATACAATCCACGATCAATAGACTATGTCGAGCTTGATCCTTCCCTGACAGAGGCCGCTAAGCAATATAATCTTTTGAGCGGCTGGGCCAGGGCAAGAATAATCAATGCCGACGGGAGGCTTTATCTCAGCGGGACGGAAAAAAGATACGATGCCATAATCTTTGATCTTCCCGAGCCGGATAGCTTTCAGGTAAACCGTTTTTATACAGAGGAAGCTATGGCGCTCGTTAAAAAAGCCATGAGGGATAAGGGTGTATTCGCTTTCGCGCTTGATTATTCTCAGAACTATCAAAGCCGAGCTGAAAGGAGAAAGTTTTCGACCCTGTTCAGCACCACAGCCGGGCATTTTCGAAATGTCCTCGTCCTTCCGGGAGAGAGGGCCTATTTTCTTTGCAGTGATGCAGATCTTTTTGATGATATCCCGGAAAGGCTCAAGGAAAAAGGCATAGCGAGTGAATACATTGAAGGCTATTTTTACGGCAATGCCACCCCGGAGCGCGTGAGGAGCCTCAATCAGTTCTCAGAGAGAGAGCCTTCTTTGAATAGCGATTTTTCTCCAGGACTCATGAAGACGGTCTTTGAGCAATGGTTCAGCAGGCACGGTAGTTCGCCGGTAGTCTTTTTTGCCATACTCGCAGCGCTGGCGCTTTCCTATCTCATATTCATTAAAAAAGGCGAGTACGTCCTCTTTTCAACCGGGTTTTCCATCATGGGAACGGAGATGCTTGTTCTCTTTTCCTTCCAGGCCGTTTACGGCTATCTCTATCTTCAGATGGGGGCCATAGTAACCGCCTTTCTATTCGGGCTACTGCCGGGTGCGATCATCGGGAGATCGCGTATGGGAAGGCTTAATCCCGGCAAGAGACTCCTGCAGTCGGATTTTCTGGTTCTGTTGCTTCTTTGCGTATTTTGGCTCTGGATGGCCGGCTCCAAGCTCAGTCCTGAGCCATGGATATTCCTTGCTTACTCTGTGCTGTTTTCGGCTGTGTGCGGGTTCCAGTTTCCGGCGGCGGCCTTCTTTTTAGGAGAAGAAAAGAGCCCGCTTGCAGGCTGCCTTGCCGCTGACCTATGGGGCGCAGCCCTTGGCGCGCTGGTGACAGGCGCCTTTCTTATACCCTGGATGGGTATGGAGCGATCTGTTATTGCTTTGATAATCGTAAAGATATCCAGTATAATAATAATTACGCGAAAAGGAGGCTCTCGTCATGGATAGTTTATATGAAAATGCCCCTTGCCTTTGCTCTACCCCCCGTAATAGTCGAACGTCGGGATGCGCTGGCATTATTTCCTCCCCCTCGACGGGGGAGGGAGGGGTGGGGGTGATTTTCATCTTTCGTTGTGCCCCACCCGGGCATGACCGTTAGAGTGAAAAGATGTCATCTGTTTTTCTGAATGGGTGCTGTCGAGAGCGCTGTATGGGCCTGCTGTAAAGATGGCATAACGATTCCGAAAACGGGAAACGCGTTTAACCCCCCCGGATGAGTCATGGAGACCATAACACAAGGACTTACCCGAAAGAAGTTTTTGAAGACCGTGGGCTTGGGGCTGGCGGCCCTTATGTATCCCACCCTCGGGGATTCCTTTCCTGGCATTACCGAGACCGGGAAGGATATCAGGGGTGAGGTCTTCAGAAACGACGCCCCTGCGAAACTCTGGAAATGGTCTATTGAGGGCTCCCACTATTCCTCAAGCGGAAAAGACGTGCAGTGCAATATCTGCCCCAACCGGTGCTATCTAAGACCTGGTGACAGAAGCGTTTGCCGCTCCCGGGTAAATATAAAGGGAAAGCTCTATTCGCTTGCTTATGGAAACGCATGTGCCGTGCACACAGACCCTATAGAAAAAAAGCCCCTTTTCCATTTTCTTCCAGGTACTTCGATTTTTTCCCTTGCCGCTACCGGATGTAATCTGAGATGCCTTAACTGCCAGAACTGGGGGATATCCCAGAAAAAGCCCGAAGAGGTAGATCACGTTGAGCTTTTTCCCGAGGAGGCGGTTTCTCAGGCGATTGATGGGAAAATCCCTTCCATGGCCTATACCTATGCTGAGCCGGTAACCTTCTACGAATACACAAGGGACACATCCCGAGCCGCCAGGGCCAGGGGAGTTATGAATGTCCTTGTCTCAAACGGCTATATCAATGAAACGCCTCTCAGAGAACTCTGTCGGTTTCTGGATGCGGCCAATATCAATCTCAAGTCATTCAGCGACGAGATCTACCGCGCGTTGAACGGCGGCACCCTTGACCCTGTGCTTCAAACCTTGAAGGTTATAGCGGCGGAAGGAGTGTGGCTTGAGATAACCACCCTTGTCGTTCCGACATACGTGGATTCAACTGAGATGATGAAACGGATGTGCCGCTGGATTGTAAAGGAGTTGGGGCCTGACAGACCCCTTCACCTGCTGCGGTTTTTCCCCCGCTACAGGCTTGCGAGGCTTCCAGCAACACCGGTGGAGGTGCTTGAGAAATTGAGGGAAGAGGCTATGAGCGAGGGAATCAATCACGTCTATATAGGAAACGTCCCCGGTCACTCCTCTTCCCACACCTACTGCCCGGGATGCGGCAAACTCCTTGTTGAAAGAAAGGGATATCGGATCGGCGTATTTCATATAAAAGACGGACTGTGCGGCTTTTGCGGGAGGCGGATACCGGGTAAATGGGCGTGAGGGTCAATGATTTGGCATTTCCCCTCCGCCTGCTAACAGAGGTTTTTAAACAGGTTGTTAAAGTGCGAGACGGCCATCCTTTCCAGTGCTGAGACCGGAAGACCTTGATATATCAGGCTTAAGTGGTGCTGCTACAGCCGGATGGCATCAGCTCAATAATTGTGGGGTGGCTTTGCGCAGATCAGGACATGCAGACCAGGAATCAGCTTCAGCACGTGCATCTTCAGGCGCAGGGCCCACGGTTTCCGTGCGGCTGAAGCCGCACCTACCCCGGGTTTTTTAATTCATACGAAGACTGACTGAGAAAGGGCGAATCTGATGCGCCCGGTGAAAGGAGGATCCTTAAATGGACAAACCCTGGCTCAAAAGCTACGATGAAGGTATCCCCGCAAGCATTGATTATCCCGCAACCACTATTGATTCTTTTCTTAACTCCTCTGCAAAGGATTTTCCCGACCGTGATGCCCTGATCTTCGGGGCGAGGGTGGGATCAAGACTCATGGATGCCAGGATGACCTATAGCGAACTTAACGATTACGTGGATCGCTTCGCTGCCGGGCTTCAGAAGATGGCGGTAAAGAAGGGAGACAGGGTAGCCGTCATGCTTCCCAACTGTCCCCAGTTTGTCATAGCGGCATACGCGGTCTGGAGGATAGGCGGCGTAGTGGTCTGCTGCAATCCGCTCTACATGCCAAGGGAGATAGAGCACCTTGTGAGGGATTCGGGCACCGAGACCTTCATCGTTATGAGCAGCCTCTACGGGAGGCTTAAAGAGATCCGAAAAGGCGGTCCGATAAGACAGGTTATTGTTACCAACATAAAGGAATACTTCCCCGGGTTTCTTAAGTTTCTCTTCACCCTGACAAAGGAAAAAAAGGAGGGACACAGACTCGACATAAAAGGAGAGGGCTCAACCTCTTGGTTCCAGGATGTCTTCGCGGAAAGGGGGGCTAAGCCTTCCCGTGTTGAGGTCGGCCCGGATGACGCCTCAACTCTCATTTATACCGGCGGGACGACCGGCAAGCCCAAGGGCGCGCAGCACACACACCGGAGCCAGGTCTTTAACAGCGTGGCTCTTAATGTTTGGGCAAGAAGCAAGAGGGCCCAGGAGGTCATGCTTGCCGTGATGCCCTTCTTTCATATCTACGGCCTCGCCGTGGTACTCAACACCACCATAACAGGGGCTCTTACCGCAGTGCTCATCCCCAATCCGCGAGATATGCTCCATGTCCTCAAGGCCATCGAGAAATACAAAGTCACCTATTATCTCGGGGTCCCGCCCATGTTTGTGGGTTTCAATAATCACCCTGATGTGGGTAAGTATGACCTGAGTTCTCTGCGCTTTGCAGCAAGCGCGGCTGCACCCCTTGCTCCTGAGGTGCAGGAGAGGTTTGAAGCCATTACAGGAGGGAAGATGGTAGAGGCCTACGGACTAACAGAGACGATAGCGGCGACAATGGATCCTGTTGACCACGCGCGGCCCGGAAGCATCGGAGTTCCCCTTCCCGATACGGATGTCAGGGTAGTGGATATGGAGACCGGAACAAAGGAGATGCCGTCGGGTGAACTGGGTGAGATCGTGATAAAAGGCCCCCAGGTGATGAAGGGATACTGGAACATGAAGGATGGCGGAAGCGGTCTGAGGATCGGTCCGGACGGAGAGGCCGGATGGTTTTTTACAGGCGATATCGGAACCATGGACACGGATGGATTCTTTCGCATAGCGGACAGGAAAAAGGATATCGTGATCTCGGGAGGCTATAATGTCTATCCCACGGAGGTGGAGGCGGTTCTTTTTGAATATCCAAAGGTGCTTGAAGCGGCGGTTATCGGGATTCCCGATGAGCGAAGGGGAGAGGCGGTAAAGGCCTTCGTGGTGGCCAAGGCCGGCGAGACCGTGACGCAGGATGAGATAATCGCCTTTTGCAGGAAAGAACTTGCCGCCTATAAGGTCCCCCGTGAGGTTGAGTTCCGCGCGGAGCTTCCCAAGTCCATAATTGGAAAGGTCTTAAGAAGGCAGCTCAGGGAGGAGGACTCAGCTATGAGGAAAACTGCGGTCACTGCCTGATGATCTCCTCCACTCGACCGCCTGTGGCTGCCTCTATCTCGGAGATGAGTTCCCTGGAGGGCAGAACACTGAATCTGGAATGTGCTGAAATAACCATGCTTTCTGAAGGAGATCGCTCAATTTTTAAAATGAGCCGTGAATCCCCCGGGTAGCGGAAGACAAGAGATCTCAGTTCGGTAAGGATATCCTGATTCGCCTGATCCTCCTTCAGGATTATTTCAAGGGCTTTTATGGCGCCTTGCCTCGCGGATGACAGAGTAACAAGGTCGTTGGCAATAATCTTGACGCTGTTTTCAGACAGCTCAAGAGTTCCTGCGAGCACCAGGGGTTCATCGGTTGCAAGGAGGTTTGAAAAGCGGTTAAACGCCTCCGGGAATATCACCGCCTCAACAGCGCCTGTCAGGTCCTCAAACTGTATTACGGCCATCTTATCGCCCTTTTTGGTGCGCTTCTGTTTGAAAGACTCAACGACTCCGACGACCTTGATCCTGCTCTGATCTTCCCTGTCAGGGAGGTCCTGCACCGCGCAGGTTGCAAATAGCCTAAGTTCAGACTCAAAACGCGCCAGGGGATGGCCTGTTATATAAAAACCCAGCGCGTCTTTCTCCCGCTTCAGCCTTTCCTTTTCATCCCACTCCGGGATGTCAGGGCAAGGGGCTTCAGCATTGCCGAAGAATGAATCCTCGCCCAGGGATCCAAAGATACTCAACTGGTTCGGGTCCTGAGAAGAGCTGCATATCCGCATGACATCGTCCAGGGATGCCATCAGGGCAGCTCTCGGCTTCTTTGTAAAATCGAGGGCACCGCACTCGATGAGCCCTTCCAGCACCCTCTTGTTTACCTTTCCTCCCTCGATCCTCTTGCAGAAATCAACAAGGTCCTTGAACGGCCCGGCTTTTGCCCTTTCCTCAATGACTGATTCCACGGCCTTGAGTCCAACATTTTTCACCGCTCCCAGCCCGAACCTGATATTGTCTCCCACCACAGCGAAGCTTGACTGGCTTTCGTTTATGTCCGGCGGTAGAATCGGTATCCCCATGGAGCGGCATTCGGCTATGTTCTTGATGGTCTTGTCCTGGTTGCCCATATCCAGTGTCAGAAGCGATGCCATGAACTCCACCGGAAAGCGGGCCTTCAGGTAAGCCGTCTGATAGCAGATCATGGCATAGGCCGCCGAATGGCTCTTGTTGAAACCATATCCACCGAACTTCTCTATCAGATCAAAAAGGTCTTGAGCGGCCTTCTTAGGCACCTTCCTTGCGCAGGCGCCATCTATGAATCGGGCCCTGTGCCTTGCCATTACGTCTTCCTTCTTTTTCCCTATGGCCTTCCTCAGTTCATCGGCCTCAGCCCTGCTGTAGGAGGCGACCTTCTGGGCTATCTGCATGGCCTGTTCCTGGTAGAGGATGACGCCGTAGGTCTCCTTGAGGATGGGCTCGAGTTCCGCGAGAGGATACCTGATGCTGGCGGTGCCTCTCTTGCCTTCAATGAACTCTGTTACCATGTTGCTCCCCAGGGGGCCTGGCCTGTAGAGTGCCATGACGGCGATAAGATCGGCGAATACCTCGGGTTTCAGGCTCCGAAGGAGGTTTTTCATGCCTTGACTTTCAAGTTGGAAAACCCCGGTTGTCTTTCCTTCGCTTGCAAGCTGATATACGGCCGGGTCATCGAGGGGAAGGGAGTCCATGTCCAGCTCGATTCCTCTTGTTTCCTTTACAAGTTCAACCGTCTTGGCTATGACGGTGAGGGTCTTGAGACCCAGAAAATCAAATTTGATTAGCCCCAGCTTTTCTATGCGGTCCATGGTGAACTGGGTCATGATTTCGTCGTTTGTCCCTTTGCACAGAGGCAGGTGCTCAACCAGCGGACGGTCGGAGATCACAATGCCTGAGGCGTGAGTTGACGAGTGCCGGGCAAGCCCTTCCAGGGCGCGCGAGACCGTAAGAAGCCTCTTGATCTGATCGCTTCCTTCCTGCTCAAGCCTTCTCAGCTCAGGCTCAAGCTCCATTGCCTTTGCAAGGGTCATCTTTGGGGCAGGGGGCACAAGTTTGGCGATCTTATCCACCTCCGGAAGGGGTATGTTGAGGCTCCTACCCACATCCCTTATGACGGCCCTTGCCTTCATGGTGCCGAAGGTGACAATCTGGCTTACATTTTCGCGGCCGTATTTTTCGGCGACATAGCGGATTATCTCATCCCTTCCGTTGATGCAGAAGTCTATGTCTATATCCGGCATACTCACTCTTTCGGGGTTGAGAAACCTTTCAAACAGAAGGCCGTATTTGATGGGATCAACGTTTGTTATGGATATGGCATAGGCAACCAGCGACCCAGCGGCCGAGCCTCTTCCAGGCCCTACCGGGATTCCCTTGGCGCGGGCATGGTTTATGAAATCGGCAACGATCAGAAAATAGCCCGCAAAGCCCATCTCGCATATCACCTTGAGTTCAAAGGCAAGCCTGTCAACGTATTCGGTCTTCAGGGCTTCAGCCATGGGGCCGCTTCTTTGCTCCTCCTCCGCAAGGCGCTTCGCAAGACCCTTTTGCGCCTCCTCTAACAGCATGGTCTCCAGGGTCTTGTTTCCCTCCACATGGAATGCGGGGTATTTGTATCTGCCGAACTCCATCTCGAAATTGCATCTTTCGGCTATAAGGAGAGTGGTGGAAAGGGCCTCGGGATAGGAGGCCAGGTCGCCTGCCATTTCAAGAGGGGACTTGAAAAAGAACTCATCGGATGAAAACTTCATCCTCTTTTCATCATTAAAGGTCTTCCCTGTCTGTATGCACAGGAGCACATCATGGGCGTCAGCGTCGCTGCGGTTGAGATAGTGGCAGTCGTTTGTGGCTACAAGCGGGATGGAGAGGCTATTTCCCAGATCCCTGAGCGCCTCGTTGAGTTTTATCTGTTCGGGCATTTTATTTGCTTGAAGCTCAAGGAAAAACCTTTCCTTGTCAAAGATGCGGGAAAGATCAATGGCCAGGTCCCTGGCGGCCTCATGGCGGCCCTGATTCAAATGGAACGGAACCGAGCCCTTAAGGCACGCAGAAAGGGCTATGAGCCCGGCGTTATATTCTCTCAGAAGCTGCATATCCACCCGGGGATGATAATAGAATCCTTCAAGATAGCCCATGGTCACAAGGCGGCTGAGGTTCTTATAGCCTTCGTGGTTCATGGCGAGAAGCACCAGGTGAAAAGCGCTTGGAAGGCCGTTTGAAGGCTGGGAGCGCTCCCTTCGGTCTGAAGGCGCAACATATACCTCACAGCCTATGATGGGTTTGACACCGCAGTTCTTTGC